>WNGA01026031.1_pt1 | contig 13215 bp, 15 predicted proteins | sample 5400061 | NCBI WGS metagenome assembly WNGA01 (sample SAMN13153366, study PRJNA577476) | soil metagenome | isolation source: 100 cm soil or saprolite under grassland replicate 2 | place: USA:California | collected 2016-06-15 | reverse complement strand
CATCCAGCGCGAGCTCGGTCTGTCACTGGCGGAACTCGAATGGGTGGTGACCGGTTATGCGCTGACCTTCGCGGCGTTCATGCTGACCGGCGGCAAGCTGGCCGACCTGCTCGGCCGCCGGCGGATCTTCGTCTCGCTCTACATGCAGCAGATCCTCGGCTACTCGCCGGTGAAAGCCGGCTTGGTGTTCGTGCCGATGACCGTGCTGATCATCCTCGTCGCCCCGCAAGCCGGCCGGTTCTCCGACAACGTCGGCGCCCGGTGGATCGTGGGCGCCGGTCTCACCCTCGTCTCGGTGTCGCTCCTGCTGTTCTCGCGGCTCGGTGTGGCGGCGACGTTCACCGACATTCTGCCCGGCCTGTTGTTCGGCGGCGTCGGCATGGCCATGTCGATGGCGCCGACCACCGCCGCGGCCATGGCTTCAGTGCCGGTGGACAAGGCCGGCGTCGGCTCCGCCGTACTCAACTCGATGCGCCAGGTCGGCGGCTCGATCGGTATCGCTGTGATGGGAGCGATCGTCGCGCATGTCCTCAGCTCCTCGCTGGCCGCGGGTGACCCCCGACCGGTCGCGTTCGTCCACGGCTTCCAGTCCAGCCTCCGGGTCGCCGCAGCCATCGCGCTCGCGGGCGCGCTGACCGCCGTACTCCTGATGCGCCGCATCCCTTCCCCGGAACCCCGACTCGCCGCAGAGAGTCCCTGATCCCCGCTTGCTCGCGGAGGGCGATGATCGAGCTGCTAGGACTTGGCTGCGAGGTGGAGGCGGAGGATCGTGTCGTAGTCGATGATCTCGACGGCGGCCGGCGATGCGTCCTTGAACTCTTGGGCGCCGACGGTTTGCTGGGTGCCGATGACCAGGAGTTTGCGCGGGTCGGTGACGTCGACGCCGTACTTCGTCTGGGCGAAGGAACGGTTCTCGGGAGTCCTGAAGTACTCCTCGTACCGGGCGAGCTGAGCGGCACCGTCACGTACGGGCGTCGTGAACGCACGGCGCCGCTTCTTGCCATCGGCGGTGTCGAGGAGCGGGAGCTTGAGATCGCCGACGATGTGACTGCCGTCGGCACGTTCCAGGATGAAGTCGGGAGTGATGCCCGCCTCGTCCCCGGCGTCACCGTCGCGCCACTCGAGGAACGGCCGCTGGATCAGCCGGGTCGCGTCGAACGTCGACAGCAGGATGCTCTCGTGCTCGGTCAGGAATCCCTCGACGGTCGCGTCCTGCAGACCATGCGCGAGATACGTGCTGGCGAAGGCGTCGCCGCTGAGATCCAGGCCTTGCGGCGCGGTCAGAGTGCCGATCGGATCGAGGTGGGGTGCCGCGTTGAGGTGGTTCTGCAGGAAGTTCAGGTACTTGTCCGAGGGCTCCGACCGGTGGATCGCGAGCGCGATGAACGTCCAGTGGACCTGGATCGACTGACCGGCCGAGTGCACCAGCAGGACCCGCTCGAACGTCGAGTAGTTGCCCGGCGCGAAGCGGAGCAGCTGATCGCCTGCGCCGACGTACTCCGTTCCGAGCATCTTCCGAGCGCTCGGGAACCTGGCATCGAGCTCATGGCGGCCGACCTCGGTCGCAACGGTCGCGTCCTTGAAGAGGTTCTCCCCCGGCAGTGTGACGACCGGCGAGCCGTCGGCGATACCGAAGTACTCCTCGATGCTGTTCGCCTTCTGCCGTCGTACCTCGAGGGAGCGGTACTCGCGGCTCACGCCGACCAGCTCCAGGATGTTCCAGTCCGGAGTCTCGGTCAGCACCATCATCCGCGGATAGAGCAGCTGTCCCGGCAGCTCGGCCCGGTGGCTGGTGGGCAGGTGCTCACTCACACTCCGGAGGTGATCTCCCCAGAACTGAGTGTTCACCTTCACGAACTCGGTCGGTTTCAACGCCCGCTCCTCTCGGCCAATCCGTCGTAGAGACCAACCCCGGCCCGGCCCACGGCTATTCCGCGAGGCCGGGCCGGGATTCGTCAGTGGCCTCAGTTGCTGACGAAGGAGTCGAACATACCGGGCTGGTAGGAGCCGCCCGGGTTGCGCACGATCACCGACATCCGGTTGGCCGCGTTGATCAGGGCGACCAGCGAGACCAGCGCGGCGAGCTGGTCGTCGTCGTAGTACTTGCGCGCCAGCTCCCAGGTCTCATCCGAGACGCCGGTGTGGGCGTCGGCGAGCCGGGTGCCCTCCTCGGCCAGCGCCAGCGCGGCCCGCTCGGCGTCGGTGAACACCGTGGACTCGCGCCAGGTGGCGACCAGATTGAGCCGGACCGAGGTCTCACCGGCGGCCGCGGCCTCTTTGGTGTGCATGTCGGCGCAGAACCCGCAGCCGTTGATCTGGCTGGCACGCAGGCTGACCAGCTCCTGCGTGGCCTTCGGCAGTGCCGACTGTTCGAGGACCATGGCGGCGTTAGCGAACCGCTTCGCGAACTTCGCGGCCATCGGGTTCTCCATCAGGTTGAATCGCATGACGTCGTCCTCACTCGTGGGTTTTGCGTACTGGACGACCACGAGATGCCGACGGCCCGATTTCTGTGACTGTGACGTGGACCACCGATCGTGCATGTCACAGAGCGGCCGGTACCGGTGTCTCGTGCATGACAACTGCGAGAGGAACCACCTATGCGCATGGACCCGGCCACCGAGGCCTTTGTCGCACACCGCAACCTGCTGTTCACCGTCGCCTACGAGATGCTCGGCTCGGCCGCCGACGCCGAGGACGTCCTGCAGGAGACCTGGCTGCGATGGGTGGACGTCGACCTCGCCGAGGTGCGGAATCAGCGCGCGTACCTGGTCCGGATCACCACCCGCCAGGCGCTGAGCCGGCTGCGCACGCTCGGCCGCCGCAAGGAGTCGTACGTCGGTCCGTGGCTACCCGAGCCGCTTCTGACCGCACCCGACGTGGCCGAGGACGTCGAGTTGGCCGACAGCGTCTCGATGGCGATGCTGCTGGTCCTGGAGACTCTCACCCCGACCGAGCGCGCGGTGTTCCTCCTGCGCGAAGTCTTCGCCCTGGAGTACGACGAGATCGCCGAAGCCGTCGACAAGAGCCAGGACGCGGTCCGCCAGATCGCCCACCGGGCCCGCAACCACGTCGCCGCCCGCCGCCCCCGCGGCGTCGTCTCCCAGGCCGAATCCCGAGGCGCCCTCGAAGCCTTCCAGCGCGCCATCGAAACAGGCGACCTCCAGAGCCTCCTGGACCTGCTCGCTCCTGACGTCGTACTCCTGGGCGACGGCGGCGGAATCAAACAAGCCGTTCCCCACCCCATCGTCGGCGCCGACAAGGTCGCCCGCCTGCTGGCCATCGGCCTGCCCCGCCTCCACGCCGAAGCCTCCGTCGAGCCCATCCAAATCAACGGCTACCCAGCCCTCCTCATCCGCCTCAACGGGGAAATCGACAACGTCGTAGCCGTCCGCACCGACAACGCCCAGATCACCGGCCTCTACATCATCCGCAACCCCGAAAAACTCTCCCGAGTACAGCAAGAAACCCCCGTAACCCGCTGAGCCCCGCAACTTCCGCACCAATTCCATCCGCGCGGAGGTCGCATGTCCGGGGCGTGGGTGGTGTGGCCTTCGCCGAGCGAATTGAGCACTATTACTCAGTCCGCGCCGCGCTCTCCGCGCGCACACTGAGCTGAAACAGCGCTGCGTGCGCCCAGGGCAGGTCTGGGGTGCACCACGGGATCACGGCCGGTCGCCACCGCCGGTCCCTGGAGCATCACTGACAGGGGAGGACCGCAGTCGGCATGACTGTGCGAGGGAAGCAAGCAAAGTTGACCATCGTCGCGGTCGTGCTCGCCGTCGCGGCAGCAGGTGGTTGTGGTGGGCAACAATCAGGGAGCGGGTCTGCGTTGCCTTCGGCAACGTCGACGGTGTCGCCTGATCTGGTCAGGATTCGAGGCGCGTTCACGGACGACGACGGCGGTTCGGAGTCCTTCGAGGTGATCGCCGACGGAAACAGGCGATACCGCATGACGATGCTCACCGGCCCGGGCACGGGGTACTACCAGGTCTGGGACGGCAAGGCACTGCTGTTCTACAACCCGGACGAGGACCCGAAATACCAGCGGATCGAGAACCCGGACAAAGACGAGTTCCCCGTCACCACCTTCTTCTACCGGCCGGGCACCGGGGAGTTCGAACAGCTGTGTCCCGCAGCGAAGCGACTTGGCACGAAGACGTTGTTCGGGCGGCCGGCGGTCCGCTACCACTGCGACAAGGCGGAGTCCAGTGACCAGATGCCGGACATGGACGCCAGAGAGATCGCGCTGGACGAGAAGACCGGCCTGGTGATGGTGTACGGCGGCGGCGAAGTCATCACCGAGGTGACCTTCGGCCCAGTGATCACGGCCGACACGTTCTCAACCAAATTGCCGCCAGGCGCGGACTCGTCCGTGGCGACCCCGGAAGGCGAGTCGACCGAGGTGCCGCCGGATGGCGGTGACGTCGGGCCTTACGAGATCGGCAGCTTCCGGCTTCGCGCGGTCGGTGGCGGGTTGGTCAACGGTACGTCGTACCGCGGAAAGCCGTTCGTCATCGTGGCAGGATCGGCGGACGGGATCCGGACTGCGCTCGGCCGTCTGCTGCCGATGACGCGAGCCGGTAAGCCTCCGGTCGTGGGCTTCCTGCTGGTAATGCCGCCGGAGGACTGGAAGGGCTCGTTGTTGAACCCCAAGGATGTGGACCAACTGGCGGCCTCGGTCTCGAAGTCGGCGGGAACGTTCGCCGTTCCGGTCGGCCTCGACTTCAAGGGCGCCGCCAGTTGGGTGTTCACGGGTGACATCACGGGCCCGCCGGATCTCACGCAGGTGACGATCGCACTGGTCGCCTCGGACGGAACGTTCGCACACGTGACGCCGGCCCGCGATGTGACCGACGCGAACCTGCGCACCTGGATCGCCGCGCTGTCCTGAGAGCGCGAAATCACACGTGCGGTAAGGCGGTCAAGCTGAGCGTCCTGATCTGGCTTCAGACAGCGCGATTTCAGCGTGTGCATCCCGCTCACGATGCGAAGTTCCGCGGGCGGCCGTAGATCGTCGCACTCCTGCTGGCACTCGCCGTCCTGCGCACTCCGGCCACCGTGGCAACCGGGAAGTCGGGCTTCTGATCGCCTCAGCTACCCGGGCTGTTGTAGTTCCGGGTCATCCGGTTGAAGAAGGTGAGACCGATGGTGAAGACGACCAGTCCGCCGCACGGTGAGATGTGTGCCAGCCAGGCCGGTATCGGTAGCTGATCGGTGCGGCCGAGGAGCACGGTGGCCGGCAGGTAGGCGATGAACGCCATCGGGAAGACGAAGGTGAGGGAGAGGAATCCCCAGCGGTTGAACATTGTCAGCGGATAGCCGCTGAACCGCGTGATCGTGTCGTCGGCGAGCACCCGGAGCGAGATGGTGGACGTCATCCGGAAGGACAACCCGGCCAGGAACGTCTGCATCCCGGCTTCGACCAGCCCGCCGCCGACCAGAGCGGCGATCAGGAACGCCACTTTTCCGGGTGTCCAGGACACCGAGGACTGCGGGGCGAACACCGCCAGCGATCCGAACCCGAGAAGCGTGTCGCCGAGTGCCATGAGTGGGGCGTAGCGGGTGACGACCTGCAGATAGATTCCGGCCGGGCGAAGCAGGAAGCGATCGACGTCGCCCTGCTGGACGGCCTGGTCGATCATCACCAGCGCACCGAACGGCACCACATAGAAGGCGTGCGCGGCCAGCCGCATTGCGAAGAGGAACGCCACCTCGTTCAGCCGCCAGCCGTGGATGACATCGAACTTGGACAGCAGGACTCCAATGAACAACAGTTGCGTACCCTGCAGCGCCACGCCACCGACGATCGTCGACAGGAAGCTCGTGCGATAGGTGATCGCCGCACGCCAGGCCGCTCGCAGCAGGATCCGGCTCGCGCGGACCTCCTCCCGGACAGCGGACCATGCCCTGACTGTCTCAGCCACCGAGCACCACCACCTTGTGGACCGCTCGACGCCAGACCAGCTGCAAGAGCAAGAAGAGCACCAGCAGCCAGCCGAGCTGGAGCGCCAGCGTGCCGAGCAGCTCGACCCCGTGCGTGGTCCCGAACCAGATGGACAGCGGCGCGTAGATCTGTCCCTGGAACGGAAGCCAGCTGATGATGGGCTGCAGCCACCCCGGCATGAACCACAGTGGAATCAGGGCACCGGACAGGAACGCCGACCCGAACCGGTAAAGGATCAGTACGCCGCCGATCTCGAGGGTCCAGAAGGCGATCATGGACACCAGCAAATTGATGGTCATGATGTTCCCGATGCCGAGCACCATCGACGCGACCCAAGCCAGGAGGTCGAGCAGTGTGTGCGGCGCCTCCACCCCTCCGAGCGCTAGACCGGTGATCAGACCAGCCGCCCCGATAGGAAGCCTGCCCACCATCGTGCCGACTGCTTGGGCCAGGTTCTGGCTGATCAGCGATCGTGGCCGCATCATGTCCACGCCGATCTGGCCGCGCATGACTCGCAGCGGGAGCGACGAGAACTGCCACGGCATCACGATGAGCCCGGCAACGCCGAACAGGAGATCCGCGCGGTAAGCGAGGACCGACCGGTACCCGGCCCGGTAGAAGCCGCGAAGCCCGGTCAGGCGCGTGCTCAGCGTGTCGACGGGCATCAGGCATCCGCTCTGGGTACGGGCGTCCGTCCGGTGTACAGCTGCCGGATCACGTCCTCCAGGTCGGGCTCGAGCACGGACAGATCTGTGATCGGGTAGCGCGAAGTGAGGTCGTGGACGACCTTCGGTACGGCCGTCGTCTCCGGGTCGAACCGCAGCGTCGCCTTGAATGTGTCGGCCGAGATCACCTGCGCGAACGGGGACGAGATGGTGGTGGCGTCGAAGTCGGTGCAATGAACCACGATGTCCCGGCTGGTGACGTACTGGGCCTTGAGCATCTCGACATCGCCCTCGAACAGGATCTTGCCGTGATCGATGATCACCACGCGCCGGCAGAGTCGCTCGACGTCGTCCATGTCGTGGGTGGTCAGGATGACCGTCGTACCGCGGCCGGCGTTGACCTCCGCGACGAACTCCCGGATCTTGCCCTTGGCAACGACATCGAGCCCGACTGTGGGTTCGTCGAGATACAGGATCGGCGGGGCGTACAGCATGGCGGCGACCAGGTCGCCGCGCATCCGCTGACCGAGCGACAGCGATCTCACCGGGGTGTCGATGAATTCGTCCAGGTCGAGTAGTTCGGTGAATTCCCCGAGCCGGGTCCGGTAGGTCGCCGGATCCATGGTGTAGAGATCTCGGATGATCTCGAAGGAGTCGCGTAGCGGGAGGTCGTACCACAGTTGGGTTCGCTGCCCGAAGACCGCGCCGATCGCGCGTGCGTTACGCCGTCGATCACGCCAAGGGACCTGGCCGGCGACCGTGACGGTGCCCGAGGTCGGGACCAGGATGCCGGTGAGCATTTTGATGGTGGTGGATTTCCCGGCGCCGTTCGGACCCAGCAATCCGATCAACTCGCCTCCGTCGATCTGGAAACTGATCCCGTCGACGGCTTTGGTGACCTTGCGGGCCCGGGTGAACAGCGATCTCGTCCCCGCGAAACGCCCCGGCCGCACATCAGGCCGCGAGAATTCCTTGGTCAGATCGGAGACCTCGATGATGGGAGGCATTACGGCCGCACCTCCCGCCGGTGCCGGTCGCTGTAGAGCTTCGGAGCGCAGAGTTCTGTCACTCGTGCATCCAACCTTCCGCTGACGGCAGGCCTCCTCGCGCTCACACCAGAACCTGCGGGGCGTCTTCGGTCCGCGCGGCCCCCCGAGAGGGACGCGATGACTGCTGGCGCACCCGGCCCACCCGTTCCCTGGCCGTCTGAGGACGGTACCAGTAGCGTTTCAGCCTGGCACACGAATATCCGCCGACTTTCACTAGCCGCCTGCGCCGTCTTTGGCGGGCCAGCTAGGCGAAACGGGATGAACGCGAGTCCACCGGCCGGGCCGGGATTCGTCAATTGCTGACGAAGGACTCGAACATACCGGGCTGGTAGGGGGACCTATCTCTGAGCGAGCTGCTGGAGTTGCCGTTCGTGCACACCAGCCACCCAGTCCCAGCCTTCCTTGGCCGATGGGCCGATCCGCGGGTCGCTGGGAACTTGGGCGTCACGCAGGGCGTGCACGTACGCCCGGTCCTGGTCGATCCGTGCGTGTACCTGATCAGCTTCGCCGATGGACCCGTGGCCGGGGATGAGGACATCGACGTCGTCTGCCACGCCTTCGAGCAGCCGCAGCGCGGCGAGGTAGTCCTCGATCGGGTCAGCGGCGTTCAGGTCGAGCATCAGGACCATCCCAGGGGATCTGCGCCGCATCTGCTGGAAGGCCGGTGATGAAGCCGAGCAGGTCCAGCGGCACCTGCTCTGGGATGCCGACGGCCTTCGCCCGGGCCGCATCCAACCCACCCGACAACCGATCCCTGGCAACGGCCGCGCAGCGGGCCGTGGCATACCGGGGTGCTTCCCCCAGCCCAGGACTCCACAGCAGGTGATCCCAGTGCGGATGGGTCGAGAAGCCTGCCACAACGGTCTGGCCGGAATCGGACAGGTCGCTCGCGAGGCAGGTCAGTTCGTCGCCGTGCACCCCGGCGTCGATGAGCAACACTCCACCGCGGCCTTGCACGACAACAGCGTTGCTCTGGCAGAACTCGCTCACGTGGACCAGCACACCGTCCGCGACCTGCCTCAGCATGCGCTCGCCTCGCTTACGTCGCCGAGTGCGTAGCGATGCATCGTGACGCCCGATTCGAACGACCGCTGCTCCAGCAGATCGAGCTCGATCGGTACGTCGTAGTCGTCGAACAGCGGCCTGCCGAAGCCGAGGAACGCGGGATGGGTGAAGAGCAGCAGCTCGTCGAGAAGTCCCGCTCGGAGCAGTTGCGTCGCGAGCGTCGCGCCGCCCACGGCGATGCTGCCGTCAGTCCCGGCTCGCAGGCCGGCGAGCTGCTCGATCGCGTCGTCTCCGCCGATGATCCGGGTGTTGTGATCGGCGCTGAGGCGGGTGCGGGAGACCAGTACCTTGGGCTTGGCGGTCCAGATCTCGGCGTACTCACGCATGACATCCGGCAGCGAGGTGTCTCCAAGCGCCCGTGGCCAGTACTCCTCCATGACCTCGTAGACGACCCGACCGTGGACGATGAGCGCGAGCGCCCGCGTCTGCGCGTTGGCCTCTCGGTGGAACTCCTCGTCGATGCGCAGCCACTCGCCGGCTCCGTTGTCCCCGGGAACTTGTTCGATCCGCAGGTCGAGGGACACGTTCATCGAGTACACGAAGCGGCCCATTCGTCCCCTCATTCCACAAGTGCTTGCAATTCGCAATCACTATAGTGAGGACGACATGCCTGTCAAGGAGGAGTCGTGGAACCACGGTCCGGGTGCCCGATCAACGCCGCCGTCGAGGTGCTAGGAGATCGCTGGTCGTTGCTCGTGCTGCGCGACGTCATCTTCGGCGACCGCCGCTACTTCCGGGCGCTGCTCACCGGGTCGATCGAGGGCATCGCTTCGAACATCCTCGCCGACCGCCTCGTGCGGCTCGTCGATGCCGGGATCCTCACCCGCGGCACCGCAGCGCGGGGGCAGCGCGCTCGCTACAGCCTCACGGAAGCCGGCATCCGGACGCTTCCGATCATCTACGCCCTCGGCAACTGGGGCCTCGACTGGCGCCCCGGCAGCGACGAGCTCCGGAGCCGGCAGCAGCTCATGCGCGATGAGGGTCCGGCGTTCATCGAGGAGCTCATGGACGAACTTCGCGTCCGCCACCTCGGCGCCCCGCCGAAACCGCACGACGGCCCAGGACCGTTCGAACGCCTCGATGCCGCCTACGCCACGGCCGCCGATGAAGAACACGTCGATTGACGGACACCACCGGGCACTGCAGAACGGCCCCCCGAGCTGCGTTTCCACTCCCGTCACTGCCGGGATGACCTCTTGAGAATCAAGGCGCGCCTTCGGCGCGCGGACCCGGACTGCGGGCGGCACTGGGGCGCCGTCCTCGCCGGGTCCCACCAGCAGGACGCTTCCCGGTCCATGCGATCCCAACTGCCACGAGCCGCCGTCCTGGCGTCTGACCGCCGGCTAGCCCCGTCCCCTGGCCGCTCGATCGTACGGCCACCACGACCCACATCAAGCAGTACGCGTCCCTACGGGATCGGCAAGTCGACTCTTAACGTGCGCCGCGCTGGCCTGGGTTTGGCATCATTAGGGGGACGGGGCAGGTGTGGATCAGGGCACATCTCCACGCGACTTCGCGCCCACTATCGGCATCCTCCATGGACGCCCGCCTTCGCCGAATCGCCAACTGACATGCACCACCAGCGACACTACGAAGAGCACAGCCGCCGGTACGACGAGGACACCGAGCCCTAGCAGGTCACAGGCAGTCCACCCGGCCAGGATCACGGCGGATGCCCACCGGGACCACCATGGTTCGCTCGGATAGCCGACGCCACGCACGACGAGGACCAGCAACAGCACTAGGACGACAACCGTGCCATCGGGCTCCACGGCTCCAGGGTAGTGAGTTCAGGGCGCTCGGAGCCGCCGGCGTGCGAGTAGAGAGCGATTACGAGGGGCCAGCCGGGGTCAGGTGGGGTCACTAGGAGGGCACCGGCTCAGGCTGAGGGCTAGGCGGTGAGCGTCCCGTCGACCGATCTGCCAAATTGGCTACCTGCTAACCGGCCTAGCGCTCGTACCGTTGATGCCGCGCGGGTGACCGCGGCTGTCGATGCGCCCAGATCACCGCAGCGGTCCACGTCAGCAGGGCCAAGACGAGGCCCGCCGCACCACCGCCGCCCGGGGCGCTGAAGAGGCTTCCGACAACGGCACCTGCCGAGCCCATCGTGAGCATCCCTACGAGCAGCAGCGCGAAAGCGTCGCCGCCCCAACCTAGGTCACGGAGCCGCTTGTCGATTGAGCGGTGGCGCTCCAACAGCATCAAGACCTGCCCGCTGATCACCAGTGCGACTAGCAGGCCAAGTACGAACGGAACGGTGCCCACCGCGACATTGTGCAGGATCGCCGCCGAGGCGGTGGCCAGGCACACCTTCCGCCTCACTTCCGGACTGGCTCCTTTGCTAACAGGACCCGTGGACGGCTGTAGACGGGCCCCGGCGATTTGGGCGGGCTATGCGCTCAACGAGCAGCTTGGCGAACGCCTCAGTGGACCCAGGTCGACGGCGGATCAGCAACTTTGAATCTCCCCGGTCCGGCAGTTACCAGGGGCAGAAGTGGCGACTCTCGTTTGAGCGGTCAGTCGCGAAGGCCGAAGTCGACCCGTCGACGTGCCACATGGGTGACGCGGGGCCAAGGCAGCAAAGCCAGCAGGGGACCTTGCTCTTCCATCACGCGCGGCCCAGCAGGATCCCCGGTGTCGATGATCTTGGTCCGGAGGAGACGCTTCCTCCAGTAGTGGTTCTCGACCTCGTACTCGCCACGCAGAACCGAGTGCACAACGTCAACAACCACAGTTGTCCACGGACGACCAGCCACAGCATCCGACTCATCGACGTGTTCGTGAGCACTGAGCCACGAGACGACCGCTTGCTCGCTGTCCACCGCCACCGAGACATCGCAGTCGGATTCGGTTTGGTGCGCCAGCTCGATCTCGACCGTCCGGTCGCCAGAGGACCGAACGTGGCTGCGACGCTGATCAAGCAGCTGCGGCTGCGTCTCGTCGAGCATTCTTACAAGTTCGTGGATCACGCTGAGCGCGGCATCGGGAGCGCCGCGCAGATCGACGGAGCCGAACCAGCGGTCGCCGCCCGGTACCGCGTCGAGTCCGTGGGGCATGTACTGAGTCTGCCTGACATCGGCTCTGATCCTGGTCACCTGCGTCGACGTGCACAAACGTGCCACACGGAGCGCAGACCAACGGGCGGAGCCGGTTAGTCACGGTCACCAACCAGCCCGTGTCCCCGGTCGGCGGATCAGCGCTTGAGCACACGAAAGGTACCGGATCGCTTTGCAAGGCAGGGGTTAGGGGTTCAAGGTGGCGCTTCGCGCCGCTGGCCCGCCGGCCCGGCTTCGGGGTGCGTCGCGCGGAACGCTCCGCGGACGGCCTACGGTGCCACGGGGCAAGTCCAGCGACGATGCCGCCGCCGCGTACGTCGTATGGCGTGTCTCAGTTGATCTCTGACGTCAACGAACGAAACCGGATCTCCCACCCGTTCGCGGTTTGGCTCGTCGCAATCCTTAGCGCTGTCTTGTGGTCCGCGCTCGCCGCCGTCTGCTGGCGACGTCTTGGCTTGGAGCAGCCGTCCGCCAAGCGAAGCGCCGAGGTGTACGGCGAAGAAGGCGAGCAGGATGCCGCGGAGAACCGTTGCACTGCGGCGCCGGCATGGTCGTATGTGGCCTGCGACACGCACGTTAGATTCCGTGATTGTTAAGTCGGTACGGGCAGCCGCTCACGCCGTCCGCGGGGGCACCGTTCGCGGCTGCCGGAAGCGCTGCTGTCATCGCCGACAGCCAGCCAAGGAACGCAACAGTAACCAGCGCGCGGCCGATACGAGCATCCAGATCTCCGAAGAACAACTGCCGGGCGCTTCTCTCACTCCCGTCGCTGCCGGAAGCCGCAAGAGCGGCGAGCCGAGCTGCGGCGGTCGCCGAATGAGCACCCACTCGATCGCCCAGAGTTGGCCAACTGCGAGCATCGGCACTGCAACGACGAGCAGGATCCCGAGTCCGTGCCATGGGCGGTCGCGGACCAACGCGGCAATGCCGATCACTGATGTCGTGAGCACGCCAACCGCGGCCCCGACGGCGATAGCAGCGCCAACCCGACGGGCCGCCGCGGAGTGCAGCATCCAGTCGCTCCAAGTGCCTCTATCGAAGCTCGATGAGGACATGCTCATGTGCCTATCATCGCCCGGCACGCTTCCGGACACGGCTGCGCCGGACTGGCAGGCATGGGCCGCGAGTCAGGACATACCACCGCGCAGCATCCGCGCCGCGTAACGCCATGCCTCTGCCGAGTTCACCTCTTATGGATCAAGGCGCGCCTTCGGCGCGCGGCGCGGGCGTGCGCATGCGGCCTCCGGCCGTTCACCGCCCGCGCCCGCTCTCGGTGTCTTTCCTGAGCAAGAGCAATCGCCTCCGGCGGGGGCCTCACGACTCCGGGATGACGGGCCGGAACTGGCCGGCTATGTCAGAGTGGGCCGGGGTGCGTCTTCCCGTCTGCCGCTCAGCCCAGTCAGGACCTATCAGGAGCCACCAGAGGGGCCAAG
>WNGA01024175.1_pt1 | contig 13220 bp, 16 predicted proteins | sample 5400061 | NCBI WGS metagenome assembly WNGA01 (sample SAMN13153366, study PRJNA577476) | soil metagenome | isolation source: 100 cm soil or saprolite under grassland replicate 2 | place: USA:California | collected 2016-06-15 | reverse complement strand
CGTTGCCCTTGCCTACGGTGAGGGCAGTCTCGTCCTCGAGCTTGTCGAGATACACGGTGGAGCCGGAGGTGGCGACCTCGGTGATGATCGCCGCCGTCTTCGGGCCGATGCCCTCAAGCTCCTCGAGTGTGCCAGCGGCAACGCGCGCGACAAGCTCGTCGGACGCGAGGGCCTTCACGATCTCGGCCGCTCGCAGGTAGGCGCGGACGCGGTAGGGCTTCTCGCGCGCTCGGTCGAGCAGGTAGGCGATCCGTTCCAGCGCCGCTGCGGGCTTCATCGGAAGCTCCTATGTCAAGAGGGTCATGCGGCGACCCTCGCAAGATTCATGTCGAAGCACGCACGCCAGGCGCGATAGACGCGACGCACGATGAGCCGTTTCAGCGCGCGACGGGCTTCCCGGCTGGTGCGGCCCTCGGCCTGACGTCGCAGCAGGTACGTCCGCGCCGGCGGATACCGGCGCGCCTGGGTCAGCACGATCTGATGGAACAGCATGTTGAGCCGACGGTTCCCCAGTCGGTTCAGCCGATGACGGATCGCGCCGGCGCTCGAGGCCTCAAGGGGCGAGAGTCCGCCGAGCGGGGCGAGCTGCTCCTCGCCGAAGCCCGGACGCGGTCGGCCGACCTCGGCGACGATCGCGCAGGCGATGATCGCGGCGATGCCCTCGATCTGCCTCAGGGGGGAAAAGCGCGTCTTGCTGACGCGCTCGAGCTTGCGCCGCAGCTCGCGGTCCTGTTCGTCCAGGAGCGCAAGCTGCGCGGCGGTGGCGCGGATGAGCGCCTCCCGCTCGCGCGCCAACGTCCCCGCGCCGGGGGCGGCGTACTGCCGCAGCGCGCCGATGGCGGCCTTCGTGGTGAGATCCGGGAGCGTGGTCTTGTACTCGGGATCGCACTGCAGCAGCAGCTCATGGAGTCGGTTCACCAACCGGGTGAGGTCCTTGGTCAGCTCGGCCTGGGTGCGGCTCCACAGCTGCGCCGCGGCGAGCTCATCATCCTCGGCATAGACCCGTGGGAGCGTGGCCGCCTCTTCGCGCAGCAGCGTCGCGACCGAGCGCGCATCGAGGCGGTCGCTCTTACCGGGGGTGCGCATCCCGCGCCGGCGCCGCGCCGTCCAGCGGCCGTTGACCTCGTGGACCCGCTCGCCCTGGCGCGCGAGGTACTGGGCGAGACCGCGGCCGAGGTACCCGGCTCCCTCCACCGCCCAGATCCGCTCGGGCCACTGTCGCGCCCACGCCAGGAGCGCGGCCCAGGCCTGCGGAGTATTCGGGATGCGCTGCTGCCCGACCACGCCCTCGCTGCCGAGTGCGAGGGCCTCATGCACCTGCTTGTGCGCGTCGACGCCGATCCAGATCACGCCAGGCCTCCTTCTGGAAGCGCAGATCGCCGTCGGCGCCGACGCACGACGCGCCTCACTCGGGTCAGAAGACCGGCTCCCATCAAGTCAGAGTTTCGGCGCCGACTTTGCCGGACGGACGACTGTTCCGATGCAGGGCATCTCGAACGAGAGCCGCGAACGCTATGAGTCAGTCCGTCCGGCAGCCACACCATGACAGTGAGAGAACGCTACGCTCGCCGCCCGAACGCTCTCGGACCTCCGAGACCATTTCTCGTCCCGGAACCACTTGCCTCTGATTAGTCCCTGAGTTCAATGCGCGGGGTCATGAGCATTCCGCCGATCGCGAGGACCAGCAGCCGACCGCGAGACGTTCACGGAATGGTCCTAAGGCCGCGGCGTCGGTCCCGGCGAGGGCTGACCGAGGCGCGGCGGCCCCCAAGTGAGCACGTCGATGCCGCTCATTTCGCGAATCGCGATCGCCGCGATCCTTCAGACCATTGCTCTGCCAACTGCGCTACCTCGGCGGGACAAAGACCACTTTAGGTAGAGTCCAACCGACGTGAAAGCCTGGAAGAAGACATCGCCTGAGCTGGTCGCGGCCTTCGACAAGGCCGTGCCCGCGTCGCCGGCCGTCACCCGCCGGCCGATGTTCGGCTACGCAAGCGCGTTCGTGAACGGGAACATGTTCGCCGCAACGTTCCAGGACGCGATCGTCGTGCGACTCGCAGAAACGGATCGCGCTGCGCTGCTGAAGCTGAAGGGTGCTGCTCAGTTCGAGCCGATGGGCCACGCGATGAAGGAGTACGTCGTCGTTCCGGCGTCGATCGTGGCCAAACCCAAGGAGCTTGGCGCCTGGATCGAACGTGGTCACCGCTACGCCCTCACGCTGCCGGCGAAGGGCGCAGCGAAGAAGATCAACGCAGCGAAGACTGCCCCCGCGAAACGGACGACGGCCAAGAAGAAGGCTGAAACGAAGACCTTGAACCGCAGTCGCTGAAGCGCCTGCCCGGGTGGCTGTCGAGTAAGCGGGCGGTAGGCGTTCGTATCGACTGGGTCAATAGACCGCCTGACGCACAGGCGCGGCAACGATGATGCGGCCCCTGGGTGCATGAAACCGTGGCAGACCGCCGGCGTGACATTGGCTGAGTGGCGGCGGGCTCGCCGGGCCGTCGTTGGGCTCATCGCGGATCTCGTCTGGCGCGCGCGCGGATCCAAGGAGGTTCGCCGTACGGAGCGTGACGCCGCGATGCAGAGGCTCAGCGGGATCGCGGAGGGCGACCCCGAGTCGACCCGATACGGTATGGATCTCGCGCAGGGCGACGCCGCGCGACAGAACGACTAAGTCTTTCGCGACAGGAATTCGACCAACAAGCGATTGACCAGCTCCGGCCGCTCTTCGTTCACCCAGTGACTGGTGTTCGGCACACGCTCGACGCGAAGTTCGGCGTCGATGAATCGCTCCAGGCCGTGCGTCAGCTCGATCCCCAGCGCGATGTCCTTCTCGCCCCAGATGAGAAGCGTCGGCGCGCGGATGGACCGTTTCGGGTCCGACAGCCTGCCAGCGACGATGTCGCGGAACGCTGCGCGGTAGTAGCTGAGCGACGCGGTCGCGGCACCCGGTAGCGAGAATGCGCGCCGGTACTCCAGGAGATCCGCTTCGCTGAATGCCGCGTCACCGATCGCGCTGTTGCGCAGCAGTCGTGCGATCCGCGCGGCGCGGTCGCGCAGGAGCGCACGCTCGGGAATACGCGGCAGCTGAAAGAACAGGATGTACCAGCTCCGCAGCAGCTGTCGGGAGAAGCGTCGCATCTCGCGCAGGAACACCGCCGGGTGCGGGGCGTTGATCACCGTCAGGCGCTCGACCGCCTCTGGGTGCGCCTGCGCGGTCGCAAATGCCACAGCGCCACCCCAGTCGTGTCCAACGACGTGTGCGCGATCTTCGCCGAGCGCGTGGATCAGGCCTACGACGTCCGCCGTGAGATGCCCTATCCGGTAGTCGCGCATTCGCGTCGGCTTGTCGCTTTCACCGAATCCACGCAGATCGGGCGCGACGACGCGGAAGTGTTCCGCGAGCGCAGGGATCTGCTTACGCCACGCGTAGGAGGTCTCCGGGAAACCGTGAAGCAGGACGGCTAGCGGTCCGTGTCCCTCGATGAGGCAGCTGAGCGTGACACCGTCGACACGGATCCGCTGTTTCATGTGGGCGACCTCGGGCTCGAACCGAGGACCTTCTGCGTGTAAAGCAGACGCTCTAACCAGCTGAGCTAGTCGCCCGTCATGAGTATGACGGCGAGTGACGCTCCACCGCGAGCCACGGCATCGGCGGCAACGGAAAGAGCCGCACGTTGCGACCGGCGAGCACCAGCGCGTCTGCGATGCCCTCCAGCCGGCCGAGCTGCGTCGCGAAGAAATCCATGCGCTCGGCGTCGCGCTCGCCGAGCGGCCACTCCTGACCACCACGGCGCGCGATCATTTGCCATAGTTGGAAGTAGTCGCGTGTGATGTCGTCTGCGCGCTCGGCGAGCTGCACCTGGTACCGGCAACGCGACAGGCGAAGGCTCGCCGTCTCGAACGACGACAGGCGGCCGAGAGCGGCGAGGAAGTCGGCGCGCAGGCGGATCGACTCCTCGCTGGTCGGAAGCGCGCGCGACCGCCGATAGGTGCGTGCACGGAGCTTCGCCTGCACGGATAGCTCGCGGTGTCGCTCGTCGAGTCGCTTGTGGAAGCGCTCGCCGCCGACCGCGATCGTTGACCAGATGACCGGGGCGCGTGGTGGCATGTCGCTCGCGATTATCCTGCCGGCCATGCAGGGTTCAAGACTTCCGCGCGCGGCGATGGCGTGAGATAATGAACGACGCCGCCCTCATCAAAGAGCTCCTCACGGGCGAGCACACGATCGCCGTCGTCGGCTATTCCACCGATCCGACCCGGCCGAGCAACTCCGTGTCGCGTTACCTGCGCGGCAAAGGCTTCCGGATCGTTCCGGTCAATCCACGGCTGCGCGGCGCGGTCCTCGACGGGGAACAGTCATACGATCATCTTGTCGATATCCCGCCCGGAACACGCATCGATTTCGTCGACGTCTTCCGCCGCGGCGAGTTCCTCGACGCGGTCGTCGACGATGCGGTCGCGGCGAAGATCCCGGCCATCTGGTTCCAGCTCGATCTCGGCAACATCGACGCGGCGCGACGCGCGGAAGCCGCGGGACTCCGCGTGGTGTGGGATCGCTGCACGGCCATCGAACACCGGCGCCTCCGCTCCGGCTAGCACGTCACCAGCGGCTGCGCGGCGTAAGACTGATCTCCTTCGACACATCCTCGCCTGCGGCGACACGTGACCAGAACGGATCGAGCTCAACTCGGGAGTTCGCCTGACGCACGAGCGCGATGAGCGGCGCGAAGCTCCGCAACCGATACGGCTTCGTGTTCACCTTGACGGTGGAGTCGCGACCACGCGCGACGAAGAACGGTGCCGACACGCCGGAGTGCGCGCCCGGGTAGCGCTTCGCGTCGATCCGCTGCAGCGAGCCGATAGGGACCCGCTCCTCATGCAGTCGGAAATTCGTGCGGAACACGAGCGTGTCGCCCTCGAGCCCGAGCGTCGTGAAGTAGGCCTGGTTCACGACGATGAGGATGTTCATGGCCAGCAGCAGCAACCCGATCACGATCATCACCGGATCTCCACTGCTCGCGCCGAACACGAGGACCGCGAGCGCGGCGAGCGGGAAGAACGTGAACGAAGGCCATAGGAGCCCCAGGTCGGGACGGATCGCGATCATGCTGCGAGTCTAGGGTCCCGTCAGATCGCATCGATGGCCAGGCGGCGCTCGATCTCGTCGAGCGCCGCGCGAACGCGCGGATCGTCTTCGTCGTCGGCGAGACGCGCGAGGTAGAAGTCACGCAGCCGCCGCAGGCCGTCGCGTATCCCAAGCGGCACATAGCCGAGGTCAGCGGTCTGGCTCGCGATGCGGAACTCCAGCTCCGCCGCGCGATAGCAGTTGCGGCAGACGAACACCGGTCGCTCCACGCCGTTATTGAGCACGCGCGTTGGATGGGCGTCGGCGCTGATGTCCTCGGCGCGACAGCGTGGACAGCGGTAGAGGGCCATCGTGCCGATTCTCGGCCCTGTCGCACGAAATAGCAGGCCGTTGACGCTTTTGTGTGACAACACAGGCGCGTCGTTCTATGCGTAGATAGCGGGATGGGGAAAGGTTGGGCGAAGGGCCTCTCGAAGCACACTGACCCGAGGGTCGCGCGGATGGCGGCAGCGCATCGCGGAATGCGTTACGAGCGAAGAACGCCGCACGAGGAGTGCAGGTGGCCGATCGCAGGCAAGACGACGCTGCTGCTTGAGTGGTCGGACGAGATGGCGTACGTCGTCGGGCTCACAGCCACCGATGGCTGCCTGCACACCGGTATCCGCAAGATCAACTTCAAGTCGATGGACCGCGATCTTGTCGCGACTTACCTTCGGCTGCTCGGGCGTACCAATAGGATCAAGGAGCAACTGACACGTACCGGGAACATCGCTTACTTCACTGAGTTCCACGACTCTCGACTCTACGAGTGGTTCCGCTCGGTGGGCCTCACGCCGCGAAAGAGCCTCACGCTTGGCGGCATATCCGCGCCGGACGGCTTCCTATTTCCGCTCGTGCGAGGCCTTTTGGACGGCGATGGAAGCATCATCAACGAGGTCTATCGCGCGGACACAGGTGGTCGCCCTGACTACTACTGGGAGTATCTGATCACGATTTTCGGCTCGGCTAGCTGGCACCACCTCGCGTAGCTGGAGACCCGCATCCGCATAGTGACGAGTTTCCAAGAACGCTTCGGCGAGGCGACGCGACGGCGCCCGATCCCACTCGACATCACTATTACCAGCTGCGCTACGGAAAACGCGCCTCGGTCGTGCTCCTCCCGTTGATCTATCCAGACGCGGCGCCTTGTCTTGAGCGCAAGCGAGCGATCTGGTCCCGCTACCTTGCGAGTCATCGACCGGTGACTCGATAGAATGTTGATTACCGGCCCAGGTGATGTAACGGTAGCCATGCAAGTCTGAGGGGCTTGTGTCCGTAAGGGCGTGAGGGTTCGACTCCCTCCCTGGGCACCGACGCCGTACCGATCACACTCTCACCCTCGCCCACGCGCCGCTCCTGAATCGCAGCGCAAGCAGCGCGGCGCGCACGAAGTAATCGATCGTGACGCCGAGCCAGATCCCGGTGAGCCCGAGCCCGAAGACGAAGGCGAACGCATAGGCGAGCGGGAGCCGGACGACGAACCAGTTCACGAGCGACACGACGAGCGGGTAGCGCGTGTCACCGGCACCGCGCAGCGCGCCGCCGAGTGCGAAGATCACGGCCTGCGCGGGTTGACCGATGCCCACGACCGCGAGCGCGCCGATGCCGGCCATCACCACCGCACTCGAGATCGTGAAGATGCCGAGCAGGAGGCTCGGCAGCACGAGGAACGTGATCCCCGCTGCGGTGGCCCACACCATCCCGAAGCTGAACGTTGCGCTCTCGAGCCCCGACGGCAGGCTGATCGCGAAGAGCGTGCGCGTCGTCTGCCGGCTGAGCCGCCAGGGCCCACCCGCGATGCTGAGACCCGCAACGCCACGGATCAGCAGGACGACGACCACGATCACGTTGAGGATCCAGACGATGGACGACGCGTAAGCCGACCCCATGGGGCCGATCCCCAGCACGTCGATCAGGTAGTACGCGAGCGCGACGGACAGCACGACGCTCGCGAGCGCAAGGAACATCGGCGTTCGGGTGTCGCCTGCGGCGCGCATCGCCGACGTCCCGATAAGGGCAACGGTCGCGGTGCCGCTGGTGGCGCCGATGACCGCGAGGAACGGAGCGCCGATCGCGACGACATCGTCGGCGGCTCCCAGCAGTCGCAGCAGCGGCGCCGCGAAGATCACGAACCCGACGCCGAATATGAGGCCGGCCAGCGCGCCGAGGATCAACGACTGTCGCGTTGCGTCGGCGGCTTCGGTCGTACGACCTTCGCCCATTCGCCGGCTGACCACGGCGATGGTCCCGATCGCGAGCGAGCGCCATACCGGGAAGAGCAGAAAGAGGAACTGACCCGCAGCGCCCACCGCCGCCGTCGCTGTGGCTCCGAGATGGCCGACGAACGCGAATACGGCCGCCGTGCCGAGCGCGCTGACGGACTGCTCGATGATGCCGGGCCAGGCGAGCTCGAGCGCGGCGCGACTCGGAGACAGGCGCGCGAGCTCAGCGGCTCGCGCGCTTGGGACCGGTGCCTGTTCTCCCGCGACCTCCTCGACCTGCTGGATGCTCACGCAGTCACGGTCACGCCCTGACCTTCGGTCACCTCTCCGATGCGTGCCGCGGATACGCCGTGCGTGGCGCGCGCGCGCTCCCAGGCATCCGCGTGCGCGGCCGGTACTCCGACGAGCAGCCCGCCCGACGTCTGCGGGTCAAGCAACAGCGTGCGCAGCACTTCGTCGACACCGTCAAAGCGAACGCGTTCGCCGTCAAGGAAGTGCGCTCTGTTGCGCTCGAGACCACCGAAGCTCGCGCCGGCCGCGTGCGTCCGTGCTCCGGGAAGGAGCGGCACAAGACTCGCGCGGATGCTGACGCCGACCCCCGACTGCGCGGCCATCTCGTGCGCGTGACCGGCGAGCGCGAAGCCGGTCACGTCCGTCGCGGCGTGGACACCAGACTCGACAGCCGCGCGCGCGGCGGCGCGGTTCAGGGTCACCATCGACGCGACGACGGACGCGAGATCCTCCGGTGCCAGCGCGCCGTTCTTGTGCGCCGTCGTGAGGACACCGGTGCCGATCGGCTTCGTGAGCCAGAGCGCGTCACCGACCCGAAGCGCGTTCTTGCGCAGGATGCGTTCGGGGTGGACGCGGCCGGTGACCGCGAGCCCGTACTTCGGCTCGCGATCGATCACGGTGTGGCCGCCGGCGACGACGCCGCCCGCTTCGCGGACCTTGTCGACGCCACCTCGGAAGAGCGTCTCGAGCTGCTCGAGCGACAGATCGTCGGGCCACGCGGCGATCTGCAGCGCGAAGAGCACCTCGCCACCCATCGCGAAGACGTCGGACATCGCGTTCGCCGCTCCGATCGCACCTGACGCGTACGCGTCGTCGACGATCGGCGGGAAGAAATCGAGCGTCTCGACGATCGCCACATCGGGCGCGACGAGATACACCGCCGCGTCGTCGCTTGGCGCGAGACCGACGACCAGCGCCGCGGGACTCGGCTGTTGCTGCAGAGGGCGCAGGACCTGCGCCAGTGGGCCGGGGCCCAGCTTCGCGCCTCAGCCGGCGCAGGTCGCGAGCGTCGTGAGGCGGACCTCTTCGCGTGTGAACACTCGGTCAGTCTAGTAATCGGGCAGCCTTCGCTGCCCTCATCTGCTTGGCGTGTGCGCTTCGCGCACGCCGCAGTAATCGGGCAGCCTTCGCTGCCCTCATCTGCTTGGCGTGTGCGCTTCGCGCACGCCGCAGTAGGAACGATTCAGGGTAGCTGGGCAGGACTGCGGATGGTCGTGTACCAGACGCCGACCGCGAGCACGATGAGCAGAGCCGCGAGGGCGAGGTATTGGACGGACCGTCCGCGGCGGATGATGACCACGAGCAGCAGCACCGCCGCTCCCGTGACAAGCGCGAGATCGAGAATCAGGAAGAGTCCCAGCGCGTTCAGATGACGTTGTGCTCCTTGATGAGGTCGCCGCGGCGGAATCGATCGTACGCGAGCGGCGTGACGTCAAGGGACGTCCGGCCATCCACGATCAGCTCCGCGATCGCCTCACCGGCAGCCGGCGCGTGCATGATGCCGTGCCCTGAGAACCCTGCTGCGCATAAGAATCCCGCGAGCCCGGGCACGGCGCCGATGATCGGGTGCTTGTCCGGCGTGTCCTCGTAGAAGCCGGCCCAGCCCGTCTTCACCTTCGCGCGCTCCAGGATCGGCAGTCGGTAGAGCGCGCGCTCGACGAGGGTCGGCAGGAAGTCCCAGTTCACGCTGGCGTCGAAGCCGGGACCGTCGGTCGGATCGGCCATGCCCATGAGGACACCGCCTGACTCGCGGTGGAAATAGAGCGAGCTCGCGAATTCGACGGTGAGCGGGAAGTCGCGGTCAAGGCCCGGGACGGGATCGGTCACGAAGATCTGTCGCCGCAGCGGTCTGATCGGGATGTCGATCCCGGCGAGCTGGCCGACCTCCGCGGCCCACGCGCCCGCGGCATTCACGACCGTCGCACACGCGATCTCGCCTTCCGCGGTGCGGACCGCGGTCACACGACCGGCCTCGCGCGTGATGGCGATCGCGGGCTCGTGCTCCCGAAAAGCCGCGCCCTTTTCCCTCGCGCGCGCGACATAGCCGTTCAGAAGACTCGTGGGATCGCAGTACCCGTCGCGCATGCACAGCGTCGCGAAGCGAAGATCGTCGACACGGAGCTCGGGGAACACCTGATGGACGCCAGATGCGTCGAGGCGCTGCACCGGCACCCCGAGCCGCTTCTGCATGGCGAGCGACTTCTCGAACGGCGCGACATCGCGCTCCTCGGTGATGAGGAACAGGTATCCGACCTGGCGGAGGTGCGGATCGATGCCCATCTCCTCGGCGAAGCGCTCGATCCGGGGCAGCGAACGCAGCGACAGCAGCACGTTGATCTCCGTGGAGAACTGGAGGCGGACGCCGCCGGCGTTGCGCGTGGTCGACCCGCCGCCGAGCTCATCGCGCTCGAGCACCACCACATCGCGCACACCGCGTGCGGCGAGGTGGTACGCGATGGATGTTCCAACGATGCCGCCCCCGACGATGACGACGTCAGCCCGCTCCACGCTGGGCGCGAGGTCCTCCTAAGTCTGCTCCGGCGGGACGGCCGCCGGAGCGATGCGGACCATCGCGAGCATCGCCTTGTACAGGTTGAGGTAGTCGCGCGACGCATACGAGACCGCGCGTGGTCCACTTCGTCGCGTCGCGGGGATGAGCTCGGCCATGTCGGCCATCGCCGACGTCAGGAACACGAGCTCGATCTCGCTTCGGCCCTTCGCCACGAGCGGCTTCAGCGTCGTCGCGAGGCCGACCGCCCGTGCCGCGCCCTCGCGCAGCGCCTCCTGCACTCGACTCGGATGGAGCATCTTCGCGGAGAAGCGGCCCGTCGCCTCCTTCGTCTTGACGGTGACGACGTCGGGCACGAGAGCGCGTCCTTCACGGCACGTCGCGTCGTCGCCTGACACGAGCGAGACGGTCGCGCCGAAGTGGCCCGCGAGGTATGTGTTGAGCGTGGTCTCGCCGACCGGCTTGCCGTTCAAGCGGCACTCGAAGATCGCGCGGCTCGCATATGTGTGATCGAGCACCGCCTTTGGATGTCCCGCCCGCCCGTGGTATCCGACGAAGAAGCATGTGTCATACCCGCCATCGATCCCCTGGCCCATGCTCCACGGCTTCGCCGTGCCGACGACGAGCTCCGCACGGGGGTCCAGGTCGTCCGCGAAGATGTTGTGCATCGTCCCGTGCGAGTCGTTCACCAAGATGCGGCGCGCGCCGGCGCTAGCCGCGCCATCGATGCAGGCGTTCGCTTCATCCGCCATCCATTTGCGCGCGCGGTCGTACTCGACGCCTTGCATCATCACCTGGGAGTACGTCGCGACGCCCCCGAGTCCTTCCATGTCGATAGAGATCCACACACTGGTGGCGGCGCGCTTCGGCACGATGGCGATGGTAGGAGGTCGAAACCGACTGTGCCGACGGCGGGACTCGAACCCGCACCCGCTTACGCGGACCGCCTCCTGAAGACGGGATAGGCAACGCCCTGCCTCAACTCTGGTATGCGTTTCGTTCTGGTGCGGGAGGACGGGTCATGAGCGGTGCGCGCCGCTGGCGAAACGTGCGACACGTCACCTTGCGCATCTGTCACATGAACGTGCGACCGTTCGTCACAGATTTTCGCGACACCACTTGTGCGCTGATCTATGCGTAGATACGCGCATGGGCAAGGATTGGGCGAAGGGTCTGACCGCCACGACCGACGCCCGCATCGCTCGAAATGGCGCGGCGCGACGAGGTCGGCGCTATAACACGAAGCGGCATGCGGCACGCAGCCTCGAGTGGTCTCTTGAGCTCGCTTATGCGCTCGGTTTGACGGCAACCGATGGGTGCCTCTCCCGTGATCGTCGCCATATCACCTTCGACAGCAAGGACCGGGATTTGGTTGAGACATACCTGCGCTGCGTTGGCCGCGAGGACGCGCGAGTCCTGCCGGCGCGAACCCGAACAGGCGGCCGCGCATATCGGGCGGCCTTCAGCGACGCGTCGCTGTACGACTGGCTGTTCGCGCGTGGCATCAGGCCCGCGAAGGGCCTCACCCTCGGTGCCGTCGACGTGCCGCCGGGCCTGATGCCACACTTCTTGCGTGGCATGATCGATGGGGACGGCACGATCTATGTCCTGAGGCACCGGCCAACGCCACAGCGTTACCCGGACTACTGGTACGTCCGACTGTGGACATACTTCGCGTCGGCCAGTCGAAGTCACATCGAGTGGCTTCGAGACGAAATCGTCACCTCGTACGGGCTCGATGGATATGTCGAGCGACAGGCCCGCAAGGGTCGTCACGACTTCTATCGGCTGAAATTCGGGAAGGGCGATTCGCTCGTGCTCCTACCCATCCTATATCGCGATTCAGCGTGGCCTGCGCTGCAGCGCAAGCGCCACAAGTGGACCAGCTATGTCAGTACGTGGGGATAAGTTGAGGGGGTCCGGTGGTTGTACCTATCGAGGTAGAATTAAGGCTCGCAGGCGGATGTGGCGGAATTGGCAGACGCGCACGCTTCAGGGGCGTGTGGCCGAAAGGTCGTGAGGGTTCAAGTCCCTCCTTCCGCACAGAGATCAGCGGCGCGTGGTCCTCACATACCAGTCTTCGGCGTTCCAGAAGCGCTCACGCGGATCGCTGATGGGCGCGATCTTGAGGCCCTGAACCTGCCGATTCTGCGCATAGAGATAGTCACTGAAGTACAGGAACACGACCGGCACGTCGATGGCGATCGCCTGGAAGACCGTCGCGTACAGCTCGCGCCGCTTCGCCTGATCGGTCGTGCGCCGCGCCACCTCGAGACTGCGGTCGCTGGCGAGGGTGGAGTATCCGGAGAAATTGTGTCCGGGGTCCTTGATCTCGCTCGAGTGGAAGAACGAATAGGGATCCGGATCACCGCTCACGCTGATCCCGATGAGGAGCGCGTCGTACGTTCGCTCGCGCGCCGCCGTCTCGATCAGCTCGGTGAACGGCATCGCCTTGAGCTCCACGCGCATGCCGATCGCGGCCAGGTCGTCGGAGATCTGTAGCGCGGCGGCAACGCGCGCCGGTTCGCTCGAGGTCGTGATGGCGAAGGCCAGCTTCACGCCACCACGGTCGCGGACGCCATCGCCGTCGTGATCCTTCCAGTCGGCGCCGTCGAGCAGCGCCTTCGCGTCCTCGTAGGACCGCGGGTAGCGCGTGACATCCTTGATGTACGCCCACGACGACTGCGGGACAGTTTCGTCGGCCACCGCACCGCGGCCGTCCGCTGCCAGCTGGAGGACCCGGCCGCGGTCGATCGCCGTCGCGATGGCCTGTCGTACAGCCCGGTCGCGGAACGTCAACTTGTCCGGCCGCAGGTTCAGGAACAGCGCGGTGAAGTCGTTGGTGCCGAAGCTGTAGAGGTTGACACTCTTCAGGCTGCGTGCGCGCTCCGCGTCCCCGGTGGCCAGGCCACCGACCCCATCGATCTCGCCACGGCCGAGCGCGGTGAGCGCTTCCGACGCGTCGGGATACGAGCGGAGTACGAGACGGTCGAGGTAGGGACGGGTACGATCCGGCCGCGTTCGATAGAAGGAGTCGTTGCGGGCGAGGACGGTCTGCCGCGAATCGACC
>WNGA01009354.1_pt1 | contig 13220 bp, 9 predicted proteins | sample 5400061 | NCBI WGS metagenome assembly WNGA01 (sample SAMN13153366, study PRJNA577476) | soil metagenome | isolation source: 100 cm soil or saprolite under grassland replicate 2 | place: USA:California | collected 2016-06-15 | reverse complement strand
GACCCCCTGGTTTCAGCATGTACGGGATTCAATGTTTGCTCGCTGGTCGCGTCCCGCAGAGGGAACCCCAGGATCGTAAGCACCGGCGCCATGGCGGTCAATGGAGCACACAGGATCGCCGAAAAGTGGGCCATTTCTCCTGCACTTTGTCAGTTTGTACGCATGACCGCGCTTACGCACGTCCGAGCTCCCCTTACACCGCCCACAGCGGCCCAGGGAGAGGTTCGGTTCGTCAGTCCCGAAGAACGCAGCCGCCTCCGCGGCGAGGCTGCATCGGCGGGGTTGTTGTACGTCGAGGTGCCGACGCCGCCCTGGATCCACAGTTCGCCCATCGGGGTCACGCAGCGAAGTCGACTTCGCGATGTCATCGACGCAACCATCGAGAGCGCCCTCGAGGCGGGCGGCGCTGCTTCGGCCGGCGTGAGCGGTTTTCCCGATTTGGATCAGAGCCTTTCCGATCAGCTCTTTCGCGCGCGAAGCATCGGCGCGAGCGGGCTCGCCCTCTACGTTCCCTATTTGGCGGCCGCAGGGAACCTGGCGGGGGCACTCGATGCCGAGGACAGCGCCGTCTTGCGCTGGTGGATCGCGGCCGCGTCAGAGCGCCCGGTAAGGGTACTCCTCGATACGGCGAATCGTCGAATCGGGGCGTATGGCCCACCGACGCGGCTCGAGATGCTCCTCGATGTCGAGCCCGATGGCAGCGCCGACGGCCGAGTCGACAAGCGGTCGGGGTCATCGCCTGCCGACGGCGATGGTGCGCCGGCCGATGCCGAGGCTCCGCCGTTTTCGGCGCGCCTGCAGGCACTCGCCGCCCGCGTCGACGCGGCGCTGGCCATCGCGACGGACGAGGAGCTCGGCGAGCGGCTCGCTGCACCCCAAACGCGTGATTTCGTCGCCCACGAGGAGGCCCGTTCGTGCGCCGAAGTTGCGGTCCCTGCGAAGTCACCCGTCGTGGCGATCGATGCTTCCAAGAACGCCGGCAAATCGCTCTTTGCGAATCGCGTCGTTCCTTTGTTTCCGCGCCGCGAAGTTCCGGTGGCGAGCAAAGCGCCCTCCTTCGCCGAAAAGGGAGGCGCGTTCGCAGCTTCGCTCGACTGGCGAGGCTTCGCCAACGAGCTCGCGGTCGCACGTGGACCCAAGCCACTCACCATCATCGAGCGTCTCTTCATGTCGCGCTACGTTCCCTTGCTCGAAGCCATCGCACGCGGCGAAGCCGACGATGCGGCCCGGCGCACCGCCGAAGAGTGGGCCGACAACTTCGCCCGCAGCTACACCGAAGGGTTCAACGCTCTCAAGATCACCGGAAAGCGGCCGCGAATGGTGCTCGACGCACCCCAGCTCTGTAACCAGATCGCTCGGCTGCACGGAGCGAAGTCGACGCAGCTGGTGCTCGTCGACGCCATGCGCTTCGACCTCGGCGTTCGGGTGCACGACCGAATGTGCGATGCACTCACGTCGCAGGCGACCTGCACCGAGCGGCTACTTCTCTGGGCGGCACTACCGACGAATACACCCACCCAGCTCGAGCTCTTGGCCCACGGGCCCGAGGGGCTCAGCTCGCGGCCGCCGCCGAACGATCGCGAGGACATCGGCGTGAGGGGCCGAGTCTCCGCCACGCTGCGCCGGATCCGATTGGGGAACCGCGATTTACTGAAGCTCGATGCCGTCGAAGCAAGACTGCGCGAGTCGGGTCCGCCGCTTCTTTCGCGACTCGATGCGCTGGCCGACGAAGTCGCCACCGTGTTGGCGGCTCACGCGCGAAGCCTCTCTCCGCGGACGCTGATGTTCGTGTTCGGCGATCACGGCTTTCGCCTGCAACCTGGCCTCGGCGGCACGCTCGACGCAGCCTCGGGCGGCGCCAGCCCGGAGGAAGTGCTCGTTCCCGCGTTCGCCTGGCTCATCGGCGACGTGCACTGAGCTCGAGGCCGGCGAGACGCGCGGCGATGCGCGCGAGTGCTACGTGGTCCTCGTCGAGCTCCGCCGCCTCGAGGACGGCGGCGCGCGCCCAGGGCGCTTCGAGGAGCGCATCCTTCCACGGGCGGCGGCAAAGGCCTCGCTTTTGAAGAGCGTGAATCAACTTGAGCGTCCGGAAGCTATCGAACCAGGTATGCAGGCGGCGCTCCAGTCGCAGGCCGTCCTTGGCCTGGCCGCGCGCGAGCGTGAGGGCATCGAATGCACCGAGGTCCTGTCCGGCTTCTACGAGGCATCCGGGTTCGAGCTGGTCCTCGGCGCACGCCGCTCGGACGAGCTCGGCCAACTCGAGATCGCTATCCTGCCGCGCGAAAATCACCATCGCCCGATCCCAAGCCGCCAGATATCGAAAGACGCACGGGTGGTAGAGCGTGAAGCGCTCCGCCCCTTCGGCGGCGATCCGCTGCACCGCCCGCCCCGTACCGAAAGGAACGCGGTTCGACGGCCGACCTCGAATGAAGATCGGCTGTCCGGCGAGCGAGACGATCGGCCCGACTTTGGCGAGCTTCGCCAATAGATAGAAGTCCTCGGCGGCGTCGCGTTTCGGAAAGCCGCGGACGGCCGCATAGGCATCGACATCGACGGCAAGCGTACTGCCGATCGTGTGATAGGCGGATGGCGACCCGGCAAAACGAAGCCCGAGCACGTAGTAGCGAAGCGAGATCTCGTAGAGGGCGATGGCCAACGCCCATTTCCTGTCGCGCTCGGGCCGGTGCGAGAACGAATAGACGAGCGCCGCGCCCGCCTCTCCGCGCGTGAGCTCGGGCCGCTCGAAGTAGTCGTCCGGCAACTCGACATCGGCATCGGTGGTGTGAACGAAACGGGTGCCGAGTCGGCCGGTCTCGTGAAGAGCCAAGCACAGATCGACGCCGATTTTTCGCGCGAGCCCAACGCCTTGGTCGTCTGGAAACCAATGGGCTTTCTCCGATCGGTCGATGAGAAGCACGTGCCCCGCAGCAAACGTGAAAAGTCGCGCCGGCGGACTCGGCGCGAGCTGCCACTCTTCGGTACGCCCGAAGATTTCACGCAGCCGCGTCACCACGGCTCGGTTTCGATCGTGCATCCACGGAGTCGCCGTCGCTTTTGCGTTCAACACCAGCACGACGAGCACACGCCCGCCGGGCCCTTTGGGAATCGAGGCAAGCGCCGCGACGAGCTCGTCCCCTTCCCCGTACGCGGGCAAAACGACGGCATGGCCGTAAGGCCCGACCAGATTCGCGGCGAGCGCCGCTTCGGGTTCGGCATAGCGTTCGAGGTACTTCTGCCTAGCCGTCTGCATGAACGGGGTTTGGCCTAGTGAAGCGCAGGCCGCAGCGGGAGCTCGGCGATGATGTCGGCTTCGGCGAGGAAAAGCTCCTGCACCCGCTGCTCGACGGTCGGGTGTTCGAAATAGAGCTTGGCCAACCCTATGAACAGTCCCGCGTGGCGCGCCTCGCTCTGCGCCAGCTCGGAATAAAGGGTCGCCGCGCTGGAATCGAGGCCGGCGGCCAGCATTCCGAATCGCTCCGCTCCCCGTGCTTCGATGATGCCCGCGATGAGCAGGCGATCGAGAAAGTAGGGCTCCGGCCCTTTGCGTGCGAGCGCCATCATCCGCCGCACGTAAACGTCTTTGCAATCGGCGCCGAACGTACACTTGCGCGCCGCGATCCAACGATAGACCTTGCGGAAGTGCTCGAGCTCTTCGCACGCGAGCTCGACCATCGCGGAAACGAGCTTCTCCTTGTCGCGGTAGTGGAGGGCGAGCGTCACCGCCGTCGCCGAGGCCTTTCGCTCGCAGGCCGCATGGTCCTGGAGAAACGCGTCGAAGTCCGCGCGGACGACGTCGACCCATTTCGGCGGTGTCCGCCACCTTAGCATCACCGGGTCAGATCCTCGCTACCCGATCGTCGCATCGGAGCAGCCATAGTCCCACGAAACCGCAGGCGGGGCCGAAGGCCCGCGCCGAGTAACTCAAACAGAGGCGAGGCCTTGCGGCACTTCGATGTTGACGCACAGCTCTGACGGCCTCGCCGAAATTGCCGATCGTGATCTCTCATAGCCAAGATCGACCCGCCCTTTCTGCCCGCTTTCTTCCACCGGGGGAAGCCTCTTGCGATGGGACCACGGAGTCAACCTTCCGTGTTAGATTTCGCCCATGGGTCTCGTACATGGAGGGCGCCTCGTCGCCCAAGCTCTGCGGCGGCACGGCGTCACCCACCTCTTCACCCTCTGCGGTGGTCACATTCAGGCCATCTACGATGGCTGCCTCGACGAAAAAATCCAAGTCGTGGATGTCCGCCACGAACAGACCGCGGGGCACGCCGCCGACGGCTACGCACGCGCGACCGGTCGCCCTGGCGTATGCGCCGTCACCGCCGGTCCGGGCGTCACCGACGTCGTCACTGCCGTCGCCAACGCGCAACGGGCGGGGGTCCCGATCGTCGTCATCGGCGGCGCCGGCCCCAAAGCTCTCCAAGACATGGGATCGCTGCAGGACATGGACGCCGTCACGCTCATGAGACCGATCACCAAGTGGAGTGTCCAGGTGCCGGACGTGGGGCGGATCGTCGAGTACATCGATGCGGCCTTCCGGGTCGCACAGGCCAACGTGCCGGGGCCGGTCTTTCTCGAGATGCCGCTCGATCTCCTGATGAACTTCGGCGACGAAGCCGCCCTTCCGGCCACCGCGCCTCTCCCCTACCCGCCCCGTCCGGTCGGCGACCCCGCCGCGGTGAGCGAGGCCCAGGCGATTTTGGCGAGCGCGGAGCGTCCTGTGTTTCTCGTGGGCTCGCAGATTCGCTGGTCACCCAAGAAGGACCTGCTGGCGACGTTTGCCGACGCGATCGGCGCCCCCTTCTATTTGAACGGCATGGCCCGCGGTGGGATTCCGCACGCGCACCCGACCCGGATGAGCCGTTCGCGCCGGTTTGCGTTGGCGGCGAGCGACGCCGCGTTCGTGTTCGGGACCCCCTTCGATTTTCGTGTCGATTATGGCCGCACCGGCACCTGGAATGGCGATGCGAAGATCGTGCAGGTCGATCTCGACGGCACGGAGCTCGGACGAAACCGCCGCGTCCACGTCGCCATTCACGGTGACAGCGGCCTGGTGCTCGAACAGCTCGCGCGCGCCGCCCAAGTACGAAAGGTCGATACCTCGGCCTGGCTCGCCCGCGTGCGCGCGGAAGAAGACAAGCGGCAGGCGCAGATGCAGGCGCAAATGACCGCCGAAGAGAATCCGCCCAATCCGCTCTTCGTCTGCGCCGAGGTCGGAAAGCGGCTCGGCCCTTCGGACATCGTGATCGGGGATGGCGGCGATTTCGTGGCAACCGCCGCGTACGTGCTGAAGCTCGAGTGGCCTCAGATGTGGATGGATCCCGGCCCGCTCGGCACCCTCGGCGTCGGGCCCGGCTACGCGATGGCGGCCAAGCTCGTCCGACCGGACGCGAACGTGGTGCTCTTCTACGGCGATGGTTCGTTCGGATTGCACGCTCTCGAGTTCGAGGCGATGGTCCGACAAAAGATCCCCGTAGTAGCCATCATCGGAAATGACGCGGCCTGGACCCAAATCCGGCGAGGCCAGGTCGAAATGTACGGAGAGACGCGGGCGGTCGCGACGGGCCTTTCCTACACGCGCTACGACGAAGTCGTCCGTGCTTTGGGGGGGTTCGGCGCGTGGGTCACCGAAGCCAAGGACCTCGGGCCGGCGCTCGACGAGGCGTTCGCATGTGGCCGACCGGCGTGCGTCAATGTGAAGCTCGGCGCAAGCGACTTCCGTAAGGGCGCGATCAGCGTCTGAAGAGCGCGCCATCGACGCGAGAAAGTTGCAGTCCGCCATGCGGTTGGCGTGCCGTGCTACGCTTTGGGGTAGTCTTCGAGTCCCATGTGTCGATTGTTGGGAGCCGTCGCGAATGAAGAAGCGAAGTTTCGGCTGACGCTGCGCGAAGCTCCCCGCAGTCTCGCCGTCTTGTCGCGCGAGCACCCCGATGGCTGGGGCATCGGGGTTTATAGCCAGTCGAGCGGATGGTCGATTCAGCGTGGCACGCTCTGCGCTCACGAGGACGACGAATTCCACGAGGTCGCCGCCGGCAGTCGTGGCGAGCTCTTGGTGGCCCACGTCCGCAAGCGAACGGTCGGCGCCGTGAGCCTGGACAACACCCATCCTTTTCAACGCGCAGGCTGGGTCTTCGCACACAACGGCACGATCGAGGACGTCGAGTGGCTGCGCGCGCAGACGTCTGCCGCGCAAATGCGCGAGGTGCGCGGAGAGACCGACAGCGAGCTCCTCTTTTCTTTTTTCCTGTCGCGCTTCGAAGAATCGAAGGTGGCTCCGACGGGTGAAGGGGATGCGGCAGATCGGGCATTGGCCGGTGCCCTGGCGCAACTGCTTCAGCGCCCCAAGCTCGGCGCATGCACCTTTCTCCTGTCCAACGGACGCACGCTCTACGCGCACCGCTGGGGAAGGAGTCTCTTCGCCCTCGAGCGTGTACCCGGCGATGCCGTACGCGTCGAACGCGAATCCATCGAAACAGGAGCCATCGTCGAGACCGCCTGGTCGCCCGCGCGCCACGCGGTGCTCATCGCATCGGAAAAGATCACCGACGAACCTTGGCGGAGCATCGAGGAAGGTACGCTTCTTCGCGTCGACCGACTGCCGCGGCCGCGCTGCCAGACGATCGCGATCGGCTAGCTCCCCCGGCGCGCGAGGCGAAACAGGCGCCTGCCGCCGGAGTCGAAGGGACCCAGGGTCTTCAGCATGCCGAGCGCCACTTCCCGAATGCGGCCGGGTCCCTTCACGTCGCGAAGGCGCAGTCGATCGCCGTCGGCGCTCACGACTTCGCAGAGACCGAAGGCAAAGTGCTCGACGAGGTCACCGGCTTCCGGGCTGCCCTCTTCTCCGTGCTCGAGCGCGTCGCGAGCCGCGGCGGCGGCGCTCGCGGCGGCGGCCCTGGCCCAGTTCGGCGGCATCAGCGCGGGCGCCGAGCCGGCGCGCGGTGAAGGCTCCGGCGCGCGCTCATCCGCCGCAGGGCGCATCGGCGGGGTGGCAGGTCGGTTGTCTCTCGGAGCCACCCCCGCGCGGTGAAGAGCGACCGTCACACCGGCCGCACGGCCATGGACCAAGACGCCCCCGACCATCTCGATTCCGCTGCCCGAAGCCCTGGCCAGCATGACCGAAAAAGGTCCGCCGCTCGGGCCCGCCAGATGCAGCAGCGTGAACCGCCCGCGTAGAGCGCGAACTTGGTCCACCGCTTCGCCAGCGACACGTAGCTCGACCTCTTCGACGTAGCCCGTCGCGTTGATCCATGCCTCGATGCCGCTCGACAGCCGGACGAGCGCCTCGACGAGATCTGCACCCTCTTCGATCGTGGACAGCGTCAGGGCAGCGACCATGGGGCCCGCTACCTGCTTCAAACAAGGGCAGCCGTCAAGCTCCGAAAGCGATCAGGCTCAGCGCCCTGGGTCTCGAGGGCCGGTCCCCGGTATGTCGGCCGGGAGCGGGTGCGGCTCTTTTTCGAGGTAACGGAAGATCGTGCGCGGATCGACGCCGAGCTCGCGGGCGGTCTGGGTTCGATTTCCGTTGTTGCGCTCGAGAACGTCGAGCACGTACTTGCGCTGAAACTCCTCCTTGGCCTTTTCGAGCGGCAGGATGGGCTGCTGCGCCTCCGGCCCGAGGTCGAGGTCCTCGGCGGTGAGCAGGGTGCGATCGCACAAAACGAGCGCCTTTTTGAGGCGGTTCTCGAGCTGGCGAATGTTGCCCGGCCAGGCAAACTTGCGTATGGCGGCGAGCGCTCCCGGGGAAAGCCCGCGGACCTGGCTTTTCATCTCGTCGGCGAACTTGCTGAGCAGCGCCTTCGCAATGATGACGACGTCGTCGCCACGCTCGCGCAACGGAGGCAGCCACAAGTTGACGACGTTGAGGCGGTAATAAAGGTCCTCCCGGAAAGCTCCCCGTTTGATTTCGTCTTCGAGCACCTTGTTCGTCGCCGCAACCACGCGGATGTCGACCTTTTCGGGCTTGCTGTCCCCCACCCGAATGACGACCCGCTCCTGCAGGGCGCGCAGGAGCTTCACCTGCAGGTTGGGGGGGAGCTCTCCGATTTCGTCCAAAAAGAGCGTTCCCCCATCGGCCGCCTGGAACTTGCCGGCTCGGCTCTGGATGGCGCCGGTGAAAGCGCCGCGCACGTGGCCGAAGAGCTCGCTTTCGATGAGGTTTTCGGGGATAGCGCCGCAGTTGATGGTGATGAACGGTCCCGAGACGCGCTGACTTCGGCGGTGGAGCTCGCGAGCGATGAGCTCTTTGCCGGTGCCGGTTTCGCCGGTGATGAGCACGCTGATGTCGGTCGAAGCCACCTTCTGCAGCTTGCGGAATACTTCCATCATCGAGGGGCACGAGCCGATGATTTCACCGAAGCGCTTGTCCGATAGCTCCTGCGCCAGCTTTTCCTTGTCGGCGCGCAGGGCCGAGAGGAGCATCGCGTTTTGCAAGATGAGCGACGCTTGTGCGCCGTAGATGGTGAGCATGTCGAGCTGCGGCCGTTCGAAGAGGTGCTTGACCTTGTCGTTGCCGACGTAAAGCGCGCCGATGACTTCGCCCTGCGAAAGCATGGGCGCGCACATCACGCTGGAGAGCTGCAGTGCCACGACACTCTCGCTCTTGCCGAACGTGGTGTCGGCCAAAGCGTCGGAGACGATGAGGGGTTTGGCCGTCGCGAGAACGCTGCGGACGATGCTGTCGGAGACGCCGCCGCGCTCGTCGGTGATGCTTTCTTTGCTGACGTTGCGCAGCGCGCGCACCTGAACCTTCTTGTCGTCGCTGGATGACTGGTCGGGCACGGTCAAAAGAATGACGCCTTTGTCCGCCCCGGTAAGCTCGAGAATATCGTCGAGCATCGCGTCGAGTAGCTCGTCGATCGATCCTTTGTGCATCAGCTTTTCGCTGAAGCCTTGGAGCTTGCGCAGGCTCTGAAGCTCGCTGGAAACCGATCCCGAAATTCTACCGCCGGCATCGTCGACGCTGGAAGCGTGGGTCGCGTCGGCGAACATGCTGAACGCCACCTGCGCGGATCCGAGTGTCAGCCGATCTCCGTGGCAAAGACGCCCGCGCCGCTTCTTTTTTCCGTTGATGAGGATCTCCGCTTGGCGGTCCCCCTCTTCGAGGTTGAAGTCGCGCCCATCGAAGATGATTTGCGCGTGGTGATCGACGAGGTCCGGCGACGGAATGGAGAGGTCGTTGTCGAGCGAGCGCCCGATGGTCGTGACCGCTTTGTGAACGCTGTATTCGCGCGGCCCCCCTTGCGGCGGGAAGTATTTGAGGGTCGGCATCTTCTGACCGATCCTAACACGCAGGAGGGCCGTTTTGCGGGGGCTAGAACAAGATGCCCGACAACTGCAAGCCCATTCCGCCCGGCACAGGCATGAGGCCGCCGCTGGTCACCTGAATCGGAGACGTCGGACTGCTCCCGAAAAGGTCGCGGCCGTCGTTCTTTCCGAACTCTTTGCTCTCGGAGGTGAATATCCCCCCCGCGACCAGGCCGAGGGTTGCCGTCGTGCCCATGATGATGAGACCGCGACGCGGATCGTGGTCGCCGCCGGCATAGAAAAGAAACACCGGCAAGGCCGCCGCGCTGCCGGCAGCAAAGCCGATCCACATCCAGCCGAGCGACTCGTAGGTCGGGATCCACACCGTGGAGAGAGCCGCCGCACCGGCCAATCCGAGATTGTAGCCGACGAGACCGCCCGTCGACATGGCGTCGTTGGCGGCGCCGAAGTCACTGAACGCTTCGCTGCCGCCATAGCCGAACATACTGCCGACGACCGTTCCCCAAGCGACGCCGCTTCCGAGAAAAAGGCTCGTTCTCGGCGATGGTTCCATGGCGACCGCGCTCAGGTACCCGAGCCCGGTTCCCACCGTCGATCCAATGAAGACCGACCGCGCAAAACCGCGAAACCCCCACTCGTCGTTGGCTGTGGCGCGCACGAACTGATAGCTCGCGATCCCCGCGCCCTCCCCCGCGCCGATCGCCATACCCGCAGCCATCACTGCCGGCATGCCGCGCGGCATCCGGGGTTGATTCAGAAAAAAGACGCCGATCGGCGCACCTACGCCGAGAATCGCCGGGGCAAGAAACTGCAGACCCGGATCGTCGATACCGAACTCGGCGTCGATCCACACGCCCGCCCCCACGCCGTAGCCGACGGAGAACGCGTAGAGCGTGCCGAGCTCGATGTCCGTGGCGCTCCGACTCGACGTCGTGCCACCGAAGACAGAGGGCTGACCGCCCGTGGACCAACCTTGCTGCCCTGTGCTCGTGGACCATCCGCCTTGCGCGGCTTGTGCGCGAGCGTCACCAGGAGCGATCGTGGCGAGGGCCGAGGTCGTGGCGAGAGCAGACAGGACGATTCGAAGAGTGTGCGGCATCGCAACCTCCGGAGAATGGGCCCCCTATGTACCGTCCTCCAGTCACGGACGGTCAACTTTTCCGCAGTCGGCCGGAAGCCCTTCCCGTAGGACGGGGCGCCAAGCGACGAATTCACTTGTTCTGGGTGATCCTACCCTCTCCTACCGCGGAGGCAGCATGGCGGGATCGCAGGCGTAGTCGTTCTCGCCCACGATAGGCAGCGTGCCATCGGGTGGCAGCCGCAGAAACAGGCAGACGTCGCCGTCGTCATTCAGGTGCAGTCCGATGATCGGCACGTCCCCATCGAGCTCGGCACAGCTTCGCTCCACGCTCTGCAACTTGCCGCGCAGGATCACGTTCTGTGCGACGAGCTCGCGCATGAGGACCGTCGTTTCCGCCGGAATCACCAGCGTTCCAACATTGTCGGTATACGTGCAATCGCTTCCGACCACGGCGGGAGTCAAGGCAATCCTATCGCCCACGGTCTCGGCGCCGTTCGTCGCCTCGTATTTGAGCCCCTGGAGGGACATGTTGAATGTGCTCGTCGTGCCGTCGGCCGAGGTCGTGACGCTCTGCTCGGCGAGAAGAGCAAACGGCAATCCCGTCGCGACGGGACGACACGTCGCCAGGAATTTGCCGGGCCGGAAATTCTCGAGCAGCTCCTGGCACGGCGTGAGCGCAACATCGACGACGCTCGCCTCTCGTTCGGCAAGGGGTCGTTCGGCAAAAGCGTGGTAATCGCCTTCGGGGTCGATGCACGCAGGTCCCGATGCGATAAGCATGATGACGCCGCATTTGATGAGTAGCGATCGCCGAGTCATTCAGGGTATGTATCGTTTTGCCCCATGCCCCGCAATGGCCTCCGTGCATACGCCGTTAGCCTTTTGGTAATGGGTTTGGCTTCGTCCGCGCAGGCGAGCGGGTTTCTCAACCCTCGACTCGCCGACCCGCACGGCCACCCCGCGCTCGCCAATCCTTACGCTGTCTACTTCAACCCGGCGGCGCTCGGGGGGGTGCAGGGAACTCAACTCGTCATTGATGGAACGCTCGCGTACCGGACGGTCGACTACACGCGAACCACGAGTGCCCTTTCCCCCCAATTGCCCACCAATCTGAGCAATCCGACTTACGTTCGGGCCAACACCGGCAAGGCCCACGCGGGCAACATCGCCGAGATTCCATTCGTGGCCGCGAGCAGCGATTTCGGAACACGCCAGTTCTTTGCCGGCGTCGGCGCCTACGTACCGTTCGGCGGAGCCGTGAAGTTCGACGAGCGGCCCGAGTTCCAGGGCAACACCGAGGCGCGCGGGGCGCTCGACGGGTCGCAGCGATGGGCGGTCATCAGCGGCACGCAGCGGTCGCTCTACACGACGGCGGCAGCCGGGTTTCGGCTGCCCGACGCGGGGCTCTCCTTTGGAATTAGCGGAAGCGTGGTCTTCAGCGAGATCAAACACAACCAGGCGCGCAACATCAGCGGTTATGACGACACCAACATCGAAGGTCGCGCTCTCGTCGACGTGAAGGGCATCGAGGCGGCTTTCAGCGCGGGGGTCTACTGGGAGGTGCTGCCGAAGCACGCGCTGCGGATCGGCGCGTCCTATGCCCTTCGCCCGGCGCTCGGTCAGATGCGGCTCTCGGGCACGCTGCACCAGCACTACGGCAAAGACGAGCTCACCAAGGACGTGGATTTCCTGCAGACGTATCCCGACGTCATCCGCTTGGGCCTGGCCGCTCGGCCCTGGGGCGACACCGTGGAGCTTCGGCTGGAGGGGGAGTACGTCACGTGGTCCGTTTTCGATCACCAGTGCATCCTCGAAAAGGGCTACGAATGCCCGATTGCGCCGGACGGCTCGGAGGCCGGCGGGGGCGGCCACGTCATCCTCGCGATTCCACGGCGCTGGAGGGACGCGGGAGCGGTGCGGGCGGGGGCTGGCTATTTCCTGGACGAGAAGACCGAGCTCTTCGGGGCGGTGGGTTACGACACATCGGCGGTACCGCTGGCGACGCTCGAAACCACCTACCCGGATGCCTTCAAGCTCATGGGTTCGCTCGGGGCGCGGCGCGCGTTCACGGAGACGTTCGCGCTCGGCGCGAGCTACACGTACGTAGCCTATCTTCCGGTCACCGCCCCCCATCAACATCAAGTCGATTACGCGGGGGCTTCGAAAGTCCCCAACGAAGATGGCAAATACAGCTCAGCCGTCATGTTCATCAACGTCAACGCCACGTTCGCCTTCTGAGCCATGGCCGACCGCGTGCTTCTGCTCGGCCACGGCACCGTCGACAATCTCGAAGATCTGCCCGCGTTTCTCGCGAACATCCGCCACGGGCGACCGAGCCCGCCCGAGCTCGTGCAGGAGATCCGCCGCCACTACGATCTCATCGGAGGCTCTCCCCTGCTCTGGATATCGCGCGAGCTCGCGCGCGGCCTCGAGCGAAAACTCGAGTGCCCGGTGCATCTCGCCATGCGCTTCTGGTATCCGTTCGCCAAAGACGTGCTGGGCGACATTTCGCGAGCCGGCTGCCGCACGCTTCGCGTCGTGCCCCTCGCCCCGTATAGCGGCCACGTGTACGCCAGCGAGATGGAGCGGCTGGCCAACGCGCAGCGCAAGGAAGGGCTCGAGCCGCCCGCGCTGCGCTGCGCCGCGAATTGGGGCAGAGAGCCGCGGCTCGTCGAGGCATTTTCCACGGCGCTGCTCGCGGCGCTCTCGTCGCTGCCCGCTGATCGCCGAGCGTCCGCCGAGGTGTTCTTCACGGCGCACAGCCTTCCGCTCCCGGTCGTCGAGCGGGGCGATCCTTACCCGGCCGAAGTACGTGCCACCGCCGATGCGGTGATCGCCCGCTCCGGCATGGCGAACCCTTCGCGCGTCGTCT
>WNGA01009352.1_pt1 | contig 13221 bp, 12 predicted proteins | sample 5400061 | NCBI WGS metagenome assembly WNGA01 (sample SAMN13153366, study PRJNA577476) | soil metagenome | isolation source: 100 cm soil or saprolite under grassland replicate 2 | place: USA:California | collected 2016-06-15 | reverse complement strand
TGATCCCGCAAAAAGCTACGGTTGCTGTACCGCGTCCTCCGAAGAGGGCGTTTGAAATGCTTGAGCCGTGTGCGGTGAAAACAGCAAGCACGGTTCTTAGGGGAGGGCGATGGCAGCAATGCCATCCCCTTACCCGGTAGCTGGATAGTACGGAAGGTCGGGAAACGTTGACACCGACGCAAAGGATCCTCTGGCACGGTTTGCACTACTGAGGGCGCTCTCACCACCTGAAATTAATGTTGCCTGCTCGGATTTGCTGTTCCATGTAGAATCTGAATTCCCCGATCACCGCGCTCTGTTCTAGCGTGAAGAAGGGGCTCACCACGAACATCCCGAACTGTGAGCGATGATTTTTCATGAAGTCTGCCCAGTCCGGAATGGTGTCGATTGTGTCCCTACTCCAGGAGCGGCGCTCCCCCTCGGTGCGGACTTGCATATTGTAGAATCCCAACTGCTCGGTCTGGAGCACATGCACCAGCTCGTGAGCAATTTTGCTCATCTTGCTCAGGCTTGTCCCCAGCCTCCAGAAACGGGTTTTATCCAGCGTAATCAGAGACCCCCAACCGCCGGAACTATCGGTTGCGGCGTATGCACTCGCTTCTGTTATTGAGCCCACTCGGAAGAAAGTCCTATCAAAGTAAGGACGTGCGCCATACTGCCACTCCAGAAATGACCCAAACAGCTCGCGGCCCATAGGACTCAGGCGATAGATATCGCTATCATCCAGCTGCGTGAACAGAGGATTGCCAGCCAGCGTCGGGGACGTAGCCCACGGCGGGCCGATCTGATCGATAGGTGGTCGGCGGTCTCCGCCCGATCCGCCCGTGGTAGAAGTATTAGGCTCCTGAGGTTTGGGGCTGGCAAGGCCAGCGCCGGGTACAGAGACAACCGGACCATGGACCGGGCCGCTGGGCTTGGAGCCGCCACCGGATGGAGGCAATGGCGGCCCCCCGGGAAAGCCCGGGAGGAAGCCGGGTATCGGGTCGAACGGCGTCGGCTGGCATATGAGGCACTCGGCGCCGTTATCCAAGCCAGTCGGGTCGGCGCTGTTCACGGGATCGTTCATCGCGAACGTGTACGGATTGGTGGTCGCTGCGGTACGCGGAATTAGCAGTGGATCGCGGCTCAGGAAGCGGCCAATGACCGGATCGTAGATGCGCGCGCCAAGCTGCGAGAGGCCGAGCGCGGCCAGCGCATCGCCGCCGTTCCATTGTGCATTGGTGTACTTCTGCGATCCGGGCTGCGCACCGCTCGAGCTCGCGACTTCGCCATAGGGCTCATAGCTGACGTCCTGGACGAAGGCGCCCGTTTGGTCGGTGAAGAAGCGGTTGCCGCGGGGTTCTCCGAACACGAACGTCCACGGGTCGTTCGCCCCCGGACCATGACGCGTGGCGATCAAGCCGTCGGGGCCGGGAATCGATCGCGTGATCACTGATTTCTTGGTGTTGTTGTCCCTCTCGTCACGTTGGTAGATCAGCGCGCCGAAGTGCTTGTCGTGGCGGGTGTCGGTGGAACTCGTGCTATTGAGCACGAGCCGCTGCACGGCGCCGAACGCGTCGTAATCGAAGGTTGCGTTAGTGCCCCCATCCACGATCGTCTTCACCTGACCACTGGGGGAGTAAGTCAGCGTCCGCCTACCGTTCGATCGCGATGGTTTCTCGATGATATTGCCGACGCCGTCGTACTTGACGTTGCAAACCGTCGCCGGCGCAGCAGTTCCATAAGCGATGCTGCAGATCCGGTCGGGATCGGTCGTCTGATAGCTCAGCGTGACCGATCCCGGATTTCCGGACGCGGGGTCGGACTGCGTAAGCACGTTACCGAGTTTGTCATAGGTGAAACTGCGAAGCGTTGTGGTTGCCAAAGAGGATTCATCAAGTTGCTTCGACGCGATCAGCTGACCGACTGCATCGTATTCGCTGAGCCAAGGCGCGCCCGCGCCGCCGTCTTTCGTTTCTCGACGCACCCGTTCGCGACCTAGTGGGTCGAACGCCGTCGTGGCGGCATCAGTTCCCGATATCTCCGGGAAAGCGATCTGCCGCGAGGTCGTCAAAGGCGCAGGCGAAGCCACCAGGACGCTGTTGAGCAGACGCCGGCCGGTATCCGCGTAGTCGGCCGTATAGATAGCTAAACCGTATTTTGCTTGGCGGACACGGCCAAACACGTCGATGTCGGCGCCGCCAGTGGCGGTAAACAGATCCATATTGATCGTTCCGTCGGAATACTTGACCGAACGCGTGCGGCCGGCGGAGTCGTAGCTATAGTCGATGCGTTCGTCTTTGGCAGGGGTCGTGTCGGGCAGCAAGAAATCGAGCGTCTTCACCGAGCCATCGCCGTGGAATGTATGCTTCTGCACGTATACGTTGGCCGAGGTCGTAGTGCGGTCGGTGAAGACCTGGGCGTTGACCTGGCCGAAGGCGTCGTAGCTGAAGGACACCGAGCTCGTCGGGGAAGTGGCCTTAGCCAACCGTCCCAGCACATTGGTCGCGGTGACCGGCGGCGTTGTGGTGTTGACCGCCTGGTCGTAGACAAAGTCATTCACCGTAGCCGCATCGACCACTTGATTGGTCTGATCTTCGCGATGTACCAAGCGGCTGAGCGCGTCATAGCGCTTGATCGAACGCCGATCGCTCGACGGAGTGGTGGTGGTGTCGTTCCACTGCGTCAGCGTCAGCTCGCCCCAGTTGTCGTAGCTGCGGAATTGCGGGGCACTGTCTGGCTCGTCGAGTTCCAGCATTTGCCCTAGGGAGTCGAAGTGCCACGTAGTGACAGCAGCCGTTGTTTCGGACTGCGGATCTTGATAGCGCGCCATACGGATCAGATGGCCAAGCCTGTCGTAATCAAACTGGACGCCTTCAATCTTAATGAAATCGGACTTGTACGTCGCACGTTCCAACAGCTGGCCGATCGCGCTGTAAGTGGACCTGTGCACGACTCCCGCCTGCGGCGAACCCGCGAGCAGGGAAGCCGCATCGCGCGTATCCACGAACTCCCTGTTGTTGGCGAAGACGCGACTAAAACACGTGGGATAACGCTCGTGGGCTTCATTGGTCACCGCCGTGAACGCCTGTGGCCCGTTGCTGCGCACGACGCACGAGGGCGTGCCGTCCGTGTTGAAGAACCATGAGGCGCCATAGGCGGTACCCATGCTCTCGGTCGACGGGTGCGGGTCGGCTTCGAATTGCACGCGGCCCAGCTTGTCGTAGACACGCTGGCCGAGGATCAACGTTTGGTTCGCGTAGTCCGTGCCCAAAGCAACTTCAGTGCGTGTTATGCGACCCAGCGCATCGAGGAAGGTCGTGCTGGTGCGCCCGGCCGCGGCGCCGACGTTGGCCAGGGCGACCGGGTCGGTGAAGACCTTTTGGACAACGCGCCGGCCACCGCTTTCACCAACGCCGAAGCCAACGTAGCTCATGGACGACAGGGCGCCGGTCGTACCGCCCGCAGGCGTTACCGTCGAGAGCAGCACGCGACCGAAGCCGTCGTACGTGTTGCCGCTTTGCGTGCCGTTCGGGTCGGTTGTAGACAGAACATCAAGCGTCAGCGGGTTGCGCGTGAGGATGGTTCGCAGCGACGGTAGCCTCGTCCCGTCGGCATTCGTCGCATCGATTTTCACAGTCACCGGCGCCAGGGCGAAGGGATCGTAGGCCACGGTGGTCTTTTGAGCCGCGCCGTCTTCGCGCGTCTTGGTGATCGTGATCAGCTTTCCGGTAGTGGTGTCGTACGTAGCGTCGAAGGTACGGATGTCACTGGCGCCGTCGACGCCTATGATCGGGGCTCCGTTGTCAAGCTTGAGACGGGAAACCACGTGTCCGGTGACAAACCCGTTCGAGACGCTTCCTGGCGGAAGCTTGACTCCCGAAGCAGAGGTGTCGTACTCCCAGGTGTCCTTGGCCAAGGTGACCGCCGGGGAGGCGCAATTCGTGATCGTCCGCGACGCCGGCGCAGATAGCACACGCTCGTTCGAGCCAATCGGCGTGGCGTATACGGTCTGGGTGCAGAGATTATCGTCGCCGCGAAACAGGTCATTGAACTGCGCGACGGACGTGATCTGTCCGAAGTCGTCGACCGACTGCACATCCGTTTTGGTCAGCACCGTGCGGTCGGTCGCCAACGGTGATGCTGTCCCCGGCGTGCCGCGCCACGAAAGGGTACTCTTTGGAAACACGAAGCCGTGCACCGTGGATTGGTCGTGAGAGTCATTCAAATGGCCCAACTGGAATAAAGCGGAACCGAAGTAGTCGTACGGGTACACCATATCGATGCAGTATTCGTTACCAGTAGGACCCGTAGGGAGAATGCGCGTGTCCCAGTCGTAATGCGTACTGGCGATACGACGCGGGTCGGTGTTGACGTTCGTCTCCAGCAACGCCCAAGGATCCCTGCCGACGTTTCCGCTGATCGTCGTGACGTCGCTGACATGTCCGGCTTTGAGGTAGCGCTTGAAGCGGGCATTCGCATCCATGCTCTCGTCGAATGGAGCGAGCGGGTAGGTCTCGGTGATGGTTGCGACGCCGTCCGTCGGCGGAGGGATGACCTGGTTGCTGGTGATGCGTAGTGCCACCGAGAGCCTATACCCTGGGAAAATGAAGGCGTCGTACGCCGGGTCGAAGTGCAGCTCGGCGTGACCATAAGCATACAAGGTGGGCGCCTCGAGTGACGAGCCAAACTCATCGGTCGTCCCCACCGCGGTAACGACGATCTCAGAGAACGGTACTTGGTGCCACGTGATGTAGTCTTCCTTGGCCGAGCGATAGCCGATGGTGGTGACCGCGCCATAGCCATTGGCTATCTTCACTAGGCGGCCCTCGGTCGGACTGCTGGGCACATTGCCCTCGAACGGATGGTTGGGGTCCCGTTCGGCGTTCAATTGGTACACGTCGAGGCTGCCGTCATTGAGCACGATGACCTCGGGCCGGCCGTCACCGTCCATATCGTAGAGCCCGCTCGTGGTGTCCGAGCGGGTGCCGCCGCAATTCTCGGTCTCTTGTGATAGCGCAAACTGCGCGTTAGGCACGTCAATAGGTTTGGCATTGCTGAAACCGGCCCCTGTGCCGAATCGCGCGCTCCAGGCGCCAGTCTGCGGCGTGAACAGGATTGAGTCGGGGATGCCGTCACCATTGAGGTCACGCAACCCTGACTGCTGGGTCGACTGATACTCCCTTGAAGGAGGAGGGGGGAAATCGCCGTCACAAATCTGGTACTGGGGGACCGAGTGCGATGTCGAAGTGCCTGAAAATCTCATCGATCCCGTGAAGAAGGCCTCGCTCAGGCTTCCCGTGTTAAAAGACACAGTTCCTCCCTCGATGTGATCGGGAAGTCCGTCTCCGTCGATGTCAGCGAAGTGACACTTCTGCGAGCCATTAACCCAGTTTTCCACAGCGCAACTCGTAAAGGACTTGATCACGAAGGGTGACGAAAATGCATTCGTATTCCTGTGCACTTGCATGCCGGCGACATTGAACATGGCACTAATGTCGTTGCCACTATCGAACTGGATGCTTTCTGTGCGAAAGGAACCTCTGAATTCTCCCGGCGTCGGTGGGGCCGGTTCGAAGAGCGGCTCGCGATTATCGATTTTGGCGACGACCGGGACCGAATCGAAGACTACGTCAGGATACCCGTCGCCATTGATATCCCTTACCTCCCACTCCACAAACGTGTGTTCCGGGCTAACGGAAAACACTGAATCGGGAGGACCGGTGCATGCGCCTGTAAAGAATCCCTCTGCATTCTCGACCCAATGGAATTGGCCTGTCGGTCCACTCTGCCACCGCCAGCAGGTCCTGTGCTGGACAGACGCCCCAGTTTTCCGCTGCGACAACGGCAGGTAGTTCGCACTCACTGAATGACCTGCCTCTCTGAGGTGCGTAACCAGCGGGGCGATCGAAATGGTACGCCGTACCCAGACAACCAAACTCGGGTTAGTGGGGCTAGGTGTAGTGCTAGGCGTGTTTAAGTACACCACCCAGCTTCCCGCCTCCTCTTTGGCGTCAATCAGGTCCAAGCGGCCGTCGCCATTGACGTCGATGGCCTGTCTCCAGACCATGTCGGTGTTAAAGATGTAGCCTCCTCGCTTCGGCGTACGCGACGTTTGCGCGCTGCGCATTTCCAACGCGCCGGTGCTCAGGACGTTACCGAGGCCGCCGGTTAACCGCAGGGATCCGCCGAAGGCCACTGGGCCTCCGTTCTCTGGCACCCGGAAGCCGGGAATGTTGTGCCAGGCAAACAATTGGCCATCCTTCAGGTACGTCAGGTCGGGCCGACCGTCGCCATTGATGTCGATAAGGTTCTGCCAAGTCACGGATCCCTGGCCCTGCGAATATTCGGGAGCCGCTGGCGGCTTCCCCAGTACGTCGGAGAATGAACTTGCAATACCACGAGCATCGACACCGGACGGTAGCGAGAGGCGCTGCGTTCTGCGGTAGGTGAGCCCACCGGCGACGTTGGTGGCCGTGCCGTAGGTGTACGTCGCCACCGGTAGGAGGACGTTTCCCTCCGGCGTCCCCCGCTGGCCTTGCATCGTCACCGACTGCAGTCGCGGCAGCTCAGTGTCTGGATCCGGCTGGTAGTTGAAGGTGTAGGTTCGCAGGACTACGTCGGGTTCAGTACAACTGGGCCGACTGAACACCATGACTTTGGATATCTTCCGCACGCGTACCAGTGCGGTGTTTCCGAGCATCGAGATCGACAGCGGATCCGTTGCCGAGAGATCGTAGGAAAACAGGACATCATTCTTGAAGCAGCCCGCGTTCGTGGGACTCTTGTTGTACCTCACATGCAGCAGGTCGATAGCGAGGCCGGCGCCGCCACCGGGCAATGCGGGCGCATTGAACTGATAGATGAACACCGCGCTGTTGCCGCCCGGGGCGGAAATTCCGTTCAAGAGGAATAGTCTTCCTCCAACGAGGCGGGTACCCGCTGCACCACCCTGGGCGCTGAAGGTATAGGTCCGCCGCAGTATGCCGACACAGCTCAAACAGCATGGTATTGCCATCGGCTGCACCACCCTGGGCGCTGAAGGTATAGGTCCGCCCCTCGCCGTCGTACATGAACATGATGCCGTCGCCCCGATCGCGCACCTCTAGCTGCGCGCCATTGCGCCGCGCCACCCAGGCGGTATCGGCGGCATTGCGTACCAGGTCGATGCGTTGTCCGTCCAGCATCAACAAAACCTGTTCGCGCGCTTGAGGGCTGGCGTCAGGAAAATTTGCTGGCCGGCGGTGCGCAATCGTCGTGTCGCGAAAGATGTACGACAGCGGCACGTCCCATCCCAAGCCCGCGGCGCCGAAGCGGCGCCCGCCATAGACGATCTGCACGGGCACCGGTAAGCCGCCGCGCGCCGCGGGCAAGTCTAACGGCACCGATGCGCGGTAGCCTCCCGATGAATTCACCGCACCCGCGAAACCGGTGTCCGACGCGCGGGCCGCATAGTGTCCGCCCGTGGGCGCGAGCTGTGCTGCGGCCGTGACCGGTAGAAGTATGACGATTGCCGACCCGATCAGATAGGAAATCCAACGAGAGAATTGTTGTAGATCTTGAAACATATGGCTGATACCCCCTAACTGTTCCGTGCTGTAGGACACCTTATGTATATAAAACAGAGTTCGTCAGTACGAGGGCGTCTCTGGACGCCATGAATCAGCGCGCTTAAACAAATGTGCGTCTGGCTCACTTACCTAAAGTTGCTGACTCGACCTGAAAATAGCCATCGATATAAAATTAATGTTCCGGTTCCTCCACTACGATGAAAATTGACCTCGCCTGTCCCGAGATGCAAGTGATCGCTGAAAGGCGAAATGTCAGGAATGAAAAATCTTACGGTGAGCAAAGCAGCCCGCGCTGGCGAACAATTGCTGAGAAGCCCGGCTCCTCAGCCTGATGAGTCGCTGATGGGATATATCCTGAGACTGGCCGAGTCGAATTGTTATGAAACGCCCAAATGGATCCTCGAGTTGGCCGGACTGAAGATGGACAATCTTCGGAACGGTTGGCGTAAGCTTTGTGGCGATTCCATTGATTTCACTCTCTTCAAGCAAATCACTGGACTGAGCGAAGCAGAAGTGAATGAAATATTGACATGTGTCCGACATGTAGAAAGGATGTCGGCACTGACATCCGAAACAGCGCTGGAGTTATTGCTCGAGGGTGGGTCCGGTGAACTGATGAGCTTCGATCAGGTGAGGGAACAATTGCAGGAAAAGAATCTCAACTTGGAGCGTTTCGCTTTCCGACACGACCAGATTCAACAGTATATCGCGCGGCTCTGTCCAAAGCCGAAAATTCCAATCCCAGCCGAGCCCCCCAACAATTCATAGGTATTAACAAAATTCATCATACCAAGATGGTGAGGCATTACGATCATGGGGGTAAGAATCCGGGACAGAGGCATTTTCATTTTTTGCGTGACCATTTTCACTTTATGCGTGAACTGACAGAGGTGTCAGTTCACGCATAAAATGAAAATTGTCGACTAACAAAATCAACAACTTACAGCTCCGATTCACGCATAAAATGGAAAATTTGTCACGCATAAAATGAAAAAAACCGGGAATTTCGCGCATAACTTGAAAATTCCCGAAGCGGGTAGGAATCTATGCCGAGCCCATCTAATGAGCCATCTTATTGACGGAATTCGGCGTTTTATTAGAATTATTCTCAAGGTATGAATATTTTTTATACCTAGCAAAACGACCTGGAGGGCAAGCACGACAGAGGCTGATCCGGTCAGGTGTCTGGGCTATCGTGCTCGGTATTGGACCGGTCACAAACGAGCTGACCGAGGGAACGAGCCAATCATAGGTTCTTTTCGCGCCTTGCTGGTTGTCATCGTTCGATTTCGACATGATTAAAACTCCTCAGTACGGAAGGGTAGCGATTCAGGCTGTGACCGGCGATGCGTCGCCCCTCGACCTCAATGCATGTGAAGTATAGACCATTTCCGTTGCGCCTCTCCTTCATTACGCCGAAGGTGGAAGAAGAGAAGGGAAAGAGATTGCTACGCGGATTTTGGCAGCAGAAGCAGGCAGGGGATTTGACCTTGGTGGTTTTGGCAGCAGCAGGCAATTTCGCCATGACGGCTTCGAGGGTATAAGCCGCCGCTCCCTAGCTTTAAGGCTTCGAGGCTGAAGTTCGTTTCGGCTGCCTTCTCCGCCGTTTCCCGGCCGGGTTCTTCGCCTCTTCTTCCTCACACGGCTCATCGACATTCCCGCAAGGCATGGCGCTCCGGTTCGCCAATTGATCTCGCTCTCTCACCTGTCGCCAGGCCTCTTCCATCATGGCCGCTAGTTCCGCCTCTGAATCAGGATTCAGATCTCTGCGTCTTATTTCTGTCATCTTGAGCGATTGTCCTTTCAATCCTGATTTTGGCATATTCAGCCAGCGCTTCAAATGGCGCGCGTCCGGTGTTTCCGGGATCGAGCGGTTGCGACTCGAAGCGGCGGTAGAAGAGAAATGAAAGAGAACACCTCGATCTCAAAGTCGTACAAATCCACGATACCCTAGGGACGTTGCCGGAATATATGGTCCGATCTGGCCTTTTATATTCTGAAAGCTGATCGTAAATGCATCCGAAGTCTCGATGGGGACTGAGGAGATAATCTCAATATTTTCGTTTCTTTCCACTACCATAAATCGGACAAACGTCTCAACGCTCTCATCGATGCGCAGATCAAGTTCACTGAACGCCTGAGCACGCTCACCTGCGGTGTCCTTTCTGGAATCAGGCTTGACTGTTAAAACGAAGGTCAAGCCTGATTCCAGAAAGGACACGAAGAGCTTGCCGGTGTACATAAATCTGGTTAAATATGTACAGACCTTAAAATGGAAGAGAGAAGTATATGGCTCGCACCAACAGCAAACGAAGGCACAAACATTATGTCCTGGACGAAGCTAAAATCCGGCGCGCGCAGAAACTGCTCGGCACGAAAACGGAGACTGAAACTATAGAGCGCGCCCTTGAGGAAGTGATTACCGAACGGGAACGCGTTCGATCCGCCTGGAAGGCCCATGATCGCTTTCTCAAAAGCGGCATTCAGATCAGAGATATTTATGGAGTGCTGGAATCGCAGTACGGTTATTTCAGGTGAGGCAACGGGCCTCATCAACTGCAATGTAAGTTGTAATGTGTCTTTGCGGTACGCCGCGGCCCCTTTTGAATCGAGACATTATTTTTTATCGCCGAGAATCTCACTGAGCGCCACCAGGCCAAGCGCAATGCCGGCAATCCAGCCCAAGACCGTCAAATCCTTTTTCCGTTGCTCCTGTTGGATCCGCTCGAGCGCCTTCATGAGTGCGGGTTCGTGCGCGTTGTGGATGAGCGGGTTAAAAACCACGATCTGGCTCTCCGGCAGGCCCTGCACGGGAACACCGAACTCAACCAGCGCGATGATCGGTTTGCGCTCCTGCTGGGCGGCTTGCAGCTCATGGCTCACCACGTTGACCGAGGACACCTGTGCGCCGCGTGTCATCAATCCGATGACCGCATCGCTCTGCTTGATTTTTTTAAGCGTGTCGGAGGTCAGCCCGTTGGTAGGGCTGACCGTGCGGTCGGGCAGGAGAATGGCAACGTCATAGGCCGCCGCCACCGCGCGCAACCGCGCAGCGATGGAGGCGTCCACAGGTCCAACCGCATAGCTCAGAAAGACTCTCATGGCCCGATTTTATACTCCGCTTTCCGGAAAATGAATTGGGAAGCCAATCAGTCTTGACCACAAACCGCCCGTTTTTGCAACAGAACCATCGTGAGGCTTCAGTAGGCCGGCTCGACTAAAGACCAACCCAAGATCAAGCAGATTTCCCGAAGCCTCACCAATGGTCACCTTCATCGAAGAACCCTTCATCTCAGCTCCATTCAGTCTATTTGTGTAATCTCAAGCGGGAATTGTTAACGGAGGCCATGCTAGAATTCCAGCCTGAGGTTTTCTTATGTCTTCGTTCACATATGAACAAATCGTCGAAGCGATAAACGCATTGCCGCCGCAGGATCAAGTCAAGCTCCGCAAATGGCTGAATCAGAGCGCGGCAGATAAAGAGCTTGAACAGAGAGGAGCCTCGAACGATGGCGTCACAAACGCGTCAGACATTACGCCAATCACAATGCGGCGCGGCGCGCCGATTGCCACGGAAAGAGGCATTGAGAAAGAAATGAAATGGTTGCGTGAACACCGCGCCGAGTATGCCAATCAGTGGGTCGCTTTGGACGAAGATAGGCTAATCAGCGCTGGTCTCTCGGCCAAAGAGGTGCATGCCGCCGCCAAAGCTGCTGGTGTTCCTTACGCTCTTATCGTTCTTGTTGAGCCTCCAGACGCGCTTTCGTTTGCCGGTTTCTAAATTACGAACGGCCCAATCCGTTCCGCGCCAATCCGGAACCCCTTCAATCAGCTTTGTTGGAGGGATGGGGGAAGACTGCGGAATGGCTGAAGCTGATTAGTTGTCCCGAGATGCAAGCGAGCGCCGTAAGGCGAAATATCCGGCATGAGTAATGTCACGATAAGCAGATCAGCCCGAGCAGGCGAACAATTGTTGAGAACCCCACCTCCTCTGCCTGACGAGTCCCTGATGGGATATATCCTGCGTCTGTCCGAGTTGAATTATTACGAGGCTCCCAGGTGGATCCTCGATTTGGCTGGTCTGAAGATATACAGTCTTCGGAACGGTTGGCGTAGGCTTTGTGACGATCGCATCGATTTCACCCTCTTCCGGCAAATCACCAAGCTGAGTGAAGAGGAAGTAAATAACATGAAACATAAAATCACAGGTGATGTGGATTATGAAGACTGCGATACCAAATGGGACATTCCCGTCTCCAGCCTGCGATTTAAACGGCCAATGGTCTGCTCAGACTGTTTGCGCGAAAATTCATATTGCCGCAAATTCTGGGATCTGCCGGTCGTTACAGTTTGTCCCCGGCATCACTCATTGCTGCTCGACATCTGTCCCAATTGCCGGGAACGGATTACGTGGAATCGAAAGAGCGTCAGCCGGTGTCACTGCGGCTGTGATTGGCGTGAGACCAGGTCAACTGAGTTACCCCTGACGCAGCGCCGAACCATGCGCCTTCTGATGCGCTCATACGCAGTAGCCGAAAGTGAGCGGGCGACGATGTGCGCTTCAGCAACACCTTTCGAACAGTTGAGTTTTGGCGATCTGTCGCGCGTGATGTTGTGTTTGGCGCGATTTGTGTCAGACGGTGAACCGGGGATGGATCCATTATTGATGGAGAACCATTTACTTCACGAAACTCTGGAACAAGTCGTCGCAATTCTTGATGGCTGGCCTGACGAGTTCCACCGTCTCTGTGATCGGCTTCCAAATAATTACAGCAGTCGTGACCTGGCTTCACATCTCGACAAATTGGCCGATCGCCCATCCTTGATGTTTCTGCGCACCGCAATGGAAGAGCAATGGATAAAAACATCTCGACGCTCATTCCCAACATACAATTTTTCGCTCGAACATCGTTTTATTCCGATTGAAGAAGCCGGAAAGATAATGGGATTAAGCAGAGAACATGTAAACACTCTCGTCTCCGCAGGACGTCTGAGAAGCGCCGCCGACGTCTCCGATCCGCAAATGACTTCGATAGACATCAGAAGTATCGACAAATTGTTTGAGGAGCGAAGACGAATGATTACGGTGAGAACGGCTGCCGCCAATCTCGGCATCACAGTCAATGAACTGTTTGAACTCGTCGCTTACGGACATCTGAGAATTGTGGGAGGACCGCAAATTGATGGATTCCCGGACACAGTCCTTGATGCCGATTCGATTCTTGACCTATATCAACGTATAGAGCGGATATCATTGCCGGCATCCGAAACGGTAATTGATCCCCTGATCCGTGATGAATCTGATGAACTGATGGGATTCAATGAGGTAAGAGAACAATTGCAGGCAAAGAACCTCAATCTCGGTCAGTGGCTGCGGGCGGTGCTGGACAGTGAAATCATCCCATTCAAATTAAGCCCGGTGTTGGAATCCAGCTTCGAAAGTACCCGATTGACGCGTTTCGCTTTCAGCCGCGACCGGATTCTGAGGTACTCCCCAATGTCTAGACAAAAATTCAGCGAAAATAAGGTGGATTGGGGTGGTCTCACTTTAGCGGACACGAGTGTGTCTTAGCTTTTACGTCCTTTCCTCATTGATTGTCAAAATGTTTCGCGCCTGGCCGATCACGGCCGCGGCGCCGGTTGAACTCGATGAGATCGCTCACTCATCGAG
>WNGA01010608.1_pt1 | contig 13222 bp, 13 predicted proteins | sample 5400061 | NCBI WGS metagenome assembly WNGA01 (sample SAMN13153366, study PRJNA577476) | soil metagenome | isolation source: 100 cm soil or saprolite under grassland replicate 2 | place: USA:California | collected 2016-06-15 | reverse complement strand
CCGAACTCCACCAGGAGTCCCACCGAGCCGTTGTTCTGGTCGCCCGCGCCGGGCGGAGGCGGAATCACCCGGAGACTGGCAGAGCCCAGGCCGATCGTCCGCGCCGTAGGCCGGAGGTATTGGGCGCCGCTCGCGGCGACCGCCTGGATAGTGCGCTGGTAGGTCGCCGTCGTGTGGGGGACGCCGTTATCGAGGTAGTACCGAACGACGAACTGGGTCAAGACGGTCGCCATCCCCCCGATGTGGTCCGCGTGATTGTGACTCGCGACCGCGAGATCGATGGTGTCTAGCCCGAGCCCGCGGAGCTGGAGCGTGATTTCGCCGGAGCTTCCCGCATCCACGAGCGCCGTCTTTCCGCCCTGGCGGATGATCACCGCATCGCCTTGACCGACGTCCACGAAGCGGAGCTCGAGTTGCTGGCCGGTGAGGGGGCCGGCCGCGAAGACGAGGACTAGCGCGATGCGCAACGACGCGGTCATGGAGGAGAGCACCAAGTCTGGGCAAGTTAGCTTCATTCCGTCCCCGACGATTGCACGCTCAGGAAACCCCGCAAGGATGGCAAGAGTGACCGGGACTGACGCGCAAGGCAGCCGCTATCGCGATCCGGAGTACCTCCTGGGGGTGCCGCGCGCTCTGGGCCCGTCCCATGGCTGGACCCAGGACGAGCTCTACAGGGAAGCTGCGCGACCGGGGCGCTTCAACCGGGCCGTGGATTACCTGAGGATCAAATGGGTCCAGTGGCTGTGGCATTACCTCAAGACCCGGATCGGCGGCAGGTACCCATTTGCGGACTACGACGCGACGCCGACCGACCGAGGCATCTACCCTCTTCCCGGTGATCCGGTGAGAATGGCGGTCGTCGGGGACTGGGGTACCGGGACGCGGGAAGCGTACGAGGTCGCCACCGCCATGGCGCACGCCGAGCCACACTTCACGATCCATCTCGGCGACGTCTACTACGTGGGAACCAAGAAGGAGATGTACGACAACATGCTGGGCGGGCGGGTGACCTGGCCCGTCGGCACGCGCGGGAGCTTCGCGCTCAACGGGAACCACGAGATGTACGGCCGCGGCAAGGCCTACTTCCAGCACCTGCTTCCCACGCTCGGCGTCGGCGGCGCGGGCCAGAGGGCCAGCTTCTTCTGCCTCCGGAACGATTACTGGTTGCTGCTCGGCCTCGACACCGGCTACTACTCGGTCGGCTTACCCGTTCTCGAAAGGATCTTCACGCCCAGTTGCAAGCTGCACGACAAGCTCGTGAAGTGGCTCCGGGAAGACGTCAAGCTACAGGACGATCGCACCCGCGGCGTGATCCTCTTCAGTCATCACCAGTACCACTCTCAGTTCGAGGCGATCCTCGACACCGCCGCGCGGCAGCTCTCTCAGTTCGTGCATCGACCGGTGCTGTGGCTGTGGGGCCACGAGCACAGGCTCGCGATCTACCGCAAGCACGCCACGCAGCGGGGCAAGCTCGAGGCGTACGGACGATGCATCGGACACGGCGGCCTGCCCATCGAAGACATCGACCAGAAGCCGAAGGCAGACGCTAAACACCAGGTCGGCCTGGTGCTGTACGATCGGCGGACGAGAGCCGAGATCGGCCCGCGGCGGACCAAGGTCGGATGGAACGGATTCGCGCTGTTGGAGTTTCAGGGGAGGTCGCTGACCGTGGAGCATCGGGACGCGCGCAACCGGCTGCTCGTGAGGGAGCGCTGGGAGGTGGGAGCGGAAGGGACGCTCCGAGGGGTGGCGATCGAGAAAGGCACCGACGACCCGGACCTCAAGCTTCACGGCGCCAACCTGGAAGACGCGCTGAGATAGCTCCCCGACCATGAGTGCGGACCCCGCGCTGATCGCCCGGCTGCACCGTGACGCGCCGCTCACGGACGTGCACGTCCACCCATCCCTCAAGGCCTACCTGTTCCGGCGCAACCTGTGGCGCCACTACACGTCGGGCAAGACGTTCAACCCGTTCTCCTCTCGCAGCGACTTCCCGACGCTCGAGCGCGGCGGCGTCGGCGTCATCTGGGCGGCGCACCATCTCCCCGAAGCCGAGCTGTTTCGCCAGTGCTTCATCCTGCGAGCAGCCGCGTGGCTGCTCGTTCCCGTCTACCGGAAGATCACGTCGGGAAGTCGCCTCGGGCGCGTGCTGGAGATGATCGACGCGCTGGAGCGGGAAATCGCCCGTCGCCCCGATCGCGTCGCGGTGGCACGGTCCGCCGCCGATGTGCCGCGGATCCGGGCGGAGGGCAAGATCGCCGTCGTGCACGCGGTCGAGGGAGCGCACGTCCTCGAGGGCCGGATCGAGAGCCTCGATGAGCTGGCCCGCCGGGGCGTGGCGCTCGTGACCCTGAGCCACTTCTTCGACAACGGGCTCGCTGCGCAGACGCCGGGCGGCATCCCCCGCGACTTTTTCATCCGGAAGCTGTGCCCGTTCCACTTTCGGTGGAGCCAACCCGCGGCGCTGACGCCGTTCGGAAGGGACGTGCTGCGCCGGATGACCGAGCTGCGGATGCTGGTGGACGTCACGCACTGCACGCCGGAGGCGCGCGCCGCGGTCTTCGGCGAGCTGAACCCGTCCCGCCCCGTCGTGGCCACGCACGTGGGTCTACAGCGGTACAACCCCGACCCGTACTGTCTCGCGGACGACGAGCTGCGGGAGATCGCGCGCCGCGGCGGTTTCGTCGGCGTGATTTTCATGACGTACTGGCTGCGGCAGCCACACCCGCCCGACGCAGGGCTCGACCTCATCTGGCGGACGGTCGAGCACATCCACGCGGTCACGGGGTCGTTCGATCACATCGCGCTCGGCACCGACTTCGACGGTTTCACCGATCCGCCGGACGACGTCCGGGATGCCGGGATGCTGCCGGCGGTCACGGCTATGCTGCTCGATCGCGGGATGGCCCCGGCCGACGTGAGCAAGGTGCTGGGTCAGAACGCGCGGCGCGTGCTCGACGCCGGGTGGCGATAGGCCGAGCACCGGCACGGCCTCGCCGACCACACGCGTCCCTTACAGCATGATCAGCCCGCGCCGCGCGCCGATCGCCACCGCCTCGGCGCGGGTCGCCGCGTCGAGCTTGTCGAGAATGGCGGCTACGTACGTCTTCACCGTCTGCTCGGAGATGCCGAGCCGGGACCCGATCGCGCGATTGGGCAGGCCGGCGGCGAGCAGCGCGAGGACGTCCCGCTCCCGCTCGGTGAGCGCCGCCGGGGGCTCGCGCCGCCGGCCATCCTGACGCCGCCGCGACCGCGAGGTGACCGCCGACCCCAGCTCACCGGGAAGCACCACGAGCCCGGTGGCGGCGGCTTCCACGGCGGCCGCCAGCTCCGCCACACCGGCGCCGTAGGGGAGCACCCCCTGCGCCCCGGCGCGCAGCGCGGCGGCCACGAGCGCTTCGTCCGGCGCCTCGGCGAGCGCGATGAGGGCGGGTCCCGGGGTCTCGGAAATGCGGCGACCGCGCCGTGCGGCGAGGCGCGCGGGAAACCAATCGGCCAGGTCGACCAGGACGACATCGGCACCGAAAGCCGCGGGCGCGGTCGGGGACCACGCGCCTGGGAGCGGGACCACGGCAAGCGACCGGCGCTGGCCGAGCGCCCGCTCGAGAGCGGCCCGGAGCGGAGCGGACTGGACGGCTACCGCGACACGGATCACGCCGCCTCTGTCGCGGCTCGTCCCGGCAGGCGCACGGCGAGCTCCAGCCTCGTCCCGCCACGCACGATCTCCAAGAGCAGCTCCGCGTCCGGCCGAGCCCGCGTCAGCTCGGCTGGCAGGTCGCTTGCGGACGTGAACGGACGGCGGTCGAGCGCGACCAGCACGTCTCCGGGACATAGGCCCGCCTGCGCGGCCGCGCCGTGAGGTGCGATCTCGAGCACGAGGAGGCCGAGCCCCCGGCCCCGGGCGAGCACCACCGGCCGGACCGCCACGCCGAGGCGCGGAGCGGCGTCGCGCGCCTGGAGGAACCGCCCGACCACCGAGGCGGGCACCGCGAGCCCGAGCCCGCGCGCGATCATCGCGTTGACGCCAACGACCCGGCCGGCTGCATCTGCGAGCGGGCCGCCCGAGTTGCCGGGAGCGAGGCGCACGTCCGCGCGAATCCAGCGGCCGGCTGCGGCGTGCACGACACCGACGGCGAGAGCGCCGGCCGCGCCCAGCGGATGCCCGAGGGCGAGCACCAGCTCGCCTGGCCGGAGCCCCGCCGCATCGCCCAGCGTCGCGGCCTCGTGTCCGTCGACCGGCACCGCGACCGCCGCAAGATCGCGGCGGACATCGAGCCGCACCACACGCCCCTCCACCTCACGCCCATCCGCGTAGCACACCAGCGCACCGGAGCGCGCGCCGACGACGTGCGCATTGGTGACGACGACCTGCGGCTCCGGCCACACGACGCCGGCACCCAACCCACCGCGGGGCCCCCGAGGAGCCCTGATCTCCACGGTGACGCGCCGCAGTGCGGCGGCGACGCGGGCGAGCTCGCGCGCCAAGGCCTCGCTCACCGCCGCACCTCCCCCGGCCGCTCGCCCACCGTCACGGTCACCGTCTCGAGCCGCCCCGCGCGCACCAGTTGCACGCGCGCCGGACGTCCCACGCGCGCCGGGTCGAGCTGTGCCAGCACGTCGGCCGGATCGGTCACGGTCGCGTCGTCGATCGCGATGATCGTGTCGCCGAGCAGGACGCCTGCCCGATCGGCGGGGCCCTCCGGCTCGACGTTCACGATCATCAGACCGGTCCGCGCGGACAGCGCGAGGGAACGGGTCAGTGGCTCGGGGAGGCGCACCGGCTGCATCGCCACGCCGAGGTAACCGGTGGGGACCCGCCCATGTTCCAGGAGCTGGGGCACGACGCGGTCCACCGTGGACGCGGGGATGGCGATCGGCGCGCCACGCACGAGCGCGGACGAGTTGATCCCGAGCACGCGGCCCGCCGCATCCACCAGCGGCCCGCCCGAGAAGCCGTCATAGATGCCGATATCCAGGCGGACGAGCCGATCGAGCCGCCCCCCCTGCCAGGTGCGCCAGGCCTCACCGACCGCGCTCACGAAGCCGAGCGCCGCGGTCAGCTCCCGCCCGGGCCGTCCCAGGGCCACGACCAGCGCGCCCACCCGCACCGCATCCGCCGGAGCGATCTCGGCCGCGCCGCCGGGCGTCTGGGCGAGCCGCAGCGCCGCGAGATCGGTTCCGGGGTCGCGCCCCACGAGCGTCGCCTGCGTCGCCGTGCCGTCCGCGAGCGTGATGGTGATGTTCTCGTCGCGCTGGATCGTGTGATGGGCGGTGACCACGAGGCCGTCGCGCCACAGGACGCCGCTCGAGGGGATGCGCCGGCGCGCATGGATCGCCACGACCGAGCGCCCGGCGCGCTCGGTCGCCGCAGCGAGGTCGTCGGAGAGGGTTTGGAGCATGGACGCCATGTGTTGACCCCGGTTGTCAGGTTGAGCGCGGTGCGGGAGCGCCCCGCGACCACCCTGCACAGCCTAGGACCGAACGCGGAACGGTGGTATCCCCCGTCCGGGGGAGGAGAGATGGTCTCGTCGGGGGCGACGGGCGGGGCGGCGTGTGCCGCTACCGCCCCGGCTCCTTGTACGCGCCGAGCAGGCGTCGCAGCAGCAGCAGTTGTCCCAGGTGATAGGAGTTGTGATCGGCCAGCACCAGGGCCTCGCGCAACACGGTTTGCCCGGTGCCATGTGGAATGCGCGTGAAGAGATCGGTCTTGGGATCGGCCACGAGGCGTGCCATGGCTCGGAGGTCGCGTTTCACCTGGAGGACGCTCTCGTCCCAGGCGACGTCGTGTTCGGGCGCGTCTTCCGCCGGCCAGTAGCCCTCCGGCCACTCGGGAGACACGTGTTTGGCGTTTCTGGTGAACTCGACGATGTCCCACTGCGTGATCCGCATGTGCTCGAGGAGGCGCCAGGGGGTGAACGGCTGTCCCGGGGGCTTGGCGCCGCGCAGCCCGGCCGGCCAGTCTCGGATGGCGTCCCCGAAGCCGATGTGGGCGTGACCGACGCGCAGCAGATCTACGAGATGGTCACGCAGCGCCCGATGGGGATCCGTCCGGGTGGGCGTCCGCTTGGCCGGCGTCGGTCGTTTCGCTCGTTTGGCGGCCATGTCGCGCTCCTTGAGACGAGTCCGGGCCGGAAGAGATTCTACGGCTCGGGGAGGCGCCGTCAACGCGCCCAACGAAGACCTGGCGGCTCGGGTGGTCCGGATTGAATATTGCGACCCCCGACTCGCAGGCACGACATGACGCTGCCGGACCAACCGCCCGACGACTCCTGGGCGGTCGACGACCGCTCCCTCAAGGCCTTCGCCGACAAGCTCAAGGAACCCCCGGCCGAGCGCGCCTGGTACGAGCTGCGGCGCGACGCGGAGCGCATCGCCCTGGTCCCGGGCTTCGACCGGCTCATCACCCTCGACGCCAACGCGATCAAAGAGCTGCCCCACCAGATCGACGTGGCCCAGCGGGTGCTGCGCCAGATGGGCGGCCGCGCCATCCTGGCCGACGAGGTGGGCCTCGGCAAGACGATCGAGGCGAGCATCATCTACAAGGAGCTCGCGGTTCGGGGGCTCGCCCGCCGGGTGCTGATCCTCACGCCCGCCTCCCTGGTGGGGCAGTGGCAGGGCGAGCTCGAGGAGAAGTTCTTCGAGCGCTTCGACACTCCGACCGACCCCGACGACTGGCCCCGCGTCACCAAGGCGATCGTGTCGCACGACCGCGCGCGCTCGCGCCGCCACGCCGAGGAGATCCTGCGACACCGCTGGGATCTCGTGATCGTGGACGAGGCGCACAAGGTGAAGAGCCACCGCGGCGCGACCTACCAATTCATCGAGAAGATTGAGCGCGACTTCATCCTGCTGCTGACGGCGACGCCGCTCCAGAACGACCTGCGCGAGCTGTACAACCTCATCACCCTGCTCCGGCCGGGCCAGCTCGGCACCTGGCAGGAGTTCCGCGCCGCGCACCTGGTCGCCGGCGACCACCGCACGCCCCGCGACCCCGATGCGCTGCGCGTGCTGACACACGAGGTGATGATCCGCACCCGGCGCTCGAGCGTCGTCGACGATCTGGACCTGCCGCCGCGCAGGCCGCGGAACCCCGAGGTCCGCCTCACGCGCGCCGAGGCGGATCTGTACGAGCGCACCACCGAATTCCTGCGCCGGCTCTATCGGGAAGGCTTCATCCAGCCGGCCGAGCAGGAAGAGACGGAAGACGGGGTACGGCGCCGGCGGCCGACCAAGAAAGGGATCCTGCAGCTCGCGGTCATCCACCTGCGCCAGCGGCTGTGCTCTTCCTCGCGGGCGCTCGCCGAATCGCTCGAGCACCTCGCGCAGGGCGAGCGCGTGAGCCCCGCGTACCGCGACATCGCGAAGCAACTCGCCCAACGTGCGCAGCGCATCAAGACGCACGCCAAGCTGGATGTGCTGACCGATGTGCTGCGGGAAACACCGGACCGGGTCGTGGTCTTCAGCGATCACCGCCCGACGATTCAGCTGATCGAGGAGCGCGTCCACGCGCTCGACCGTGCGCCGATCGTCTACTGGGGCGCTCACGCGACGCCCGAGCGGGACAAGCGCATCCGCGCCTTCCAGCAGGACGAGCGCAGCGTCCTGATCGCCACCCGCGCCGGCAGCGAGGGACGCAACCTCCAGTTCTGCAACGTGCTGGTGAACTACGACCTGCCGTGGAACCCGATGGTGGTCGAGCAGCGCATCGGCCGCCTCCACCGCATCGGGCAGACGCGCGAGGTCCACATCGTGAACCTCGCCGCCCAAGGGACCATCGAGTCGTACATCCTGCAGCTGCTCGACCAGAAGATCAAACTGTTCGAGCTGGTCGTGGGCGAGCTGGACGTGATCCTCGGCGAGTTCGGCGGCGCGCAGAAGTTCGAGGGCCGGCTGGCGGAAGAGTGGCTCGCCGCCGAGAGCGAAGCGGACTTCGCGCACCGGGTGGAGACGATGGGCGGCGACATCGAGAAGAGCAGCGCGGCGGGCAAGGAGCAGGAACGGCTGAACTCGGTCATCGCGCCCGACGACAACGCCATGCGCCTCGAGCGCCGGTTCCCGACGCTGTCGGTCCCCGGCCGGCTGCGCCTCGGCTACGGCACGGGCCAGCTCGTCAAGGCGGCCGGCTGGGACGCGAAGCGGCACCAGCTCGGCGTGCACGTGAAGGAAGTGCTCGAGGCGATCGAGAGTGTCACGACGCCGCAGCCGGCCGGCCGTCATCCCGAGTACGGGGAGCTGGTGCGGCTCAGCGGCGTGACGGGTGCCGGCCGCGCCATCGCGCTCGTGGCGCAGGTCGACCGCCTGCCCCTGGTACTGGTGGACATCGAGGCCGCTGCCGCGGCTCCGCTGGTGGGGGACTCCGCCGCGTGACACGCCGCCGCAAGCCCCAGCGCAAACCTCGCCCGCAGCCTCCCCCACCGGCGCCCCATGCCGTCGGAGACACCGATCCGCTCGCCGACGCGCGCATCCGGCCGCTGCTCGAGCGCTACTGCCGGCTGGCGGGCGTCACAGAGGCCGCCCTCGGCCCCGATCACTGGGAGCTCAGCTTACCCCAGTCGGAACGCCCCTTCTTCAGGGACCGCGAATCGCTGCGGGTGGCGTTCTCCCTCGACGCGCTGGCGCGCGACCCGGACGCCGAGATCGCGGTGCTCGGCAGCCCCTTCCTCACGCAGCTGCTCGAGGCGATCCGCGCGCGCGCGGCGCGCCTCTCACTCGGCCTGCTTGCGCCGACGGCCACGAGCGACGCCACGGGCGTCACGCTGACCATACCCGTGCGGGACGGCACGGCGGAGCCGCGCGCGCCGCGGCTCGGGGTGCATCCGGTGGGGCGGCTGGTCGCGCGCGTCGTGCTGCGCGCGGGGGCGGCGGTCGAGGAAGCGGTGGTGGAGAGCGACGTGCACGACCTGTCGGCGGGTGCACGGCTGGGTGACGATGCGGCTGGCCTGTTCCAAGATCTGGAGGCGGGCCGGGTTCGGCCCGCAGATCCCTCGGCTGCGGGCGCCGCGCCACTGCTGCCTCAGCGCGAAGCCGGGGAGCTGCTCCAGCTGCTCGTCCAGAACCTCCGGGACAAGTCGGCGGAGCGGGTTGCCGCGCGACGCGCTGCGGCGGAGGGGGAGCTCGCCGCCGAGCTCGACAGGCTCGATCGCTACTTCCAGTCAGTGCTGCAAGAGCAGTCCGATCCGGAGGCGGTCCAAACCGTCGCGGCGCTCCACGAGCGCCGCCGGACCGAGGAGATCCGGCGCCATCAGGTGCACGCGGTCGTGCATCCCTTGCAGCTGATCGAGGCCGCGGTCCTGATGCAGCGGGCCGAGTGGGCGCTGCGCTCCGCGCGGGGACATCAGGCGACGCTCAGCGCGCAGCGGCCGCTCGCCGCCACCACCTGGAGCATTACGTGTCCGCAGTGCGGCCGGCCGCCGGCGGCCCTGGTGGTGTGCAGGCACGATCACTGTGGCTGTGAGGCCTGCTCGTACCGCTGCTCGGTCTGCGCCGAGGACTTCTGCGCGGACCACGGGACGCCCGAGTGTCGCGTGGACGGGCAGCCGGCCTGCGACGAGCACGTGCGCGAATGCCCGTCGTGCCGGCTGCCGCACTGCACGGCTCACGAGGGTGTGTGTGCCGAAGACGCACACGCGGCCTGCTCGGCGTGTCTGGCGCCGTGCGGCAGCTGCGGCCGCGTCGTCTGCAACCGGCACGCGCAAGAGAGTGGCGCAGACGCGCCCAAGGGAAGCCGCCGTCTGTGCCCGGCGTGCGTGCGGTATTGCGAGGGCGGCACCAACGAGCCGGTCGGCGTGGACGAGGTGACCCAGTGCGCCAGCTGCGACCAGTCGGTGTGCACGGCGCATCAGGCCGTGTGCGCCGTGGATGGGCAGGTCCATTGCTCCAAGCATCTGCGCCGCACCGACCAATCGCGGCGCCTGGTGTGCGAGCAGCACCGCGCGGTCTGCGTGCAGGAGCCGGCTGCCGTCTTCGCGCCGGACGAGGTCGCGCCATGCGGGACCTGCGGCAAGCCCGTCTGCGCCGGCCACTCGGCCGAGTGCGTAGAGGACCAGCAGCGGCATTGCGTCACGCACCTCATGCCGTTGCCGGACCAGGACGGCTCGTACGCTTGCCCGGCGCACCGCAAGGAGTGCCACGTGGACGGCCAGGCTCTTTCAGTGAGCGGGGTGAGCGAATGCCCGGTTTGCGGTAAGGATGCATGCCAGCGACATCGGGCGGCGTGCGGGTACTGCGGCCGCCATGTGTGCACGACGGACTTGCCTCCAGAGTCGCTCCGCTGCGCCACGTGCGCGCGACTGGCCGCCGTCAGCGACCTCCCGGACTCGGTCGTCGAAGCCGCACGGACGGTGACGGATGGCGAGCGAAAGCCCCAGGGCTGGCGGATGGCCCGCGACCGGCGTCACCTGGTCGTGGAGCTCGCCCTCGCCGGGGGGCAGAAGACCGTATTCACGGTACGGCACGGGGAGAAGGTGCCGGACAGCATCGTGCGGCATCCGCAGCGGCCAGCGTAGCGATCTCCCTCCCAACGCGCCGGGACCACCTCTCGATGGCTACTCGGCCGGCGCCTCCCCGTCTTTCTTGTCCTTTTTGTTCTTTTGGAACCACCACATGACCAGCATCACGAGCCCGATCACGAGGGCGATCTTGAACAGCATCATGAAGAGCGGCACGAAGAAGATGCGCGCCACTTTCCAGAACGTGAAGCCGAGCAGGCCGACGGCGGCGAGGCCAAGGACGGGTCTCATCTGGGTCGCTCCAAAGGGGAAGATAGTCCAGAGATCCTACGCTCCGGCGTCCCGGAAGGGTTCAGGCGGCCGCAGCGCTGGAGGCTGGTCCGCTTCGACCGCCAGGTCCACGCCCGTGATACGGTCCAAGCGCGTCCGCACCACGCCCGCTTGCCGCTCCCCCTCCGCGTACTGTCTCTGCGCGTTCGCGAGGTGGCCGCCGACCTTGCGAATCGCGTCCCAGAATCGCTCGAACTCCTGCGCCAGCGTCCCCAGCTCGCCCTGGATGTGCCGCGCCCGATCCTCGAGCTTCATCCCACGCAGTCCGTGGAGGATGACCAGCAAATAGGTGTAGAAGGTGTGCGGCGACACGGGAACCACGCGGCGCTCCAGCGCGTAGCGGAGGATACCCTTCGAGTCCTCGAGCGACGCGTCACGGACTACCGCCTCGTAGTAGACGGTTTCCGCGGGGATGTACATGAGGGCGAACTCGTAGGTGTCCTCCGACGGCCGAATGTATTTGGACGCCACCTCGTCGATCCGGTCGCGAACCGACTTCAAGAACCCCCGACGCTCACGGTCTACCGCTTCGGGCGGCGCCTCGAGCATCCGGCGGCAGCTCTCCATGGGGAACTTGGCGTCCACCGGGATCAGTCGTCCCCCGATCTTGACGACCGCGTCCACGCGCCCCGCCGACAGCGGATACTGCAGCGCGTACTGGGCCGGAGGGAGAATCTCGACGAGGAGCTGCTCGAGCATCACCTCGCCCAGGTTGCCACGGAGCTTGGGGATCTGTAGGAGCTGGTGAACCTCGCTGACCTGCTCACCCACGCACTCGAGCCGCTTCGTCGCTTCCCCGAGCTGTACCAGCCGCTCGCGCACCTCCGCCAGTGCCCGGGCCTCCGCCAGGGAGCTATTGGCCAGGGCCTTCGGCACCTCCTGCTGCGAGGTCGCAAGCCGCTCGATCCGGTCACGCAGCTCCACGAGCTGCTGCTGGAGCAGAGTCATCTCGCCGTGTCCCGCGGGCCGCCGCACGAGCATCGCCACCAGCAGGGCGATCACGACTGCGACGCCCAGCAGGACGCCTACCAGCAAGGTGGTCGTCATCTCACCTCAGCTTGACCAGATAGCCGCCGTCGGCCTGGTCCGGTGCCCAATCGGCCACGAGCGGCGTCAGCGTCGATTTCAGCAGCGTCCGTACGGCCGGCCGGAGCACCGCGCCGGCTGCCGAGCCCCTGCCCTTCCCGGTGATGATGTGTACGACAGCTCCCGGCTGTCGGCGTGCCCAGCGTACCGCACGCATCCGTGCAGGTCCAACTCCGCCACGGGCTGTGCGTCGAGCATGGGGTCCGACGTATCGAACCGGGGAGACCGGTGCCCACCTCGCCGGCTCACGGCGGTGTCGCAGGTGTTGACTTGGCGTTGTCAGCGCGCATGAACGCTCCAAAGGAATTCGTCACCCGTATAGGATAAGCGCCGGGTGCGACATCAAGTGACTCGGACATCCGGCAAAGGGGGTGGCAGCGTGCTTGAACCGCTTGGTGATCCGGCACTTCCGCTTGCATGATATGCATAGCATGCTTACATTGAAGCATGAAGATGAAGAAGCGCCCGTTCCAGGTCTACCTGGATCCACGTGACCGCTCGCTGCTCGAGCGCCTGGCCAGGCAAGTCGGGCTCACCAAGGCCGAAACGGTGCGCGAGGCGGTGCGCCGCTGGGCGATAGAGGCCGGGGCCGAGGATCCGGTGCTCAACTTGATCGGGAGCCTCGACGATCCCGACTTGCCGGCTGACCTCTCGACTCGCCACGACGAGTATGCCGTGGAAGGGCTCCCCTACGCCCGCGTCGCCGAGCGCGACGCCAAGAATGAGGGCCGCAGCTGACGGGTCCCATCCTGGTCGATACCGGGGCGTGGCTCGCGGCGTTTCACCGTCGTGACCAGTATCACGCGGCGGCGGCGCACACGCTTCGCGAGCTGCGTAGCGAACGCAGGCGGCTCGTCGTAACGGACCTGATCCTGGCGGAGCTCCATCTGCACCTCCTCCACACAATGGGACCCATCCGCGCAGCCGAACACCTCGAGACGCTTCTGGCGGATCCGCTGACTGACGAGGTGTTCGTCGACCGAGCCCATCAGGCAGCCGCCTTCACCGACTGGATTCACCGATTCAGCGATCAGGCGTTCACGCTGACGGACGCCGCGAGCTTCGCCGCCATGCGCTCCCATGGCATCGCCGTCGCGTTCACGTTCGACCGTGACTTCGGGATCGCGGGGTTTCAGACGGTGCCGTCGTGAACGTCGCCGTCACACGCTCCCGAGCGTCGTGAGGTGCGCATGGACTTCGAGCCCCTTCCCCAGCAGCAGCTCGCCGTCGAGGCTCCGCTCGGCCCCGTGCTCGTGGTCGCCGGACCGGGCGCCGGAAAGACGTTCTGCCTCATCGGCCGGGTGCACCACCTGATCGACGCCCTCGGGTTCGAGCCGGCCCGCATCTGCGCCGTGACC
>WNGA01015056.1_pt1 | contig 13223 bp, 14 predicted proteins | sample 5400061 | NCBI WGS metagenome assembly WNGA01 (sample SAMN13153366, study PRJNA577476) | soil metagenome | isolation source: 100 cm soil or saprolite under grassland replicate 2 | place: USA:California | collected 2016-06-15 | reverse complement strand
CTGTTCGACACCATCGAAGGCATGCGCCATCAGGTGATGGCTACCGACACCCCGCCCGGCGCCGGGTCGATCCAGTACCTCGAAGCCCGCCACCGCGCCCACGCCCGGGTCGAAGACCGCATCCGCACCGGCAAAGACTGTGGCTTCGGCCGGTTCCCCTCGCGGGTGTTCGCGATCAACGCCGCCTGGCTGGAACTGGCACTGGCCGGCATCGACCTGCTCGCCTGGACCCAACACCTACTCCTCGATGGCGAACTGGCCGTCGCCGAGCCGAAGAAACTGCGTTACCGCCTGCTGCACGTCGCGGCCCGGCTGACCCGCTCAGCCCGACGAACCCGGCTGCGCATCGCCGAGACCTGGCCCTGGGCAACAGATCTGGCCACCGCGTTCACCCGCCTCGCCGCGCTACCACGCCCCAGCAGCTGACATCACCATCACGACCCGACCCGCCGACACCGTATGGAGGACCCCGACCACCGCGTCGGGCCATCACCACGCCCACCACGCCGAGCGACCCACAGAAGATCAACAATCGTTCTCAACGACCATGATCGACCGCTAGCGAAAGACCGAGGCTAGGCACGACCCACGCTAACGGCATCCTCTTCTGCGCCTGCGAGCGGCGTACGCCGTGCACGGATCTGTCGCGAATCGGATGGCGAACGGTCAGCCCGCGCCGGGCACTACTCGTACTCCTGCCCGCATCGGGCCAACTCGGCAAGCTCCGCCCCACCGACCGCCGCGACGCTGCGCTCGCCTGGCTCCGGCTCAGGCACCAGGGGAACGACGGGACCGGGTACCGGCTTGCGCACGCCGTCGTCCTCGTCCCAGCCGCCCAGAGAGCCGGCCACCCCGCACTCCAGGTACCCACTCGGATCGAAGTTGTACCAGCCGCAGTACGGCCCGTCGGGGCCGGCGGCGACCCGGAGCCCGGCTGTGGTCGCGGCCTCTGTCTTGTCCACGGTGGCCCTCCGGTCACCCGGTGACGTGGATGGTGCCGCGGGCGCCGCGGTCGGCGTCGGCGAGCGCATGGGTGAGGAACGGGTAGCTGCCGGGTTGGCTGAGCACGGTCTCCACGAACCCGCCGCCGGCCGGGGCGAGGTCGAGGGTCTGCGCGCCGCCCGGATCCGACGGCTGCAGCCGGTAGCCGCCTTCGGCGTACACGGTGTCGAACGGCGCACCCACGAGGTGGAAGGCGCTGGAGCGGTTGGGGCCGGCGTCCAGCACCCAGATCCGTACCCGTTGGCCGGCGTGGGCGCTCAGCGGCCGGAACGCGTACTGGGAGACGTAGCCGTTGAACACCACCGCGTCGGGCCGGTCGGCGGCCATCTTGGCCGCGTCGCCGGGCTGTGCCTGGCCGCCGAGGTAGAACTCGGACTGGACCAGCAGGTACTCCCGGTCGACCGGCGCCAGGTCCGGAGGATCGATGATCAGCGCCCCGTACATCCCGCTGGCGATGTGGTAGAGCATCGGCATCGCCGAGCAGTGGTACATCCAGATCCCGGCCTTGGTGGCGGTGAACCGGTACGTGGTGCGCTGGCCGGGTTCGACCGTGCGCATCGCGGTGTCCGCGAGTGCCTCGGCGTGAAAGTCGATGCCGTGCTCGACCGTGGCGTCGTTGATCAGAGTGATTTCGAAGCTGTCCCCGATCCGGCCGCGCAGCACCGGGCCGGGTGCGGTGCCGCCGAATGTCCACAGTGTCTGGCTGACCCCGGGGGCGATATCGCGTCGAACGTCCTGGGCGTGCAGGGTGACGCGGTGGGTCCGCTCGGCCGATGCTGGGGCCAGGGTGGCGTCGGCGGCGGTGAACCCGGGTCCGGGGTCGGCCATCGTGTCGATCCTGGCCGCGCCGGTCGCGGCGGCCGTGTCGGACGTCGACGCGGTCGGGGTGGTGGAGCCGCCGGTGGGACCGGTGGTGGTGATGGTGAGGGTCATGCCGGACTGCCGGTGGGCGGGGCGGGTGCACCAGCCGTGCACGGTACCGCCGATGACGCCGGCGTCCAGCCGGGCGCTCGCGCCTTGGGCGAGCAGCCCGGTCCGCGGACCGGTGGCCAGGACCAGGTCGTGGCGGCGGCTATCGGTGTTGGTGAGCACGATGACCAGCCGGTCGCCGGCCGGTACGGTGATCCGGTCGGGACGGTAGCGCATCCCGGTGGCCGCCACCTCGACGGTGGTGGTGTGCCCGGTCGGCGGCACCATGGCCGCGCCCGTCGCGGCGGTGCCGGGGTTGGTGGCGTGCTGGCCGATGACGCCGACGACGACGGCGAGCAACACCAGGGCGACCCCGGCAGCGATGCCGCCCCACGGCCGCACGGTCGGGGCAGCCGCGGCCGGCGGAACGGTCGGCCGGCCGGCGCTGGTGGCCGCCGGCGCTGTCGGGCTGGCTGCGGTGGGCATGGGGTTACCTCGTTCGGGACAGCAGGACGCGCAGCGCTGGCACCAGGAACTGGACCAGCGCGGCGAGGATCAGCAGGGCGGTGGTGATCCGCACGTAGGGCGGGACGGGCAGCAGGTAGACGGCCAGGGCGAGGTTGGCCGTGGTGACCCGTTGCGGCCAGTGCACGTCCAGGCGGGCGGTGCGCTCCCGCACCGGGACGGGACCGCCGCCCAGGGCCATGGGCAGCAGGTAGGCCAGCGCGCCGAGCAGGACCTGGGCGACGAAACCACCGCCGAGTGCGGGCAGGATGGCGTGGAACCGGTCGGCGGCGACGGCGGCGTCGCCCGTGGACAGCAGGCTGATGGCGTCCCAGGCGAGGGCGACGAGCAGCCAGCCGAGTCCGGCGGCGATGGACCAGGTGGCGAACGAGGCTGGTGGCCGCTGCCGGGCGGTCAGCGCGGCGGGGACCGCGATGACCACGACGGCGGCGGCGAACAGGGCGAGGCCGGCCGCCGCTAGCAGCGGCCACCAGGCGAGGGCGCCGAGGGCGAGGCAGGCGAGGCCGGTCAGGCTCAGTGGCAGCGCCCGGCGCGCCGCGCGGGGCGCGCCCTCGACCATGCGGGTACGCAGCGCGGTGGGCCATAGCGTGAGCAGGGTGCCCAGCACGGTGAGGGTGACGAAGCCGAGGAGGTTGACGTGCGCGTGGAAGAGCAGCAGCCGCGGACGCTGGTCGTCGTCGATCACCAGCATCCACGCTCCGGCCGGGACGCCGGCCAGCACCGCGACGGCGGCGGCGAGGTAGTAGTGCACGGTGATCGCGAAGCGCGCCGGTAGCGCCCGGCGCAGCCGCACAGCCAGTGCGTACAGGTGCGCGGCGAGGGCGGCGAACACCAGTCCGGCGGCAGCCGTGCCCAGAAGCGGCGGGCCGAGCGCGCCGCCGGCCAGCACACCGAGCACGCCGGCGTTGAGCACCGCGAGGCGGGCCACCTCGCCGCGCCGGCCGGCCGCGGCGGGGGTGCGCAGGATCGCCGCCGCGAAGTGCGTACTCCAGATCAGGATGGCGTTGGTGACCGCGCCGAGCAACAGCAGGTGGATCAGCAGCCAGTGGGCCTGCGGCACGACCGGGTGGGCAAACGCGACCGCAACCGTCGCGGCCAGGTAACCCAGCGGCAGGAGTGCGACCCGGCGGTGCCAGGCAGCCCGCGCCAGCGGTGCGCGTTCCCCGGTGGCGGTCACGTCCGCACCGCCACCGGCGCATCGGCCGCCGCGGTTGACCGGGCCGTGCGGCTGGCCCGGCCGGCGCGGACCGCGAGGGCGGCGGCGCAGGCGGCGAACGCCACAACGGCCACGGCGTTGGCGACACCGGCCCACCGCCACACCGCGGTGAGCCCGGCGGCGTCGCCGAGGCCGAGGCGGGCGGCCAGCGACAGGTGCAGCAGGCCGAGCGGGGCGTACAGCACCGGGTGGTATGGCAGTGGGCGACGCAGCACCGCGGGCAGGATCACCGGCGCGTGCACGAAGATCATGGACATGGTGAAGCCGAGGAACACCGCGTGCAGGGTGGCGTCGTAGCGGGGACCGTCGGTGGTGGCGCCGGCGCCGGCCCACAGCAGCCCGGCCAGGGCCAGCCATCCGTACCCGGCCAGCAGCCCGGCCGCGACGTAGCGGGGCAGCCCCCGGCCACGGATGGTGCGGCGGGCGACGTCGAAGACCGCCAGCCAGCCGACCAGGCCCAGCAGCGCCAGGCCCCACACCTGGTGGCCGGGCCGCGGCCACAGCAGGCTGGCGACCGCCCCGGCCAGGACGCCGGCCGCGGCGGCGACAAACCAGCTCTGCGCCAGATTGGTGCGGCCGACGTGGGCGAGCTCGAGCCGCTCGCCGGCGATGGTGAGCACCACGAACCCGGCCAGCCACGGCACGATCTGGTTGACCGGGAATCCGCCGAGCCACAGCAGCGTCGCGGCGTACCAGCACAACGCCCCGGCGGCCTGGGCGAGCAGCGCGACGCCCGGCTGGCGGCGCCACAGCCGGAGGTACACACCCAGCAGCACCACCGCGGCTGCCGACAACAGCAACCGTCCGGGCAGCGCCGGCCCGCCGGCCAGCAGCACCAGCGCCCCCAGGCCGGAGCAGGCCGGCCCGATCAGCCCCCACCAGGCCCCCAGCGCGACGGCGCGTTCCAGCGCGACGAGGGTACCGACGAAACCGAACACCATGACCGGCCCGTGCACCACACCGAGCCCGGCGTCGGTGTCCGGCAACGGCAGGTCCAGCAGAACCAGCGCCGCGTACAGCCCACCGGTCAGGGCCAGCCCACCAGCCGCGAGCAGCGGCAACCGGCACCGCACCGGCACACCGGGCCGGGCATTCATCGGACCTGCCCGCCGCGCGGGTCGCCGTCGTCCGGCACGGCGGTGGCCCGGCGACCGACCCGCACCACGCAGGCGCCGGGGGCGGCGAACGGCTCGAGCTCCATGTCCGCCGTGGAGGCGCCCAGCGCGCCGAGCGCGCCGCCGATGACGCCCTGGTGCACCCCGCAGACCACGTCCGGGTGGGCGAGGGCCAGGTCCAGGAAGGGACAGGACCGCAGCTGCACCACCGCGGCGCCCGGTCCGGGTCGGTCGACGACCCGCGGCGTGAACCCCAGCCGATCGAGGACTGTCACCAGCCCGTCCAGCGGTGCGGTCCGGCCAAGCGGGGCGACCAGGGCCCGGCCCCAGTCCCGGCCGGCGCGGACGCCGGCGGCGTGCGGGTCGTCCGCGTCGCGGGCCAGGTGCCCGATCAGGGCGGCGGCCAGGTCTCGGAACGGCTGGTCCACGCCGGTGTCATGGCCGGGCTCCTCCTGGTCCCCTGGGCGGGGGGTGGCCTGGTAGCGCCAGGCCGGCCGGCCCGGTGACCCGTCGCCGCGCCGGTGGCGGGTCAGCAGACCCGACTCGGTCAACTGGTCCAGGTGCGCGCGCACCGTACTCGGATGCAGCCCGGTCGCCTCCGCCACCTGCGCAGCGGTCATGCCCTGCTCGGCACGCCGAACCAGGTCAAGGATCCGGACGCGGCTGGCCGCCGACAGCGCCCGGTGCCGGGCGGTGTCAGCTGCGTCACGTGAGGGGCCCCGTGCTCGCCTTTCCACAAGGACCAACGTTATAACGTTAGGTACCAGTAAAACTAGTGGAGGGTCCCATGTCACAGCCTGACCCGACGACAATCGCCGCGGACGAGGTTGCCGTCCAGGCCGTCATCGGCCACCATGCCCAACTGGCCGCGGGCTTGACCGAGCGGGTCGAGGCGCTGGTGCGCCGCGTCGAGACCGATCAGCTGCGCACGGCGCAAACCGCGCGGGAGGATCTGCTGGCTTTCCTGCGGCGGGAGGTTCTCCCGCACGCCCGGGCCGAGGAGCAGGCGCTGTATCCGCCGGCCGCCGCCCACCCGGACGGGCGCCTCCTCGTCGAAGGCATGCTCGCCGAGCACGCGGCGTTGACCGCCCTGGTCGAGGAGCTGGCCGCGGCCAGCTCGCCGGTACGCGCCGCCACCGCCACGCGTGCCCTGGCCGCGCTGTTCGCCGTCCACCTGGCCAAGGAGAACGACCTGGTCCTGCCGCTGTTGGTCACGACGCCGGGCGTTTCCGTGGCCGGGGTACTGAGCGGGATGCACGACCTGCTCGGCGCGGCCGCAGGACACCACGAGCCCACCGGCGCCGCGCCGCCGCCCGGCGAGGCCGTGGTGCTGATCGCACCGCACGCCCCCCGACCCGTCCTGGCCGAGGTCGACCAACGGTTCGGCCGCCAGGTGCGCTCCCAGTGGCTGCAGTCCGGCCCGGACGTATGGCAGGTGCGCCTGGAACGCGTCACCCGCTCCACCGCAGGTAAGGACACCGCTGCCCATGTGTGAGTACTGCGGCTGCCAGGCGCTGACCGCGATCGACGAACTGACCCGCGAGCACGACCTGGTGGTCACCCTCATCGGCGGCGTGCGCGCCGCGCATGCCGCCGCCGACGCCATCCGGATGGCCGACCTGGCCCGGCGGATCACCGCCGTGCTCGACCCGCACACCCAGGTCGAGGAGCACGGCCTGTTCCCCGCCCTCGTCGACGAGTTTCCCGACCATGTGGCCGCACTTGAGGCCGAACACCGCCGCATTGAAGCGGTCCTGGGCGAGGCCGCCGACGGCACCCCGGACGACCCGACCTGGCCGGCCCGGCTCGTCACGGTGCTGGACGTGCTGCGCGAGCACATCCTCAAGGAGCAGGACGGCGTGTTCCCCGCCGCGCTGACCACGCTGCGCACCGACGACTGGGAGACCATCGACGCCGTGCGTGCCCGGGTCGGCAGCCTGCTTTCCGCGTCCGGTCGTTGACCAGACCCGCGCCGTCGACCCGACCACGACAGCACGCCGGCGGTAGCCCCGGCGCGCGGGTGGAGCTGGATACCGGCGGCCGCAGGCCCTGGCTGGTACCCGTCACGTGTCCAGCAGGGCCAGCAGGCGCCGCGCCTGGAGATCGGCGGTACCAGGCGGGTTACGTTGCTCGGCCGGACCACCAGGGAGCAGGAGGCGCAGCCAGAACATCGCCCACAGCCGGCGTGCCGCCCGCAGCCGGACGGAGTCGACGGCGAAGCGGGCGCAGAACTCCTCGGCGTCCAGCGCCCGCGCCGACAGGTGTTCCACGAGGATCGCCAGCTCCGTTGCCGGGTCGGAGATGGCCGTGTCCTCCAGGTCCACGATGCGCACCCGGTGGCCGTCCCAGAGGTAGTTGGCGAGGTTGGGGTCGCGGTGACCGAGTACCGCTGTCCGGGGCGCGGCCCGCAGCAGCGCTGGATCGGGACCGTCCCACCAGGACAGGGCGGCGTCGTAGGCCGCGGCGGCCGGGCCGCCGGCCGGGCGCGGGCCCGCGGTGAGCCGCCGCGCGAAGTCCAGGTCGTCCCCCGGCGGGTCCAGGCCTTGGTACGGCACGATCCAGAGCTCGCCGACCGCGTCGGCCAGGGCATCGACCTGTACTGGCCGCAGCGCACCTCCCAGCGGCTCCCCCGCCACGACGGTCATGCTCACCTCGGGCGGGACGGCGTCGAGGCACGCCGCCACCGGCCGGGGTACCAGGTCCGGTGCGTACCGGTGGACCCGCCACAGCGCCGACCACTCGCGGCGGTGCTCGCCCCGGCTCCACGACGTGTACCGCTTGGTGAGCACCGACCCGGTGACCGTCAGCTGGTGTGTGTGAACCACGCCGTGTCATCCGGTCAGATCGAAGGCCAGTTCGGCGGGGCTCGCCACGACGAACGAGACCAGCTCGCTGTAGAGCGTGGGCCGGTCGTTGAAGGTCAGGAAGAGCGCGCCGAACGGGTGAACCACCATGGTCCCGACGGCCGTGGTGTCCGGGACGTCGAGGTTCACCGTCGCGGTCGCCTTGGGCGCCGCGGCGGGTTCGTTGTCCGCGTTGGGGCTGGCCAGCGTACCCGGCGGCGCCGGTACCAGCTGGCCGGCCGGCAGACGCACCGCCATGGTCGCGGGGACGTCGAAGCGGGTCTTGCCGGTGATCCGGGGGGTGACGCTGACCGTGCAGCTCACCCATGCGTGGCCGGGTGCGGCCCAGCCACCCGGTTCGAGGTAGGGCTGCAGCACGATCCGGGCGGTCACGTGTAGGTGGGCGTCACCATGATGATCTCGGCAGAACCGCGCGGACCGCGGCCGCGTGGGGGCAGTCCGCTGTCAGCAACAGCTCAACGTTCATCGCCGCCCCCATCGGTCGACGTGCTGGCGCGGCGCCGGGTGGGCCGCGTTTCGGCCGCGCCGCTTTGCGGGCCAGCGAGCCGGCCGCATCCGGGGAGGCCAACTTCGCCCCGGGCTCTGTGCTTCCGCCGCCTCCGTACGGGCACCCCGATCTGGTGCTGGCCCGTGCGGTCGCAGCTGGGGTGATCAGCGCCGAGGAGGCCGATCTGATCGGCACCACGTACCTGGAGGACGTGTCGGTCGCCGAGTACGCCGATCGGGCCGGGGTGTCGCGGTGGACGGTCTACAAGCGCCGCAGGGCCGCCGAGGCCCGGCTGGTGGAAGCCATCGCCTCGGGGGTGCTGCCGGACCCGGACGCGGAGGTCATCGCCGAGGCGACCTTGACCACCGCCATCGACGCGCCGCCCCGCCGCCGGCCGTGACCGGTGCAACAGCCGCAACAGCCCGGTGCAACAGCCCAGTGCAACACGCCGCGGCCCTGAGCCTTCCAATTTGATCTCCGTTTTTGTCATCCGTAGGTGCGGGACCTCTACCCACGCCGACCGGCTCCGCTGACGGCGCTGACACCCCGTCTGATCCCGGCTCTGCACAGCCCGATCCCTGCTGAAGGAGGACGGCCCGCGCCGGTCGGCATACCATGGCATCCGGGTAAGCGTCAGCAGGACAGGCGGCGGCCGTGTGGTTACCGCTTCAGGTTCGCGCGCTCCACGATGGTCACGATGACGCCAGCAGCAACGAAGGCCATGACCGCCCAGAAGCTCAGTTCCAGGACGACGAGGCCGAGCGGCTCACCGAGCAGGTTGAACGGTCCGAGGAGTTCGAAGAAGAGGCACGACAGTGCCCACACCGCCAATGCGAGGCGCCACGTGCGCGGCAAGAAACCATCGGGCCACGCTCGTGCCACCGACCGGTAGAGGCTGGCGTAGGCGATCCCGAAGAGCACGTACAACAGGAATATCGTCGCGGGCTGAGTCCGAAACAACGGCAGCGGTTCGAGCGTGGTCCAGACCGCGATCATCTTAGAACTCTGCAGTGCCGGGTCCAGAAGCGGGCCGTGGCGGTTGTCGAGACCCGATCCGATCACCACGAAGGTGAGGAAGCCGACCGCGTTGAAGACCGCCCCGGCGGCGATTCCGGCGACCACGGTTCTCGTGACGGGCGCCTTGCCGGTCGGCCAGTTCTTTGTCGTGTGCAAGGTGACTCGCGTCCTCTCTGTCCTTGGTGTTTGTGCCGCCCCGGTGGTGGATTGCGCAAGGCTCCCGTCGCCGGGTATTGGCCGGGGCCTTGGTGGCCGAGCCGGTCCTGGCTGGTTCTTCGCTCGCAGGATCTACTTGAAGGCGTGGCGCTTGAGCGCCGGGATGGCGTTGAGGGTCCGCAGTGCGATCTTCATCCCGGCGAGGGCGAGCGGGCTCTCGGTGCGTTGCTGCTGTCGCAGGTTGCGCATGGAGCTGCGGACGGCTTCGAAGCCGTAGCCGCGCATTTCGTTCTCGTACTGGCCGATCGCCTGGATGAGGGGTAGCGCATCGCCGGCGACGGCAGTGAGCTTGCCGGCTAGCAGCGCGGCGTCCCGCAGTGCGGTGTTCGCGCCGATTCCGCCGGTGGGCGGCATGCTGTGGATGGCGTCGCCGAGCAGCGTGACGTTGGTTGGCGACCAAGGGCCAACCGGCACCGAGCTGCGGATAGAGGTGAGCAGCACCGTCTTCAGGTCGCTCACGGCCACCAGCCTGCGCAATGTGGGGTGCCACGCCTGGATGCGCGTGAGCGCCAGGGACCGAAGGGCCGCCGGATCCAGTTCCTCAAGGTTTGCGGGCAGCAGAGCGCGGCGTGTCAGCAACCCCCACATCACGTAGTCGCGCTGGGCGGCGGCCTCGGGTCCGACCCCAGTGTCGATCCGCCCGGCATGTGGCAGATACTGCTGGCGCACCCGAGAGTTGCCCCCGTCGGCGCCGACCAGCACATCGCCGGTGGCCTTGGTGCCGTCGGCGAAATGGGCCGTGACCCGCCCGTCCCCGTTCCGCTCATAGCCGGTGAACGTCTTGCCGAAATGGATCGCCTCGGCTAGCCCGGCCAGCAACACCTGGCGAAGCGAGACCCGGCTAGCCGACTTCACGCCCTCGACCGGACCGCTATCTCCCGCCGCGCTCTGGCCACCGAACCAGATCAGCTCGCGCAACAGGTGCGTCGAGATGCCAATGCCGGTGTTCGGCTGGCCGCAAGTGGCGAGGAAGGCGTCGAAGATCACTGGTGGGAGGCATGCGTGTAACGCCCGGCTACCGTCGGTGTTGATGTGCACCCGGTAACCCTGCAGACGGTCGGACGGGGACGGGTCCCGCTCGTAAACGACGACGTCGACGCCGCCGCGACGCAGACCCTGCGCTAGCGCCAGACCCCCGATCCCGCCACCGATCACGATGACCCTCGGACCCATGACCACACTCCCCATGCTAGGATTAGTTTGATACTAGAATGTTTTAACTGTAGTAGGGTTTGAATGTCAAAGCAACAGGGAATCGACGACCTGATCAGCGCGGTCATGCAGGCAGTGGCCGCCTTTCAGGACGCCGCAGATCAGGTGGACGAGGCCGCTGCCCGCCGGCTCGGCCTCAATCGAACCGACCTGCGGTGTCTGGGCATCCTGACTCGGTTCGGCCCGACGAGCGCCGGTCAGCTGGCCTTCGCGGCCGGCCTCAGCCCCGGCGCCGCGACCACCGCCGTGGACCGGCTAGTCCGCGCCGGCTATGCCCAGCGGGTCCACGATGAGCAAGACCGCCGACGGGTCACCGTGCAGGCGACGCCAATGGCGCACGCCCGCTCCGAGCAGATCTGGGGCCCCATCGGCCAGGATTCCTACCGTTGGTTGGCCCGGCGGGATGAGGCGGAGCTGCACGCGATCCGCGAGTTCCTGCACCAGGGAAGCCAACTGCAGGTCGAGCACGCCGGGCGGATCGCCGCCGAGCCCGCCATCGGCGACCGACGAGCCAGCGTGACTTCACAGGACTGACCCGATCACGGTGAAGTGGCGTCACCTGGGTGGCTGGTGTGAAACGGGTTCGTGAGGTCTGCCGGCCGATGTCGATTGTGTGGTGGGTTTGGTTGCCTGTCGCACCGTAGTTGCCGGGTGGTGGTTGGCGTTAGCGGGTGCGCCGGCGTGCCTGCCCGTGGCCGGTGTTAGGCCGGTGCGATCCGCCATCCGGTGACGGTGTGCGCCGTGCCGAGGACGGCAAGCCGGGCCAGGTTAGTGCCGGCGGCGGGCAGGCTGAAGTCGGCTGCGATTCTGGCTTGTCCGCGGACGCGGGCACGGCGGCCGCCGTGGCGGCGGCGCATCAGGTGACCGATCTTGCGTTCGACCTTTGGTCAGGTGAGCGCGGCGTCAACGGCGCCACCAGCGACACCGCCGGCCGGGGCCTTGCTGGCCGGCGGCGGAGCCCTACGGCTGACCGGCCGCTCGGTCGTGCTCCTGCGGATCGTGGCTTAGCTGCGGCGTGCGGTAGCCGGGGCCGAGCCGGTCGCGGGCCACCCAGGCGAGGATTCCGGTGAAGATCGCGGCGGCGACGGTGGCGAAGATCTGCCGGTCGATGTCGGTGGTGAGCAGGTCGGCCACGATCCGACCCACCGCGAGCGGGCCGATCGCCACAGGAACACGGTACGTTCACGTTTGTCACCGACGGCGTGGCCCGAGCGGTCGAACTCGCCCGGGCAGCCGCCGGCGACCGTAACGTACTGGTACTCGGCGGAGCCAGCCTGGTCCAGCAGTGCATCCGGGCCGGGCTCGTCGACGAGATCCGCGTCCAGCTGGTCCAGGTCTGCCGGGGTACGGGTGCACGGCTGTCGAGGACCTCGGCGCCGAGCACATCGAGCTGGCCAGCACCGGCGTAAGGTGTCCGTGCGGGACAGGCCGGCCACGATCTCGCCGAGGGTGCTGGCCAGCCAGGGGTTGCCCTTGCCGGTGGCGCCGCCCTTCTTCTTGCCGGCCGAGTTCGCGTCGATGGGGGCGAACTTGGCCCAGGACACCAGGTGCGCGGCGGTGGGGAAGGCGGCCATGTTGGCCCCGTCGGCGATGAGCTCCTGGGCAGAGCGCAATCCGGTGCCGGTGACCTCATCGAGCCGGTCCACCGCTTGGGCGAAAGGGGCGATCAGCTCCTCGATCCGGGTGTCAAGTTGTGCGATGTCGGCGGCGAGGGCGTCGATGCGGCGCAGCATGGTGGCGCACAGGTAGGCGTGGTGGTCGTCGAAGTGGCCGGTCAGCGCCTCCGGTAACTGGGGGATCTTGCGGCGCATGGATCCACGGGCCATCTGCGCGAGCACCGTGGGGTCACGCTGCCCTTCGACCAACGCCTGCAACATCTGCCGGCCGCAGACACCGTGCAGGTCACTGATGACCGAGTCCAGCTTGATCTGCGCGTCTTCGAGGATCTTCTCCAACCGCAGCTTCTCCCGGGTCTGCTCGCGGACCAGGCTGCGCCGGTAGCGGGTCACGTCCCGAAGCCGGCGGATCGGCTTGGGGTGCACCAGACTGGGCCGGCACATCCCACGCTCGACCACCTTGGCCAACCACACCGCATCCAGCTTGTCGGTCTTCGGCCGGCCGGGCACGTTCTTGACATGCTTGGCATTGAGCAGCCAGCAGGTGAACCCCTCGGCCTCCAGCAGATAGAACACCGGCTTCCAGTAGTCGGAGGTGGCCTCCATCGCCACCAGCTCCACCTGTTGGCAGCGCAGCCAGTCCGCCAGCGCCAGCAACGCCGGCGTCACCGCGGCGTACTCGCGCACCTCCTGCACCCGCCGGCCGGGCCTGGTCTCGTGTGGTACCCGCACACACACCACCAGCCCGGCCTTGCCGATGTCGACCGCGCACACCCGTGCAACCAGCTCCACCGGCTCCTCGGTCAGCTCCTCCATCGCACCGCCTACCTCTCCAACAACGGACAAGGGCGGCTGCCCGCAGGAGCGGTACGGGGCAAGACAGAGGCGGACTCGCGTGCTCGAAGCACAATGCAGGGCCCCTAAAATCACGCTCCCGGCGTCAGACCAGATGACGGCCTCCCGGAACCAAGCAGCAACGACGTCGTCGGGCAACCACCCCCGATTTTCACGCACGGCACGGGCGTCACCGCAGGGACATCGGGG
>WNGA01011234.1_pt1 | contig 13223 bp, 13 predicted proteins | sample 5400061 | NCBI WGS metagenome assembly WNGA01 (sample SAMN13153366, study PRJNA577476) | soil metagenome | isolation source: 100 cm soil or saprolite under grassland replicate 2 | place: USA:California | collected 2016-06-15 | reverse complement strand
TGGCCGATCCGTCGAACCCTTCACCCTCGGTCAGGACGGGTTCCAACTCCTGGGCGGTGATGGCGATCGACTTGAGGAAGCCGAGGACGTCGGTGAACCACAGCCGGATGAACTTGATCCCCCGTTCCTCGACCGTGCGCAGAACGAACTCGGCCTCGTTGGACAGCGTCAAGGTTCCCTCCTCTTCATTCGCGCCGTCCAGCGTACGCCTGGGTCTTTGCAGGAACATTACGGGCGAGTTAATTCCGTTGCGGCTAGCCCGTCATCACCTCTCCCTTGTAGTCGCTGTGCCCCCGGCGGCGAAGGTGAAGGTGCCGTAGTGAGGGTTCCCGCCGTGCAGATCCCGACCGGCGACGTAGAACACGGCGCGAAAGCATCGTGACTCCTTTCCCCTCGGCGAGCTCGCGGATGCGTCAGGTCGTGCCGAGAAGCGTCCTTGCTTCTAACCCGCACAGCTGGGCACGTCCGTCTCGATCCGGAACGGGCTTCCCTTCGGGGCCATGAATGCAGCGTAGACGACTGCATCCTCGGTCGAGCTGTCGTTGCTCACCATGAATGGTTCGTGGCCGCTCTCGAAGAAGGACTCGTGTGGCCCGAACGTTCTCGTGTGGCAATCGGCGAAGTGGGCAGTGATGTGTCCCGATTCGATGATCACCATCACGAACCCCGGGTGGTAATGCCAGCCCGAGAACCCTCCGGGGTGGTAGTGATGGTCACCATTTGCTCGTCGACGGGAGCCTTCGTCTTCAGCTTGATCCCGTCGAAATTCGAATGCACGGCGTCCGCCAGCGTCGCCCGATGGCCAAGGATCGTTTGGTCGAACCCTCCGCCCGGACTGCCGAGGGCGGAGGCGGCGATGATTCCCAACACAGTGGGCAGCGACCACGGTAGCGATCAGCCATTTCCGCTTGCTGCTCATCTCGTCCCCCTATGCCGGCGCGTTCCACCGAAACCTCGAGTTGTGTGCGCCCTCTTCCATGGACCTTCATGTCGTGTGCGACCGGCGTGCTTCCGGCATCACCTCCCCCGATCGGCCGCACGGTCATCGGTGCCAGCGGCCTCCGGGCTTGCCACAGGCTGAAGCTACTCGCAGGCACTCTCATGGACGACCAGAAGGTGAACGTACCGATCGGTAGGGTTTTGTTGTCAGATCGCTCGGGTAGCTTATACGGAGCCCAACGCCCGTAATCGGCGCCCCTGATCGAAAGGAGGGCCGATGCCATTCTGGGCATGGATCCTCATCGTTGTGGGCATCGTCGTGCTGGCCGGAGTGCTGGTCTGGAGCTTCTCCCGGCAGCGCACCAGCAAGCGGCTTCGTGAGTCGTTCGGTCCCGAATACGAGCGGACCGTGAACATGTCGGGCCGCCGGCAAGCCGAGTCCGAGCTGATGGACAGAGAGAAGCGGCGCGAACAGCTCGACATCCGGCCGCTCGACCCGGCGCAGGGGCAGCGCTACGCCGAGGCGTGGAGAGACACGCAGGCGCGCTTCGTCGATTCCCCAGAGCAGGCGATCACCCACAGGTCGTCGAGAACTATCGGGCCGCCCACGCCATCTCGCTCTCGAACGAGCAGGGCAAGGCCTCCACCGAGGACCTTCGTCAGGCCATGGTGCACTACCGGGCCCTCTTCGTGGAGCTGCTGGAGCAGCCGGAGGAAGACGTTCGGCACACGGGCTGATTCGAACCGGTGCCGACCGAGATGTCTGATCGCTCAAGAGGTGGGAACAGCGACGGAAGAAGAAAGGAGACGACCATGCTGAGCATGCTGGCAATGACGAGTGGTGCCGCCACCATCCTGTGGATCATCGCGGCGATCCTGGTGATCTGGGGCATCGTCACGATCATCCGGGGTGGGGTGCTCGCCGGCATCGTCCTGATCATCGTCGGCCTGCTGGTGGGCCCGGGCGGCGTGAGCATATTCAAGTAACCACACCTGAACCCCTCTCAGCCGGGAGCCAAAGACCCAGGTGGAAAGTACCTGGGTCTTTGGTTTGTACGATTCCTCGAGAGTGTTGACCCCCGAGATTCGAAGGTGTTGACCCCCGAGATTCTGGGTCGGGCCCTCGGAGAGGCGCCTGATCCCGAGCTTGCCCGTCTCGCCGTCTCCCGGATGGAAGGACGCCCGGGAGCGCGGGAGCTGCTGGGACGGCCGGACATCTTCCCGGGAGCGGCGCGGCTCCTCGGGTTCTCCACGGCCGCTTCTGATTTCTTCAGCTCCCATCCAGACGAGCTCGAGGCGCTGTCCGAACTCCGACCTCGCCCGCTCGCGGAGCTCGTCCTGGAAGCAGAGGCGACGGTGCGAGCGCTGGGGGCCTCGGCAGGCCTCCGCAGGTTCCGTCGCCGCGCCTCGTATCGGGTGGCCGCACGGGATCTGGGCGGTGACTCAGCGGACGATGTGATGGCGGAGTTATCCCTCGTGGCCGAAGCCTGCCTCATGCTGGCGGCGCAGGCCGCAGGATCGACGGAGGATCTCGCGGTCATCGGGATGGGGAAGCTCGGCGGCCGGGAGCTGAACTACTCCTCGGACGTCGATGTGGTCTTCGTTCACGGCGGCAGAGGCGGCGAGGTCCAGGAGAGAGCGGGGCGGGCCGCGGCCGCGATCATTTCCCTGCTATCCGAGCCGACGTCCGAAGGGGTGGCCCTGCGTGTGGACGCGACCCTCCGGCCCGAGGGTCGATCCGGACCGCTCAGCCGGTCGCTCGACTCGATGACCGAGTACTACGGCAAGCACGCGGCCACCTGGGAGCGCCAGGCGCTCCTGAAGGCCAGACCGGTCGCAGGGGACGGCCCGTTGGGCCGCGCGTTCGTCGAGGCTGTCGCTCCGTTCGTCTACCCGGCGATCCTCCCCGCCTCCGCCATCGAGGACGTCCGTGCCTCCAAGGCGAGGATCGAGGAGGTCGTCCGGGCCCGCGGCAAGGAGGCGGTGGAGCTCAAACGGGGCAAAGGGGGTATCCGCGACGTGGAGTTCGCCGTGCAGCTCCTCCAGTTGGTGCACGGCCGGCGCCACGAGCGCCTCCGAGAGCCGAACACCCTGGCGGCGCTCGATGCGCTGGCCGAGGAAGGATTCGTCAGCCGTGGCGACGCCGAGGCCCTGTCCGACTCATACAGGTTCCTGCGAAGACTCGAGCATCGCCTGCAGATGGTCCGAGACCTCCAGACGCACGAGCTGCCCTCGGATCGTCGCGCACTCGGGTCCCTGGCTCGGTCCATGGGGATTCCAACGGCCGAGCATCTGAGAGCTGAGTACGAGCGGCACACGGAAGCGGTGAGAACTTTGCACGAGCGATTGTTCTACCGGCCGCTCCTGGAAGCATTCGCCGTCACCGCGGCCGCACGGCCTGGACTGGACCGTCCGGCCACTGAAGAGCTGCTGGCCGGCCTGGGCTTCGGCGATCCATCGGCCGCCTACGAAGCCTTCGCGGGCATCTTCGAACCCTCCTCTCGGTTGGGGAAGGTCCTGGGCACGCTGTTCCCGGTGATCGCTCCGCCGCTCGCGTTTGCTGCCACGCCGGACGCTGCGCTGACCCGATTCGGCCGGGTGGTGGAGAGTCTGCAGGGACGTCGCGAGGAGGTCGCCGATACCCTGGCCGATCGCCCGGACGCGGCCCGTCGGCTGACCGCGTTGGTCGCCGTGAGCTCGGTCTACGCCGACACCCTGGTGGCCCGGCCCGAGCTGACGTCGGCGCTTGTACAGCTCCCTCCTTCCCAGCGCCCTCTCTTTCCCGGAGACCCGCAGGCCGAGCTGATCCGGGTGGCAGGTGCCTACGCGTCCGGCGAGCTGCCGTTCCCGGAATCCGGTCGGCGGCTGGCGACGGTGGCCGACGGCGTCATCATCTCAGCGGTGACAACCGAGGATCCTCCTCTCCCCGTGGCCGTGATCGGAATGGGCAGGCTGGGAGCAGAGGAGCTGAGCTTCGCGTCGGACCTCGACATGCTGTTCGTGTACGAGGGAGAGGGCCCGGGGGACTTCGAGGCCGCGTGCCGGGCGGCCGAGCGGATACTCGCCCAGGTTGCATCCGCCGGATGGCACGCAGACGCTGCCCTTCGGCCGGAAGGACGGGCCGGGCCATTGGCACGGTCGATGGCCTCGTACCTGGAGTACTGGCAGCGATGGGCAGAGACCTGGGAGTATCAGGCGCTGCTCCGGGCTCGATTCGTCGCAGGCGACGAACAGTTGGGGCGCCGATTCCTGTCGAACGCCGCGGATTTCGCCTATCCCCAAACGCTCACGTTCGAGCAGGTGGCGGCGATCCGACGGATGCGGGTGCGCATGGAGGAGGAGCGGGTTCGCCCTGTCGAGGCCCGGCGGTTCCACTTCAAGCTGGGATACGGAAGCCTGGCCGACGTGCAGTGGGCGGTGGAGCTGTCGCTGATGCGACATGGCTTCGGCCGGCCGGAGGTGCGGGAGACCAACACGCTCGACGCCCTCCAGGCGCTCGCCGCGTCACGGGTGGTGGAGGACAGTGTGGCCGCGTCCCTGGGCGAGGCCTACGTGTTTCTCTCGGACGTGAAGAACGCGCTGGAGATCGAGCGGCGTGTCCCGGTCGCGGCGCTCCCGCCAGTTCCGGAAGCCCAAGCTGCCCTGGCCCGGAGGCTCGGATATGTCGAGCATGCGCGCCACAAGTTCCTCCAGGACTACCGCCGGATCACCCGGAAGGCTCGCCTGGCGATGGAACGGGTGTTCTACGAAGAGGGAACTCCCGGCGGAGACGAACATCCGTGACCGCAGCCATGGCGCCCTCCATCCCACGCTACGGGGAGGCGTCGCTGGCGGAGGTCGTTCCATCGGTCCTCGCCGCGCTGGGCGTCCCGGGCTTCGACAATCGGCTCGAGGTGGAGCCCTTACCTGGCGTGTGCCTGATGGTGGTCGACGGGTTGGGGTGGGAGCTCCTTCAAGAGCATCCGGGCGACGCGCCCTTCCTCGCGGAGGCCGCCACCTCGTCGGGCCGCGCCATCACCACGGTGTTTCCCGCGACCACCTCGGCCAGCCTGGCCTCGTTGGGGACCGGCCTGCCACCGGGGCAGCATGGGCTGGTGGGTTACACGTTCGCCGTGCCGGGCCACGACAGGGCCATGAACTCGCTGCAATGGGAGCTGTACGGGATCGGGCCGTACCTGGACCTGCGGAAGGAGTTCCCGCCCGAGGAGTTCCAGCCGATGCCCACCGTCTTGGAGCGAGCGGCGTCCGCGGGATTCGAGGTCACCTTGGTGGGGCCCTCCGCTCATGCAGCCTCGGGGCTGACCAGAGCCATCCTCAGGGGTGGGCGATATGTCGGTGCCGACGCGCTCGAGCAGATGGTCGACGCTGTCGCAACAACGCTGACCAGGGATGGAAAGAGGAACGCGTATGCCTATCACCCGTTCCTGGATACCTTCGGCCACCTCAGGGGGGTCTCGTCGGATGAATGGCGGGAGCACCTGCTCAGCGTCGATCGGGCGGCCCAGGCGATCTATGAGCGGCTCCCGTCCGGATTCGCGCTGGTCGTGACGGCGGATCACGGCATGGTCAACCTGGGACCGGAGGATCGGATCGACGTGGCCGACGCGCCCGAACTGATGAATGGCGTTCGATTGCTGGCCGGGGAGGCCCGTGCGCGTCACGTCCATGCGCGGGCGGGGCCTCGCGATGACGTCCTGTCCGTGTGGCGGGAGAAGATGGGCGACAGGATGTGGGTGGTCCCCAAAGAGGAAGCGATCGTGGCCGGGTGGTTCGGACCGAAGGTATCGGAATGGGTCCTCCCCCGGATCGGGGACATCGTTGCGGCCGCCTTCGCGCGCGTGGGCGTGTTCCAGCGAGAAGTGGACCCGCTGCAGGCCACGCTGGTCGGCCATCACGGGTCCATGACCCCGGTGGAGCAACGGGTGCCTTTCATCGTGGTCAGACGATGACGGAGCAGTCCCGGCGGGCCACCCTGGCCGCCATCGCCGCCATGGTCACGGCCGGAGCCTGTTGGGGCCTCGCCGCCGTCATGGCCAAGACGGCCTTCGATCGAGGGGTGTCTCCGGTGCGCATGGCCGAGGCCAGGGTCGTTGTGGCCCTTGCCGTGCTAGGGGGCATCCTCGCCTGGAGGAGGCGAGACCTGCTTCGGCCACCGGCCGGAACCGGGCCCGTCCTGATCGTCTTCGGGCTCTCCGTGGCCGGGGTGAACTCGACCTACTACGTCGCCATCGACCGGCTTGCCGTAGGGGTGGCCATCTCCCTGCAGTACACGGCTCCCGTCCTCCTGCTGGGTTGGTCGGCAATCACCGCGAAGACCAGGGCGCCGGGCCGTGTGGTCTGGCTCGCCGCAGGGCTCACGCTGGCTGGTGCGGTCCTGGTCAGCCGGGCTTACGGCGGGCTGAGTCGCGTCAACGGTATCGGGCTGCTCGCGGCGGTCGGCTCTGCGGTGACCTTCGCCACCTATCTGCTCACGGCGGGCCGGGCCGGACGGCGAGGAGTCCACCCCGCGACTGTTCTGTTCTGGGGGTTCGTGGTCGCGGTCCTGACGTGGAGCGTGATTGCTCCGTGGTGGTCGTGGCCAGTGGCGAGGCTGGCCGACACGGAAGTCACTCTGTCGGTCCTCGGGGTGGGGATCGTGGGGACGCTCATTCCGTTCCTCCTGGCCGTCGGGGCGCTCCGCCTTCTCCAGCCGGCCACCGCAGGGATCGCAGCCACCGTCGAACCGCCATTCGCTGCAGCGTTCGCCTGGCTGCTCCTGGGGCAGCACCTGTCACTGGTTCAGATCGCTGGGGGGATCCTGGTGCTGGCGGGAGTGGCACTCGCTCAGCGGGCGCCGGCCCTGATGCCCGAAGCGCTTGCGCTCGAACCGGTTTCGTGAGGTGCCCGCCTGCCCCATCGCGCTACTCGCCGGGTCGGCGGACCCATCGGATGTCGAGGCCGGCGAACCTCCTGAACGCCTTGAACGCGGTATCCGGTGGTGTAGCCGCCAGGGGTATTCGTCGGCTCGGGTGTCGCGGGCTCGCCTCGGATCTCGGGTACCCGCATCGAAGGCGCGAGCTGCTTCGTCCTCGCAGGCGAGCCGAATCGAGCGCGCTGTGGCCGCGTCCCCCGCTTTCGCGGGGTGACCGGTGCCATGGGCTGGTTCCGAACCGCCGTGGGAGGCGGGTCGACCTGGGTACTCGCGTTCGGTTGCCAGATGGAGATGGACTGTAGAGCGGCGAGCCGCAGACCTCACATGCGGCCGCGGGTCGCGAGCGGAGACCGCACCACGAGCCGGCCTCGGATGGCCGGCTCTCGCGACTTCGATCGTGAGCTATTTCAAACGTCGTAATAGAGCCAGAATTCCCACGGGTGGGGGCGCAAGCGCACCTGGTCCAATTCGCGCAGGCGCTTGTACTCGAGCCAGGTGTCGATGACGTCTTCGGTGAACACCCCGCCTTCCAGCATGAACTGGTGGTCGGACTCCAGGGCGTCCAGGACCTCCTCCAGCGAGCCCGGCACCTGCTTGACCTGGGACGCTTCCTCCGGCGGAAGGTCGTACAGGTCCTTGTCGATGGGGTCGGGCGGCTCGATCTTGTTCTTCACCCCGTCCAGGCCGGCCATCAGCATCGCGGCGAAGGCCAGGTAAGGGTTGCAAGAGGGATCCGGTGAGCGGAACTCGATGCGCTTCGCGGCCGGCGTCTTGTAGTAGACGGGGATGCGGGCACAGGCGGAGCGGTTGCGCTGCGAGTACACCAGGTTGATGGGTGCCTCGTAGCCGGGGACCAGCCGGCGATACGAGTTCGTGGTTGGGGCGGCGAATGCCAGAAGCGCCGGCGCGTGGGCCAGCAACCCGCCGATGTAGTACTTGGCCGTGTCCGAGATCTGCGCGTAGCCCATCTCGTCCCAGAACAGGTTCTCGGCCCCGCTCCACAGGCTCTGATGGGTATGCATGCCCGAGCCATTGTCCTGGAAGATCGGCTTGGGCATGAACGTGACCGTCTTGCCGTTCTGCCGGGCGGTCTGCTTGACCACGTACTTGTACTTCATGACGTTGTCGGCGGTCTTGAGCAGCGTGTCGTAGCGGATGTCGATCTCCGCCTGCCCTGCGGTGCCCACTTCGTGGTGCTGCACCTCGACCTGAATGCCCACCTTCTGCAGGTTCAGGACCATGTCGGTGCGCAGGTCCTGGTAGTGATCCATGGGCGGGAGAGGGAAGTAGCCCTCCTTGTATCGGGGCTTGTACCCGAGGTTCCTTCCGCTCTCCTCGGCCCCGGTGTTCCAGGCGCCCTCGACCGCGTCGATGTGGTAGTAGCCCTCGTGCTGGTTCTGATCGAACCTGACGGAGTCGAAGATGTAGAACTCGCACTCCGGTCCCCAGTAACTGGTCTCGGCGATGCCGGTCTGCTGCAGGTGCAGCTCGGCCTTGCGGGCGATGCCCCTGGGGTCGCGCGAGTACATCTCGCTGGTCACCGGGTCTTTGACGAAGCAATGGAGGACCAGGGTGGGCACCTTGAGGAAGGGGTCGATATAGGCGCCCGCCGGGTCCGGGACCAGGAGCATGTCGGATTCCTGGATCTCCTGGAACCCGCGGATCGAGGAGCCGTCGAAGCCGTACCCGTCCTCGAACCCGTCCTCTGTGAGCTCGGCGACGGGGACGGAGAAGTGCTGCATCAACCCGGGGAGGTCGCAAAATCGAAAGTCGACGATCAGGGCGTCTCCGTCCTTGGCCAGGGCGAGCACGTCCTTGGGGGTCTTGGTTTCCTCCGCCATGCCAGAACTCCCTTCCTCGTTCGGGACGCAGGGAGCGTAGCGGCTGGCGATTGCCCCGGAGTTTCGGGCACGTTAATTCCGTGTGAATCCTTGGGCATTCATCCGGTGCCAGCCGGTAGCGTTCTCGCTGGTAGCTGAACTGGACGCCACGGACCGGCACGGGTTGTGCGAACGGATTGGTTAGCCTCCCGTTAGCACGGCTCCCACCCGCTCCGCCGCCTCGCGGTCGGCCGCGGCGATCCAGTGGGAGTACGTCGAGAAGATCAGCTCCGGAGTGGAGTGCCCGAGTCGGTCCGCGATTGTCCGCACGTCTAGACCCGCCCGGAGCATGATGATCGTTGCCGAGTGCCGCAGCCCGTGGAATGTGATCTTGAACCCATGGCGCTCACAGAACTGGCCAAACGCCCGGCGGAGGGCGCCCGGATCCATGGCCTCGCCGGCCTCGTCCGTCACCACGTGGTCGTCCTCGTCCTGGGGCATCCCAAGGGCCAGCATTTCCTCAGCCTGACGGAGCTTCCACCGGCGCAGGGCGGGGACCAGCGTCCGGGGCAAGGTAACGGCCCGGGGCTTCCCGCTCTTGGTGGGGCCCCACCAGGACCCGCGGACGATCAGCACGCCATCGTCCATCTGGACGTCCCGCCACCGCAGCCCGCACACCTCGCCGATCCGCAGACCTCCGGCTAGGCCACAAACTACGGCTGGCTCGATGCGATCGCCCCGCACCAGCCCGAGCATCCGATTGGTCTGGCCGAGGTCGAGGTGCGGTGTCTCCGTCGGCTTCGCCTTGGGAGGGCGGACCAGGGAGCACGGGTTGACGGCCAAGATGCCCAAGTCCTTCTGGGCGTAGGAGAGCGCTGAGGAGAGTACGGCGTGGGCAAGCTTGGCCATTGCTGGGGTGTCGGCCAGCGAGGAGTGCAGAGCCCGGACCTCATCTCGCCCCAGATCGGCCAGCCGGACCTTACCCAGCACGGGAACGATGTGGCCCTCCACCGCCGAGCGGTAGCCCCGAACCGTTCCGGCCCGGCGGGTGCGCTTGATCTCCGGGAGCCAGACCTCGCGGAGGAAGTCCCCCAGCGGCATCTTCGCGCCGGTGGGCCGGAGCCCACGCTCCACCTGATCGAGAAAGCGCCGGCGCTCGGCCTGAATCTCTCGGATGCTCGTGGAGGCCGGAATCCACTTCGTCCTCCAGGCCCCCCGCTCTTTCCACCGCACGACGCCCACATAGGTATCCCCCCGCCTGTACACCGGGATACCGGGTCCTCTCCATCGGGTCGCTCACCGTTTCCTCCTCTCGTCGAGGTGCTTCGCCATTTCCGCGATGAGATCGCGGCTGATCCACTGCTTCGCATTCGGTCGCTCCACCGCCCGTGCGTCTCGTTCGTCGCTGGCGGAGCGTCCCCAGAGGCGGAGGCACGCGAAGTAGTGCTGGGGGCCCTCCAGTCCAAAGCGTTTGCGGATGCGTCTGTCGAGGTCCCCCCAGCCGAATGCCTGCTTCTCGGACTGGGGGCGATTGGCCCACTCCTTGGCCAACTCCTTGATCTCACGTACGAGGCCCCGCTGGAGACGCTCAAGCTGGACCTCCGTTCGCGGCGACCGATACTCGAGGTGGGGGAGCTCGCCGGGGCGCGTGCCTTGGAGGACCTGTAGGAGCGCTACATTGGTAATGGCGGTGCTGGGGGCGACCTGCACCCAGGGCTCCGCTGTGACGAGGAGCTCTCCGACCGGAACGTCGAACACCACCGCTAGCCCGACGAGCTCGGGGATCGTCACCCGGCGGCGGCCGTTCTCGAGCGCATCCACCTTGACCCGGGTCCACCCGAACCCCTCGCGGGCCATCGCCGCCCCGAGCGCGTCCTGACTCCACCCGTGCTCCTGACGGAACGCCCGGATCCGGTCGGCCAGCACGCGCTCGACCGGGACTCCCTGCGACTCCTTGGCACGCTTTGGCACGGGGCGAACTCTAATCCCAGACAGCTTGAAAGTCAAGCGCTCTAGTGGCATAGTCTGCTTCATAACCGCGCAGCCTGGAAGGAGGCGGCAATATTGAAGACGCAGGCAAGGAAGCGGCGGGCCCTGAGCGTTCCCGAGGCAGCCGAGGAGCTGGGGATCTCGCGGGGATCGGCCTTCGCTGCGGTGAAGCGGGGCGAGATTCCGTCGATCAGGATCGGTAAGCGTCTACTGGTTCCCGTCGCCGCCCTGGACTCGATGTTGTCCGAAGTTCGGCAGGAGGAGGCGAGTGAAAGCGCCTCCGGATAGTCCAAGGCCCCAGCGGGGAACTGGGGCCAAGGGTGAGGGCCAGGACGGGAACCTGACGGAGATCAGGATAGGCGACCAGGACGACAAGGAGGTCCCGCCACGCCGACCAGCACACGCCCCAGCCAGCCGCCCCGCCCGCACGTCCCCAAAGGCGGCACCATCGGATTCGCTAGCGGATCCGCCCGAGATCGCGGAGGTCATCTCCTACGGACGGGCCGCAGCGAAGCTCACCAGGCACCCGGGCACTTGGAAGGACAAAGTGCTGGCGATCGTCAGTCTGGCTCAGAAGGCCAGGGAGGAGGCCGCCCTCCCGGGATGGGCCCAGATGGAGGTGTGGCTCAACAGTAAGGGGTTCATCGAAACCGGCAAAGTCACGGAGCGACCCTCACCGAGTCCGGTCATCACCGCAGCCCGGGTGCTCCTCGCTCAGGGCCATCGGGACTGCCCCACGTGCAGGCGTCCGGTCCTGTCCCGGGATGATCTGCGGTACATGGAGGAGCGTCTCGTCGCGTCCATGGCCCGGTATGCCCTCGCCAGGGAGGTGGACTGATGGACCTCGTCGAGTGGGCCTTCTCCGACGAGCCCGACACACTCTCGCTGGCCCAGATCCTCGACGAGGTGGAGGCGTACTACACGCGGCACATCCGATTCCCCAACGAGCATGGTCCCGTTACCGTGTCCCTGTGGACCGCAGAGACCCACGTGCAGGACGCCTTCGACGTGGCCACCTACGTCAACATCTCATCCGCCGAGAAGCGATGCGGGAAGAGCCTCGTACTCGAGCTTGCCGAGCAGGTCGTCCGCAAGCCCCTGCGGGTGGACAACGCCTCGCCCGCGTACGTGTACCGGACCATGGCCGGGGCCACGCTGCTCATGGACGAGGCCGACAAGGTGTTCACCGGCAAGGACGAGTACTTCGCCGCGCTCACCGGGGCACTGAACAGTGGATGGCGGCGCGGTGCCGGTGCGGGACGTGTGGATAAGGGTGCCGAAGGGCTGAAGCCGGTCCGGTTCGATGCGTTCGGGCCGAAGATGCTGGCCGGCATCGGTCGAAGAGTCCCTGACACTGCCATGGCGGTCGAGGAGCTATCTGGGGCCGAGCCAGACCTGCCTGAGGAGCTCCATGATCGGGCACAGGACATCTGGGAGCCACTCTTGGCTATCGCCGACCTCGCCGGCGATGGTTGGCCCAAGCGGGCCCGCGCAGCCGCAGTGTCTCTGCACGGCGCCTACTTCGAGGACGACTCCAACGGCGTCCGGCTCCTGCGGGACATCCAATCCGCGTTCTCCGAACGAGGCATTGACCGTATTTCCTCTGCGGACCTGGCGAGTGCGCTAAACGACCTCGAGGAATCGCCATGGGGTGGTTGGCCAATGGACCAGCGCAAATTGGCCCGCGACCTGCGGCCGTTCGGGATCCGACCTGGGGTTGTCCGTGTTGCGGATGGGAAGACGCCTCGCGGATACCCCCTTGATCAATTCGGGGATGCGTGGATGCGGTATCTCGATGGCCCTATAAGGGGAACCGCAACAAGTGCAACAAGTGCAACACCGCAGGTAGCGCTGACCAGCATCGTTGCGGATGTTGCGGATGTTGCGGAGGTAGAGGAGCCAGACCCCCAAGGCTTCCTTGAGGACTGGAACCGACGGGCCCTGGACCATGCCCGGCAGGAAGGGCTCCCGTGGATCGGGCCCGGTGCCATCCGGGGCGGTCGATGGGAAGAGGCGGCGCCGTGAGTGCCCCCTGGAAGCGGACCGAGCGCATGGTGGCCAAGGTCGTCGGCGGCCAGAGGGTCCCTGTCAGCGGACGTGGCGATGGCCCGGACGTGAACGCCGGCTGGTTGGTAGTGGAGGTGAAGCATCGCCGCCTGCTCCCCTCGTGGATCCGGACGGCCCTGCGTCAGGCGAAGGTCGGAGCTCGGGACGATCAGCTGCCTGTCGTCGTCCTTCACCAGAATGGGGACAGGTTCTCCAAGGCGTGGGTGTTGATGGAGCTCGAGAGCTTTACGGCGTGGTTCGGGGGTCCAAAGAGGTGGGAAGAGCGTGATGAGTGACGTTGTCACATGTCCGTTTTTTCCCACGGGCCCGAAGATTGCAATCCAGCGGGCTTCGCGAAGAAAGATACGTTCGCAGCCGAAGGAGGCCTGAAGTGACCAAAACGGCCCAGCCGGCCCGGGAATGCTCGATCTGCGGCCAAAGGCGACCCCGGGGCGAGTACGGAATCCACTGGTACATGGATCCGCCGACCTGCGGCAGCTGGCATTGCGAGAACTTCG
>WNGA01019739.1_pt1 | contig 13225 bp, 7 predicted proteins | sample 5400061 | NCBI WGS metagenome assembly WNGA01 (sample SAMN13153366, study PRJNA577476) | soil metagenome | isolation source: 100 cm soil or saprolite under grassland replicate 2 | place: USA:California | collected 2016-06-15 | reverse complement strand
GAGACCAGCCTCGCGAGTTACAGCGATTTTATCGTCAGCTACCAACCTGTGAAGATCTACGGCTATGCGAGCGCTCTTTATTTGCTGGCGCGATATTTCCGAGAGGCGAAGCGAAGGCCGCCTCGGAGCTTGAAGGTTATTTTTGCTACCGCCGAGCCATTGTTTGATTTTCAACGCCAAACCATCGAAGAGGTTTTTGGCGTGAAAGTCGCGGTCGAATACGGCGCGCGTGACGCGGGTTTGATGGCTAACGAATGCCCCCGCGGTGGGTTGCACATTCCCGCAGAAGGCATGGTGGTTGAGATCGAGCGTTCCGGTTCAGATACAACGGGTGAAATTGTTGTGACGAATTTATATTCGCGCGCTATGCCCATCATAAGATATCGCACTGGCGACGTGGGAACGCTCGGATCTAAGCCATGTAGCTGCGGCCGCGGTCTGCCGTTGTTGAAAAAGGTTGAAGGTCGGCAAACCGATTTCATCACGACCTCGGACGGACGCGTCATCCATGCGCTAGCGGTGATTTATGTGTTGAGAGAATGTCCGGAGATCGAGAAATTTCAGGTCGTGCAAGAATCCATCGACAAACTCACGGCTACCATCGTGCCCCGCGTGAATTTGGAAAGCGCGGTGAGAAAAAAAATCGGTCACGATCTCCAAAGAGTCCTGGGAAGCGCGATGGAAATCAATATTGTCACGGCACAAGAAATTGCTGCGACAGCATCCGGAAAATACCGCTACGTTGTCTCTAAAGTTGCTGCCTCCCCGCAAAGTTAATTGGCGAAGCCTCAGTGAACCGCGGTCACGTCCGCCTGTCGGCGATCGAGCCCCAGACTTCCGCCTGGCGATACGGCAGTATCACGGGCGGACCCGAAAGAGACCTACCGACGATCCGGTGGTATTGGCGCGCCGCTGCCCATACCATAACGATAGAGAAAGAAGTGCGTGACGGTGGGATCGAGATCGCCATGGATCAATCCGCCAATAGAAAGCAGTACGTTATTGACAGCATCGAAGGCGAATGAGTTACCCCGGACCGTCCGGCCTTGCGGCTGATACATCGGATCGATTTCCCAGCTGTTGGTGTCAGGATGATAAATAAAGAGCTTCGGATGCCCGTCGAGGCCATTGGGGAGAAACGGATAAAGGAGAACACCGTTAACCGAATCAAACACAGGATTAGTCGTGTCATGTAGATTAACCTTTCCCGCTCGCAACAGCGCCTTCGTTGCGGCATCAAAAGGAGGATCCGCCTTGATGCGGATGACATGGGTATCCATGTCAAATTGCAGCAAGCGTCCAAAATAGGCGTCAATCACGTAGATTTTTCGGTGTGCAAGATCGGCAGCAAGATACTCAAAGCCAAGACCAACGTTATTGATATAATACCGTCCAGGGGGACACGACCCCGCAGAGCCGTAGGCCCCAGGATCAGGGATTGCGCAGGCAATGCCATACTTGTCCCATCTGTTTGATCCTATATGAAATTGAACAAATGAGATTCCACCCGCGTCATCGCCCGCTTGCCAGACTGAATCGGTTTGTGGGTCATAGACCGCATTCTTTGGCTGCTGACTTTGCAGCGGGGACGAAGGCGCATTAGGGATGGACCATTTATTTGTTGCAGGATCGAAGTTGAGTATTCCGCCGACTAAATAACCCTTTCCTTTCGCCGCATAGTAAGCAGTTACGGAACTGGGTAAGCCACCCAAATTTCTTATCGTGGTAAACCCGTTGCTCGGATCGTGCGGTGTTACTGAATACTTGCCCCAATGCCGATCGCCGTTGGAATCGAAGAGAAAATAAAATCCACCATTAGGGTAGTTATCGACGCGATCAATGACCAGCGGAGTGGCGGTATTCCACGTGCTCTGACGGCCGCATGATACAGGTCCCGATTGGTTCACGAAATAAAAACCGGGCAAAGACCAAAACTTATGTCTCGTACTATCCCAGACCCAACCGACTTCATCGGCACCGCCCGCCAAGATTTCGCCTTCATAGCCGCACGACCGATAATCTTCTCTCCACTCATCCTTCGCTATGTCGTAAGACCAAAGCCCTTGCGTATTTCCTTGGTAGGGCCCGGCTATATCTCCGCCGTTAAAATAAATCCGTCCGTTGTCCGGGTTCTGCATCAATCGGAGATGTTTAGCGCCACCACCACTCCCCGGAGCACCGGCTTTATTCCAAGTACGGGCAACCCAGGTACGAGGAGGAATGTCGATTGTACCTGACCGTCGTTGTAGCACTGGCCCCAATTGCGCGAACAGTTGGCCGGGAGTAGATAACGCCAAAGCCGAAATAAAGACGGCAACGACACCTCGTGCTGTTTTCATCTTTGCTTCCCTAAAGATTGAGCCACCGAACCGCCGAGCTTAATCCCATAGACCGCAAAACTAGATGTCCCATCCTGTTTGTTGCCGCCATCGTAGATGTGTATCTTAGCGGTCGGGCTGTAAACCGCGAGATGATTATTCAAAAACGGCAACCCTGTTGGGGTCTGATCTGACCATGTGCCCAGGCTAATCGAGTAAACCAGCAGCCGCGCGCCGGCCCATGCGACAATAGCATTACGGTCGATATCTGCGCTAACGCGGGCGCTTCCAACCAACGGGCCCGGCGCGTCTGCCAACTGTGTCCACGTACGAGTTTGCGAGCTGAGCTTCCAAAGATCGCCGCGCGCCTTGTACTTCATGTCAGTTGGGTCTTGGTAAGCCCCACCAAAAAGATAGAAGTCGGGGCCGTAAGCGACTAGATTCTGCTCTACATGATCTCTTGCGGGCGGACGAGTTCCTCCGATTACTTCCGACATCTTATAGGGCTGCGGTCCTGCGGGATTCGACTCAACAATCCAATATCTGTTTGACGGGTTCCCCTGCTCCGAACCACCGAAGATAAGTCCCATATTGGCCTGAGCCGACCAATCCATTGCCGAGTCAATCAAGCCGCCACTGAACTTTTGAACTACTGTTGAGAAAGCTGCGAAGCAATCGATGCTCGTTGCAATCCATTGCCTTTTGGAGATGCTGAAGCGGCCACTGCACAATGCGCCCGGTAATGTCTCAAGGTGACTGCCACCCCAAACCCAAAACTCATCGAGGCGAGGGACATAGAGCGAACCGTGATTATCGCGATTAGGAAGGCCGCTCGCGCCGTTACTGTTAGGCCACAGGTATTCCCACTTATTTGTCACTGGATCAAAGGCTCGCACCGAGTTATCGCCACGAGCGCCGGGCCCCGATGTGCCGAAAGCGACAATCATCTTGTTGATTGACGTTGCCCAGTGAGCGCGGTTAAAGCCGATGCCGCCTTGGGGATCGCCCGCTAAGTTGGAGATTGTTTGCGCGATCCCGACCTGGGGAATCGCAAGCAACGCGTAGGCTATGATGATTTGTAAAAGCGTTATGTGAAATTTGAGAAGTCGAGCATTGGTTTTACAGATTCTCGTTCCGGGCATTTTGTAACTCCGATTTTCTTGACATCCATGGCTCGCGAAGAGCTAGGGGATGCCGTGTTCTTTTTGGGCCGATTCGTCCCCTCGCCACGCGGCTTCGAGAAAAATTCATTTAAGCAAAAGGTACGACGCTTCCTACTGTAGCACAAACAATCTACTGAGTGTTCCGATTAATCATCATATTATTATATTGCGTTCGACGGGAACAAGAGTCGACTTCCAGTCGACCAATTCAGAACCCCTCGGCTTGGAGCCGAGGGTGGTTCAGGTCAACCTGCTGTGGATTGACGAAAAACGACCAACGGGAGAAACGAGAGGAGAACGCAGTTCACTGCAAGAGCGGCAACAAGATATTCAAAGCCAAAGCCAATGTTATTGATGTAATAGTAATCGTCGTGACACGACCCTCGAGAGCCATAAGCGCTAGTTGCCGGATCTAGACCGCGTGACCCCTATGAACAATACTTGAGACATTATTGCTTGCTTCGACGATTGCTACCTCAAGATTAAATTTGATGGCGGATTTGGCAACTTGACTGTCGGAGGAACCGTCGGAGGCTGAACTGTCGGAGGCTGAGTGGCACGGCCGTAACGGTACAAAAAGAAGTGCGTGACCGTCCGATCGAGATCGCCACCGGTTAGTCCTCCGATGACAATAAAGACGTTGTTAATCGCATCAAACGCAGGCGAGTTGCCCCGAATCGGGATGCCTTCGGGCTGAAACATCGGGTCGGTTTCCCAGGTATTGGTATCCGGATGATAGATAAACATCTGGGGATTGTGAGCATCCAACCCGTCTGGCAGATAGTGATAAAGCACGACGCCGTTGATGGAATCAAAGACGATATTGTTGGTATCGTGAAAGCCGGAACCTTGGCCGAAACTCGCTCGCACTCCATCTTTAGTCGCCTGCGACCAAGGGGCATCGGCCTTGATGCGAACGACATGCGTGTCCATGTCGATCTGCAAAAATCGCGCTTTGTAAGGATCAACGATGTAACATTTTCGATTGGCTGTATCGCAGGCTAGATACTCAAAGCCAAGGCCGATGTCGTTGATGTAATAATAACCGTTTGGACAACTCCCTTGAGTGCCATAGGAACCTGGGTCGGGGATGGCGCAACCGAGGCCGTATTTATTCCAAGTGTCCGTAGGTAAGTTATAGATGTACAGTTCGATGCCGCCCGTACCGTCACCGACTCGATAGATCGAATCGGTGACAGGATCATAGACCGCATTCTTCGGCGACTGTCCCGGCCATGGTTGATTGCGAATGTTGACTTTGCCAATCGTGGCAGGATCGGCCCACTTGTGCGTCACCGGATCGAAAATCAAGGTCAAGCCAGTCCCGTAAGCCGTGCCGGGCTTGGCAAAATAAAAAGTAACCGAGCTGGGCAACGTGCCGAGATTGGTCAGCGTCGTCGTGTTCGCGCCGGTGTTGGCGGTGACCCTGTAATCCACGCCTTGTGTGTAACGGTTGCCGTCTGGACCGAAAAGGAAATAAAAACCTCCGTTCGGATAGCTTGCTACACCGGAAAACGTCTTGGGGCTTGAGGTAGTCCAAGTGTCAGCAAACCCGCATGCGCCCGGACCGCTCTGGTTCACAAAGAAAAATCCCGGCATTGACCAAAAGACATTTCGCTTGGTATCAAATACCCAGCCGACTTCATCAGGACCACCGGGGATGATATCGCCTTCACGGCCACAGCTCGGATATTCTTCGGTCCAAGCATTCGTCGGACCACCGGGGATGATATCGCCTTCACGGCCACAGCTCGGATATTCTTCGGTCCAAGCATTCGTCGGAACATCGTAGGAAAAAAGAGCCTGAGTGTTTGCTTGAAAAGATCCAGCGATGTCGCCGCCGTCGAAATAAATACGTCCGTTCAGCGGGTTTTGCATCAAGCGGAGATGCTTGGCACCGCCAATGCCCGGAGCGTTCCCGACTGTCCACGACCGAGCGACCCAGGTGCGCGAAGGGATATCGAATCCGGAAGGCGGAGGCGGAGGTGGTGGCGTCACCGAACCGTCTAATGTAACCCCATAGACCCCAAAACTAGATGTCCCATCCTGTTTGTTGCCGCCATCGTAGATGTGTATCTTAGCGGTCGGGCTGTAAACCGCGAGATGATTATTCAAAAACGGCAACCCTGCGGGGGTTTGATCTGACCATGTGCCAAGACTAATCGAGTAAACGAGCAGCCGCGTGCCGGCCCATGCGACGATGGCATTACGGTCGATATCTACGCTAACGCGGGCGCTTCCAGCCAACGGGCCCGCCGCGTCTGCCAACTGTGTCCACGTCCGAGTTTGCGAGCTGAACTTCCAGAGGTCGGTCCTAGCCTTGTACTGCATGTCAGTTGGGTCTTGATAAGCCCCGCCAAAAAGATAGAAATCAGGGCCGAAAGCGACTAGATTCTGCTCAACATGATCCCTTACAGGTGGACGCGTTCCACCGATTATTTCAGACATCTTGTAAGGCTCCGGTCCTGCGGGGTTGGCCTCTATAATCCAATATCTGTTGGACTGATTGCCTTGCTCCGAGCCGCCGAAGATAATTCCCATATTGGCCTGAGCAGACCAATCCATCGCCGAGTCGATTAGGCCTCCGCCGAAAGTCTTTACGACACCAGTGAACGCACCTTCGTCGGTCAACGCAGTTGCAACCCACTGCTTTTTAGAGATACTGAACCGCCCACTGCGAAGAGCGGTTCCGGGAGGGAGAGTCTCAAGATGACTTCCACCCCAAACCCAAAATTCATCCAGTTGGTTGACATAAAGAGACCCATGATTGTCCCTATTCTGAAGTCCGCTTGTTCCGTTGTTGTTCGGGAAGAGATACTCCCAGGAATTGGTCACCGGATCATAACCGCGAACCGAATTATCACCCAGAGCGCCGGCCCCTGACGTGCCGAAAGCGACAATCATCTTTTTGATGGAAGTCGCCCAGTGAGCGCGGTTAAAGCCGATGCCGCCTTGGGGATCGCCCGCTAAGTTGGAGATTGTTTGCGCAAATGCTGGCTGCAAGAAAGTGAGCAGCAAATAGCCCACGAGCAGTAACAGAAGCCGCAGTAGAGATCCGAGCTTAAACTGAGATTTGATTTTGGACATTCTCATTCCGGACATTCTGCCTCCGAATTTTTAGGTGGCCATGATAAGGAAGAAATCCGAGATCGGTAGCTTTTCTTTGTGCGAGCCGTCTCTGCCTGATCACAGGTTTCGTTTTTTGAAAGAAATCATCACGCGGTTTACTCAAATTTTGTGCCAGGTACTGATGTTGATTATTATGATAACCTATTGAATTTGCGTTAAATTTAATCCGCAAAGTTTAATATTGCGTTTTTGCCGGGAAAATCTTTTCATAAATGTACGAAGCTGTATCATTTTTGGACAGGAACCTGCCGAATGGCTCCGATCATCACTGGGAGAATACTATCGTCTTCGTCATGTCCGCACATAAGTTGAGGTGCCTCGCCACCTTAGCGTTGTCTTTTCTCGCATTGCTCGCCTTCCGGGACCCTCCAAAAATCGGCGCGGGAGAAATCAGGGCCGGAAATAATTACTGTCAAGAAATCAACGATCCGGAGTCGGGCAGCAATCTAGTATTGGAACCCGGGGAATACAAAGGTCCATGTAAAATTTTTCGCGGCGGAGAAGTAGGCGATCCACTGGTCATTCGGGCGCTTGATGCTTCTAATCCACCGCGGATTCATTACGACGGCAGTCACGGCAATGTGTTTGAGATCTACGCGGGCAATATCACCATTAAAGGTTTAGAATTCGGACCTACGAAGAGAGAGGTAGATGGGATTCGAATTTTTTCGGGTCATAGCATTATTATAGAAGATTGTAAGTTTTCCGATATGGGAGGAATTGCAGTAGTCGCAAATCACGCGAGCGTGCGGCAATTGACTGTGCGTCGAAACCACATAGTGAATTCGCGTTCCACGGCCATGTATTTTGGATGCCATGATGCGTCATGCGTCATGTCAGATCTCCTAATCGAGAAGAATTTTATTAGCGGCGTCAGCGCTCCCGATCCGCAAATCGGCTACGGCATACAATTCAAGCTTAATTCGTCTGGGATTGTGCGAGATAATGTGGTTATCGATCTCAAAGGTCCCGGAATAATGGTGTATGGAGCGACCGATAGTAACGCGATCAGTATTGTCGAAAGAAACTTCGTTTCGGGGTCGCGAGCTTCGGCGGGAATTGTGGTCGGTGGCGGTCCGGCCCGAGTGTGGAACAATATCGTTGTCTCAAATCATGAGGGCGGCATCAGTCTCGAGGATTATGCGAACCGTGGACTGTTGAAAGGGATCGTTGTAGCGCACAACACGGCCTACAATAACAAAGATGGAGGAATTCTTGTTCGCGCCGAAGGCTCTGTAGAAGCCACGTTGGCGTATAATGCGATCGCATCCCCTAAACAAGTTTCCAATATATCGGCACGACAGACTGGAATCCGAATGTTTGAAAACGGTGATTGCAGCAGCGTAAATTGTTTTGTTAATCCGGAGCAGAACAACTTTACGCCTTTAGACAACCCTCCACTCCTGCGCACAAAGAAACGCGATAACTTCAAATCTAGACCTGTTGATGATTATTTCGGGCGACGACGTTCGGCCCATCCGGCGATTGGCGCCATTGAACCCCCGGGCGGCGTCATCAGAATGGAAATTAAACACTGAATTCGAAGCCTGCTCCCAATATCCGCGTTGTGAATCTGAAGTTAGTCCTTCTCTACAACCATATGGAAACAATAAACAAAATCGCTAACAAAATACGTCAACATGGCCTGCGCGGCACTGTGGCCGCAGGGATGCGCCGGCTCGCGGCAACTCTTGATAACTCAAGACCCGATGCTATGAATTCAATTCCACTTGCATGGTCTGACTACCTTGAGTGGCTCAGTTTCGCCGTCCCGGGAATGCTGACCCGAGGGAACGTAGATGCAATGTCGTTCGCCCTGCAACACCTTCCCAACGATGCCCCGATGCTTGAAATCGGTTCGTTTTGTGGGCTTTCCACTTGCGTAATTGCTCATCTTCGCCTCAGGCACTCTATCTCAAACCGCTTCTTCACCTGTGACCGATGGACTTTCGAGGGTCAAAATCTCGGACAATATCTCGGTGACTCAAAGATCGTTACTCACGATCAATACCGGACATTCGTTCGCACTTCGTATCTACGCAACACCGAAATGTTTTGCAAAGCCGATCTTCCGTATACGATTGAAGCGGACTCCGACACTTTCTTTCAGCGGTGGAACGCGGCAGAACCTGCGATAGACGTGTTCGGTCGACACGTTGAGACCGGAGGCTCGTTAGTTTCTGCTATATTGACGGAAACCACACCTACGAATTCGCAAAACGTGATTTCGTAAATACGGATCGAGTCTTGGTTCCCGGAGGCTTCATTTTGTTCGATGATTCTGCAGATGGCAGCGGCTGGGAGGTGTGCAGAGTGGTCAAGGAAGTGCTCAAATCGAACGCTTACCATTTGATAGCCAAGAACCCAAACTATCTTGTGCAAAAAAAGGGCTAACAAGTCGCTGAGCTTGGGTTCGGTAACCCCTACCGCTCTGCGATGGTTTCACTTTCTTTAATGGCAAGACCCAAGAAAGTTCTTCACGTGGTTCACTCCCTGCAGGTTGGCGGGTTGGAGAACGGTCTGGCAAATTTGTTGAATCGAATGGATTCGGACCGGTTCTCGCACTCCGTTCTTTGTCTGACAGAGGCGGGGAAGTTTGCCGAGCGCGTTAGGCTAGCAGGCGTGGAAGTCTTGGAACTTCATCTGCCGACTGGGCAATTTCGTTTGCCGTTGATGCGGTTGGGCAAACTCTTTCGTAAAATGAATCCGGACATAGTTCACTCCCGTGGGTGGCCCACCGTTGATGCTGTGTTCGCGGCGCATCTGGCTCGGGTGCCTCATATCGTCCACGGCGAACATGGTCGCGAGTATTCAGACAAAGAAGGGAGCAATTGGAAGCGCAATCAGATTCGCCGGGTCATCGGCCACATCGTAGATCGTTATGTCGTTGTCTGTGATTTTTTCCGTTCTTGGCTGCGAGAAACATGTAAGGTCCCGGCGAGTAAGATCGCTCACATTCCCAATGGCGTCGATACGCAAAAATTTTGTCCGCTTCAGTTGAGAGGAAACGAGCAGCTGGGGGCGAATGGTCAATCATCGGCGGTCGCCGATATACCGGCAGTTCGTGCTATGCGTTACGACCTCGGCATTCCGCCGGAAGCGATTGTCGTAGGCAGTATCGGCCGATTGGACCCGGTCAAGGACTTTCCAACACTGCTAAAGGGATTTAAACAAATCAGCGGTCGCCGCCCTCAATTGGCTCTAGTTATCGTAGGGGATGGGCCCATTCGCTTGGAGTTAGCTCGAGTGACCGATGAACTTGGTTTGAACTCTTCCGTCAAGTGGCTCGGCGAGAGAAATGATATTCCCGCGTTACTGCGATCCTTCGATGTATTTATCCAGACCTCTCTATTCGAAGGCATGTCCAACACGATTTTAGAAGCTATGGCAAGCGGTCTTCCGGTTATCGCGACTGATACCGGGGGCAACGCAGAGCTTGTCCAAAGCGGAAAGAATGGAATGGTCATACCTGTGGGAGACGTGGAAGCCTTGGCGGAGGCGCTTCACGAATATGTTTCCAACACCGTCCTGCGAAGGGCTCACGGAGAGGACAGTCGAAATCGCGCGGTGGCGCAGTTCGATATTTCTCTCATGGCTTCAGGGTACAGTAAGCTTTATGAGAGCTTGGCCGGCGAGTTTCGCTGATATGGTTAGTGGCAAGTTCGAAGAAGGCTGGCACGCGCGCTATGAGCGCTGGGCGACTACCCACGAGGCCGAGCACTCGATAGCCGGTTGGTCCGAGAAGGGCCTCTCACGTAGGCTGGCACTTGTATTGCGCACATTATCGACCGCCGGGCTTCAGCCCGGGAGCACAATCCTCGATTTAGGGGCAGGTCCGGGTACATATACGCGTGCGGTAACGGCACTCGGGCACAGATGCCTTGGGCTGGACTATTCGAGAAGAGTTCTTGGAATTGCAAAGACGAAACATCCTCAGGGCGACTATATCCAAGGAGAGGCGTACCATTTGCCGCTCCACAGCATGATCGTTGATGGCGTCATTTGTGTCGGCGTCTTGCAATCGTTGCAATCGATTCATGAGGCTCTTCAGGAGGCACACCGGGTATTAAAACCAGGAGGATGTTTGGTTTTGGAAGGCCTCAATAGTCTTTTTTGGCTGCATGGCCTGCGTAGCTGGAAAGAGTCTCTAAGGCGGTTGGATAAGAGAATGAGCTATTACGATCCTTTTGTTATAATGAAATATCTGACGGCAATAGGTTTCAAAGAGCCGAATCTTAACTGGCTTGTGATGCCCGAACAGTTCCAAGGACAACTCGACACTCCATCGCGATCCCGCCTTGCGCTTGTGCCGCGATTGTTGGGCTACTCATTCTTGATATTTGCCCGGAAGCAGGCCGGACATTCGTGATCGTTCAGTCATAAGCGAAAAATCGAGGACAAGCTATGTGCGGAATTGCGGGAATTCTTAACTCTCTATCGGCGCCGGTCGATCGTGAATGTTTGCAACGAATGTCATCGGTCCTAGTTCACCGAGGACCCGACGGGGAGGGATTTTATTTCGGCCAGTCAATTGGCTTGGCCCACCGACGTCTCAGTATTCTCGATGTAGAAGGCGGCAAGCAGCCTTTAGCGAACGAAGACGAAACTGTTTGGGTGTCGTTTAACGGTGAGATTTACAATTACGTCGAGCTACGGGCTGACCTCTTGCAAAAGGGGCATAAATTCAAGACCGCGTCCGACACAGAAGTGATCGTACATCTTTATGAAGAAGTCGGAGAGGGACTTTTTTCCCTGTTGCGGGGAATGTTCGCCATCGCGCTGTGGGACTCCCGCAAGAAAAGATTACTTCTGGCCCGGGACCGACTCGGCAAGAAACCGCTTTACTACGCGACCTTGAAGAATTCCCTAGTTTTTGCTTCTGAGATTAAGTCGCTTTTGCAGATTCCCGATTTTCCCAAGGAGATCGATAGCGAAGCTCTGATTGACTACTTTTCACTCTTGTATATTCCCGCTCCGAAAAGCATTTTCACCCACATACGCAAGGTTCGGCCGGCCCATTATCTGGTGATTGATCCCGGTGGCATGTATGAAAAAAGCTACTGGGATTTGCCGTTTGATCAGGTCGAGGAAAAATCTGAGGCCCAGTGGTGTGACGAACTACTCAGCGCCTATCAGGAGTCCATACGGCTAAGACTACGGAGCGATGTTCCGCTCGGCGCGTTCCTCAGTGGGGGAGTCGACTCGTCTTCGGTTGTGGCACTGATGAGCCGCATGAATGGCCGACGAGTTAACACCTGTTCAGTCGGTTTTGATGAAAAAGAGTTCGACGAATCGGGCTACGCCGCTGCTTTTGCTGAAAAGTTCAACACCGAGCACCACGAGGAAAGAGTTCGCCCGGACGCATTATCTGTGGTTGACAAATTGGCGTGGTTTTACGATGAGCCCTTTGCCGATTCATCCGCTATTCCTACATACTACGTATCTCAGGCCGCGCGCCGTCACGTGACCGTGGCGTTGTCGGGTGACGGCGGAGACGAGAATTTTGCTGGCTACCGGCGATATTACCATGACTTGATGGAAAATCATTTTAGGTCGTATTTCCCGGAGCGCGTGCGGAGACAGCTTTTCGGAGCCCTGGGGCGATGGTATCCAAAACTTGACTGGGCACCGCGAGTTTTTCGCGCGCAAGCCACGTTTCACGCGTTCTCGCGGGATCCGGCAGAGGGATATTACTACTCAGTATGTGGCATTAAGCCTGAAATCCGAGACCAGCTATTAACCGGCGATCTACGCGGATCGTCGAACGGCTATGACCCGTTCGAAAGTTTTCATGATCTTTATCGCCGACCTAAGACAACGGATCATCTTTCCAGAATACAGTACCTCGACATTAAGACCTATCTGGTGGATGACATCCTAGTCAAAGTCGATCGCGCCAGTATGGCCAATTCACTCGAAGTTCGTTGTCCAATACTCGATCATAAGTTTATGGAATTGATTGCGCGCATACCGTGGAATTTGAAATTGAACAACGGCAAAGGAAAATACATTTTTAAAAAGGCCTTGAATTCAGTGTTGCCGAATGAGGTGCTCCAAAGGCGTAAGCAAGGCTTCGCGGTACCGCTAGCTGCGTGGTTTCGTGGCGAGATAAGAGACCTTTCTGGAGATCTTATCCTTACGCAGGATCCGCTTGGAGTTTTGGATCGCCGTGCGGTCGATGCTCTTTGGCATGCACACCATACGGGACTGAGGGATTTGTCCGTCCCGTTATGGACGATTCTGATGTATCGCCTATGGCAGAAGACGTACTTGGAGCCGACAACTATGCCCGTCAGTGAACCTGAGCGAGCGGTAGGGAATGGTTAATTCTTTTAGACAAGGGGTGGTCGCGATCGTTGCTCCTGTACCCCCTCCTCTGGGTGGCATGGCCCTACAGGCACAAGTCCTTCGTCAAAATCTCGAATCTGACGGTATCCAGGCCATAGTGATACCAACCAATCCTGGACTGCCTTTTTTTTTGATGCGAATCGGCGGCCTGCGAACCTTATTGCAAGCTTTCGCGTTTGTAGTACGACTTTTTCGGGTAATTCCAAAGGTGGCCGTGGTTCATGTCATGGCCGCGTCTTATTTTTATTTCGCCGCGAGGGTTGTTCC
>WNGA01011259.1_pt1 | contig 13227 bp, 7 predicted proteins | sample 5400061 | NCBI WGS metagenome assembly WNGA01 (sample SAMN13153366, study PRJNA577476) | soil metagenome | isolation source: 100 cm soil or saprolite under grassland replicate 2 | place: USA:California | collected 2016-06-15 | reverse complement strand
TGATGACCGCCGTGCCAGCGACGAACACCACCGCAGCGCACAGCGCCGCGCCAAGGTCGTGCGGCGGTCTGTCGGGGCCACCAGCGGGGCGGCGAACCGGCCAGGCAAGAGGGCCCCGAACGCGAACCCGGCGGCGCTGAACGCCACGATGGCGGCGGCTCCGACGCCGGGCAGCCACCAGATCGGGCCGCCCCAGGTGGCCTGCCGTGCGGTCGCGAGGAAAACCACGGCCACGGACGCCGCGTACAACAACATCGCCCAGGCGGTGACCGCCGCCCAGGCGGCCAGCTGACGGGCCCACCGCGGCCAGGCCGTCGCCGTCACCAGGTCCGTGAGGTGCCGGCGGCCATCGCGTCCAGCCGTCCAAGCCGCCACACCCGCCACGACCGCCCCGATGAGCTCCAGCTGGTACTGCACGACGGTGCTCCGCACCACCCACAGCGGCGGATGGCTGAGGTCGTTCCGCAGCTCAGTGACCGCGAGCAGCACCGCGAGCAGCGGCAGCATCCACAGCATCGTGCTTCTGCGCAGCTCCAGGCGCAGCAACCGGCCCACGGGGCGGGGAGGCGGCCGCGGCTCCTGCGGAGGTCATGACCGCGCCTTCGCGAGCACCGCGCTGTAACCGCGTTCCAGCGGCGCATCGCCCGACGCGGCGGTTCCATCGGCGCGGGCGGTAAGCTCGGCCGGGGTTCCGTGGAAGACGATCTTTCCCTCGTCCATCAGGGCGACCTCGCCGCAGGCGGCGCCCACGTCCTCGACCAGATGAGTGCTGACGATCACGGTCGCGCGCGTGCCGAACTCACGAAGCAGCGCGCGAAACTGAACCCGCTGCTCGGGATCAAGCCCTGCAGTCGGCTCATCCAACAGCAGCAGCTCCGGCTCATTCACAATCGCCTGCGCGATGCCCACCCGCCGCAGCATCCCCCCGGACAAGGTGCGCAGCTTGGCGCGAGCCTTGTTGCCCAGGCTGACTCGCTCGACCGCGGTCGCCACAGCGGCAGGCACCTGCGCCGGCGGCATGTCCTTGAGCAGCGCAAAGTACTCGACGAACTCGACCACCGTGAACCCCGGGTAATACCCCAGCGCCTGCGGCAGGTAGCCAAGCCTGCGCCGGATCTCCTTCCGCGGCCCATAGCTGGCGGGATCGCGGCCGAGGAGCCGCAACGTCCCCGAGTTCGGCGGGATCACCGTGGCCATCATCCGCAGCAGCGTGGTCTTGCCCGCGCCGTTCGGGCCAAGCAGCCCGAACACGCCCGGCCCGGTTTCCATCGTCACCCCGGCCACCGCCTGGGTGCGGCCGAACCGCCGGGTCAGGTCGGTGATCTGTACGTTCACGATATTCCTTTCGGGTTCCGGGTTGCGTACCAGGCGATCGCGGCGCAGCAAGCCGCGAACGCCAGATAGGGAAGCACAAGGAGCGAGTCACTGACGGCGGCGGTGAACCGCCCGGTCGCGGCCCGCCCGGCCAGGACCGTGATCGCCCAGCCGGCCAGCCCCGCGGCCACGCCCACATTCGCCGACCGCGCGAGCGATGCCCGGCCCGTAGGCATACGCGATGCCCGCGGCGGCCACCCCCGGCGCCAGCAGCGTCACCAGCGGCTCGCCGGTTCCCAGCGTCGCCGCGGCCCCCGCGGCGAGCACGGCCGCGCTGGCCAGCAGCCATGGCAGCAGCAGCGAAGGTGTGATCAGCAGGGCACGGGCCAGGCCAGGCGAGCGAAGCAGCCACCCGGCCAGCCGCTCGAGCGACCCAGGCCGCCGCTGCCACACCGCGGTGGCCACCCCGAGCCACACGCGGTCCAGGTCAACGTCACCGGGCGCCATGTCCCGGTCAGGCACATCGCCGAAAGCACCCGTCATCTCGCGCCTCCCTGCCGCGCCTGCTGACTTCCGAGCGCCGCCCGCAGCAGCCGCCGCGCCCGGTGCGCGCGGCTCTTCACCGTGCCCGCCGGTACGCCCATCAGCTCGGCCACCTCCGCAACCGGCCGGTCCTCTACATACAGCAGCCGCCACACCTCGCGTTCCGGGCCGCCGGCCGGCCCGAGCGCCTCGACAGCAGCGGCCAGATCCGCCCGCGACAACGCCGCCTCCACCGGATCTCCCGCAGCGGCCATGTCCTGCTGCGCCAGGGCACGTACCAGCAAGCCGGCACGACCGCTCCGCCGCAGCCACAAGGCGGCCTGCCGGCTGGCAATGCCCCACAGCCAGCCGCCAGCAGCACCCTCCGGCCGGTAGCCGCCTGCACCACGCCAGACCGCCAAGAACGTCTCCTGGAGCACGTCCTCCACGTCGGCCGCAGGCAGCACCACGCGCAGCCGGGCAGCCAGCCACGGCGCATGCCGGGAAAACAGCTCTCGCAACGCCGTGTCATCGCCGCCCGCCACGCGCGCGATCAGCTCATCGTCCATCGCTTCTCTATTGCGCCAGGACGGCAACCGGTTCACGGGGACAGCAAGTTTCGGCGCAAAACCTGCTGGCTCACCGTCTCCATCGCGGCGAACGTTCCAGGACAGGGTGACAGCCAGCGTAAGCCGTTCTTCTGCTCTTGGTTTCCGTGGCCAAGTCGGTCGGCGGTCACGCGCCATGGCTCGAGTCAGCCGACGACTGTGCACGGCTGATCGAGCAGCACCTGAACGCCAGCGCCGCTTGACGGGGTCACGGCTTGCCGGGCAGCCTTGCTCTGGCTGGGCAGCCATTCCTGGCGCGTCTACCCCGCTTCGTCTGCGCCGATGTCGAAGGCACTGCCGAGCGGGACTGGGTTACCAAAGAAGTCACGCGCCCCGGTCGTGCAACCGGCCAGGCCGACGCAGGCATTCGTGCCGTGGTTGATCGCCGGTGAGCCGGCCTGCAGCGTCCACTGGGTGGTCGGCCTGCCGGTCCCGTCGTATCCGAGGCCGTTCACCAGCGGGTTCTGGTTGTAGATGCCGTGCGCTTCGGGGTTCGGGTCGGTCAACGTCCCGCCTGTGTAGAAGTAGAGGTTGTAGTCACGGGCGCGATTGTTCAATACGCTCACATCGCCCAGCACATTCGGGATCGCCGAGGTAACCAGGTTATTTTTGAAGATACCGCCCGACTCATGGTCGCTTCCGCTGGGGCAGCCGTCGCTGATGAGGCCGGCCGTCTGCCCAGTGCTGTTTATGTAAAAGGTATTGTTGTATATCCACGTATTGACTAGCTTGCCTCCGTTCCAGGCGCAAAGGTAGATCTCCGAGTCCCCGGGCATTGTAGTAACCGCACCTGACTTGAGGTAGGTGTGCACCGTACCGTCGCCGGCGCAAATGTTGTAACGGATGATGTTGGTCGTCGTCGCGCCGCCGGACGCGAAGACACTGGTGCAGTAGGTGCTGTTAGCGTGGCCGTAGTTGTACTGCATCGTGCTGTTGGTTGACCCGTAGTCGATGTCGTATCCGCCACCATCCACGCCGGGCGAATGGTTGTCGTAGGACTCGTTGAGCTGCCCAACCATGTTTTCAGAGGTCCACCACCACAGCCCCACTGGGGTGCCCGTGGTCACCGGTGGGGGCTGCATGCCGGATTGATAGACCACGTTGTTTTGGATCGTCCCCTCGTGCGACATATAGATGGCGATCCCATCACCGTAAGTGTTGTGTACGGTGGAGTTCTGGATGGTGATATTCCGGCTCTGCACGGCCTGATTCTGCGAATCCTTCTTCCACTGGAAATCTTGGTCGACCTGAACGCCCCAGACGAAGATCCCGGCCCACATTGTGGTGTCGTAGGCGGTGACGTTGTCTACCAGCACGTTGCTGAAGTAGCTGTTACGGGTGTAGGTACCCGAGCCCTTGGTCATGTCAGGCTCGACGATCATGCCAGGCGCGAACACCACCAGGCCGGTCCACTTGGCGTTCATCGCGGTGTAGTCGCCGCCGGTCACGTGATGGACGACGAGGTTTCGCAGCGTGACGCCGACTGCAGGCGCATCATGGTCGGTGGTGGCGAGAACGCCCCACACCCTGCTGTTCTTGACCTCGAGATCCTGCATCGTCACGAACGAGGGGTCGAGCAGCTTGACGGCCCGGTTCTGGCCCGTCCCGTCGATGGCAGGCAGCGCGCCGGTGCCGTAGGCGCCGATCGTGATCGGGCTCGAACTCGTGCCAGACGAAGAAAAGACGAGCGATCCCGAACAGGTGGTGCCGCGGTCGAACAGCAGGCTGTCACCGGGATCGAAGGTCTTGCCGTTGACCGTCGCCAAATTGTTCCACGGGGCCGCGAGCGAGCCGTCACCATTGGCGGCAGCCGAGCAGTTCACGTAGTAGGTCGTTCCCGCGGCGACCGCTCGGCCAGCAAGCGTGAGAGCGAGGGAACCCGTTAACAAGGTCAAAACAGCGAAGAGGACGGTAACCCTCGGTCTGCGAATAGCCATTGCGCATTCCTTACCTTCATGTGCGGGAGCCGAAGATGCTGCGACCGACCAAAGGCCTGATCGCGAAGTCGAGTTGCGCCGCGAGCGCAAAGCCATTCCAGCGATGGCGGATGATCCCGCGTTTGTCGATGAGGAACGTGGTTGGGACTTTCGTGACCCCGTAGGCTCGCTCGAGCGAGCCGTTCTCGTCGCCGACAACCGCGATTGACGAGTCCAGCGCCCAGTCGAAGGTGAAGTTGACTAGCGCGTCCCGGCTGGGAGGAGATGACCCGGCCGCGTCGGCGGCATCGATGATGACCGTGCGCAGGCCGTAGCCGCGGTGCTGGGTGTTCATGCTCTTGATAAAGACGATCTCGGCTCGCGAGGGGTCGTTCGCAGCGGTCCCCTCCGCCTGCGTGTTCAGGAACGAAACAAGGACAGGCCGACCACGCTGGCGGCCCAGCGAGAACGTACCGCCCTTCACGCTGGCCAGCGGACGGGCGAACTGCGGCGCGGGATGGTTGACGAGCGAGGTAGGCATCCCTGTGCCGCGATCGAAGCTCGGCACGCCCGGTCCGATCGCGGCAAGCACGGCGACTACGACCGCAGCGGCCCCGGCGACTGCGACCGCTGCGGCCCCGGCGCGTTGCTTAGTGGAGCGGAGGTGCCGAATCTGCCGCCCCGCCGCGATCCGTCCGAGCGGGAGCGGCGTCGTGCGTCGATGGTTGGGACGGTGGCGCGAAGGCATGCGATTGGCATCCCGTTCCGAGCAAGATCAGCCACGCTGATTGTGCGCCCGCTCGGGGATGACGTCAACGGCTTGCGTGGCGGAGAGGCCTATTGGTTAGTCCGGCAACGCGAGTCACGCTACAATCTCGTGGTGATCACGAATGGTCTGACCCTCGCCAGCCGGTTAGGCAGCGCCATCACCGCCTCGGCGCTCTGCATTGCGGTCACGCTCGCCGGCGCATCATCGGCGCCAACCGCGCCGCGACCGGCCAGCGCGCCGGCCATGCAGGCCAGCACCGCGGCGCAGCACACCGTCACCTATGACCACTACTCGCTGAAGATAGACGGCAAGCGGATCTACCTGTGGTCAGGCGAGTTCCACTACTGGCGGCTGCCGAACCCTGACCTGTGGCGCGACGTACTCGAGAAGCTGAGGGCGGCCGGCTTCAACGCCGTGTCCATCTATTTTGACTGGGGCTACCACTCACAGAAACAGGGCGTGTACGACTTCACCGGGGTGCGCGACGTCGACCGGCTGCTCGATATCGCCAACCAGGTCGGCATCTTCGTCATCGCCCGCCCAGGCCCCTATATCAACGCCGAGACCGACTCCGGCGGCTTCCCCGGCTGGCTGACGACGCAGCAGGGCCGCGCGCGTAGCAGCGCCCCCGACTTCCAGGCGGCCAGCGACGAATGGCTGCACCACATCGACCCGATCATCGCCCGCCATCAATACACCAACGGCACCGGCCCGGTGATCCTCTACCAGATCGAAAACGAGTACGGCTCGAACACCGACGCCGCGTACATGCAGCACACCGAGGACGTCGTGCGATCGGACGGCATCGCCGTCCCGCTCACGCATAACCACTGCTGCGGCGCCTCGACGTGGGCGACCGGGCCAGGTGCCGTCGACCTGCCTGGCCAGGACAGCTACCCGCAAGGGTTCAACTGCTCCAACCCGACGCGCTGGAGCGGGGTGGGCACGTTGCCCAGGTTCCGCGACGACAGCCCAATCTTCACGCCGGAATTCCAGGGTGGGTCGTTCGATCCGTGGGGTGGCCCGGGCTATGACAAGTGCCGCCAGCTCACCGGGCCCGACTTCGAGAACGTGTTCTACAAGAACAACATCGCGGTCGGGGCTACGATGCAGAACTTCTACATGACCTATGGCGGCACGTCGTGGGGCTGGCTGGCCGATCCGTCGCAGGTCTACACCTCGTATGACTATGGTGCGCCGATCAAGGAGGACAGGGAGCTCACCACGAAGTACGACGAGGACAAGCGCCTCGGCTACTTCCTGCAATCAGTGACTCCGCTGACGCAGACGGATGCCTCGGCCGCCGTGCCGCCGAGCAACCCCTCGATCATCGAGCAGGCTCGCATCAATCCTGACGACCACACGCAGTTCATCGAGCTCCGGCACGCCAACTCAACATCGACCGCACGGGACCAGACGCATATCGCGGTCGACCTGGCCGCCAGGTCCACCTATACCTATGACGACAGGGATCCGGCGCTGCAGTACACAGGCGCCTGGTCACACGTCGGGGCGGAGCAGAGCTACACGGCGGCCGACTACCTCCAGACGGAGTCGTTCAGCAACACCGCGGGAGACAGCGTCACGGTGCCGTTCACTGGGACGTCGGTTCGCTGGATCTCCTCGAAGGACTCCAACCATGGCATCGCCGATGTTTACCTGGACGACAGCTTGGTTGCCACAGTCGACGGCTACGGCCCGTCGAAGGCGAGCCAGCAGGTGTTCTACGCCGCGGACGGCCTGAGCGCTGGCCCGCATACGCTGAAGATCGTCGTTACGGGAACCAAGAACGCGGCTGCGACCGGCACCTTCGTTGTCGTGGACGCCATAGACGTGCCGCCGCCAGGCTCGACGTACTACCCGAGCGTGCCGCAGCAGCCAGGCACGGCCATCACTCTCGACGGGCGTGACGCGAAACTGCTGGTCGCCAACTATGCGATGGGAGACCAGCGGCTGGTCTACTCCACGTCAGAGATCATGACGCACGCGCGGATCGGCGATCGCGACGTCGCCCTGCTCTACGGCCGCGCCGGACAGGACGGCGAGACCGTGCTCCGCTATCCCGCCGAACCGAAGGTCGACGTGATCAGCGGAGACAGCCAGCACACGTGGGACGCGGACCGCCACGACCTGCGCCTGAACTACACGCATCAGGGTCTCGCCGAACTGCTGGTGACACCCGCGACCGGCCGTCCGCTTCTGTTGCTGCTCGGCACCGACGAGGTCGCTGCGCAGTTCTGGCGGCAGGACACGGCGGCCGGCCCGGTATTCGTGCGCGGGCCATATCTGGTGCGCGGCGCTTCGTACGCCAACGGCCAGCTCACCCTGTCGGGCGACACGACAGGACCGACGCCGGTATCGGTATTCGCACCGCCCTCGGTCGCCGCTGTTAGCTGGAATGGTAAGAAGCTCGCTACCTCGCCAGCCAAAGACGGTTCCCTGGGCGCCCAGGCACCCGGGCCCGCAGCCGTCACGCTGCCGGCCTTGACCAGCTGGAGATACCACGCAGAAATCAGCGAAGCCGCTCCCGCGTTCGACGATGGCCGCTGGAGGCTCGCCGACCAGACGACCACCAGCAACCCGGCTCAGCCCGCGGCGCCACCTGTGGTCTACGCGGACGAGTACGGCTTCCATCACGGCGACGTCTGGTACCGCGGCCACTTCCGCGCCCACGGCGGCGAGTCCGGTGTCAACGTGGCCGCCATTACCGGCCGGGCCGGGACGTACGCGGCGTGGCTCAACGGGCGCTACCTGGGCAACAGCGCGAGCGGGCCGCACCTGTTCGATTTCCCAGCCGGCGCCATCACTACCGGCGGCGACAACGTCCTGGCTGTCCTCGTCGAGAACATGGGGCACAACGAGGACTTCAACGCCAACGACACGCACAAGGAGCCACGAGGCCTGACGTCGGCTGCCATCGTCGGCTCGACTGCCCAGATCGCCTGGCGGATACAGGGCAACCTCGGCGGGGAGGACCTTGCCGACCCCGCGCGCGGCCCGATGAACTCCGGCGGGCTGTTCGGCGAGCGCAACGGCTGGCACCTACCCGGCTACCCAGACAGCGGGTGGTCCGCCGTTAGCCTGCCGCATGCCGACACGACACCGGGTGTCGCCTGGTACCGCACGACGTTCCCGCTCGACCTGCCGAAGGGACAGGACGTGCCGATCGGCATCAAGTTCAGCGACGACGCCTCCAGGCACTACCGGGCGCTCATCTTCGTCAACGGCTGGCAGGTCGGACGCTACATCAACGACCTCGGGCCGCAGCGCTCATTCCCAGTTCCGACGGGCATCCTGCGGCCCAATGGAACCAACACCATAGCGATCGCCGTGTGGAGCCTCGATAACACGACAGGCGGCCTGGGTTCGGTGACCCTGGAGCCCTACACCAACGTCGCGACGAGCCTGCCCGTGTCCAACGTCTCCGCACCCGGTTATGACCCGGGGATCTACCGGACAGCGCCGTCCACCGCGAGTGTGTCGGTGTCGGCGCCAGATGTCATCCCTCGCGGCGGCGAAGGCACGGTCCATGTCACCTTCACCGACCCGGCCGACCAGCCACCGGCAGACGGCGTCACCGTGCGGCTGTCGGCACCCAGCGGGTGGGCCTTGTCGCCCGCATCGACGACAGCGTCGTACACACGGGTCCAACCAGGGCAGTCGGTCACCGCCTCGTGGCAGGTGACCGCGCCGACAGGCGACCAGCCGGCCGCCGCCGTATTCAGCGCGACCGCGACTTACACCCAGTCTGGTAAGGCCGACTCGGCCGACGCCACGGCGACTGTGCGTGTTCCACCGCCGCCGCCAAGCGGCACTGTCTACCTGAGCGACATCCCGTTCACGTCCACGAACGGGTGGGGGCCGGTGGAGAGGGATACGTCCAACGGCGAGAATGTCGCCGGCGACGGCCACCCGATCACGCTGAACGGGGTGCAATACGCAAAGGGACTTGGTGTGCACGCGAACGGTGACGTCACCGTGTATCTCGGCGGCAATTGCACACGGCTGAACTCGGTGGTTGGAGTCGACGACGAGGTCGGGAGCAATGGCTCGGTCACTTTCTCGGTCGTGGCCGACGGGAAGGCCCTGACGACGACACCTGTTCTCACCGGGAACTCGGCGTCGGTGCCGATCGACGTCGATGTCACGGGCACGCAGCAACTTGATCTTCTCATCGGCGACGGCGGGGACGGCAACGGTTCCGACCACGGCGACTGGGCGGACGCAAAACTAACCTGCAACTGACTGAAGCATTTCGAACGTTTTGCCGAGACGACGGGAAGCTCGTGTGTCACACCGCGCAGCCGTTCGGGATCTGCCTGCGTTTTTCCCTTTTTATTCCGAACGGCTGCCGCGTGCTGCGGATCCTATAGTGACGTTATCGATTCCTTACGGGGTGTGAGATCGATGGCGTACCTATTAGAGGTCCCAGTCGACAGCCGGGGCCGGCTGGTCGTCGAGGTGGCAGACGAAGACCTTCCTGGCGGGCTTGGAACTCGCGGCCCTGCGCCCTGGCGAGATCGTCGCGCGCGCCGGGAAGTCCCTGGAGCAGGCGCTGGATCAGGTCAAGCCGGGCCCTCAACGCCGTCCTTGGGCGGCTTGCCGCGATGTCGCCGGACGAGGTGGCAGTCGAGTTCGGGATCATGCTGGGCGCCGAGGCGCTGCGCCGGACGGCACAACCCCGGCACGGCTCGTCGTCAACCCCCCGCCGGTGGGCAGGACGCTACGCGTTTTCGGCTACCCCGGAACTCCTCCCCGGCCCCACGGCGCGTGGGTGCCGACGACCGTCCGTGGCCGGGTCGGGAGCGGTCCGGGGGATATTTATTCGCCAAGACGCCAGAGGCCCGCGAGAATCAGACTGTGGAGCATCTCTCGCGTGAGCGTCTGATGGCAGGGCTCGGCCATATCCGCGATTCCCCGCGAGACGGCGGCCGACTCGTTCTGGTCGTTCGCCGCCCCGCGGTGGGCGAGCGGGATCTGCCGAGCGAGGCCGTGCTCGACCAGGCCGCCGGGCTTGCCGGGGACAACTGGCTCGCCCGCGGCAGCACGAGCACGCCGGACGGATCGGCTGACCCGCAACGGCAGGTGACGGTTATGAACCCCCGGGTCGCGGAGCTCGTCGCCGGTGGGACTGACCGGATGCCCCTGGCCGGTGATCAGCTCTACATCGACCTCGACCTCAGCCTTGACAACCTCCCGGCGGGCAGCTTGCTCGCGGTTGGCCAAGCCGTGTTGCAGGTCAGCGATGCCCCGCACCTCGGTTGTGCGAAGTTCGTCGAGCGCTTCGGCGCCGAGGCAATGCGCTTTGTCAACTCTCGCCTCGGCCGCCAGCTGCGGCTCCGCGGGATGAACACACGTGTGGTGGTAGCGGGTACTCTCCGGCTCGGTGACCTAGCCGCAAAGGCTCCCACAGTTTGAATACCATTGATACTCACTTGTTCTGTAAATACCGTTCGTAGCTATTTTGTGCGGGACCTTTGCCGCTGATCTGCCTGAATCGAGGGGACTTCGTGCTCTGGCGCAAGACGTCATCCCGTCCGAGATTCGAGTTAGAACATAACGTCGCCACGACACCGGATAGTGCCGAATGCTGAGCCACCCAGATTCCGGTCGGCTTCATCCCCCTGTACCGCCTAATCGCAAGCCGGTGGCCGAAATCGGCGATTGTATACGAGGCCTCGCGCCTCGCCTACGAGGCCACGCTGCCTGGTGGCACCGACGCTAGCCAGAAGGCAGCGGATGCCGCGAGCGCGTACGCCAGCCTCTTGAGGGGGAATCATGACAATCATTATCTGCCCGAAATGCGGCCAGCAGCTTTACCGCATGTCAGAAGACGAGCCCTGGAAGCACCTATAAGTGGAATTTGACGGGGGAATCATGATAAACACCGAACCAATCATAGAGCAGCCACAATGGTTGCCTACCAAAGAGATACCATCATGGCTGCCTGTGCCTGAGGTTCCATCCTGGTTCCCGAGGGGAGTGCTGTCTTGAAGCCGCATCGTCAACGCGGACGAGTTAGGCGCGACCGCTCGCCGCAGGTGCTTGACAGCGCCTGGTGTGGCCACAAGACGGTACGCGGTGGCTCCCCAACGCCGAACAAAGTCTCGGAAAACCGGTGGGCGCAGGCGGGCTCGAACCACCGACCCCTCGCTTGTAAGGCGATCCCGTCGCAACGCTGTAGCCACCAGCAAAAACCCAGGCAACCAGGCACTGAAAACGCCAAAAGCGATGGCTCACTGAAATGATCTTCGTCCGACCGCCGCCTCGGCCGTCGCTACGCACCGCTGCCACACCCGGCCTTGCGCCACTCCCCTGCCATCCAGTGGGCCGAGCGGACCGCCGCCCGGCCCACTGGTGGCCTCCCGCCATGTTGATGGTTTCGGTACGAGCGAGTGCGGACTCCAGTCTCTAACGACCGGGAGCAGCGTCTCGAATGCTCACTAAGCGGGCGAATCGGCACATCCGCACCTAACGCTGGGCGCACAGCGTGGTCGACTTCCCGTCTACTAGTCTAGGGCGTTCATTTGCCGTAGTCTGATGGATATCAGGACGCAACGGACACGAAAGGGGCGGGGCATGCGGCTCGATGCAGAGTACTGCCGGATCTCCCGGGACCGGCGCGGCGCCGCCGAGGGCGTGGAGACCCAGCAGGCCGAGAACGCCGAGGCGGCCGGTGAGCTGGGCGTGACGATTGCTGAGAGCTATCTCGACAACGACTTGTCGGCGTTCAGCGGGGTGGACCGCCCGGCCTATGAGCGGCTGCTGGCCGACATCGCGGCGGACCGGATCGGCATGCTGATCATCTGGCACGCCAACCGGCTGCACCGCTCCACCGATGAGGTCAACCCGTTTATCCGGCTGGCCCGCGCGCACGGGCTGCGGCTGTTCTCCACGACCAAGGGCGGGTTCTACAACCTGGGCAAAGCCTCCGGCCGCAAGGAACTGCGCGATGACACCAGCGAGGCCGAGTACGAGTCTGAGCACCGGGGGGAGCGGGTGACCATCGCCCGTAAGCGGCAGGCCCGGCAGGGCCTGTACGGCGGCGGGGTCCGCCCGTTCGGCTGGGGGGTAGACAGCGGCCGGGTGCGGTCGGTGTGCGTGAACCCGAAGGCGGCGGCGATGGAGCGCCGCTATGAGGACCGGCCGGTGCTGGACATGACCCGCCACAACCAGGCAGAAGCCGGCGAGATCCGCCGCTGGGCCTCGGACCTGCTGTCGGGGGTGCCGCTGGCGCAGGTGCTGCGCGACCTGGCCGGACGCGGCGTGCCGACGGTCTCCGCGGCCGATGCGCGCAGCGTGCGGCGCAACGGGAAGACCGCTACGCATGGCGGGTGGAACTCCCGGACCATCCGGCAGATCCTCACCCACCCGCGCACCTCGGGGCACGTGGTGTACCGGGGGACGATCGTCACCCGCAACGCCTACGAGCCGATCCTGACCGACGACATCCGGCAGGCGCTGATCACGTTGTTCGCGGACCCGAGGCGGAAGACTTCCCCGGGCAACACGCCGAAGTGGCTGGGGTCGCTGATCTACCGGTGCGGGGCGTGCCTGGACGGGACCACGCTGACGGTGCGGTACAGCAACCGCGGCGTCGCCTGCTACCGGTGCCGCGCCAAGGGGCACTGCTCCTGGCCCGCCGGGCGGGTGGACGCGCATGTGGAGAACGTGATCGTGGCGCGGCTGTCCCGGCCGGACGTGACCGGCCTGATTCCGCACGCCCGCGAGGTCGACGTGGCCGGGCTGCGGGAGGAACTGGTGGCCTGCGACGCCCGTAAGAAGGGCGCGGCGCAGATCTTCGCCCGCGGCGGGATCGATGAGGAGCAACTGGAGACCGTCACCGCCGAGGTGGACCAGCGCATCACCGAGATCCGCGCCGAGCTGTCGGCCGCGACCGCGCAAAGCCCGCTGGCCGACTTCGCCGCCACCGAGGACGCCCGCGGCACCTGGGAGGGGCTGTCCGTCGGCCGCAAGCGGGAGATCGTGCGGCTGCTGCTGACGGTGACGCTGCCGCCGCTGGGGCGCGGCCACACCTTAAACGGGGACCTGATCCAGATCGGCCCCGCCACCACCACCCCAGCCGCCGCAGTCGCCT
>WNGA01021683.1_pt2 | contig 13230 bp, 9 predicted proteins | sample 5400061 | NCBI WGS metagenome assembly WNGA01 (sample SAMN13153366, study PRJNA577476) | soil metagenome | isolation source: 100 cm soil or saprolite under grassland replicate 2 | place: USA:California | collected 2016-06-15 | reverse complement strand
GCCTCTTTTTGCGGAAACCGCCCCGAGCGCCACCGAAGACCGGTCACGCGAAATTGACTCACACACCTCACCCACATCTGAAGCAGTCGCTCGGGGCCATCGGTCAGCCGGTCAAGAACGAGGGCCGTCGGCGGTTCAGTTCGGTGAAGCTGAACAAGATACTCGGGCCTCGGAAACCGCAGTCGGTTCCTTTGAGTGGGACCGTGAACAAAAGCGCCGGCACGAGATGAATGTTGCGGCCGTGTTTGGAAGCGGACAAACCGAGGCAGATCGCGACCACTTGGCGGCCGTGCCGGAGCATCCCGATCAAACACCTTCCGCTGCACCCGCTGGAACTATGCCTGCCGGAACCATGGAAGAAGAGGAAATTGATGAAGAAGAGGCCGGCTTGGCCTCCTACGTCGAAGACCTTGAGGAAGACGCGGCCTTCGACGAATTCGAGGAAGAGACACACGCAGCCGACGACCACATTGAGCCCATGGCTGAACGCGAAATTGCTGCATCAGCGGAGAATACCGCCGACATGGTTCCTTTCTCCTCCGAACCCGTTTCTGCAGAAACGGCCGAAGTAGCCCAGGCTGAAGAAGAAGTAGATGAAGCGGCTGAAGCCGAGGCCGAGCTGGAAGAAGCCCAGGCTGAGGCCGAAGCTCTGCTTGCAGCCGAAGCTGTAGGTACAGGTGCGGTGGAGGGACGTGTGGAACTCCGTGCTCCCGCCGCGACCGCCGCATACACCCAACGCGCGCGCCGTCAGGTACCCGACCGAGACCGCTCCCGCCGCGGACCGCGCCGAAGCAGCGGTGGTGGCCGCCGCTTCCGCCGGCATGAGCCCCAGAACCTGCCACTGATCACCGATCTTCTGAAAGAAGGCCAGGAAATTCTGGTGCAGATCGCGAAAGAGCCGATCGGAAAGAAGGGCGCGCGCATTACCAGTCACATTGCGCTACCCGGACGTTTCCTGGTTTACATGCCGACGGTGAACCACACCGGTGTTTCGCGGAAGATTGCATCCGAAGACGAGCGCCTTCGCTTGAAACGGATCATCCAGAGTGAGCGCGAAAATGGACATGGTGGATTCATCGTCCGTACGGCTGCTCAAAGCGCAGACGAACAGGAACTGCGGGCTGATATTCGCTTCCTTAAAGGACTATGGAATGAAATTCGCACCCGCGCGGAGAGCAGTAAGCCGCCAGCGCTGATTTATCACGACCTGAACGTGGTTGAGCGAATCCTGCGTGATCAGGTCACCTCAGATTTCTCGGCGATTTGGGTTGACACCGAGCAAGAATACGAGCGCATTCTGCGTTTCGCCAACCGCTTCCAGCCCGCGCTGATCCGGCGGGTCAAGCTCTACAGCAAAGAAACTCCGCTGTTCGAGCAGTTTGGCCTGAAAGACGAAATAGACAAAGCCCTCAAGTCGAAAGTCTGGCTGAAGAGCGGCGGATACATCGTCATCAACCAGACTGAGGCGCTGGTCGCAATTGATGTGAACACTGGTAAATACGTCGGCAAGACGGCGCGCCTGGAAGACACTATCGTAAAAACCAACGTTGATGCGATCAAGGAAATCGTGCGGCAAATCCGCTTGCGCGATCTCGGCGGCATCATCGTTATTGACTTCATTGACATGGACGAGCGCCGTAATCGCCAAAAAGTCATGCAGGCCCTGGAAGAAGCATTGCGAGGCGACCGCTCTCCATCAAAAGTCCTTCAGTTTAACGATTTCGGGCTGGTGGCGATCACCCGCAAACGTGTGAAGCAATCGCTCGAGCGCACCATTGGTTCCCCGTGTCCGTATTGCGAGTCCACCGGATTTGTGAAGTCGGTGAACACCGTTTGTAACGAAATCTACATCGAGATGCGCAAGATCGCGAAGCAGCTCGATCATTCGGACGTGATGCTCCGGGTGAATCCGGAAGTGGCGAAGGCGCTCAAGATCAGTGGTGGCCGCTGGCTGAACGAACTGGAAGAGTTGACCAAGAAGACGGTGATTGTGAAGAGCGATCCGGCGCTGCACCAGGAACAGTTCGATATCAACTGAAGCGTTTAGCGTTGTTTTAGCCGTAACTTTGGAGAGACCCGTTCACGAGTCCGGACAAGCTTTTTGCTCCTCACCTAAAGGCGTCATCCCGTCTATAAGACTAAAAGTGGGGCGAGGGAGGGATCTTACGATGCCTGCGCACCACATCGTTCACCACTAGGCCCTCTTCTAGTCCGTCCCGGAGCTTCTCCGGTAAACTCCTCACAATGGCCTCTACCGACCAGCTCGGATTCAGCTTCAGGGCCCCCGAACGCCGAATTTGGGCGGTGCGAACCTTGGTCGCCGCTGTGCGAACCCATCTGGAACGTGAGTACGGCGATATCTGGGTGGAGGGCGAGATCTCGAACTTCCGGGCACACGATTCCGGCCATCTTTATTTCACTTTGAAAGACGAGGAGTCGCAGATTCGCGCCGTGATGTTTCGCTCACAGGCACGGCTGCTGCGATTCCGCCCCGAGAATGGGATGCAAGTAGTTCTTCGCGGTCGAGTCACGATTTTCGAAGGACGCGGCGAGTTGCAGCTTTCGGCCGAGTACCTGGAACCAAAGGGCGCCGGCGCGCTGCAAGTTGCATTCGAACAACTGAAGGCGAAACTGGAAGCTGAGGGGCTCTTTGATGCTTCACGCAAGAAACCGCTTCCGGCGCTCCCGCGCCGCATTGGCATTGTGACCTCGCCGCAAGGAGCGGCGCTCCGCGACATTCTGAACGTCTTGCGCAGAAGACACCATTCGGCGAATGCCCTGATCTATCCTGCGCAGGTGCAAGGCGACAGTGCCGCCACCGAGGTCAGCGCTGGCGTCAAGTACTTCAATCGTGCCAAGAACGTGGAAGTCATTATTGTGGCGCGAGGCGGCGGATCAGCCGAGGACCTTGCCGCCTTTAATCATGAAGGGCTAGCGCGCATCATCGCTAATTCTCAAATTCCGGTGATTTCTGCCGTAGGGCACGAGACCGATTTTACGATCATTGATTTTGTGGCGGACCTACGGGCTCCGACTCCCTCCGCAGCCGCTGAACTGGTCATCCGCTCGCGCCAGGAAATCGAAAACCAAAGCGAAGACCTACGGTCGCGGCTTGCCCGCGCCATGCGTTATCGCCTCTTAATGGCGAAACAAGCTCTAACGGAAGCGGCGCAGCATGGCGCTTTCGGGCGCATGATTGATGGCATTAACCAGCGCCAACAAAAGCTCGACGACCTTAGCTTTCGCCTGGAAAAGTCGGAACGTAAGATGATTGAGCAGCATCGCCGGCGCTGGGAGCGCGCCTCCTCGGCGGTTCGTCATTACGACGCACGGCGCGTGCTCGCCGGTATTCGCCGAGAATTGGCGTCCCATACCGTAGCCATGGCGACGGCCATGCGAACTGCCCTGCAGCGCCAGCGGTCACGCCTCGGCCAACTTGAGCACCAGATCAAAGCCCTTTCTCCCGTCGCGATTCTTGAACGCGGCTATGCGCTGGTGTTCGACTCCACGGGGAAGCTGGTAAAAAGCTCGGCGCAAGTGGAACCGGGAGATGAGATCTCAGCACGGCTCGCCCAGGGAACGCTGACCGCCCGGGTGGAAAAGAAAAGCTAGACAGGTGCGAGTTGTCAGTGGCCAGTGATCAGTTGTCAGTGGGGAACCAAATCTTTGGCGGTACGATTAGGCCTAGATCCTGAGCACTGGCCACTGGCCACTGCTTTACAATTGTTTTGAAGGTTCGTCCGAGCGCGCACAATTTCCTGAAAAAAGGGGCCCAATTGATCCACGCTGCCGGAGCCTGGCCGCACATGACGATGATCTCGATCATCGACATTCTGGTTGTGGCGTTCCTCATCTACGAATTTCTGGCGCTGATCCGCGGCACGCGCGCCGCGCTCATCCTGGTAGGCGTTTCTGTCCTGTCGCTGGTGTTTTACTTCTTGCGATTAGAGGGGCTGGTCACACTCAATTGGTTGGTCTCAAGCTTTCGGCCTTACGCAGTTTTTGCCCTATTCGTGGTGTTTGCGCCCGAGATTCGCGAGGCTTTAGCCCGGTTGGGCAAGCGGCTGACCATGGCACGTTCGTCCGGGGCAGAAGCCGATGCCTACGATGACATCGTGATGGCAGCAAACTTATTTTCGCAAAATCAGACCGGCGCGCTGATGGTAATTGAACGAGAAATTGGCCTGCGAACTTATATCGAAAGCGGAGTCGCGCTCGATGCGCATCTCTCTTACGATTTGCTAGCTACTATATTTCGGCCCAGCGCTCCGTTGCACGATGGAGCGGTAATCGTGCACAGCGATCGGGTTGCGGCCGCAGCGTGCTTCCTGCCGCTCTCAATGAATCCAGTGCTGTCCACGCAGCTTGGAACCCGGCATCGCGCCGGAATCGGCATTACCGAGGAGACTGATGCCATCGCCGTCATCGTTTCCGAGGAAACTGGCAGCATCAGCCTCGCCGTCGGAGGAACCGTTGAGCGTGATCTCACTGTTGACCAGCTTCGTGAGCGCATGAGCCGGTTGCTGCGGCGGTATGTGCCTCCCACGCCGCTGCCGACCTCGATCACAAATGGAGCCAGTATTTTGGACGAAACTGAAGAAGAGATGCCAATCAGGTCGCCAGAATCGCATTCCAAGCCGGGAGGTGAGCGGTGAAAGCAAGCGATTTCATCCGGCATTATGTCCTCCACAACCTTGCGCTCAAGATTATTTCTTCGGCGCTTGCATTCGGGCTGTGGCTGGCGGTCTCGACCGGGAAATTGCATTGATGTGGTGGTGGGCACTGCTCCGGCTCAGCCGCAGTTGTGGATAATATCTAGTCCTCCTGGGGCAACGAATCAAATGACTTCAAAAGCTCGGCAGCTTTTTGGGACTGACGGCATTCGGGGCGTGGCGAGCGAATTTCCGCTCACAGCTCAGAGCACGTTCCTGATAGGACGAGCTCTCGGTCACGACTTGCTGCGCTCGAATCCGCAGGCGCGCGTTGTAATCGGCCAGGACACCCGGGAGTCCAGCGGCTGGATCGCCGACCGCGTGGCGCTTGGGCTTGCATCCTGCCACGTGGAAACTCACAGTGCTGGCGTGATTACCACTCCCGGAATCGCTTTTCTTGCACGGTCACGAAGGTTTGACGCGGGCGTGGTCATTTCGGCGTCGCACAATCCCTGGACCGACAACGGAATCAAGGTTTTTTCTGGTAATGGATTCAAGTTGCCGGATTCGCACGAGCTCGCGATTGAGCAAGAAATCTTTTCGCTGTTGCAGATGCCCGAAGCGCATCCTGAACCGGAGTCAAGGCCAACTCCAACGCTGCCGGGAGAGCATGGATTAAGAGCCGCTTACATTGAGTGGCTCGCGAAAAATATTCAGGCTGACCTAAGCGGTTTGCGAGTGCTGGTGGATTGCGCCAATGGCGCGGCAACGGCGGAGGCGCTGGAATTGTTCCGGGCCTGTCGAATTCAGGCGACTTTTGTTCACGCTTCTCCCGATGGAAAAAACATCAATGCGGGCTGCGGTGCGCTGCATCCGGAAGCTGTGGCAAAGAAAATTGCAGAAATGCAGGGCGGCGGTTTCGACCTCGGCGTGACGTTCGATGGCGATGCCGATCGCGCTCTCTTCAGCGATGCCTCCGGTCGGGTGATAAATGGAGATGCCGTGCTGCTGCTGGCTGCTCGCGACATGCAGGCGCGCGGTGTGCTTCCCGGCGCGACCGTTGTGGCAACCACCATGTCGAATATGGGCCTCGAAATCGCACTGAGCCGGTCGGGAATCCGCATGTTGCGTGCGAATGTGGGCGGAAGGTCCCCTTCGACCAGGTTCCGGATGTGAAGAATGCCATCGACGCCGCTCAGCGGGAACTAAACGGCAATGGCCGTGTTGTCGTGCGCTATTCGGGAACTGAGGCGCTGGCGCGAGTGATGGTGGAAGCAGAATCTGAAGAAAAGATGAACGCGCTGACGGATGGGATTGCGGGAGCGATTAGAAGCACTTTCGGGGTATAAACGGGCAGGTGAGACATCCTTCGACTTCGCTCAGGACAGGCTCTGCCCCTACATGTAGGGCCCAGACGCCCTCGTCTGAGCGACCACTCATTCCAAGTCCCGCCAATTCTTTCCCACCCCAATCTCCACCATCAGCGGCACGGCAAGCAAATGCACACTCTCCATCTGTTCGCGAACCAGGCTGCGCATCGGATCGACCTCGTCTTCAGGAACTTCAAAGACCAGTTCGTCATGAACCTGAAGCGTCATTCGTGATTTCATTCTTCGTTCCAAAATCTCAACATCAATCCGGATCATCGCCAGCTTAATCAGATCAGCAGCGGTGCCCTGCAACGGCGTATTCACCGCCGTCCGTTCAGCAAATCCGCGGAGGTTGAAGTTCTTGCTATTGATATCCGCGATTGGGCGCACCCTACCGAAGAGCGTCTTCACCCGGCCCTCGCGGCGAGTCTCTTCAAGGGTTCGGTCAATGAACGCCCGCACTCCGCGATACTTTTCGAAATAGGCTTCGATATATTTCTTCGCGTCGGAAGTTTCAATTCCCAGATTCTGCGATAGCCCAAATGGCGAGAGCCCGTAGACAATACCGAAGTTAACCACTTTCGCCTGCCGCCGATGATCCGGCGTGACCATGAGCGGCGGCACTCCAAACACTTGCGACGCGGTAAGCGTGTGAATATCGTCTCCGCGACGAAACGCCTCCACCAGCAGAGGGTCCTTCGAAAAATGCGCCAACAGCCGCAACTCGATCTGAGAGTAATCAGCCGCCAACAACAAACACCCCGGCGCGGCGGTAAAAGCCGCGCGAATTTCGCGCCCAAGTTCAGTGCGAATGGGAATGTTCTGCAAATTCGGATTCGCCGAGGAAAGCCGTCCAGTCGCTGTTCCGGTTTGGTCGAATGTAGTGTGCAGCCTGCCACTGGTGCGGCGCAGCAGCGCGGGAAGCGCATCCACGTAAGTTGATTTCAACTTTGAAAGCTGGCGGTATTCTAGCACCAGCTTCGGCGCTTGATGATCGGTCGCCAGTCCCTCAAGAACATCAACCGCAGTGGAAATTGTGCGTCCTTTGCCATACTTCACCGGCCTGGGAAGATTGAGCTTGTTGAACAGTACATCCCCGAGCTGCTTCGGAGAATTGATGTTGAACTCAGAGCCGCAGCATTCGTAGACGTCCTTCGCTTTGGCGTCAATCTCGCCTTCAAGCCTCTTCGACATTTTGTCTAGAGCCGCGCGGTCAATGGCGACTCCGGCCTGCTCCATGCGCGTGAGCACCAGAACCAGCGGAAGATCAATCTCTTCGTAGAGCTTCCGCAGCCCCCCTTCTTCGACTTCTTTGCCCAGCGCAGTTGCGAGACGGCCCGTGAGGTCGGCAGCTTCGGCCAGCGATCCCCCAAGCTTCAGATTGAAATGCCGCAGAGCGACTTCCGGCAAAGTGTGCGAGGAATACGTCGGATCGAGTAGATATGAGTAGAGCCTGGTATCGTGCTGAATTCCACCGAGCTTGACGTCTCCCAGGGCGTGCGCCGCGGTCTTCCAGTCGTGAATGGATTTTGGAAGTTTCTCCTCAGCCATGGCCGACTTTAAGGCAGCCATGGCCTGCGATTCGGAAGAAATTGTCAGAGCAGAACCAGGTTCGACTGAAATAGCGATTTTATGTGCCGGGGGCAAAGCTTCCGCCACACCAAGGGGTAGAAGCTCCCCCTCATCTTCTGTCTCAAGCTTAGGAGCTTCGAGAACGGAATCGACTGCGATCGCGAGCGCGGCGCCCGGAGCCAACGCACTTAACGCGGCATCCACATCGGCGGCCGACTCAGCGTCGCGGTAATTTCCTGCCGGAGCCTCAACCACCGGCAACAGTTCCTTCAACAGCGAAGTAAATTCAAGTTCGGTGAACAGCGCACGAAGGGCCTCGACATCCGGCTCACCCGCGTGCATCTTCTCGACATCAAGCTCGATATCCACATCGCACTTGATGGTCACAAGATCCTTGCTCATCAGAATCTGCTCGCGATTGTGTTGCAGCGATTCGCGGTAGGTTTTTCTTTCGACCTCAGCAGCATGGTCGAGAGCAGATTCGAGGCTGCCGAATCGCTGAATGATCTCGACCGAGCCTTTGTCGCCGATCCCCGGTGCGCCAGGAATGTTGTCGATACTGTCGCCCCGCAACGCCATTACATCCACTACACGCTCCGGAGGCACGCCCAAAATCTCTTCCACCTTTGCCGCGTCGCAGATCAGATTGTCCTTGGGCGGATTCAGAACCAGCACGCGATCATTGACTAGTTGCAGCATGTCTTTGTCACTGGAAACGACGTACACGTGACGGTCCTGCGCGGCCGCCTTTGTCGCCAGTGTTCCGATCACGTCGTCGGCTTCATATCCCGAAACCTCGAGAATCGGGATTCGGTAGGCCTCAAGCGCGCGCCGGATATAAGGAATCTGCTGCGCCAAGTCTCCAGGCATTTCGCTGCGATTCGCTTTGTACGCCTTGTATTGCTGGTCGCGAAACGTCGGCGCAGCCACGTCGAACACCGCAGCCAGATATTGCGGAGAAAAGTCGTCGCGCAGCTTGCGCAGCATGTTTACGAAGACGTAGATTGCCGCGGTCGGAAGACCTTTCCGCGTGGACATCCCGCGCTGTCGCGCCATGGCGTGATACGCGCGGAAGATGAAGGACATCGTGTCTATCAGAAAAATGCGATTGTTGTCCTCAACCGACTTCGGTACAGCCACAGGTTTCGGAGCAGCGGCCGCTACCTGGTCCGCAGTTTCGGCCAGTGCAGAAGATTGTCTTTTAGGTGCCAAGCAATAAGTCTAGCAAGGAAACTCGGGGCTATCAGCATTCAGCGCAAGGCATAAACCACGAAGGCCGCGAAGGTGCACGATGGAAATCTTGTTGGTTTGTTCCTTCGTGCTACTTCGTGGCCTTCGTGGTTTACGCCTTTGCCCTTTATGCTGGCTGTCCATACACCGTGCTGTAGTGCAACTGGATCACGCCGCACGTGCCTTGCTCGGGGGAATATACAACGCAGGTATCAAATGGACGCGAATAGATGTGCAAACTCACGGCGCGCTCGGAAAATTTCAGGGGATTCAGCACGCGATGCACCGGGTCGCTAGGATTAACTGCGCATGGATGAGTAGGGTTCATTTCGACGATATCTGTCGGCGTGAGCTGACAGCGGCCATGGTCCAGGTCCTGCGAGAGTAGATGGAAATTTTCCACCAGCAATCGTCCAACCGGCACTAGCATCCAACAATTCTGCTCGCGATGATTGTGTACGGAACTAATCTGTCCGACTTCCCAGCAAATGGCTATGAGTTCGTAGAGCGGAGTCTTGTCGATCAGATTGCGCGTGTAGTGTTGGCGGTCCCATGTGATGTATGGCGCGAGAGTGTCTGGCGAGACCGCAGTGCGTTCAAGGAATGCAAGAACATCGCTGGTGTGGTCGAAGGCGGCGGCAGGGAATTTGTGCAACTCCGAAATAAAATCCTGTATGGAAATCTGTTTGGGGGTAACCTGCGTGGCCATACGCCGCCTCCTGCAAGGCAAGTCTAGCACTTGGCAGTTGGCAGTTAGCAGAACCGATGCTTGCTATTCCACCAACATGCAATCGCCGTAGGAATAAACCCTGTACTTCTCTTCCACCGCGTGCCGATATGCCCTAAGCACATCGTTCTTCCCGCCAAACGCGCAGGCCAACATCAACAGCGTAGACTGCGGCAAATGAAAATTCGTCAGCAGAGCGCCAACCACGCGGAACTGAAATCCCGGATAGATAAATAAGTCAGCCTCGCCGCTGCCCGGTTGCACCCGCCCCGAATCCCTGGCCGCGTACTCCAGCGTACGGACAGTTGTGGTTCCGATCGCAACTACTCTGCGCTTTTCAGCGAGGGCGCGGTTGATTTTTTATGCCGCTGTGGGAGAAACGGAGTAGCATTCGCCGTGCAGTTTGTGCTTCTCGACTTCTTCCGTTCGCACCGGCTGGAACGTTCCCAATCCCACATGTAAGGTGATCTCGGCAGTCTCAATGCCGCGTTGCTGCAAGCGAGTCAAGATTTCGGGCGTAAAGTGCAGTCCTGCGGTGGGCGCCGCCACCGACCCCCGCTCCCGCGCGTAAACCGTCTGATACCGGTCACGGTCGCTGGACCGGTCTTCTCGGGAAATATACGGTGGCAAAGGAACGTGGCCCAGCCGCTCTACAACCAAGAAGAAATTCTCGGCTGGTTGAAACCGGATTCGCCGCTCGCCGAAGTCCCCTCTGCCCACAACCTCGGCAACTAATTCGTCATTTCCGAAAAAGAGATGCTCTCCGATTCCGATCTTGCGCCCCGGGCGGACCAGGCACTCCCACAGATTCGGCTCGTCGGAAACCTGCCTGGTAAGCAGCACCTCTATTCGTCCTTCTAAGAAATCGCGAGATGCAGGATTTTGGGCACTCAGGCGCTGCGACTTGGCACCACCCCTACGCCCATACAGGCGTGCTGGAAATACGCGTGTGTTGTTGAAGACAACCAAATCATTAGGCCGAAGCAACTCTGGAAAGTCCCGGAAAGAGAGGCCCTCAAACTGCCCGCTTCCACGCTCCAGCCGAAGAATGCGCGAGGCAGCCCGGTCAGCCAGAGGCTCTTGGGCGATGAGTTCCTCCGGAAGCCAATAGTCGAACTCTGAAACCAGCACGCTGTGATTATAGAAACCAACGGCAGGAATTCGGTCAGTAAAGCCAAATACTGATTGTTTCCAATGTCGAGCTGCGGTACTATACGCCGATTGCCACCGCGCATGGTTACCGATCATCAATACCGCCGCGAAATTGTGCGCTTTGGCGCGATGCTGCACAACCTCGGCTTCATAGCCGCTACTGACGGCAATCTGTCGGTACGCCTGGATGAGAATCGCGTCCTGGTAACGCCTACCGGGATGTCAAAAGGCATGATGGCGCCCTCCGACCTAGTCATCGTGGACATGGAAGGTAAGAAAATAAAGGGTCGTCGAGAAGTAACAAGTGAAATCGGCATGCACCTGTTGATTTATCGCATGCGTCCGGATATTCACGGAATCGTGCATGCTCATCCGCGGACGGCTACTGGTTTCGCTGCCGCAGGTATGGCCCTGAACCAACCATTGGTTTGCGAAGTTGTAATCGGTCTAGGTCTGATCCCTCTCGCGCCCTACGGAACGCCAGGGACACCGGAACTTGCCAGGACCCTGGAACCGTTGGTCCCGCAGTATGACGCCATCCTTATGGCCAACCATGGCGTCGTGACCTATGGCGCAAGTCTGCAATCCGCCTACATGAAGATGGAAACCGTGGAGCACTTCGCGCAAATTGCGCTGGTCACGCATGTGCTTGGGCAACAACAACCGCTTGCTTGCGAAGATCTGGAAAAATTAGTTGCCGCCCGCAGCCGCTATCTGGGGGTTAGCACCGCCGCACCGATGCCGGTGCAATATCCCAGTCCGCTCGAAGACGCTTCGGATGAAGTGACAGTTGCGGGCGGCAAGACTCTCCGTCACACTATTCACCACCGACGCGGAACCTCATTCCAGCGCGGAAATTAATTCCCAGGGCCGGATAGCCGGTCACTTCTTCATAGGAATGATCCAAAAGATTCTCAATATTCACATAAGTGTTGATCCGGGAGGTCAGCGCATACCATGCCCCAGCATTCACAAGGGCGTAGCCTGCAGCATGGTCCACGTTAAAACCGAAAAAATCGGAATCAGCGCGAAGCCCCACGAAACTGCCGGACAAGTCTGCTCCCCAATGAGAGCCAAGATAGCTGCCTAACAGCGTCGCGGAATGCTTCGGTCTCCGGATCAGCGGCTTGCCTTCCGAAAGGATGGGATCAAACGCAAAAGGCTCCTTCAGAACTTGCGTTGAAGTGTAGGTATATGACGCGTTCAGCGACAGGTGAGAGCGCGGTCTCGCATAGAGTTCGAGCTCCGCGCCGTGGGCGATCGCTTCGTTGATGTTGACATACTGCCCCTGGCAGAAGCAGGTCTGGTCAAGATTGAAATCAATCTTGTTGCGGAACAGATTATTGAAATACGTCGCAGAAAAGGCGTAGTTGGTGCGAAACCGTTGCTCAAACCCCGCCTCGAACGCGCGAGTTTCTTCAGGTTTCAGAGCGGGGTTGGGGAGAGTTGGGAAACCACCTCCGTTCCCAAATGATTCGGCAAATGTCGGCTCCTTGATCCCGGTGGCGTAGCCGAAGTGCACTCGCGTGCCGGAAAAGAACTCTCCTCCTCGCAGCGCAAGCAGGGTCAGCGTTGCCCGAGGGACAAATTTGTTGCCGAAGCTCTCGTTATGGACAAAGCGGCCGCCAACAATCAAGAAGCCCTTTCGGACGTAAATAACTGCTGGCCGAAAAGCGCATGGTTGCGGCGAAGCCCGGGGCTCACGTTCTGCAAGTTACCGGTGATTCCATTTTCGTCCTCAAACTCATACCCAAATGTGCTGGCTGCCCATCTTCGCTCGGCATAGGTTGCCTGATAATCAAATCCAGCGCGGTTGAAGTTATTCACCGAATGAAATTGAAAATCCTCGTCGCCAAACGGCGAGTTACGGTTTCCCTGGTCAATGGAGTCAATGTTCGTTCGATGCAATGTGTAATCGAAACCCGTCAGCCGATGCTGCCATCCCGACGGGCCGTTGATCGCAAGTTCCATGCTGCCCAGAAAATTGTTCTGTCTGGCGCGCTGGTCCAAATCTGGAGGGAGCAGCGGATTCCCGTTGAAGTTCCACTCGTTCTGGACTCCGGTCGCCTTGTTGTCATGGCGCATTCTCAGGCGCAGCGATGCCCAGTCGCTCAGCCTGGCTCCGACGTTGGCGCCTTCGAGCGAATTCGAATAATCATCATTCGGTCCGGAGCCGGTCGTGTTGAACTGGTTGCCAAACAGGTTGTAGTCAAAGGGGCCATTCGCGCCCGAAAGCGACGCGTAGCCACTCTCCGTGCCATAGTTGCCTGCGTCGGCCCCAAAACGAAGCTCCGGAACCGGGGTGCTTCCAGTCTTGCTCCAAAACTGCACTACACTTGTCATGGCATCAGAGCCGTAGAGTGTGCTTTGGGCGCCACGCACGAATTCCAGGCGATCAGCTTCAAACAATGGCACTGTACCGAAATCGAATGTTCCACCTGGATCGTTTACCGGAACGCCGTCGACCATCACTTTGTTGTAGCGCGAGTCTCCGCCGCGCACGAAAAGTGAAGACAATCCTCCACGC
>WNGA01016365.1_pt1 | contig 13231 bp, 13 predicted proteins | sample 5400061 | NCBI WGS metagenome assembly WNGA01 (sample SAMN13153366, study PRJNA577476) | soil metagenome | isolation source: 100 cm soil or saprolite under grassland replicate 2 | place: USA:California | collected 2016-06-15 | reverse complement strand
CGCGCCGCGGCGGGCACCGGCAGCGTCGTGCTGATCTCCGGCGAGGCGGGCACCGGCAAGACGCGGCTGTGCCAAGAGCTCAGCCGCTCCCACCGGGGCCGAGGCGGCCAGGTCGCGCGAGGTGGAGCGGCGGTCCTTCGACCATCCGGTGCTGTTCGAGGCGCTGCTGGACACGGTGGACGAGGCCGCCGGTGACCGCGTGACGCTGTGGGTCCTGGAGGACCTGCACTGGGCGGGCGAGGCGACCTGGGAGTTCGTGCGCTACGCGGCGGGTTGCGCAGATGGGCCTGGTCCTGGGATGTGAGCAGGCCTCCACGGATGCCACCATGTCCACACGGCTCCACATCAGGACGCACGACCGCCGCCCAGCGGTCCACACGCCGCCGACCCGGGCACTTGGCACCGAGTCGACCTCACGGAAAGGCTTGCCATGATCCTCGTCACCGGCGCGACCGGCACCATCGGACGCCCCTTGGTCGACGCGCTCATCGGTGAGGGCGCCAAGGTCCGCGCCATCACCCGCGACCCGCAGGCCGCCAACCTGCCTGCCGGTGTCGAGGTTGCCGAAGCCGACCCGTCACGGCCCGACACGATCGCCCCCTTCCTGGAGGGCGTCACCGCCCTGTTCCTGCACCCTCGCGCCGTCGGGCTGGCCGCGGCCCAGCTGCTCGAACTTGCCCGGGACCGGGGGGTCAAGCGGGTGGTGGCGCTGTCGGCGACCAACGTCGACGACACCCTCGACCAGCAGCCATCCCGCCACAACGGCGACAGGAACAAGGAGGTCGAGGACGCCGCCGCCGCCAGCGGCCTCGATTGGGTGAGCTTGCGGGCCAGCTCCTTCGCCATCGACACCCTCTACGCGTGGGGCGCCCAGATCCGCGCCGGTGACCTGGTCCGCTACCCCTACGCGAGCTTCGCCGAAGCGCCGATCCACGAACGGGACCTGGCCGGGGTCGCCGCCCACGCGCTGCGCAGCGATGCGCTGGTAGCCCGAAGGGGCCGACGGCTGGAGCTGACCGGCCCGCAGTCCCTCACCCAACAGGAGATGCTCGCCATCATCGGCGAGGTGATCGGCAGGCCGCTGCGCTACCAGGAGATCCCGCCGGAGGTGGCCAGGCAGGGCATGGTCGAGCGCGGTTTCCCCGAGCCGTTCGTCCAGGCTCTGATGGCCAGGTACGCCCGGGACGCCGGGCATCCGGCTCCTGACATCGCGCCCCGAGGAAAGGGCCGGCCGCCGCCATGAGACAGGAGAGCATGGAGATGGACGACTCGTTCGACATGATCGCGATCGGAGCAGGGCCGGCGGGAGAGAAGGCAGCGGTCCAGGCCGCCTTCCTCGGCAAGCGCGTGGCCGTGGTGGACAAGGCCGCAAGCCCCGGGGGGTCGGCGGTCCGCAGCGCCGGGGTCCCCACCATGGCCCTGCGCGAGACGGCCAGCTACCTCACCGGGTTCCGCAGGCGAGACACCTACGGGCTGAGCCTCCAGCTGCTTCCCGCGCTGACCCTGGAGCGGCTCCTGGCCCGGACCGCCGAGGTGATCGCGACCAGGACGGCATCGGTCCGGGCCAACCTGGACCGGCACGGGGTCCAGCTGTTGCGCGGTGAGGCCAGGCTGGGGCCGGGTCCCTCGGTGATCGTGCGGTCCAACGGCGGATCCGAGCACACCTTCCGGGCCGGCGTGATCCTGATCGCCACCGGCTCCAGGCCCCTGCGTCCGCCCGAGATCCCGTTCGACGACCCGGATGTGCACGATTCGGAAACCATCATCTGCCTGGACCGCATCCCGCGGTCGATGGTGGTCATCGGCGGCGGCCCGGTCGGGTGCGAGTACGCCTCGGTGTTCACCGCGCTCGGTGTCGAGGTGACCTTGCTGGACCTGGCCGATCGCGTGCTCCCGTTCATGGACACCGAGATCTCCGACGTGCTGGCCAGGGCGTTTGCTGGGATGGGGATGCGGCTGGTGCTCGGATCGGGGGCGGGCAGGGTCGAGCGGGTCGGCGGGGAGCTGCGGGTCACGCTGGCCGGCGGGGGGCGCCTGCATCCGGAGAAGGTGCTGTTCGTGGCGGGGCGGGCGGGCATCACCGAAGGCCTCGGGCTCGAGCAGGCCGGAGTGGAGACCGATGCCCGGGGACGGATCGTGGTGGACGATACCTACCGGACCACGGCCGAGGGGGTCTACGCGGCCGGCGACGTGATCGGCCCGCCGGCGCTGGCCTCGGTCTCCATGGAGCAGGGCCGCGTGGCGGCCACCCACGCCTTCGGGATCCCCTTCAAACACACCCTGGACCCCCTTTCGCCGTACGGGATCTACTCCATCCCCGAGGCCGCGATGGTGGGGATGACCGAGCAAGCGGCCAAAGGGGCGGGCATCGACTGCGAGGTGGGGCGGGGATGGTTCGAGCACAGTCCCCGGGCCCAGATCGTCGGGGCGACGGAGGGGCTGATCAAGCTGGTCTTCCGGCGCGACGACCGGCGCCTGCTCGGGGTCCACATCGTCGGCGAGATCGCCGGGGAGCTGATCCACCACGGCCAGGCCGCCATCGGCGCCGGTGAGCCCATCGACACCTTCATCGACCGGACCTTCAACGTCCCCACCTTCAGCGAGACGTACAAGTACGCCGCCTATGACGGGCTGCAGCGGCTCGAGGGATAGCAGCCGTGACCGGGTCCCAGTCCACATTTCATTGTGCCGCCGGGCCATCGAGCAGGGCTGCCGGCTGGCCCTTCAGGTGGCGGTCGAAGAACGCCAGCGAGTAGGCATTGACGATGCGGTCGGCGAGCTGGAGTGGATCGTCAGTGTCGATTCCACCAGCGTCCGCGGCCACCAGCACGCCGCGGGTGCGCGCAAGCGTTCCGCCCACGCTGATATCGAAAAGGGGATCGCGCATGACCCGGTCGCACCCCGGGTGCCGCACGAGTCGAAGGTGGGCAGGCGGGTGACCAAGGTCGCACCCGGTACTGGCAGCGGCTGGGAGCAGACTGCTGGAGAGGCGCTCACGACACTGGTGGGGCGGTCTGGTCACCCGGGGAGAGGGGCACGTCGTCGGCGTGGGCGGCGAATTCCTCGGAGCGTACCTCGGTGGCCTGCTCGTACCTGGTGATCCGGTCCTCCCAGGCGGCATCCACGCCGAACGCCAATCGTGCGAAGCCGGTTGACCTGACGGCCTCGCTCAAGGTCGCGGGGTCGGCGGGCGGGTGCACGCGGACCGGGTCGCCGATGGCGATCATGTTCGGCGGGACGAAGAATTCCTCGGGGAGGACTGTGCCGCCGTGAACCAGGGCGCCGACCGCGACCGAGCCACCGGCGCCGATGTGCGCGGCGTGCAGTACGGTCGCGCCGGTGGCGATGTACGCGCATCGGTCGACGCGACAGCCGAGGAGGGTGGCGTGTGGCCCGACGAAGACGTGGTCGGCGACCACGACCGGGCGGGAGGTCCCGCCGGCGGCGGTGGCGCGCAGGACGGCGTGCTCGCAGACGATCGCGCACTCGCCCACCTCGACCCGTGACGCCTCGGCGTCCAGGACGGCGCCGTACATCACGCGGGCGCGTGGGCCGACGCGCACGTCACCAACGAGCGTGGCGGTCGAGGCGACGAACGCGGACGGGTCGACGACCGGTTCGTGACCGCGATGGCGGAGCAGCATCGGGGACTCCCTTGAGCAGGTGCGAGAGGACGAGGAGCAATTTCGTGCCGCGCAAGTTCCCCTGTACGGCCTACCGCCATCGTTCGCTGGCCCTGGCGCTCCGGTTGGCCGGTGCCAGGACCGTGCTGGCCCGGGCCAGCACGGCGGACGGCTCCTGACCGGACCTCAGGAGCTGAGGACGCTCCAGCACTGCTCGCAGTAGCGCAGGGTCGGCTGGTTGTGATGGCCGCAGTTCCAGCAGGGACGGGGGGACTGCGCGGCTTGGGCCCGAGCGGGCCGCGGGTGGGGCTGGGCGCCGCTCTCCCGTAACTCGGCCGGCTGGGCTGCCGTGCCGACGTCCGAGGACTCGACGGATCCCGCCCGCCGCGCCGCCTGGCCCCACTCGCGCTGCCATCCGGGCTGGGCCGATGGCGCCTGGTCGGCGTCGGCCCGCGAAGCGGGTCCGGGCTCAGCGGCGCCGGGAGTCGAGGGCTCCGCGCCGTTCCAGGTCTTGCCGTCGCCCTCCTCGGCTGTCGGGGCGGCCGGAGCCGAGGGCTGCTGGGACCCCAGGTCCCCCCACCAGCCGCCGTTCCGCTCCGCATGCCCGGACGTTCCCGGGCCGAGGGGCTGTGTCGCCGCAGGGTACGCCGACGGCGGCGGGATCGCCTCCGGCGAGCCGACCGACTCGGCCGGGGCCGTTGCTCGCTGGGCATCCCACACCCCCGGCTGGACGCCCCACCCCGCGCCGGGAACCGCCGGTCCATGCGACGGCCCCCGCTCACGCCGACCCCGGCGCCGGCGCCGCGACACCAACACCAGGGCTCCCGCGCCCACGAGCACGGCGGCCGCAACGCCGGCGAACACCACGACCGGCAGCCCGAGGACCTCCAGGGGGGTGCGGTCCCGGCCCTGCTCGATCGCGGTCCGCGAGTCCTTGATCAGCTTGCCCACCAGCGGGTGGCCGGGATCGAGCGCCTTCACCTGCTCCAACAGCGGCAGCGCGCGCTTGTACCAGTGCTTGTCGAACGCGTCGAGCGCCTCGCGGTACTTGCCGCCAGCGGTGCCCTCCGTGGCCTTCACGTGCGCCTGGCCGAGCAGCTCGTTCACGATCGACGCCGGGACCGCGAAGTTGAGACCGGCCACTTGGCCGCCGTTATCTGGATCTACCGACCCGAAGGTGGCGACCCCGACCACGTTGCCCTGCTCGTCGAAGACCGGGCCGCCGCTGTTGCCGTGGGTCATCCCGGCGTCGGTCTGCAGGACCGTGGAGCCGTCCTTGGCCTGCTTCTTGGCACTGAGCACGCCTTGCGTGAGCGTCGGCTCCCTCTGGCTGGCCTTGGACAGTACCGGGTTGAACGTCGCCGGCCCCGGGAAGCCGAGCACGAACAGACGATCACCGGTGCTGAGCGCAGTGTCGTCACCAAGCGGCACCGTGGCCATGTTGCCGGCGTTGACCTTGAGGATGGCCACGTCCTTGCCCGGGAATTGCGCGCCGGCATCGATCAGCCTGGCTGAGCGGCTCTTCGACGAGCTGCTCGTGCCGCTGCCGCTGGACGCGAACACGGAGATCTTCTGCTTGAAGTTGGCGAGCTTGGCCGACTTCGTGGCCCAGCGCATGATGGCGTCCAGCAGCTTGGTGGCCTGGCTCTGGGTGAGCCCGTCCTGGCGGACGTCGGCGATGAAGTCATCGCGCCCGTTGCGGATATCCTCGGCGATGAACCAGGCCTTCAGATCATTCTGCCTCGGGGCGACGACGTGGGCGTTGGTGATGATGTAGCCGTCGGGGGTGATCGAGAACCCCGACCCGGTCGCCGTGAGCTTGACGCTCTCCCGGTGGACCCGGCCGGAGGGGGTGAACCAGCGGAACGGATCCCGAGCGAACTCGTCGATGACCGCACTGCGAGCCGCCGCTTGGGTCGCCGGGATCTTGCCCCGCCGGATCTTGTCGACCACCAGCGTCTGCATGGTCCGGTTGTTCGCGGCGGTCACCTCGGGCTCGGGGACGACCAACTGGGCCGAGAACCTCGCGGTGATGAGCTGGACGCCGGGCCTCGACTGGTCGAAGAGCCGCCGAGAGGTCAGCGGCTTGGACGCCTCGTCGGTGGCGTTCGCGGGGACCGCCCCGCCAAGCATCGCAACCAGCAGGAGCACAGCAAGCAGAATGGCGGGCAGACGCGAGTCTTCCCTCGCCGCCCCTGGTCCAAGCCCCGGCATGCGTCGCACAGATCGCTCCTTGCCAACTTCGACGTCTGGTTCCCGCGAGGAGAAGCCAGACGCCGCCGCCAGCGGCGGCATGTGTCCTCATCTTCTCCTCCTTCGCTGCTCTCCGTTCCCTAGCGCCGTCGGCTTCGAGCCTTCGGGAGAGCTCATCGAGGACGCGCGGTCGTCTCGAGGTCCGAGCGGCCGACCCCGCCCGCGAGCCGGTTCACCCATACCGCCTGTCGCTTGTCGGCTGCCGGATACCTTACCCTTGCCGGACTCGGTCCACGCCCGTGAGCACCGGGCCATGCTTGTCGGGGAGGCCTGACCGCCGGCTGCGGCTGGTCGCGCCGCTTCCGGACCGCACCCGACTCGCAGACCTGGGCCGCCACTGGCCGGCTCCCATGTCGTCCTGAGGCTCCTTCTCGACGTGGTCGTAGCCGCCGGCGGCCCGGAGGGTGGCCGCCGGCGGCGGGGGGGCCGACCGCCGATGGCCGCATGAAGGCTACTGGTGATCCGTCGCCACGACCAGGAAGAAGACCGGCAGAATACCGGCAGGATGCCGGGCCGGGCACCGCCCTTTTCTCATGACGCCGCCGGCGGCATCCTTAGAGGGGTTCGAGGAGCCGCGATTCGTCCGCCAACGGTGATCGGGTCACGCGGCGCGCCCGTGGTCGGCCAGGAGGCCTTGATGCGCAACGTCGACGTCGTGCCAGGCAGCCACGAGCCATCGGCCACGCACAGGGCGTTCCCGCCGATTGCCGAGTACGCATTCCTGTCCGACTGCGAGGCCACCGCCCTGGTCGCGCCCAGCGGGAACGTCGAATGGCTGTGCCTGCCGCGGGCCGACAGCCCGAGCGTGTTCGCAGCGATGCTGGACCGGGCCGCGGGTGGCTTTCGGATCGGCCCGGCCGACGTGGCCGTGCCTGCCGCCCGCCGCTACCTGCCCGGGTCGCTGATGCTGGAGACCACCTGGAAGACCAACACCGGCTGGCTCATCGTCCGCGACGCGCTGTGTGTGTGCCGCTGGTACCACGAGCAGCGCCGCTCGGCGGCGTGGCGCCGCGCCCCCACCGACCACGAGCCCGAGCACATCCTGCTGCGGACCGTGCGGTGTGTGAATGGCAGCGTCGAGCTCGTTATGGACTGCGAGCCCGTGTTCGACTACGGGCGCGTCCCCGGGCAGTGGACCTACGTCGGCGACGGCTACGGCGAAGTGGTCGCCGCTGCCGCGGGCGACCTGAAGGTGCGGCTGACCACCAACCTGCGCCTCGGCTTGGAGGGGCGGGGCGCCCACGCCCGCACCCGCCTTGTCGAGGGCAACAACGCGTTCGTGGCGCTGTCATGGTCCGACTACCAGCCACCGCGGAGCTGGGAGGACGCCAGCGAGCGGATGTGGCAGACCGCCGAGTACTGGCGCCAGTGGATCAACCAGGGCGAGTTCCCCGACCACCCCTGGCAGGAGCACCTGCAACGCAGTGCCCTCACCCTCAAGGGGCTGACCTACGCGCCGACCGGCGCGCTGCTGGCGGCCGCCACCACCTCCCTGCCCGAGTCCCCTGGTGGGCAACGCAACTGGGACTACCGTTACACCTGGATCCGCGACGCCACCTTCGCGCTGTGGGGCCTGTACACCCTCGGCCTGGACCGGGAGGCCAACGACTTCTTCTGCTTCGTCGCCGATGTCGGCGCCGGCGACGAGGACCTGCAGATCATGTACGGCATCGGCGGCGAGCGGGACCTGGCCGAGGAGACCCTGGAGCATCTGAGCGGCTACCAGGGCGCCCGGCCGGTGCGGGTCGGCAACGCCGCCCACCGCCAACGCCAGCACGACGTGTGGGGCGCGGTGCTCGACTCGGTCTGGTTGCACACCAGGTCGCGCGACCACCTGCAAGAGCACCTGTGGCCGATCCTCAAGCGCCAGGTCGAGCAGGCGATCGAGCACTGGCACGAGCCCGATCAGGGCATCTGGGAGGTGCGCGGGCCGGCGCGGCACTTCCTGTCCTCCAAGCTGATGTGCTGGGTCGCCTGCGACCGGGGCGCGCGGCTGGCCCGCCTGCACGACGAGCCCGACTACGCCGAGCGCTGGCAGAAGGCGGCCGACGAGATCCGCGCCGACATCCTGGCGCATGGCCTGGACGAGCGCGGGGTGTTCGTGCAGCACTACGACACCACCGCGCTGGACGCCTCGGTGCTGCTCATGCCGCTGGTGCGCTTCCTGCCGGCCGACGACGACCGCATCCGCCGGACGGTGCTGGCCGTGGCCGACGAGCTCAGCATCGACGGGCTGGTGCTGCGCTACCGGACCGACGAGACCGACGATGGGCTCCCCGGCGAGGAGGCGACGTTTACGATTTGCTCGTTCTGGCTGGTGTCGGCCTTGGTCGAGATCGGTGAGACCGCGCGGGCGGGGGAGCTGTGCGAGAAGCTGCTGTCCTATGCCAGCCCGCTGGGGCTGTATGCCGAGGAGCTCGACCCGCGCACCGGCCGGCACCTGGGCAACTTCCCGCAGGCGTTCACCCACCTCGCCCTCATCAACGCGGTCATGCACGTGATCCGGGCCGAGGACCCCAGAGCCACGCTCCGTTTCGTCTCGCCTCGGCAGCGCCAGCCCTGACGAATCCTGTGTGGTGCAGCAGCGAACCACCGAGGCTGGAGCTTTCAACGGAGGGCGCAATGGCAGAGCCACGGGTATGGACCTTCTTCTACGGGTCCTTCATCAACCTCGACGTGCTCAAACACCAGGCAGACCTGGTTCCCGACCAGATCGAGGTGGCCCGGCTGAGCGGATTTGACATCCGCATCCAGCCCCTTGCCAACCTCGTACGCTCCAACCAGCGCTGCGTCTACGGGATCGTTGTGCGTGCCACCCACCAGGAACTCGACCGCCTGTACTCCCAGGATTGGGTGGGCATCTACCTTCCCGAGGCCGTTCTGGTGGAGACCCTGGACGGCAGGTGGCGGGCGGCGCTGTGCTACATCGCGCCATCGCCGGCACCCGGACCAGCCGCGATGTAGTCGACGACCGCGTCGTCGTCGAAGTCTTCTGAGCCGGGGACCGTCGGGACGTACCCGACCAGGACGCCATCCTGGAGGATCTGGGCCTCCAGCGCCGCGGCGCCGTCGTTGTCCCAGATCGCCTCCCGGCCGTCCGGGATGACCACCCGGATGCCGAACTGGAAGACCCCGCAGGGCGCCACGTGCGCCAGGACGTGGCGCTCCCGCAGCCGCTCGACGAGCCGGCTGGCCCGTTCCTCGATCAACCCGAACCTCCTCACGGCCGCCCGCCGCCGTCGGCTTGCCACCCTCTGAGCATACCCACAAGGAGCGCCATCGGGCGGCGCCGCCTGGGCCCGTGGGTACCAGAAGGCGGGGCATGGGCCTGAGCTGGCTCAGCCCGGCTCGATGCTCCATCGACGAAGCCACCCGACCACGGCCTCAGCGACCCGCGAGGGATCCTTCCCGAGATCGTGACGTTCACCAGGTAGGACGTGAACGCGTGTCGCGGCCGCCGGGTCTGGGACGCCGAACGGATCGCGGTCGCCATTGACGACGACAACTTCCACCCCCGCCTGTTTCAGCTCGTTCGCTCGGGAGGTCTCCGGGTTCCATGGCGGGTGCAGCGGGAACGCAAGCGCGAGCACTCCGCATGCCGATGCTTTTATGGCTGTGCGGCATACGACCCGGGCGCCGTTGCTGCGTCCGCACTGAATCAGCGGTACGTCGCCGAATCGCTCGCGCAAGGCCGCCACGACCATCAGCCATGCATGGTCCTGCTTGGCCGCCGAGCCCGGCGTGCGCAGGCCGGCCACTCGGAACGGCTGGAGTACCCGTGCCACCGCGCCGCCCAGTTCGAGCGCGACAGCCCGTACTGCGAGCAGGTCCGGGACGTCAACACCATCGTTGGACCCATGCGTAATGACCAGCAGGAACGCCGGGTCGTCGAGGTCGTCCAAGGCGACTCGAGCGGGTCCAGAAGGCGTCGCGATCTCCATGCGTGGACCCTACGCTCCCTCCCGTTGCGTCCGCCGAGTCAGGTCGACCGCCCCAAGCCCTGCCCTGACGGCATCCTCAAGGCCCGCCGGCAGCCCGGCGTTCCCGCGACCGCCACCGCCGACGTGGGCGACGCACCGGTCGACCTGGAGGCTGCGCGTCGCGCAGCTCCTGAGTGGCACGTCGTCGGGGGCGTTGCCTCGCTCCGCAGATCACGAGTAAACCTGTGACGTGACCGAGGATGCTGTGACGACGTTCGATCAACGGCGCGTTGAAGCGTTCCTGCTTGCACGCGGGGCCGGTCGGCTCGGCATGGGACCCATCTCCTACAACGACGCCGAGGCTGCGGCGTTCCAAGCCACCCGACACCTGACGCGGGACGGGCTTGCCCAATGGCGGGACGCGGTCGCCCGGTATTTGGCCCCCAGGCCCGGCATGCGGCTGCTCGATCTCGGCGCTGGCACCGGAATGTGGGCCGTGGCCTTCACTGACTGGTACGGCATCGAGGTTGTCGCCGTGGAACCTTCCGAGGCGATGCGTGCCCGGTCCTCGTACCCGGGCATGCTAGTGGGCCACGCCAGCGCGATCCCGCTGGAGGCTGCCAGCGTCGACGGCGCCTGGCTGTCCACGGTGATCCACCACATCCCAGATCTTCGAGCGGCCGCCACGGAGCTGCGCCGCGTGCTGCGCCTTGGCGCCCCGGTGCTCATTCGCTCGGCGTTTCCCGGGCGGCATGAGCAGATCACCCTGTTCCGGTTCTTCCCCGAGGCGATCCGGGTGCTGGACACCTACTCCCAGCGTCGCGGACGCGTGCGCTGCCTTCGCCACGGCGGGCTTCGCGTATGTTGCCCTGGAACCAGTACTCCAGGTGAGCGCCGGTTCCCTCAAGACAGCGGCCGATCAGCTACGTCGCGACGCGCACACCCCCTGAAGCTGCTGACCGACGAGGAGTACGAGACCGGTCTGGCCCGACTCCAAGCGGCCGCCGACACCGACAGCAAGACCAGTCCGGTGGTCGACGCCCTTGACCTGCTCATCCTGCGCAAGGTGGAGGCGGTGTAACTCCATGACAAGGTGTGCCGACTCTGGGCGCGCGCGGGTGCGCGTGACGGTGGCCGGGTCGGGGGACGCGTTCGGCAGCGGGGGACGGCTGCAAGCATGTGTGCATGTCCAGCCGATGGACCGGGAGGAGGCGGTGCTACTGGACTGCGGCGCGAGCGCCCTGGTTGGGCTCAAGCGGTGCGGCCTCGACCCCGACCACGTGACGGTCGTGGCCGTGTCCCACCTGCACGGCGACCACTTCGGCGGACTGCCGTACCTGCTGCTGGACGGCCAGTTCCGCCACCGGCATCGGCCGCTGCACCTGGTCGGCCCACCCGGGATGCAACAGCGGCTGGAGCAGGCGATGGAGGTGCTCTTCCCCGGCTCCACCCAGATGCCTCTCCGTTTTGCCACCCATATGCACGAGCTGCCACCCGGCGCCACGATCGAGGTCGAGCAGGTCACCGTGCGGGCCGTCGGGGTCGAGCACGCGGCAGGCGCGCCCGCGCTGGGACTGCGCCTGCACGTGGCCGGCCGGGTGCTCGCCTACAGCGGCGACACCGCCTGGACCGACACCCTGATCGAGCTGGCCGACGGGGCTGATCTGTTCATCTGTGAGGCCTACACCGCCTCCCGGCGCGTGCGCTACCACCTGGACCTGCCGACGCTGCGCGCCAACCTCCACCGCTTGCGCTGTTCACTGCTGCTGCTGACCCATCCCAGCCCCGACCTCCTGCAGCAGCGCGACAAGCTCAAGCTCGACCTGGCCGACGACGGCACCATCGTCGAGATCTGACCCATCCTCCCCAAAGCCGAAGGAGGCGGTCGAGCGAGTGAAGTTGCCGGGTTCGCGGATGCTTATGAACGCCTCGACCGCCCCAATTTGGGGCGCGCCCGGCGGCGGCTGCGCCTGGTCATTCAGTGGACGGTTGGGCAGCGCGGATGATGCCGTCCAGGGCCTGGCCGATCCGTTGAGCGGCCTGGTCGCGGTCGGGCTGGCCGGCGTCCAGCCACGCCATGACCGCTTCGACCGCCACCGTGGGGGCCAGCCGCGCGGCCCACGCCGCCCAGGGGCGGTTGGGAATCATGGCGGCAAGCTCCCGGCGCGCGACGGTCACCATGGCGGTGTGGAACCGGTCCATCTCGGCGCGGAACTCCGGTTCCCGGGCGGCGTGGTGGAACAGTAGCCGGAACCCATCCGGATCGGCGGCTGCGGTGCCGACCAGCGCGTCGATGCTGGCCGCGGTGAAGTTGGCGGTGCCGACGGCGTCGGCCAGCCGGGTGCAGGCGCGGTCCAGCACCGCCCGGTACAGGTCGGTCTTGGAGTCGAAGTGGCGGTACAGGATCGCCCGGCTGACGCCGGCCGCGGTGGCGATGTCGTCCAGGCCGGTGGCGGCGAACCCTGAGCGGGCGAAAGCCTGGGTGGCGGCGGCGAGGATCTGCTCGCGGCGCTCGGCGCGGCGCAGCCGCCGCACCGGCGCCGACGCTTCGGCTGCCGGTGCCGGCTGGTTCATGGATTGGCTGCTGGTCGGCATGACTCCTCAGTCCGACTGGGATTGTTGACACTTGAGTCTACAACCCGTCATAGTAACTTTGAAGTATACAACCGTGGGTCCACAAGCGGGCCGCGACTGGACCGTCCACCGACCACCAGAGGAGACCCATGCACGACGCCATCATCGAAACTGAGGGCCTGGTCAAGGCCTTCGGCGGCAGGGTCCGCGCGCTGGACGGCCTCACCCTCACCGTCCAACAAGGCAGCATCTTCGGCCTGCTCGGTCCCAACGGCGCCGGCAAGACCACCCTCATCCGCATCCTCACCACCCTGCTGCCACCCGACACGGGCACCGCCCGCGTCGGCGGCGTCGACGTGCGCGCGGACCCGGCCGGCGTGCGCGCCCGGATCGGCCTGGCGGGCCAGTCCGCCGCCGTCGACGACTACCTCACCGGCCGGGAGAACGTCGAGATGGTCGGCCGGCTGTACAGGCTATCGCGCGGACAGGCGCAGCGGGGCGCCCGCGAGATGCTGGAGCGCATTGGCCTGGCGACGGTGGCGGACCGGCAGGTCAAGACCTACTCCGGGGGCATGCGCCGCCGCCTTGACCTGGCCGCCTCCCTGGTCGGCCACCCCCAGGTGCTGTTCCTGGACGAGCCCACCGCCGGCCTGGACTCCGCCAGCCGCCACGACCTGTGGGCGCTGATCCGCGACCTGGCCGATGCCGGCACGACCCGCACCATGGTGCTGCTGCTGGCCGTCGGGCTGGCCATCGGGTTCCGCTGGCAGACCAGCCCCATAGGTCTGCTCGCCGGCGTGGCGATCGCGCTGGGGTTCGGCTACGCCTGGTCGTGGGCCATGGCAGCCCTTGGACTGGTCG
>WNGA01017746.1_pt1 | contig 13233 bp, 17 predicted proteins | sample 5400061 | NCBI WGS metagenome assembly WNGA01 (sample SAMN13153366, study PRJNA577476) | soil metagenome | isolation source: 100 cm soil or saprolite under grassland replicate 2 | place: USA:California | collected 2016-06-15 | reverse complement strand
ACTTAATCAATGCAATTCTTCCATAATCCTTCAGCACATTGTTGTCAACAAACTCGGCGTCGCCGTCATTTTGCAGAACTTTCTCAATCACATCATCAACCGCATCTTTTATATAAAAAGGGTTATTTGAAAGGGAGCCAGCTTTAGATATTCTATCAGAATTTATCTCCAAATGTGAGGGATAAAGAAAATCTTTTTCAACCACGAGAAGTTTACAGTTTTTATGAGTTGCCGCTTTCCAAACATCATCAATACCAAATGCAACCTTTTCATAATCGGTCGCTTTTCCAAGCTCCAGTAATATATTTTGCTGTTTTACTTTTTTCCAATCTGCTATGTAGGGTTGCAAAGCATTATGTATTTCAGCCTCTGTTGCACCGTTATAATTACCATGAATAAACTCCACAAGCTTTTCAGCATTCTTTGTAATTTTTTTAAAATGCCCAAGAACTTTTTCTGTTCCCATAACAAATACGGGTAAATTGTAAGCTTTTAAAACAAGAGATAATCCTTCATCCATCTCATGCAAAAATTTATCCAACAATATCTCTTTTCGTTTATCAGCATCCGAAAAATTACTTACTTTTTCAGCGATATCGTCTTTGTATGCAAAAATGTTTTCCGGAACATTTGATTTGATCAAATTAAATTTTTCACAACTTCCCAAATACATTTTTGACCACTCTGCACTTAACAACAGAACCAGGTACTCGATATCTTGTTTTTTACTGTATATAAGATCCCTTATTTTGAATGATTCATCACTTACAATTTTTTCTTCTACAAGAATATCGAGATAATAAACTTTCTCCGTTACAGGCGATACAAATATTGCAATGCTTTTTTTTTGTGTGTTGTAATTAAGATTATGAATAAGGAAGTTTAGTTTCAGGATTACCGGCAAAACCTTATCAGCAGGGTAATGATCCATCAAATCCGATTCTACTTTTTCAAGAGCCCGGTTTAATTTATATTCCAATTCGCTTTTTAATGACATCATAGGCGCAAATGGCTGAAGGATGGAAATAGTGGGTAAATATTTTATTTCTTCCATCACCGCCCTTTCTTCAAAATGGGTATTTGTGGTCATGGCTTTTTTTTATTCTATAAAAGTATTCCGCATGCGAAGCAAAAATTATGATTGTAAACAGTGGTTTTTATGATTTTGCTCATTATTCAGGATTATTAACTCGGAAAGCAGAATATTGAAAGACTTAATTGTTCAGCAACTAAAGACTTTAACACGGTCAATAGAAAAGCAGAGAGCACATCAATACGAAAAGAATATTAAGTAATTTATTTGCTATAGCTGATGAAAATCATCTTTTTACCTGACCAAAGTTCTGTTATAAGGGATTTCTCATAAAGTACATTTGTCAATTAGAGTATTGTAAAAAGGAAGTGTTCAAAATATAAGAACACAATAGTTAGTATAGAGAATGAAAAATTAGTCCAAAACCTACAACTCCTTTAAATTATGAATAAACTCTGTTATATGAAACTGCATATAGATCAAGAGAGCCGGATAAGAAATATTCAAAACGAATTCAACGAGGTCTATCCTTTTTTAAAAATTGAATTCTTTAAAGACTCATTTTCTAAAAAAAAGCCTTCGCAAAAGGCTGAAAAAATAAATCCTGGTGAAAAGGTAAAACTGGTTGACAGATTAACTGGGCATGATAAAATAGATATCAGTAAACAAAGAACAGTAGCGCAGATTGAGGAAGATTTCAAGGAATTCTTCGGGTTAAAAGTGGAACTGTATCGCAAATCCGGGAATTCATGGATCGAAACATCTTTAACGGATAACTGGACACTTGAACAGCAGAATAGCGAAGGAGAATTTCTTAGTGAACACGATTAAAAATATCAATAAAGCATTTCTTAATTCACCCCAATTCAATAAAATTACTTTATCCGGTTTCAATATCAATTAGGCCCTCCTTTTAAAGTCTGCTAATGTTCTTATAAGTGACTCTGTAGCTACTCCAATCGTTTGCGCAAGGTTCTCTTTTGAAATATTCAATACAATCTTTTCTTTTTCCTGTTGCTTATGTTTTCAGCTAACTGCGATAAACCAAAAGCCACTTTTTTTGGGAAGAGAATTATAGGCCAGGTTCAAATATTTTTTGTGATGATGCTTATAAATTGTTTTGCGATTCTTGTATTATTTGTAATTAATTCTAAAAAATCTTCTCACGGTATCAGCATTAATTTTGAATCTTTCAATGTTTCAGCATCATCCCTGTAATTTTGTATTTTCAAGAATTGCAGCATACAAATCTCCTGGTCCGCTTTTCATAATAACTAAGGCTTATCTCAAGTGGAAATTGTCTACGTCTTTTTTGGGCATGGAAGATCTCTTCCTTCACCCATTCTCCGGTAACGTCACGACGATCCTCAAAATTATTCTTTATCCGGTACTTCTTATAACTAGTAATTTGGGTTAATTAATTGAAAATATAATTGTATATCAACTGTTATGAAGTGTTAAGTTACTGGCATGAAAAAAGGTTCACAATATGCGAACCCTTCTACTTGTGGGGGCTGACGGGATCGAACCGCCGACCCTCTGCTTGTACGTTGGAAAATAAGCTTTTCTCTATTTAACTCACCTTGACTTACATTTATTTAATTGCAACAAAATATCAGCGCGTATATTTTACAAATGGCTCGGGAGAAGGCAGAAACATTGCCGGATACCCGTTTTAAAATTCCAATCGGCATTCGTGCAAATTATTTTCTCGGCGATCGTTTTATCATTCGCTCTTACTATCGTTTTTATACTGATAACTGGGGATTGAAAGCGCACACACTCGATCTTGAAGTTCCGGTTAAGATCACGCCCTTCTTTTCGTTAAGTCCTTTCTATCGTTTCTACACTCAGAATGCGGTTAATTATTTTGCCCCTTATGGTATGCACAAGCCTGATGAAATAAATTTCACAAGCGATTATGATCTTTCAAAATTCACGAGTAATTTTTTCGGAATGGGTTTTCGTATTGCGCCGCCCAAAGGCGTGTTTGGCATGCAAAAATTAAATGCGGTTGAGTTGCGGTATGGACACTACACAAGAAGCACAGGTCTTAATTCCAATACCATCTTATTACATCTTAAGTTTAAGCCATAAAATTTACCCGACAAAGTTACAAATTTATGCTGGCTATATATTAAGTGTAATAAAAAGCAAACAGAAAACTATTGTCATTTTGTTTTATGACTACTATCATTCTTTACGTTAGAAACGCAACAGATCTTTGTAAGAAATGAAGGTAATATTGAGGATAATTATTATCCATTGGAAGGACGCAAAATGAGGAACCATGGGGAATATCATTATACTCATTGCTCTCATCTTTTTTTATGAGTGAACAATTAGTCCCACATACTTCAAACACTAATAAAAACATTTCCATGAGAGAAATAAAAAAAAGTTGCGTATTCCGGTATTCATCATTCGCGCAGGCAATTCTGATTGCTGTTACTGGTTATTTCGGGTTATTCGTCAAAGGAACATATACTCTTGAAACTACTGCCTGGTATGTGCAATCCCTCGGGCAGGACATAGTTGACCTTTTCATTATAGTACCTGTTCTCATCATTACCGGAATGATGCTATATAAGAGAAAAATTTTTGCCATTATTTTTGCCGGTACTGAGTTGTATATAATTTATACATTTCTTATCTATTGTTTTAGCCTTCATTTTAATTATCTTTTTCTTATTTATTGTTCAGTTTTAGGTTTGTCTTTTTATTCCTTTATTTATTTTCTCGCTTCACCTAATTTAAAGGAAATAAAAGATTGGAATAATGAGAAAGCCCCTCTTAAGTTGATCGGAATTTATTTGATAGCAACTGGCGTTTTATTTTATTTTCTGTGGCTCAGCGATATTATACCCGCCATCCTGCACAATACTATACCCGCTGTTATAACTGAGAACGGGCTTTTCACTAATCCGGTATATGTTATAGACATTTCATTTATATTGCCTGGTTTTATTATGGCTGGTACTAATTTGCTAAAAAGAACATCGATTGGTTTTTCGTTAGCGTCTGTGATGCTCCTCTTTGCAGCACTTATGTCTGTGAGTATTGCCGTGCTTGTTGTTGTAATGAATCAAACGGGTGTCGAGGATAATTTAACGGTCGCATGGCTGATGTTGCTGCTTTCTTTTATAGACTCTTTTCTGTTGTATCTTTTTTGCAGGCACCCTTTATATAAGGCGCAGAAGTTGTCAACAAATGAATAGATTTTTGGTAATAATGTTATCAAGCATTCTATTAGCCTGAGACAAGGTTAATTTTCTAAAAAACCTCTCAGAGGTGTATTACTTTTTCGAGATTAATTGTTTAGTTGATATTCTTCATTCCCTTTGGCTACCATCCCGGGATTTTCAAACATTTTAACCTGTAGTGCCAGGAAGCGTTCCACATCATAAAATGCGTTGTGTGCTGACGGAGATATTTTGGGCAGTATTAGGTCAAAAGCATGGTCGGTCTGTGGTAAAATATGCATGACCGCCGGAACTTTTTCCTCCAACAAACGAGTGTGCAAAAAGCGGGTAGTTTTTACCCCATTCCCAGGCGATAATAGTTTTTCCCCATTCGTTTTATCATCCATTGCGGCATTTGAGTTGGGACAGCTTTTTTTGGTCTGCAGGGAGTCGAGCGGGTGGTAAGATGTTGGTTAGTATGGAAATACATTGACTCTAAATCGGTTGGGCCGTATTCAGAAATTACTGCGCATACGCTGATGTCCTTTCCTTCCAGTTCCTTTGGTGTAAACTGTGGATTGTTGGTGGTATAGGCTGTCAACAAGGCAAGGTGTCCACCGGCAGAACCGCCGCCCACAACAATTCGATTGGGATTTACTCCGTAAGTGGCCGCATTTTCTTTCATCCAAACAATGGCCCGCTTTACATCGTTTACCATTCCCATTAAGTCAGTTTCCGGCGAGAGCCGATAAGCCACATCCATAATTACATGACCTTGCGCCGTCAAATGACGAAAAAACGGACGAGTAGCAAAATCTTTGTCGAGTAGATACCATGCACTGCCATGCAGATAAATAAAAGCCAAAGCTGAAGGCACAATATTTTCGGGTGGTTGCCATACATCACACAAAAGTTTTCTGTCGGTGCCCGGGATGGTTGCAAATGAAATGTTTTGTTCTATATATGGATTTGGAACAACAGGTAATTTTAATATTGTACGTGATGGAAGAAAATATTTTTTTTGTTCGGCACTTATAAGGCTTTCCCACTGCGGACCGAAAGCCTGTTTAAAGCTGCTTGAAGAATCGGGTGGACGAGTCACTCTGAATATGTGTATAAAAAAAATCAAAACGTCATAAATGCCAATCAAGCTGATGAAGACCGAACCTGTTGTTAGTCCCACAATGATGCCCAGCACACCGATTAAAGCGAGCAATGGTGATAATGCAGAGGTATATAGCTTCAAGAACCACAAAGCCGGTGCGGGCCAACGCAACTGAACGAAAAACAGAATGCTCATTAGTGCAGCCAGGCAGCTTGTAACGCCAGCAAGAATCTGAATAATTAATTTTATAACGTCCATGCGGTTTCTTCCATTTGATTTTTAAATAAAAAGTCAATCCACATCGGTACACATTTATCAAATTGAATAAATGATATAAAACTTAAATCATTTGTTTCATTTTAGAGGGTTGTTGTCGGCTACCTGACACTCTCTTATTATTTGTAGCTTCAGTTAATGAGGCTGCATTCTTTTCCCCCCGTAAGAGGACTATCGCTAGTACCACGATCCAGAGCATATAAACACCGATGTTGATCCGTTCCCAAACCCCTATTAACGGCGTAGGTAGATTTGCCTCAATCCCGGGAGCATCCAATCCGGTCAAAACGCCAAACCCTATGAGAATCACCATGGTTGCAATGGAATAAAGCCGGAAGCGCTTTCCGAATGCAGCTGCTCCGAATCCGATCGACAGCATAAAGAGAAGAACAGTCACCATCGAAAAAACGATGTGCATGGTATCGGTCAGTGTTCCCCCGCCTGCTGCCAGGACCTCACGTTGATGCATCGGAGGCCAGAAGAGGCTGATGACTCCGTTTATAAAGAGCAATCCTCCTACAAGCCGCAATGGACGGTTTCCAACAGCCGATTTCCAGACGCCCCATCCGAAGGCGGCTCCGAGCAAGGCATACAGGATGCCCAACGGAACCCACAACGATCTCGTCGGTGCGTCTATTGCAGAAAGCTCGCTGATAGTTTGAGAAGCGGAGCCGTAACCTTTCCACTGCATCGGTACAAAAATATTCATAGCGACATAGAGCAGCGAAGAGAGAATACCACAGATGAGCAAGATCCTTTGTATCTTCTTCTGGGCTTGTAGTTTTTTTCTGGCTTGTATTATTGTTGTTGTTTTCATTTTTGACTTATTAGAAATGAGAGTGAATACGATGCTTCTGATGGGTTTGTGGCATTTAGTGACTTTTTAGTTAATAGCAACAAATTGGCCTCTAAAAGGACAACTCGTAACTTTCAAAGACTATGATTGCCACTTATACCAAGTTATTAGTTTATCGAGCGATACCTTCGTGTCCTTCCATTTCCTTTTTCAATCTTTTATACTCCTCCTCCTGTGAAAGAAATCTGGAAGAACGGTAATCGAACATATAGTGAAAAACCACGCCAATGCCCCATCCAGCCATTGGCCACACTGGCCAAACGTAGCCTCGACCAGTAACGAACCATATTATCCAGAAAGCGGCATTTGTCACACAGTAAACAACTAAGTGGGCCCTGAAATCTACCCGTTTACGGGCTAATTCACGCAATTGAGTGTCGGCAGGCGTTTGCATAAGATGTTTTTAAAATGGTTTATTTTAATATTCAAGGACAAAGTTATTCTACGCTTCCACTCTCATCAATGTTCTCAATCAGTACTAAATATGATTGTCGTCATTCACGTGATATTTACGCTCAAAAATTTTTTTGGAGAATAAAGATTATTATGGATATACCTGTGGCTCTTGCCACGGAAGGGATATTATTAATCGCGGGTTTGTTCGTTTATTATACAGCAACATTTTCAACAAAAGTTATGGGTAATATGGACTGGTTATTTTCCTGGTTTTATTAACTGCAATAGCTTTTAGTGGTCAGTTATTGGTCCTGCGCGCGATAGTATTCATCCACAAATAGTAAACACACTCATTACTTTAACTGTTATTTTTCTAATTGCAGGATTGTTAAGTGCTTAACAAAAAGTTCAATACTCTTTGAATAATATGTCGATAATTTTTGCAGGTGACATCATCTGTAACGCCAGCGGGACTGCCGTTATCTTGTTGTAAAAATAACCGGTACTGTACTGTAATAACAAAAAACAAAGAAGAAAAGAAAAATGGATCATATCATTAACTTATTAAAACTTCTAAAACTTCATCGAGGGAATGCCTAAGCAATTTTATCCTTTGCTGTATTTCTTTTAATTCCCCGAACTCTTAACTGTCTTGTTCCTCTTTCAACTGAGAGGTAATTGCACCAATTAAATACTGCATTCTCATAATTATATTTTTTGTCCCTGGGTGCCCGCCGATGAATTTATTGACTGGGGGTACCTGACCCCAGAGATATGAATGAAAAAGATTTCAGAAAAAGTAAGAGATGCAATAAGAGATAAAATAAAGGAACTGCTGGTTTTTCTACGATATCAGTTTAATTAGAAATTTTAAAAATTTTACCATCTGCGTCATCAATTATCGTATAGAGTGCACCATCAGGCCCCTGAGTTATATATCTAAAGCGCTTATGCAAGTCACTGAACAATCGTTCTTCACCCACAACTTTGTTGTCTTTGATAATTAGGCGAGCTATGTGGGAACCACGCAGAGAGGCTACAAATAGATTGCCCTTCCATTCCGGAATTAAATTCCCCGTATAAAATGTAATTCCACTGGGAGCAATAGCAGGATCCCAATAATATACAGGTTGTTCCATTCCCTTCATAACGGTCAGTCCGCCATTGACTGGTTTTCCGCTGTATTCAATACCATAGGAAATTAACGGCCAGCCATAATTTGTCCCCGCCTTTATTATGTTAATCTCATCTCCTGCATTTGGCCCATGATCGCTTTCCCACAAATCACCAGTTTTGGGGTTGAAAGCTAAACCTTGTGGATTTCTATGACCGAGAGTCCAAATTTCAGGAAGCGCATTGGGGGTTGCTTCAAAAGGATTGCCTTTCACTGCTTTTCCATCTTTGTTTATTCTAATGATTTTGCCTAATGAGGAGCTTAAATCCTGTGCTTTTTTTCTGATCTCATCATCAAATCTTTCTCCAAAAGTCACAAAAAGATTACCCTTTTTGTCAAACAGCATCCTGGAACCATTGTGATTGGGGCCTTCATATGCCGGGTGGGCACGATAGATGATTTTTACTTCTTCAAACTTTGTTTCATCGCGTGAGAGTTTCCCCCGTGCTACAGACGTGACCCCGCCACCTGTAACAGGTTCAACGAATGTCCAGAACACCAGGCGGCTTCTGCCGAAGTCGGGGTCCAGTTTCAGATCATACAAGCCCCCATCGCCCATAAGGCGCACTGGCGGCACATTCTGTATAGCAGGACCGGGTACCCCTTGCGGGGATACGATCCTTATGTTACCGGGCTTTTCCGAGACAATCATACGACCGTCAGGCATGAAATCAAGTCCCCACGGGAAGTGTAATCCGCTAACAATAGCTTTTATTTTTACTTCCGATTGAGTTCTTACGCCTGCAATTCTTGTCTGACCCTCAAAGGCAGGCTTTTGCCCTTTTGAGATTGGAGCTTGAGTCTCCACAGGCGGAAGTGATGTACTGCGTTCCTGCTTATTTTGTGAACTGGCTGAAAGGGCCAATAGCAAAAAAATCAAACTACCCGATAATATTCTTGTGTTAATCCATTTAAATGGACAGTATAATGTTTCCGGAAAGGTTTTCATTTTTTTAAATTTATAACGTATTCGGATAAATCATATCCTCATGATTAATGATTTCTTCAGTTGTTCTTTTGCATATTAGTAAATACTGTATCTAACCTGGTTGCCATACTGCTTTTGGCAAGTCTGTCCTATCTTTTACCGACTGCTGCCACCCTTTCCCCTCAATGCCCTAACAAAAATAATTCATAGGATACTGTAAACTTCAGTTACACCCCTTGCCAATCAACACCCCCTATCGCCGCCGCAAGTATTACAAGCAACCATATAACATATTGCAATGAAGTTTTGTTAGCAAGCTGCGATTTAAGCTCGTCTATCTGGGTGCTCGCTATTTGGAGTTGCTGCTCACTCAGTTCTTTGTTGTTTTGGAGTTTATCGTTTAAGTTCACTATCTGCATTTCATAATTGTCCTTAATCTACTTTGTAATGTCCTCTACAAGTTTTGCTTTTGAAACCCTGTAACTCTTCGATCGTTTGGTTGTATATCTCATTAACGTATTGCCCCAATGCAGTAGGCGTAATAAAAGCTTTGTCTGCTACCTTTTGTAAGAGCGATGTATCTTCTTTATGACCGATAGCAGTAACGAAAAAACATTTAAGTGAAAGAGCTTGCTCAGTTAATGAAGGCTTGTTAAACACTTCCATATTCTCCCCGCCGCCACGTGCTATGACAATAATTTCCGCGCTTTCTTTATAACCCTGAAGCGCCCTGATAATCTCTGCTTCGGAGTTTAGGTTGATTCATACAAATCTAAAATCATATAAGCCTATTGCCTCTTTAAGCTGGTGTTTTATATCACTATCAATGATTGCTGTTTTGCCTATCAGCATAGTAATCGTGATGGGTTGTCGCTGGATGATTCTTGTTTTGATAAACCCATCAACATCTTTATAACCTTGCTCTGCTTTCTTTTGCAGTATCTCAAATGCTTTTAGCTGCTCTTCTGAGTACCTTGATTCTTTCTGTGATAATAACTCAACCACATTCACATGCAGGTCTATTCTTCCTGCATTTAACTGCACCCGCTTTGATAAGTAACCTGTACACTCTATCGTTTGCTCAGTTGTTAAATCATGTCTTATGGGAGCCGGAACTATAAGAGTAACGCAAGCATCAGAGGTTTCATCTTTAAGTGAATCATAATAAAATCCATTGTAGTTAACTCCTTTACCTGCTATGTATATGCCCCTTATTCTAAATGCTTTTTTTGTTATCTCAAGAGTAAGTGCATTGTTGAAGATGCCAATAAGTGAGGAGTGATTGTAACTTATTATTTCAGTATTTATACCAGTTGCCATAACTTTAATAAGCAACTAAAATAGAGAAAATATAATGACGCTGTATCAGTTTAAAGCATTAGATGAAACGCAACAATATGAGATGTTATGGGATAAAGGTATTTACCTTACTCATATAATCAATGCAGGTTATAAGTTGGCACTTTACCAGATAGATGCTTTTATGTAGAGGTGAAGTATGATGGGGATATGAACAAAATCCTTGGGTTAAGAACTTTTCTTAGCATCACTCAGTTAGAGCCTTATTTAAGAAGTATAGAATTATCATCTTTTGATTAGATTATTTTGTCCGTCCACTACAATACCTGTATACTTTGGACAGTGGACAGTTTTGCCACAACGAATATTTTACAGTTACTTTCTTTCAACCATTGATGGCTGAATATGCACTTTACTATAGTTCGCTTCTTTCCCGCTGTATGCTTAATAAAATAAGTTCCCGAAGGCACTCTATTGCATTTATGAAAAACCAGAGTCTGTAGTAGAGTACAATGGCCCGTTCGCTGAAGAATTTAATTGCACTTACCGAGCTTTTTTCATAAACTTTATTTTACCAAAATTGCTTACCATGAAAACAAAACTTCTATCTATCCTCATGTGGATAACGCTTACCTGTTATGCTATTAACACTAATGCACAGGCAAACACGCAACTCTCAAATCTTGTTTCCCCAACTAAAATAAATCAAAACCTGCTGCCCAATACTGACAATATACGCGACTTAGGTTCCGGAACTAAAACATGGAGAAATTTGTATTTATGGGGTTCCGTTCATTTGGGAGGTGCAACGTTTCTTGCTGGTGGTTCAAACACTGCGGTCGGTTATTATGTTTTATCTTCAAATACTACAGGTTTCAATAATACGGCTGCTGGCTACGAAGCTCTTTATTCCAATGAAATAGGACGTTATAATACAGCTATTGGCTACGGAACTCTTTACTCCAACGAAACAGGAGACTATAATACCGCCAATGGTAGCAGTTCCCTTCGTCACAACACAACAGGACATGAAAATACAGCCATTGGATATCAGGCACTTTATAATAGCAATGCTTTCAGTAATCTTGTGGCAGTAGGCGACCATTCATTGTATTATCTCAGTAGTGGCATAGGGCGTTGTACTGCTGTAGGCTCGGAGGCGGGTTACAGTAATACAACGGGCGGAGACAATACTTACCTGGGTTACCATGCCGGCAACACCGTTACCTCGGGAAGCTCTAACACTATGATAGGCTATGGAACAGACGCTAACTCCGGCGGACTCACCAATACAACGGCTCTTGGCAATTTTGCTATTACTACCGCTTCTAACCAGGTGCGCATTGGCAACAGCAGCGTTACCTCTATTGGGGGCTATGAACCATGGACAAACTTGAGCGATGCCCGCTTCAAGAAAAATGTGAAAGAAAATGTGCCGGGATTAACATTTATTAATCAACTGCATGCTGTTACCTATTCAATGGATGTAACCAAACTAAGAAATTTCTTGGGTGAAGACAGGCAGGATGAAACTACGGCTGAAGGTAAAACGGTTAGTGAAAAAAATCCTGAAGCAGAGGCATTGACTCAAAAAGGAATTCAGGAGAAAGAAAAAATGATTCGCACCGGTTTTGTAGCACAAGAGGTAGAAGAGGTAGCAAAAAGGATAGGATATGATTTCAGCGGTGTAGATAAACCTAAAAACGAACATACTCCTTATGGCTTACGTTATTCTGAATTTGTAGTGCCTTTGGTGAAAGCAGTTCAGGAACTATCGAAGCAAAATGATGATTTAAAGGAGGAGAATGAAGAACTCAAATCAAGGCTTGATAAGATAGAAGCAATAGTGTTCCAATCTCAATCCCCTTTACAGCATGTTGAGTTAGGAATGGCTGCAAAGCTTGAACAAAACATTCCTAATCCCTTCAATGGAACAACAACAATTAATTACTACTTACCTGCAAATAAGGGAAATGCTTACATTAACTTCTATACTTCATCAGGCGCATTATTGAAATCAGTAAAAGTGAGTGATAATAGTGGAACGCTTACTGTAAAGGCAAATGAACTTCCTTCAGGTGTTTACCGGTATGCATTAGTTGTGGATGCCAAAGTTGTAGATAGTAAGCAGATGGTGCAAGGGAAATGAGTTTTTTACCTCCCTCCCCTCTGGAAGCCTTATTGACATTACGTTACAGCCTAAGTTAAAAACATAATAATATAGAGCTACTCGAAGAAGATGGAAGGTGATTATGATGATGGGATCACTTTAAGGATTACTTGTCCGTCCATCTCTTTCTATAGGAAAATGGACAGTGGACAGCTTGATACGCGAAAACTTTCGAGTTGCATTCTGTGGAACCCTTGCTACGACTGCGTTTCCAGCTAAGTTAAAAACATAATGATAGGAGGGACGAAGGGTATCGGTATATGTGCATAGAGCGGAGTTTAAACTTGTTCAGCATACATGGGTGTTATTACATAGCAGAATGTTTTTATCGCATCACTTCCTATAATCTTTCTCGTTCAAGTACTCCAATATATCACCAGGCTGACACTCTAATATCCTGGCAGATTTCTTCAAGCGTTGAGAAGCGTATATAGTACTCCTCAGAGAAGAAATAAGCGAAGTGATTCATGAACACCTTTTAAAAAAATTATTCAGTGAATAAAGCAATGACGTTGGAGATATGAGTGTCATGCGGCGTAGTAATATTTACTGCAATAGTTAACTTAAAAAGCAGAGCAGGAGCAATGAATCGCCATTCACATTATTGTAACGGTAGTGAACACATTTGCCCCGATTTTGTTTTGAATGTCTATATTAAAAATTAATTATCGCTAATTAATGTCTGCAAGAAAACGCTGCTTTTTTAAAAAATGATTTAGCTTTTTACCCGGAGACTCTGTAAATTTTTCTATACAAAGGTTTTTTATTTGTTTTTCTATCTTGATAGCTATCTGAGTGAAGGTTTTTTTGCTCT
>WNGA01024847.1_pt1 | contig 13236 bp, 5 predicted proteins | sample 5400061 | NCBI WGS metagenome assembly WNGA01 (sample SAMN13153366, study PRJNA577476) | soil metagenome | isolation source: 100 cm soil or saprolite under grassland replicate 2 | place: USA:California | collected 2016-06-15 | reverse complement strand
CGCCAGCACGTCGATGTCGAAGCTCTCGCCCGCGTGCTCTGTCGTGTACCGCTCGGCGAAGTCCCGCATGCCGGCGACGTCGCGGTAGCGGATCTCGATGCGGGCCTCGTTCCCCGTCCAGTTCGTCACCGGCCCGACCATGCCCACCCGCTCGTCCGCCAGGTAGCGCACGATCTTCGAGAGCCATCCCGGGGTGACCACGGTGTCGTCGTTCAGCAGGACCACGTGGTCGGCGTCGGGGCAGGCCCGGATCCCGGTGTTGTTGCCCCTGGCGAAGCCGACGTTCTCCTCGTTGAGGATCACGCGCAGGCGGGGCTCGACCGAGGCGGCCGCCGAGAGGTGGTCGATGACCTCCGGCGCCGACCCGTTGTCCACCACGACGACCTCGAAGTTCGGATACCGGGTCTCGGCCCAGATGCTCTCGAGGCAGAGCCGGACGTACGTCGGGTCCAGGGTGTAGGTGAGGATGATGACGGACGCCTTCGGGTACCAGTCCCCGATCTCGTCGACGAGCGCCTCGTACCGGTGGGCCCAGCTCTGCTCGCGGGCGAAGTCGGCGCGGGCCCGGCGCCGCTCGGGCGAGTCCTCGACCATCGCTCGCTCGATCTGGTCCACGAAGTCCTCGGCCGTCGCCGGGTAGTAGTGCTCCCGGTACGGCGCGAGCTCCGGCAGGTCGACCGAGACGACCGGCGTGCCGGCGCTCAGGTACTCGTAGAACTTGACCGGGTTGGTCGCGAGCGTCAGCGGGGTGAGCCGGAAGGGGATGCACGCCACGTCGAACTGGTGGAGGTATCCGGGGAGGGTCCCGTACGGCTGCTCGCCGAGCAGGCGCACGTTCTGGAGGGACCGCAGCCACTCGACGTCGGCGCCGAAGGTGTCCCCGATGAGGACGAACGTCCACTCCGGTCTCGCCGCCGCGGCGCGGTAGACCATCTCGACGTCGAACCATTCCGAGATCGCCCCGAAGTAGCCGATGACCGGTCCGTCCGTGGCCGTGTCGCCGAGGGGCCGGGTGGCCGGAGCCCGGCTGAAGTGATCGAAGTCGGCCGCGTTGCGGAGCAGGAGGGTCCGGCGGGCGACCGGCGAGACCCGCTCGTGCAGGAGCCGGCTCGACGTGAGGACGAGGTCGCTCTGGGCCGAAAGGACCAGCTCCTCGCGGAGCATCTCCGGGCCGTTGGTGGAGAAGCCACTGTGGTCGTCCATACAGTCGTACGCGACCTTCCAGCCCCACCGGGCCCGCGCCGCCAGCGCGAGCTTGCCCCAGAAGGGCAGGCTGACCAGGCAGATCGCGTTCCGGATGCCCGCGGCGCGCTTCAGGTGCTCGAGGGCGTCCAGCGTCGCGTCGACGACGCCCTCGTCCATCGAATCCCGGTACAGGCTGAGGTGCGGCGGGCCCGGCAGCTGGACGCCGTAAACGCCCTCGTCGAGCTCCGCGACGCACGGCCGGGGGCTCTCACCCTGGAATGTCGTCCTGACGTAGAACACCCGATGGCCGTTTCGCGCGAACTGCGACAGCAGCTGCTGCGACCGCTGGAACCGGAAGTCCCAGTCGATGATTGGGAAGCAGATGATGTCCGTGCCGTTCCCGCCCGCCAGGTCGAGGACGTCGTCGGTCCGCTCGGTCCGAAGGTCGAACAGGAGGCAGGCGTCGTCGGCCCACGCCGTGGTGTACCGCAGCTCGAGGTGGTCCCGGAGCCCCGGGTAGTGGTCCAACCACCAGAACGCGGTCGACGGGATCAGGAGGAACTGCACGCCCCGGGCCCGCATCTGTTCGAGGTGGTTGATCGCGGCGCCGCTGTCGAACGGGTAATAGCCCGCGTACCCACCGTCGTCGGCCTCCGGGAAATGGACGGCTCGGCCCCTGTCCAGGGCGACGAGCTGCGGGTCCCCCTTGCTCACCACCGCGACCTGGGCGTCCTCGGGAAGGCGCTCGTGGACCGTGCGCCTGATCCGCTCGACGAGCGACTCGTAGGACGTCGGGGCGGGCGAGGTGATGCTGGGGGCCTCCTCCGACCACGGTTCGGCCGGCTCGCCCTCGAGGAGGTGTTCGAGGGCCGCCCTGACCGCGAGCGCCGCTTGCCTCACGGACCCCGCCGCGTCGGCGAGCGGCGTTGCCGAGGCCGGTCGTCTCCGGTCCCCGGCCCGGCGACGCGGCGCCAGCGACCGCATCCATGACGGCCTCGACGCGCTTCCCTCCCCGGGAGAGTCAGGGTCCGGGGCCGGTGCGATCTCGTCGATCCGCGACAGCAGCTCGTCCGTCCGCTCGAGCAGCTCGCCCCGGCGGGTCGAGAGCCCCCGGACCCGCGCGTCCAGCTCGGTCGCTCGCAGCCGGAGCTCGTCTCGTTCCCTGGCAGCCTCGACGACCTCGAGGTCCCGCTTCGACGCCTCCTCCTCCACCTCCCGGAGGCGCACGTCGCGGACCCCCACCTGCTTCGTGAGAACGCCGACTCGCTGGGACAGGGCCGCCGCCTCCTCGCGGAGCCGTTCGAGCTCCGCCATCGAACGAGTCATGCCGAGGTCGAGTCCGCTCTGGAGGTCCCGGAGCCGGCCCTCGAGCTCAGCGCGCTCCTCGGAGAGCTCGGCCACCCGCCGGTCGGCCTCGGTGCGGACCCGCTCGAGCTCCGCCCGGGCGTCGTGGACCTCCTCGGCACGGCGCGCCAGTGCGTCTTCCAGGCGGCTCGACTCCAGGCGGCGCTCCCGCTCGGTCGCCTCGCGAAGCACCACGGCGCGGTCCAGGTCGCCGCGGAGCTTCGCCGATCGCTTGTCCGCGTTCGCCCTGGCCAGGGCCTCGCGCAGCTCGGCCTCGCGTTTCAGCGCCTCGCGCCGGGCCGTCTCCCGGGCGAGCGCCGATCGCAGGTCGACCTCGATCCGGGCTCGCCGGCCGATCTCCTCGGCCACGAACCGGTACATCTCCGCGGGACGTCCGGGGGTCGTTCGACGAGGTTCGGCGGAGGACGAGTCCGTCGGGCGGCCCCGGCGGGCCCCGGTGGCAGGCGCGGCCTCACGCTTCGCGATGGCCCGGCTCCGGGCGCCGGTCGCGGGTGTGGCGCCCCGACCGGTCCGAGGGGTCCGGTCGTCTGCTGCCGGGGGGTCCCGCCGCCGTCTCGCCTGAGCCATCCGCCCTACCCCTCGGTTCCCGTCGAGGTCGCGGGGTGCCAGGCGCCGACGGCCGCCTCGGCGGGGATCGGCGCGTCCGCCTCCACCCGGAGGCGCTCGAAGAGGGCGAGGACGTCGGATCCGGCCTCCGACCGCATCGCGGACTCGTCGAAGCGGTGATGCCGGAGCGATCCGCGCACGGACTCGAGCGCCGCGTCTCGTCGCTCGGCTCCCGCCTCCAGCTCGAGGAAGGCCGCGGCCCGGCGAATTTCGCGATCGAAGTCCGTGAAGTACGCCTCGTATGGGGTGACCAGGCGCCGGTGGGGCGGCGCCGTGGCGAGCACCGCCTCGTTGTACGTCCGCCACAGCCGGAGCCCCTGCTCGAAGGGGAAACCGTTGCGCTCGTGGAGCGACGCCGCCACGTCGAGCGGGTTCCGCACGACCACCACCACGTGGAGGCCGGGCAGCAGGGAGCGCCAGAAGGGCAGGACCAGGCTGTTGCGGGGGTCCTTCCAGCCCCACGGCGCCCTGCCGCGGAAGGACGCGATCAGCCCCCGGGCCTTCCCGCGCAGGTCGTCGAGCCGCTCGCCGTCCCAGTCCGGTGCGGCTGGCGGCTGGTCCCACGCGCCGCCGAGCCGGGCCAGGAGCTCGTCGTTCAGCGCGACGAACCGGGGGTCCTCCCAGAACCCGGCCTCGTTGTCGGGGGCGGGGCGTGGCTGCTCCCCCTCCGGGCCCAGGTCCACGCCGAGCAGGTTCAGGACCCGCGCCACCATGGAGGTTCCCGACCGGTGCATCCCGGCGACGCACACGGCCATCACTTGTCCGTCCCGGCCGCGGCCGTCGCGGGGGCCTCGCGGCCGTCCCGGAGGTCGAAGAGCAAGCAGGCATCGTCCGCCGCGACGAGCCGGTACCGGGACATCAGGTGCTGCTGGAACTCCTCGTAGAAGGACAGCCACCACTCGGTGGTCCGGGGGAACACCAGGAACTCGCCGCCCCGCGAGCGGAGCTCTTCGAGGTGGGCGATGGCGGAAGCGCTGTCTGGCGGGTAGTGCCCGGCGTACACGCCCGCGCCGTCCTGGGGGAAGTGGCCACCATTTCTCCCGTCGAACCGGATGAGCGCCGTGTCGCCCCGGCTGGCCACCAGCACGGTGGCGGCGGGCGGCACGCGGCCCTCCACCACCCCACGGACGTGTTCGACGAGGTGCTCGTAGTCGGCGCTCGGCCGGCGCGGGTGCGGGGACCATTCCAGCCCCCATTTCTGCTCGAACCTGGTCCGGTTCTCCCGGAAGATGCGGTCGCGCTCGCCGGTGGGGACCAGCTTCCCGAACGCTCCCTCCCCGAAGTGGTGGACGAAGACGTCCTCGGCGCACACGACCCGGTAGCCGGCCGTCCGAACTCGCAGCGAGTAGTCGTCGTCCTCGAACATGCCCAGGCCGAACCGCTCGTCGAGGGGCCCGACCCGGTCGAACACGTCCCGGCGCATCGCGACGCAGAACATGGTCGCCGTCCGGATGTCGAAGACCGCGGCGGACGCGGACCGCGACCGCTCCCGCGCGAACTCCGCCAGCTCTCCGTAGGTCCGGTAGCGAGTGGGGATCTCGGCCTCGTTGCCGCACCGGTTCGTGACCGGGCCGACCAGGCCGGCGGTCGAGTCCTCGAGGTGACGGCGCAGGCGCGGCAGCCACCCCGCGGGCAGAATCGTGTCGTTGTTGAGGATGACCAGCGTGCTGCCCCCCGCGGCCTCCAGGCCCACGTTCACCGCCGCGGCGAACCCGAGGTTCTCCTTCATGAGGACCGGCCGGACCTTCCTGTTGGCCCGGGCGAGTTCCTCGACGTACGCGGCGGTCCCATCCGTGGAGCCGTTGTCGATGACCACGACCTCCACGGCTTCCCCTCGCACGGAGTGCAGGAGGCTTTCCAGGCACAACCGGGTGAAGGCGAGGTTCTCGAACGTCACCACGACGACGGAGGTCTCGACCGTGCCCCCGCCCGTCGTGCTCGGTTCGACGGTGGGCACGGGCCTTTCCAGGACGGCGCGGACGGTGTCGCCGGGCAGCGTGAGGGGGCGCCGTGAGACGGGTTCCAGCACCAGTTCGGCCGGTATCGGGGCCGGAGCACGCCCGTTCCCCCGGGCGGCGGCAGCCCGGCCGCGAGGCACCTGGACCCCCACCCGGTCGAGCAGCTCCCCGAGCACTCGGCGGTGGTCGAAATACTCCCGCGCGACCTCGAACGCGCGCTCCCTGTGGCGCCGGTCGTCGCGGTTGACCGCATCGATCGCCGCCACGACGTCCTCCACGGTGGAGAAGGCGAACAGCCCTTCCCCCGTCGGCAGCACGTTGCTGAAGCCCGTCTCCTGCGTGATGACCGGCTTCCCCGCCGCGAGGTACGTGGCGCTGCGGTCGCTGAACCAGCCGCTGCGCAGCCGCACGTTCTGGTCCTTGGCCACCGTGAACTCGCCCCGCGACGACCCGATGTAGTCGCGGTAGGCGTCGAGGTCCAGGGAGAACTCCAGGGCGTCCCGGAGCAGCCAGCCGTTCCGCTCCAGGAGTTCCCGCTGTTCCGGGCCGATGCTGCTGCTCGACAGGGCCAGCTCCAGCGGTTGCTCGGTGCGGCTCGGGAGGTCGATGACCTTCAGGAACTCGTGGTGCTTGCTCCAGTGGTAGGCGTCGCCTCCAAAATGGACCTCCCGCCAGGCCTGCTCCCAGTTGCCGACGGTGGTGAAGGCCGTGCCCGTGCGCTCCCCGTATCGCTCCCAGAAGTCCAGGACGACGGGTTGCCTCGTCGGCAGGAACGTGAACCGATCGGACACCGGGAGCCCGCAGTCCGGGTTCCCCAGGTTCTCGCCGAACGAGAAGTGGGCGGCGTGGGCCTCCAGGTACTCGATCGTGTCGACCCGGCCCTGGGCCAGCTGGATCTGCACCTCGACGGGGTCGGTCTCGAGGTAGACGAGCCGCCCGGTGGCCGAATGCTCCGGGCGGGGGACCATCCCCCCGTGCAGGTTGATCAGCAGGTCGGCGGACGCGTACCGGCGGCGGAGCTCGGCCGCGTCGATGCCGAAATGACGGCCCCCGTGGTCGCCCTCGTACGCCCAGTCGCCGCTGAAGCCGAACCGATCGGCGATCCGCTCCAGGAACGCCGCGGCCCTGGCCAAGCCGTCGTCCTCGGGCCGGTGCATGAACATGCTCGGCGTCCTGCCGTGGGCCTCGACGTAGGTGACGCGGAATCCGAGCTCGCGCAGGCCGACGAGGTAGTGGAGCGTCTGCCACACGACGCCCGCCACGGGCACCTTCGTCATCATGCCGAACACCACGACGTGCCCGGGCGGCCGGAGCGCGGGCGCCATTCCGGCCGCGCCGCGGGCCGGGCGCGCGCCGTCCGACGCCACGATCGGGGCTTCTGCTCGCCGCTCGTCCCGGTCGGCCCGCTCGAGGGCGTCGCGAACCGTCGGGCGAAGCGAGGCCGGGCCTTCCGCCGCCAGGCGTCGCAGCTCCATGACCAGCTCCGCGCCCAGCGCGTCTCGCAGGAAGTCGATGGCAGCGTCGCGCCGGTCGGGATCGATGGCGAGGAGCGAGACCCGAACGGCATCTCGGGCCCACGCGATGAGCTCATCCCGGTCGGCCTCGGCCAGCTCCTTCCTCGCTTCGAGACGCCGGGCGTCGCTCGTCGCACCGAGCTCGCGAGCCAGCTCGGCGATCCTCGATCCCTCGAGGCCGGCCTCCCGGGCCGAGGAGGTCCGCGGCCGGTAGCCGACCTGCGCGTTCCACAGCTGCGTGTACAGGCCGTCGCGAGCGAGGAGCTCGTCGTGGCTCCCCATCTCCACGAGCCGGCCCTCGTCGAGCACGAGGATCACGTCCGCGCCGCGGATCGTGGACAGCCGGTGCGCGATGAGGATCGTGGTCCGTCCTTCCATCAACCGTTCCAGCGCATCGAGGATCACCGCCTCCGTCTTGGAGTCGATCGAGGACGTCGGCTCGTCCAGGATCAGGATCGGCGCGTCGCGCACGAACGCCCGCGCGATGCTGATGCGCTGCCGCTCCCCTCCGGAGAGCTGCGCCCCCCGCTCCCCGAGCTCCGTGTCGTACCCGTGCGGCAGCCGCATGACGAAGTCGTGCGCGTTGGCGGCCTTGGCCGCCTCGACCACCTCGCGCATCGAGGCGTCCAGACGGCCGTACCGGATGTTGTCCGCGATCGTGCCCGAGAACAGGATCGGCTCCTGGTGCACGACGGCGATCTGGGTCCGCAGCGACTTCAACGACAGCGTCCGGAGGTCCTGCCCGTCCAGGAGGATCCGGCCCTGTTTCGGATCGTGGTAGCGGACCAGCATGCTCACGAGCGTCGTCTTGCCGGCGCCGGTGGGGCCGAGGACCGCCACGCGCCGGCCCGGCTCGATGTGGAAGTCGACGTCGACCAGCGTGTTGGCACGGCGGTGGTACGCGAAGTGGACGCGCTCGTAGCGGATGTCCCCCGTCGCTCGCCCGATGTCGACCGGGTCCGGCGGTTCCTTCACCTCCGGCTCCATGTCGAGCAGCTCCTTGCACTTGTGCAGGTGGAACAGGTCGTTCTGGAGGGACCCCAGCGTCCCGCTGATCTGCTGGACCGGCGAGTAGATCGCCGCGATGTAGGCCAGGATCACGGTCAGGTCCCCCACGCTGAGGTGTCCCGTCAGCACGTGATAGGCGCCGAACCCCATGACGAGCCCGGTGCCCGCGGCGGTGAGCGTCTCGACGACGAACGAGAACAGCGTCTGCCGGACGGTGACCTGGACGCGGGCCCGAAGCGCGCCCTCCGCCTGGGTGCGGTACCGCATCAGCTCGAAGCGCTCCCGGCCGAAGGCCACGACGAGGCGCAGCGTGGTCAGGACCTCGTGGACGATGGAGATGGCCTCCATCTCCCGTCCCGCCACCTCCCGCACCGCCGGCAGGACCCGCTGGCTGTAGTGGCCGAGGGCGTAGTAGATGGGCGGGACGATCGACATGGCGAGCAGGGCGAGCATCGGGTCGATCCGATACGAGACCCAGAACATCCCGACCAGCGTGAACAGCGCCTGTGCCACCGGGGGAAGGGCCATCACGATGTTGCCGGCCGAGGTGGCCATGCTGTTGACGCGGTAGATGAAGCTTCCCGTCTTCGTCCTGTCGTGATAGGCGAAGGACAGCCGCTGGGCGTGCTGGAAGAGGTCGCTGCGGAGGTCGAGCAGCATCCGCTGGTCCATCTTCGTGGTGATGTACTCGTACAGCAGGGCGACGCCTTGCAGGAGGGCATTGATCAGCAGCGTCGCCACGGCCGCGAACGCCACGAGCCGGATCGGGCTGGTCCCCACCAGGCCGGCGATGGGGCCGGGAATGGGCTTGTCGTGCTGGAGCACGCTGTCGATGAGGAACGCCAGCGGCCAGGGCATCAGCACGGCCAGCCCCGCGCTCACGGCCATCAGTCCGATCGCCGCGAACCACGACTTCGAGTACGGCTTCGCGTACCGGATCGCGTAGGGGGCGTCCTTCCACGCGGCCCACTTGCTGCCGCCGTCCTTCCCCCTGTCCTTGCTGGGCCGGCGGCTCATGTCACGTCCTCGAGACGGCGTCGAAGGGCGCCGCAGGCAGCCGCGCATTGCCCGGTCACACCGATGACCAGCGCCGCAGCCCCCGTGCCGAGGACCGCGGAGGCCACGACGGCGCCGGCCAGACCCGCCGCCGTCCCCGCGCCGGCGAGCACCGCGATGAGCACCAAGGCGCCTCGTGAAGCGCGGGGCCACGACCGAAACCTGACGAGCTGCCGCCCCGACCCGTGCTCCTCGATGGCCACGAGGAGCCGCGCGGCGCCCAGGCCGCCTCCGCGCACCTCGAGGTCCCACCCGTCGGTGGGCCCCCCGGGGGCGACGACCGCGCCGGTGGCGCGGAGGTTCGCCTCCATGCCCGCCACCGTCTCGATGGCGCCGACCCAGCGCTCCCGCCACCGCGTCCCCACCCGGCGGACCGGCAACGACCCACGGGCGCGCGTCCGGCTGCGCCACGGCGTGAGGCCGCCCCGCAGCCGCCCCCGCAGCCGCGCCATGGGCTGGAGGACGTGCAGGAGGGCGGTGAGCGTGCGGCGCCGGAGCCGGTGGCGGAGGCGCCCGGGAAGCTCGCGGACGGCCCGCCCGGACGATCGCCACGCCGCCGCACCCGACGCCACCGCGCCGAGCAGCGCGAGCGGGGCCCCGGCCAGGGCCGGCCGCCACAGCACCCCGAGCACCGACGCCAGGACCAGGACGCCGATGGCCAGGTACCACTCCGGCATCGCGAACAGGGACCACAGGCCGGCCACGGGTTCGTTCGTCGCGCTCTGGAACGAGCCCGCGCCCCACACGCCGTGGTACACGCCCCCGCTCCGCCTGAGGCCCGCGGATCCGGGGCCGTACACGCTGCCGCCCCACGACACGTGGCCCACCCCGTTGTAGCGCTCGGGCCACTTCCGCTCCAGGAGCGCCTCGGCCCTCCCGTAGCCGCGCTGCTGGCGCCAGTAGGCTCGGATGGAGTTCCGCCGGTGGTGCCACACCACCGCCGCCGGGCTGTAGCCGATCGTCCACCCCCGGTCCCGGAGGCGCCAGCACAGGTCCACGTCGTCGCCGGCCACCCGGAACCTGGGGTCGAAGCCGCCCAGCTCCTCCAGCGCCGCCTTTCGGAATGCCATGTTGCAGCCGGGGATGTGCTCGGCTTCCTCGTCGGTGACCAGCACGTGGGTGGGACCGCCCGGCGCATGCGCGACGGCCTCGGCGACCGCTCCGTCCCCCGGCGGCGCCAGGTTCGGACCGCCCACTCCGGCGTGGCGGCTTCCCACGAACGACAGCGCGAGGTGGCGCAGCCAGTCGGGGTCCGGGTACGCGTCGTCGTCCAGGTACGCGACGATCTCGCCGGTGGACGCCCGCATGCCCACGTTCCGGGCGTGGGACAGGCCCGCGTTGCCGATCGTGATCACCGGGAACCCGTACGTGCGAGCGATCCGCGCCGTCTCGTCGGTCGATCCGTCGTTCACCACGACGACCTCGAAGTTCGGGTAGTCCAGCCGCCGCAGGGCGTCCATGCAGTCGCGGATGGTGCGGGACCCGTTCAGGCTGCACACCACCACGGAGATCCGGGGCCACCGGACCCCGGGCGGGAACGGCGCCTCGGCCATGGCGCCGGACACCGCGGCCAGGGCCGGCTTCGCGCTTCCGTCGCGCCGAACCAGGCCGAAGTCCCAGTCCCGGACCGGGACCGCGCCCCGGTGCCACGCGTCGCTCCAGCTGAACACGAACGCGCCGGCACACCCGGTCCCGAACGCCGCTCGCACCTCCCGCGCCAGCAGCGAGGCCTGGCGGTCCGTCCCGTTCCTACGACTGTCAAGCCCGATCTCGCCGAGGACCAGGGGCCGGTCACCGGCCAGGTTGTGGAGGCGGGGGAGGTAGGCGCGGAGCGGCTCCGGCGACTCCAGGAAGACGTTGAAGCACACCAGGTCGAGGAAGGGCAGCTCGAGGTACTCCGTGGAGGGGTAGTTCACGTACGTGACGAGCGCCTCCCCGTCCTCGTCTCGGGTGGCGTCGGCGAGCCGGGCCAGGAACCGCTCCACCGGACGGCGTCCGTACCACCGCACGATGGGCGCCGGGATCTCGTTGCCGACCGCGTAGCTCATGACCGCGGGGTGCCCGGCACACGCCCGGACCCCCGCGCGGACCCGGGCCTCGATGTCCCGAGCCCGCCGCCGCTCGTCCAGGAAGGCCACGTGCTGCTCCCAGGGCAACCCGACCATGACCCGGACGCCCCGCTCGGCCGCCGCGTCCAGCAGGCTGCGGGGCGGGACGGTGTAGGTGCGGACGGCGTTGAAGCCGGCCGCGGCGATCCTGTCGAGGTCGGCGGCGACCGTCTGTGGGGGGCCGTACTCCTTCCCGTCGGCACCGAACGGCCCGTAGGTGACCCCCTTCACGTGGCACTTGTCAGGCCCGTGGAAGAGGAACTTGCCCTCGGCACGGAGCCTTCCGACGACCTCGGGGCGGGATCGGTCCCGGGGCGGCTCGACGACGGACACCGCGTCGGGCCGGCGACGCGTCGTGTGTGAAGGGGAAATGGTCTCCATGCTCTGTCGTTTCCGAAGGGGTCAGGGAAGGGCGATGGCGCAGTTGTCGCCGACCATGAGCTGGACCGAGGGCGGCGCGGAGTCGGCTCGACGGATGTGGACGTTCCTGCCGATCAGCGAGTCGCGGATGCGGCGGACCTCCACGATGCGGCAGTCCCCCATCACGATCGAGTTCCCGATCTCCGTGTCGACCAGGGCGGTGTTCGTGTAGATCGAGGTCCAGGGATCGACGATGGAGTGCTCGATCACGCAGCCGGCCGCGATCGAGGCGGGGCCGCGAATGACGCTGTCGCGGACCACGGCGCCCTCCTCGACCAGGACCTCCCCCACCACGTGGGACCCCTCGTCGACGTCGCCCTCGATCCGGCGTTCCTGGAGGTCGAGCACGAAGCGGTTCGCCTCCAGGAGGTCCTCGAGCTTCCCGGTGTCCTTCCACCAGTCGTGGATCCGCTCCGCGCGAACGGTGTAGCCGTGATCGACCAGGTACTGGATGGCGTCGGTGATCTCGAGCTCGCCGCGCCAGGACGGCGCGATCGCCGACGCCGCCTGGAAGATGGCCGGCGTGAACAGGTAGACGCCCGACATGGCGAGGTCGGAGATGTGCTCGCGAGGCTTCTCGACGAGGCGGACGACCCGGTCGTCCTGCACGACGGCGACGCCGAAGCGCTCCGGGTCCGGCACCTTCACCAGGAAGATCTGCGCGTCCGGCCCGTGCTCCTCGAAGGTGCGGACGAACCCGGTCAGCCCCTCCCGCACCAGGTTGTCCCCCAGGTACATGAGGAAGGGCTCACCGTCGAGGAACTCCCGGGCGGTGAGGACGGCGTGCGCGAGGCCGAGCGGCGCTTCCTGGCGGATGTAGGTGACCTCGATGCCCCACCGGGAACCGTCCCCCACCGCACCGCGGATCTCCTCCTCGGTGTCGCCGACGATGACGCCGACCTCGCGGATGCCGGCCTCGGCCATGGCCTCGAGCCCGTAGAACAGGATCGGCTTGTTGGCCACCGGGATCAGCTGCTTCGAGTTCGTGTGCGTGATCGGGCGAAGGCGCGTGCCGTGCCCGCCCGCGAGCAGAAGCCCTCTCATGCGGCGCCCTCCGTGTCCATGACCGGGGGCGGCGGAATGTCGCCGTAGATCGACTCGGCGTCGGCGACCAGCGGCAGCCACCAGGCCGCGTGGGCCCGGTACCACGCCACGGTCGCCGCGAAGCGTTCCCACGGATCGGCCGCCCGCCAGCCGGCGGCTTCGATCCGTGAGGGGTCGACGGCGTACCGGCGGTCGTGCTCCGGCCGGTCGTAGGCCGTGAGCGAGATCCGATCCGTCGGCAGCCCCAGGTGGTCGACGACCCAGCGAGCGAGCGCGACGTTCGCGATCTCGGGATCGTGCCGGGGCCCGACGTTGTAGACGGGCTGGGGTCGCTCCAGGTCGAGCACGAGCCGGATGGCCGCGGCCAGGTCGTCCACGTGCAGCCACTGCCGGACGCTCGCGGTGCGCCCCGGCGACCACGGGCCCGTACACCTCGTCGGTCGACACGTGGACGACGCGGGCCACCCCGGCCCGGGCCGCCTCCTCCAGGACCACGCGGGTGCCGACCACGTTCGTCCGCCAGAACCGGTCGGGGTCCGACTCGCTCCGGGTGACGTGGGACTCCGCGGCCAAGTGGACGACGGCATCCGCCCGGATGGCGGTGAGGGCGTCGTGGACGCCTTCGCGATCGCACACGTCGGTGCGGAAGAAGGTCACGCCGGGGGCGTCGACGAGGTCAGCGATCCGATCGAGGCTCCCCGCGTAGGTGAGGCAGTCGAGGAGGCCAAGCCGGCCGCCCCGGTCGCGGAACCAGCCCCGGGCGAAGTTCGAACCGATGAAGCCGGCCGCTCCGGTGACGAGCAGGTTCAATGCCCTCCACCACCGTTCCCGTTCCCCCCCGAGCCGCCGTTGCCGTTGCCGTTGGAACCGCCGTTGCCGTTGGAACCGCCGTTGCCGTTGGAGCCGCCGTTGCCGTTGGAGCCGCCGTTGCCCTCGGAGCCGCCGTTGCCCTCGGAGCCGCCGTTGCCCTCG
>WNGA01023536.1_pt1 | contig 13236 bp, 9 predicted proteins | sample 5400061 | NCBI WGS metagenome assembly WNGA01 (sample SAMN13153366, study PRJNA577476) | soil metagenome | isolation source: 100 cm soil or saprolite under grassland replicate 2 | place: USA:California | collected 2016-06-15 | reverse complement strand
GGTGGGCTCTTACCCCACCGTTTCACCCTTACCCTTTGGATCAAGGGCGGTCTGTTCTCTGTGGCCCTGTCCGTCGCCTTGCGGCGCCCAGGCGTTACCTGGCGGTCTGCCCTGCGGAGCTCGGACTTTCCTCGATGAGTCGATCCTGCCGGCCCACCGCGACCATCGTGCCCCCGCCACCTCCAGGAGGAAAGCTATCGGCGCGCGGGCCCTCCGGGCAAGGCTCACTTCGCAAGGCGGCGGATGAGCCGCCCCAGGCTGTCGGTGCGGGAGATGGAGAGGGGGAGCCAAAACCCGTCGTGCTCCACGAACGCGAGCCCCCGCAGGCGAGGCCAGTCGCCGGCGGCCACCGGCTCAGGCGCCAGGTCTACAGCCGAGAGCGCGAAGATGCCGCGATCGTGGTAGCGCACCAGCGCGTCGCGGACACGCCGCTCGCGCGTCCACAACAGGACGGGCGCGTCGGGAGCGGAGAAGCCACGGAGCAAGCCGAGCGAGAACCAGTCGCTCGGCATCTCCGCGGAGCGAAACGCAAACCGCGCATCGGGGTTCAGGCGGCGGACGTCGGCCTGGATGGCCGCGGCGCGCTGCGCCACCAGACGCTCGAGGCCGTCGTAGTAGCGACCCAGCCAACCGCGTTCGAGCAGTGTGTCGTAACGCGCGGCCGCTGGCAGGGCGGCGAGTTGCTCCACTTGTCCGCTGTCCGCGCCGAGCGCGCGCAACCCTTCGCGGTAGGTGGCGTCGCAAAACCCTGCTGCGGCGTATCCGCCGCGCGCCGCATCCAGGTCGAGCGCCACACCGGCGATGAGCTCGCTCCGAGCCCCGCCCCGGCCCCCGCCTCCCAGCCGCGCGAGTGCGCGATAGGCTGGGCGCAGCGTGTCGCGCCACAACAACGAGTCGAGCGCGCACCACACGCCCACCGTATCGCCGCGCACGTCGCGCTCCACGGCGTCTCCCGTTCCGAGCGGGGGGCGGAGGTCGGCGAGCGCCATGGCGGGAAACCAGCGCACGCTCGTCGCCTGCAAGCGGTCCGCGATCGGGCGCCACGCGTTCCTCAGCCCGAGCGAATCCGCGCGCGCCGGCGCCTGTACTTCGGTGGCGAGGACATTCAGGGCGGCTGCATCGACGAGCGCCAGCATGGACTCGAGGGAGCGCTGGCGCGGGTCGCCCCACAACACGCGCATGCCCTGGCGGCTGATCCACGGCGGCACACCCCCTTCCCTGGCGCGCTCCGCCGGCGCCGGTCGGGGAAGCGCCATCACGTCCGTCCCGGGGGGCGGTGCGAGCGGCGGTGGGTGGGTCGCTACGGGGCGTGGGGCCCCGGCGAGGGCGAGCGGGGCGCCGTGTGCCCGGGCGCCCCCGGCCGGGGCGACCGACGCCCATTCGGCGGGGCGACGCGTCCAGCGCGCCAGCGCCTCCAAGAAGGCGCGGGTGCGGCTCAGCGCCTCCACCGAGAGCGGCGCCGGCAAGGTGCTTGGCCGGAGATCGATGCCGGCCGCCGCCAGGGCGTGGCGACTCACCACCAGGACGAGGCCGTCGGCCACCCGACTCGCCGCGACGACCGCCGCGCCCGGGCGCGGGGCCGGCGTCTCGCGCGGCGGCCGGATGAACGCGGTCGCGCTGGTCCGGGCCAGCACCTGGCTCGGGTCGCGGGCCAGCAGGACGTGGTTGCGGCCCGCGGGGAATGGCGCGATGCCGGCGTTATCGAGCGCCGATTGAGGCAACGGCCAGGCGGCCGGCTGCGGCTCGATCGCCCCTGCCGGCAGTGGGATGGTGTCCTTCAGCGGGTAGTCACCGATGACGATGCCGGCGCCCAGCGCGGCGAGCCAGCGGTTCATGATCCAGCGATCGAGAAACCCCTCGCCGTCCCCCGCGTAGCCGAGCACGACCACCCCGCCCCGCTGCAGCCACTCGTTGAGGATCGCGAGGTCGCCCAGCGTCAGCGCGTCGGAGGGGGCCTCGGGCTCCCGCCCCCCGAGCAGCAGCAGGGTGCGGTAACGAGCCAGATCGGCGCGGGTCAGGTGCGGGTAAAAGCGCCGGTACTCGACGGTATATCCGACCTCGTGCCAGGGAGCGGCCGTGGACTCGAGCACCAGCGGGTCGGACAGAGCGAGGTCGAGCAGCAGGGCGCGCCGGGACTGCGGCTGGCAGGCGGCGAGGCTGCACGCCAGAGCGACGCAAACACGGAAGGCCTTCATCTCGGGAATAATTCTAACTGGGCGAACCCCTTCTCTTCGTGAATCGGCCCCGGCCGCCAGGCGACGGGCTGGGCGAAGAGGGGGCCTGCATGCACGAACGTATGGTACTCGCCGCGCTCGCCGCAGGGATCCACGCCCGGGAGCCGCGCGATGTCGGTCGCGAACGCCTCATCGACCGGCCGGCCCAGCCACGATGCCGGGAGCTTCGCGGTTTCGACGCACGTGACCACGGCGTGCGCGCCGGAATCCACGAACTCGTCGAGCAGCATCGCGGGCGCGTCGCCCCAGAGCGGCTCTCGGTGCTCGAGTCCCTGAGCGCGCACGCGCTCCTCGAACCAGGCGCGCACGTCCGCCAGATGGATGTTGCCGAACACCACGCCCGTGCCCCCGCGCGCGGCGAGCTGGCGCAGCGCCGCCAGAAAGACGGCTTCGTAGTCGTCGGTGGTGGTGGCGTGTTGGTGCAGGCGGAGCCCGAGCCCGAATGCCTGTGTGGCGACCAGCTCTTTGCGCGTGGCGTGGAAGCGGACTCGGCCGGTGGGCCCGTCATACAAGTTGACGAGGGTGGTGACGCTCAGCCCTTGCTGCCGTGCGCGGAGCAGGGCCAGGTAGCTGTCCTTGCCGCCCGACCACATGAGGGCGTAGCCGGCGCCGCGCACCCGCTACGACACCAATGCGTAGGGTGCGAGCGCCTGCCGCATCTCCCCGGCTGTCTGCCAACGCTCGTCGCGCGCCTTGGCGAGCGCCCGCATAACCGCCTCGCCGAGGGGCTTGGGTACGTCCCGCCGCAGCCCCCGCAGGTCGGGCGGTGGGTGGTGCTGTTGCATGTCGAGCACCGCGGCGGCGCTGCTCGAGGAGAACGGCGGCCGGCCCGCGAGCGCCTCGAACAGCACCACGCCGAGGGAGTAGATGTCCGTCCGCCCGTCGATGTCGGGTGAGCCGCCCGCCTGCTCGGGGCTCATGTACTCCTCGGTGCCCACGACGAAGCCGCTGCGCGTGACGCGGTCCTCGCCCGAGTGGGCGATGGCGCGGGAGATCCCGAAGTCCACCAGCATCGCGCCGGACGGCGAGCAGACGATGTTGTCGGGCTTGATGTCGCGGTGCGCCAGGCCGTGTCCGTGAGCGTGCTCCAGGGCTTCGAGGATCTCGGACGCGGTGCGCACCGCCCGATCGACCGGAAGCTTCCGCTCGCGCCGCAGCACCTGCCGCAAGGTGTCGCCCGCGACGTATGGCATGACGAGCCAGAGCAGGTAGTCGGTCTCGCCCGAGTCGACCAGCGGGGCGATGTGGGGGTGGTGAAGTTGGGAGGCGTAGCGGATCTCGCGCAGGAAGCGATCCGCCGCCACGGACACGGCAAGCTCCGGGTGGAGGACCTTAATCGCGACCCTCTGGCCCTGCGGGTCGTAGGCGCCGAACAGCATGGCGTTGCCGCCCCGGCCCACCGCCGTGATGACGGTGTAGCGATCGCCCAGCGCCTTGCGGACCCGCTCGATCAGATCGTGAGCCAGCACCACTCCTTGGTGAGGGGCGTCCGATTCATCTGTACGCCGCGGTCCTTGGTGATCAGCAGGTTGTTGGAATGGTTGTACCCGTAGCCGCCCGCCGGGTCGTACAGCCCGGGCTCGTTGGAGAACATCATCCCCTCGGCCAACGGCGTCGCGTCGCCCAGCGCGATGTACGGCTTCTGGTGCCCTTCCATCCCGGCGCCGTGGGCGGGGCGGTGGTACACGAAGCGCTCGAGCCCGGCGCGCCGCGCGATCTCGTGCACGCGCGCGGCCACCGCACGGCCCTCCACACCCGCCTTGGAGTACTCTTGCTGCGCCAGCGTCATCTCCGTGTGCACTTCCCACATCTTCTTCTGCGCGTCGGTCATCGGGGCGATGTGACAGGCCCGGTACCCCTCGCCGCCGTAGCCGCCGATGCGGACCATGACGCCGGAGAACTGAATCGCGTCGCCGCGCTGGATCTTCGTGTGAAAGAACTGGTTGGGGTGGGGGTACGCCGTGCCGACGCCGGTGCGGCAGCCGACACTGATGTCGACGCCCACCGCCGTGTGCGGGCGGCTGTCGCGCTTGACGTCCTTCAGGACCAGCTCGGTTCCGAACGCCTCGGCGGCGTGGCGCACGTCGAAGTCGGTCGCGTCGGTGCCGTGCTGCAGGACGTAGCGGCGGCAGAACTCGAGGAGCTGATCGGCGTAGTCGATCGCCCGCTGCGTGAGGGCGACCTCTTCGGGCGTCTTGATCAGCCGCATGCCGTGCGGAATGTCGCCGGCGAAGCGGAACGTCGCCCGACGCAGCGTATCGCGGAATCGGCGCAGCGTGCTCTCGGGGGCGTCCCAGTCGAGGCCGATGGTCTTGGCGGCGAAGCCGCGCCGTTCGAGGCCGCGCAGCATCCACAGCCAGAGGTCTACCGTGCCCTGCGGGCTCGCCACGGGCCCCGTCCGCGGGTCGTTGTGCGCTTCGGCGTGGGGGAAGTCGAAGTACGACTCCGCGTCGCGAATCCACCAGCCCGCGACCAGGTCGCGGTCCAGTCCGGGGACGAAGAGGGTCGGGTCGCCGGACGCGGGCACCCACAGCGCTTCGGGGCGCTCGGTCTGCGAGTGGAAGTAGCCGGAGAGGTAGAGGATGTTCCATTGGTCGCGGCACAAGAGTCCGTCCAGACCTGCGGCCTGGAGGGCGCGCTGCAGCCGCGCGATCGTGCCGCGATACCAGCTGATCGGCAGGCGGTCGGGGACGTCCTGCAGGCCGGTGGGGTCGCGCCGGGGCGAGGTCCACCACCAGGGGACGGCGCCGATCGCGTCACGGGTGGGCGCGAGAGCGGCGGCGGACGCCAGGAGTGAGGTGCGGACGAAGTCTCGGCGGGTGGGCATGGGGTGGAGTCTCCGGATCGTGGGACCGGCTACAGAATAGGCGGGCGCGCGGGGGAAAAAGGAAGGGCGGCTCCCGAGAGAGCCGCCCTTCCACCCCCCCGGGGGAAGGGCTACTTCAAGAGCAGCTTCAACAGCCCCGGCCGGAAAAAGGTACGGGAGAGCGTCGTGCCGGTCGCTTGATCGTAAATATTGAGGCCAAGGAAGAAGTCGATCGTTTGGCCGACGGCTACACTGATGTCGTGAGCGTCGCCGCTCGAGAGCGGATGGGAGACCTCGTAGATCGACTCGGCGCCGTTGTTCCCATAGGCGGCTTGACCGTCCGTCGTTCCTCCTGCGGCCGCGTCGGCTTGCGAGCATATGCTACCCACCGGGCACGTGGGGCTCACGGTGTTGTCAAACCAGTAGTCGTCCTCGAACGTGAGGTTCGGGTTCCGGAAGACGATGAGGTCGTCGCCGCTGTTGATCCCGCCGGACCTGTTCTGGTCGAACTGGAAGTCCACCGAGCTCCGCGGATCGGGTCCCCGGCTGAACCGCACGAGGAAATACACGTTGGCGTCGTCGTTCATCGCGCACAGCATTGCCGGCGTGGTCCCGCCCTCAGGTATCGTGGCCGCGAATTGCAAGCACCGCGCCCTGGCCCACGTTGTGTCGAACTGCCCATCGATCGCCGCCGTGCCCCTGCCTCCGATGTCGGCAATGGCGAAGGAACGAGATTCCGCACTCATTGGTGCGAACCCGACCTTGCTGCCGGTCGCGAGCAACGTGGCACCCTCACACGCACCCGACACGTCGATGAGCGAGAACGTCGTACGGCCAGTCGCATCCGTGAGGGCACTCAGCTCCGTTTCGCCCATCCCACAGCCGAGCGCGCCGTTAAGCGGCCCATCCGTGAGCGTCACCTGAACCCCGGGCAGTACGGCTCCGGCCGCGTCTTGCGCGCCGACGACGACGACCAGGGTCCGCAGGTTGGCGATCTGGTCCGTCGGCTGCTGCACGAACGTCAGGGAGCCGATCGCGAGGCCCGTCGCCGTGAACGTCAGGGACGGGGGTGTGACGCCGCCGAACGGCGGTCCCCGTGCTCGCGCCGGTGACGGTGCCCCCACCGCTCGCCACGGTGAAGGTCACGGGCACGCTGTCGACGAGGGCGCCCGTGGAGTCGTGGAAGATCACCGACGGCGGGGTCGCCACGGCGGTTCCGACGGTCGCGGTCTGACCATCCCCGTCGTTCTTCGCCATGTCGGTGACCAGACCCCAGGTGAACGTGCTGAATCCGTCGGTGCTCCCGCCGGCGCCGAAGTCGAACACCATCGGGCGCGCGCTGGCGAACAGGGGCCGCGGGCTCAGCAGCCGGCCGACCGCGCGAGCCGCGAGGTTCAGGAGGCCGGGTTTCGCCAAGCCGATGGGCGCCTGGTAACTCGGGTCGCACGGCAAGAACGGCGCCGGCGCGTTGGGCAACGGGCGAAGCCGCGGCGAATCGCCGTCGTCGAACTGGAAGATCTGAATCTTGGGCTCCTGCGATTCGTTCACCCCGGTCAGGTCGACGCAGATTCCCACGATCACATTGGTGTTGAACGTCCCACCCGGCAGGGGCGGATCAGTCCGGAACAGGTAGCACGAGTTGTCGGCGGCGCCCGGCTGGCCCTGGAACGTCTGGCCGACCAGACCCGGGATGCAGGGCCGATCGTCGACCGACTCGACGATGATGGTGACGTCCGCGTCTACCGCGCCCGCCGGGATGAAGACGCCGGCCTGGAAGTTCTGCGTCACGATCGTCGTGTTCTCCCCCGGACGTGCGGTGCCCTCTCCACAGTCCGCCCCTGCCCCGCACAGGGCCCCGCCCTCGATGCGGAATTTGATCGGCAACGTCCGGTCATCGAGCAGCGGGATGTATTGGTCGGTCAGGACGTTCTTCAACTCTCTCCCCGAGCTCACCACGTCGACGTCCGCCAAACCCAGCTCCGTCGATCCCACGAGAACGCGGATCCGGTAGGTGCAGCCGGGATTCAGGTTGTCCGCGTCCGTGTGCCAGTTGACCTGATACCGCTCGTCAGCGAGGCTCACCACGACCTGCGACCCTGAGAACGTCCGGACCACGCCGGCAGCGCAGCCGTTCACGTCCAGCCGCGTGATCTCCACGATGGGCGAGAGATTCGGGTTGAAGACGCCGCTGAAGGTGGGCTGCGATACGATCGGGGGCAGGAAGAAGAAGTGCTGGTTGCCGTTGTTGTTGCCGGCGTCCTGAATCAGTGCTGAGGGGGTCTGGAACGGCGTGAGCTGGTCGCCTTGACATCCGAACAACACGGCGGCGGCGAGGCACGCGAGGGCGATGCGCTTCATGCTAGGGCTCCCTAGGGCGGTGTGGCGCGGCTGCCACAGAGGGAGCTTAAGATTCACCACGCATGATCGGTGCGCTAGGGCACACGAGCCAGATGGATGTGAGCTAGATCACATACGTGGCGCCCCGCTACTGGGCGCCGATCATCGCCTTGAACCGCGGATCGTCCTGAAGGGGTCGCCACCACCAGTGCACGCTCTTGCGGAACCCCTCCCGGTGGCGCGGGTTGGCGACCAGCCACTCACCCAAGAGCCGGATGGCTTCTTCCTTGTCCCCCAGCATGGTACGAACGGACGCTTCCCACCCCAGGAGGTCTCGCGTAGGGTCGACTGCTGCCGTGCCGCGGGAGCGTTCGAGGACGTGGCGGGCACTGTCCTTGAGACCCGCCCGGCCCAGGACGGCGGCCACGTAGATCGGCTCGAGCAGCTGCTTGAAGGGGCGGTCGCGCTCGGGGACGAGCCGCACGGCTTCTGCGGCAAGCCGCCACGCCTCGGCGACGTCCGCGTCGAGGGCCTTGGTCGCCAAAAGCATGAGGCGGCACTCGACGAACCGCGGGTCGTTCGGGAACCGGCGGCGCCCCGTGTTGCACCAGTCCAGGGCCGGCTGGAACAGCTCGAGGTCGTACGAGGTGACGAACAGCCGATACAGAATGTTGTCGGTGCCGGAGAGGTAGGCGTCGGCCTCATACGCCGTGCGCGCGGCCCGGTTGGCCTCTACGAACTCGCGCGTGTTGTAGTACAGGTGAGACAGCATGGTCCAGGCACCGACCTGGTTCGCGTTCAGGCGCGTGGCGCCCTCCAGGTCCGCCCGCGCCTCGCCGAGCAGGCGTTCCGCGGCAGCGGCGTCGGGCTCGAGGCCACGGAGGAAGCGCTGGTAGCGGATCGTACCCCGGATCTCCAGTGCATCGGGGCTGCGCGAGTCCACGCGCAGCGCGCGCTCGCTGTGCGCCAGCCCCACCAGGAAGAACCGGTCCATCTCGCGGGGCTCGCGCTCCAGGCGCGCGCGGAGGTAGGCGACCCGGGCCCGCGCCACCACCGGGTCCACCCAATTGTGATCCAGCTCCTCCGCCCCCTGCAGCAGTGAATCGGCCCGGGCGTACAGCGCGGCTGCGCCGGCGTCGTCGATCCCGGCCGCGCGCGCGGTCTTCAGCGCTCGTTCGGCCTGCTGCAACAAGGACCACGCGGCAGGATTGTCGGTGCCCGCGCGCTCCGCGCGCAGCCGCACTTCCTCGCCGAGCCGCTCGCGCAGAACGCGCGCGACCTCTCCGGCGAGCGTGTCGCGGATGGCCAGCAGGCTGCGCGCCGGCTGCTCGAAGCTCGCCCGCTGTAGCAGGTCAGCCCCGCTGGCGCCATCGACCAGCCGGACCGTGACGCGCATCCGGTCGCGTACCGGCTCCACGCTCCCTTCGACCAGCGTCCCGACGCCCAGCGCGCGGGCGATGCTGTCCCGCGGCAGCTCAGAGCCCCGGTAGGGCCCGACGCCGTTGCGGGAGATCACGTCGAGGGAGCGCACCTGGCTCAGTTGGTCGATCAGCGCCTCGGTGAGGCCGTCGGTGACATACCCGAGCGAGGAGTCCTCGCTTCGATCCTGGAAGTACAGGACGGCGATCCGGCGCGAGTCGAGCCCGCGCGTGATCCCGTCGGCCCGCGCGTTGCGCGACCAGAGGGAGCGCGTCGCCCAGCCCGCCACGACGATGGCAACTGCCGCCACCCCCACAGCCACGCCGCGCGGCATGCCGAGCCAGCGGGTGGAAGGCGGCGCCGTCGCCGGTCCCGTGACGCGCGACACCGGACCCGTGCTCGCGACGTTGATCGCCTCCGCGAACTGCGCCGCCGTCTGGTAGCGGTCGGCGGGCACCTTCTCCAGGGCGCGGTTGATCACCTGCTCCAATGCGTCGGGGATGGCCGCGCGCACGATCCGCAGCCGGGGCACGGAGTCGAGCGAATGCCGCGCCATGATCGCCTGCGCGGTGGGCCCCGTGAACGGCGGCTGCCCGGCGAGCGTCTCGTAGAGCACGCACCCCAGGCTGTAGATGTCGCTGCGGCGGTCCACCTGTCCCATGCCGGACGCCTGCTCGGGGCTCATGTACGCCGGCGTGCCGATCGCGAGGCCCGTCTCCGTGAGCTTGTCCCCGCCCGCCGCGCTGACGGCCCGCGCGATGCCGAAGTCGGCGACGATCGCGTGGCCGCCCGAGAGCATGATATTCTCCGGCTTGATATCGCGGTGCACGACGTCGTGGCCGTGCGCGTAGGACAGCGCGTCGGCGACTTCGCGCGCGATCTGGAGCGCGTCGTCGAGCGGCAGCTGGGGCTCGCGCTCCAGCCGCTCGCGCAGCGACTCGCCCTCGACGAACGGCATCACGTAGTACAGCACGCCGCCCGCGTCACCCGAGTCGTAAACCGCCAGGATATTGGGGTGCTGCAGGCGGGCTGCGAGCTTGATCTCGCGGAGGAAGCGCTCGCGGCCGAGCGCCATCGCGATCTCGGGCCGCAGCGTCTTGAGGGCGACGAAGCGCTCGTGCTTCAGGTCCCGGGCGAGGTAGACCATCGCCATGCCGCCATGCCCCAGCTCGCGGTCGATGGTGTAGCGCTCGGCAAGCGCGGCGTTGAGCCCGGCAATCGCGTCGCTCACGGCACAAACGTACGCCGCGGGCCGCAGCCCGGCTATATCTTCTCGCGGGGAGGGTGCCGCGAGCCGTGATCGAACCGATCCAAGGCGACATCACCACGCAGGCCGTCGACGCCATCGTCAACGCGGCGAACACGACGCTGTTGGGCGGCGGAGGGGTGGACGGCGCGATTCACCGCGCGGCCGGGCCCGAGCTGCTCGTCGAATGCCGGCGCCTGGGCGGCTGTCCCACGGGCGAAGCGCGGATCACCCGCGCCTACCGCCTCCCGGCGCGGTGGGTGATTCACACCGTAGGCCCGGTGTGGAGAGGCGGGCAGCGCGGCGAGGCCAACCTGCTCCGCAGCTGCTACGAGCGATCGCTCGCGCTCGCCGCGGAGCACGGCGCCCGGTCCGTTGCGTTCCCGTCCATCAGCACCGGCGCCTATCGCTATCCGATCGAACAGGCGGCGCGGATCGCCGTGGACGCCGTGCGCGCCTTTGTCGAGCGGCCGACGTCGGTTGAACTGGTGCGGTTCGTCTGTTTCAACGCGCTGGATCTGGAGGTCTACCGGGCCCTGCTGCCCGCGTGAGCGGGTGGTTATGGCGCACGTGCTCGGCGAGCTGGACCGCCAGCCCGTCCGGATCGGCGGAGGGCCAACGCAGCACGACGCCGAACAGGATGCGCGTCGTCACCGCGTCCGCCGCGATGAGGTTCACCCGCACCGAATCGCCCGGTTCGATCGGATCAACGCGCGCATAAATCGCGACGGCGGCCCCCGTCCGGCGGGCCAGCTCGACGGCGGCAATCTCGGGGCGCTCGGCGGCGCGCCAGGTCTCAGCCACGACGGTCTGAGGGACGGCTGCCAGCGGCGCGACGTTCAAACGCTCCGTGAGCGCCTCGGCGAGACTCACGCGCCAGCGGGCGAGTTCGTCGCCCGGCGCGAAGATGTCGATGGGCGCCACCGCGACGAGCTTCGCGTCAGGCGCGTGGCTGCGGGCGTAGCGAACGAAGCTCACGGCGCCCGCGGCCATGAGCAGCACGATGAGACCGCCCAGCGCCAGCAGCAACCGGCGCGTCATTTGAGAGCCTCCAGGCCGGGATTGAGCCGACTTTGACGGCAGGCCATTAGCCTAGCGGCGCATGGTCACCGTCTGCACTGTCCTGCCACCACCCGAGCGCCCCCGGATCGACGCCGCAGGGGACGGCTGCTTCGACACTCTGCACACCGAGTCGCTCCGAGAGGCGCTCCACATCGCCCGCACCCGCCGAGTGGATGCGGTCGTGATCTCGGTGCACCGATGCCATGGCGATGCCTTGCCGGCGGTCGCGCGGTTCGTGCGGGAGTTCCCGGCTATCCCGGCTGTCGCCTTGGTGTCGCGACACGATCGCGAGGCGACGGAGACCCTGCTGCGCCTGGGCGCGACCGGCGTGCGGACGGCTGTGGACTGCACGCACCCCGACGGGTGGCGCCGCCTGCGGGACCTCGTAGGCCATCCGGCGTCGCCGGTGGCCGCCCGCATCTTGGCTCAGCTCCTGCCGGCCCTGGGGGACGTCTCCGTCGAGACGCGGCTCTTCTTCGAGGGCGTGGCGCGGCTCGCGCCCGCGCTCAGCACGGTGCGCGGCCTGGCCCGCCACCTGCGCGTGCGACCCAGCACGCTCATGTCCCGGTTCCACCGCGCGGGGCTTCCCTCCCCCAAGAGCTACCTCGCCGGGATGCGGCTGCTGCACGCCGCTTACCTCTTCCAGAATCCAGGGCTCTCCGTGTCCGACGTGGCGTACCGTATGGACTACTCCTCGCCCCAGAGCTTCGGGCGCCACCTCCGGGCCGTGCTCGGCGTGACCGCGGGAGAATTCCGCCGCCGCTTTCCCTTCGACGTCGCGCTGGTTCGCTACGTCGATTTGCTCATCACCCCGTACCGGCAGGCCCTGCGCGCGTTTCACCCGTTCAACGCGGGGCTGTGGGGCCAAGGACCCAACGCCGCGGCGGCCTGCCGGGCGGGGTGATGCTCAGTCCGCCGCGGGGCGGACGACATGGTGCTCGGCGGTCTGGTGCTCGCGCCGCAACATCGAGAACCGGGCCATGCTGCTGCGCAGCCGCTCGGCGAGCTGGGCGAGCTGCTGCGACGTGGCGGTCAGCTCGCCCATCGAGGTGATCTGGGTCTGGGTGGCCGCCGCGGTGCTGTTCGCCGTCTCCGAGGACGCGCTCGAAATACTCGCCACGCGCTGGAGCGACTCGGCGAGCTCGGCGAGCCGCTGCGCCTGACTGCGCGACACCTCCGCCGTCGCGTTCACAAGGTCGCCCATCAACTGCACTCCCTGGTGCAGCTCCAGGAGGGCGCCGTCGGCCTCCGCGGCCACTGCGCCGATGTCCCGCACCTTGGTCTCCCCCGATTGCATGGCCCGCGCCGCGGCCTCGATGCCCGCCCGCAGGTCACTCACCAGCTCGGCGACTTCCCGCGCGGACTTGCCGGCTTCGGCGGCGAGCGTGCGGACTTCGTCGGCGACGACCGCAAAGCCCTCCCCGTGCTCCTCCGCCCGCGCCGCTTCGATCGCCGCGTTGAGCGCGAGCAGGTGCGTCTGCCGCGCGATGCGCGCGATCGTCTGCGCGAACACGCCGATACGCTCCGACATCCCCGACAACCCCGCCACCGTGGACGCCGTGGCCCGTACCTCCTCACCCACCGCGCGCAACGTGGCGCTGGCGCGCGCGACGCGCTCGCGCCCGCGCTCAGCCGTGGCCACGAGCCGGTTGGCGTCGACCTGCATCAACTCGGCCCGCACGCGGAGTGACTCGGCCTGGTCGGCGGCTTTGGCGCTCTCCCCCCGCGCGCCATCGGCCAGGCCGCGTTGCTGGCCCAGGTCGCCGGCGAGCCCCTGCGACGTCTGGGTGAGCGTCTCGGTGGTTGCGTGCAGCTGCTGCGCCGCCGCCGCCAGTTCTTCGGCGAACGCCGCCACCTCGTCGGCCTCCCGCTGCACTCCCGCGATCGTCGCACCAATCTCTTCCAGCATCTTGTTGAAGCTCTTCTCGAGAAAGCCCAGCTCGTCCGCTTCGGCGGCCGCGGCGCGCACGGCCAGGAACCCCTGCTCCGCCTCGCTCATCACGCTGCGCGCGCGCCGGATCCGGGCGATCAACGTCGCCGGGATGCGCTTCAAGGCCATCGCGACGACGATGAACAGCCCCGTCTCGAGGTAGGTCATGGTTTCGAGACCACCCCCCGGCCGGCCAGGGTTC
>WNGA01019544.1_pt1 | contig 13237 bp, 18 predicted proteins | sample 5400061 | NCBI WGS metagenome assembly WNGA01 (sample SAMN13153366, study PRJNA577476) | soil metagenome | isolation source: 100 cm soil or saprolite under grassland replicate 2 | place: USA:California | collected 2016-06-15 | reverse complement strand
TGCGGGCCGATCAACACGTACGCAGAAGCGTTTGCGGATCCGCAGGTGCAGGCGCGCGAGATGGTGATCGACATCCAGCATCCAACGCTCGGCGATCTGCGCGTTGCCGGGTCGCCGATGAAAATGTCCGAGACACCACCCGTCGTGAATCGCAGGGCACCGCTCCTCGGCGAGCACACCCGCGAGGTGTTGCAAGAAGTTGGCTATAACGACGACGAAATCGCCCTTATAATCGCGCCGAGAGCATGAGCGACCGAAAGTACCGGCAGCGCGGGTATCAGGACGATGACCGCGGACGTCAGCGTCCGGCGCGACCGCCGGGCACACCTGAGGGTCAGCCGCAGCGACGGCCCGAACGGGAGCCGGGTGCGCCCGCCGGCGCGCGCCGCATCTCGTCGGAAGGCGCGAAAAATCCCAACATGCCGGGTTACCGGCAGGTCGCGCGTTGCTCGCGCTGCGGCACTATTGTCGATGGCAGCATCTATTCGCGAAGCAAGTGCGCCAAATGCAATCAGGATCTGCGATCGTGCGCACAGTGCGTGCATTTCGATCCCAGCGCACGCTTCGAATGCACACAGCCGATTGCCGCACGCATTTCGCCAAAGGACGCTGCCAACGAGTGTCAGTTTTTTTCCGCGCGTACGACGTGGGAGCGCGAAACCTCATCGGCGACGGCCAGCGCCGCAACCGAACCCTCCGGTGCACGAAAAGCGTTCGACGATTTGTTCAAGTTCTAGACATTTTCCGCGTTTTCACTGCGCCCCTATCGTTACTTCCTCATTCCACACATCTTCGCGTCGTCACTTCTACATCCCCCATCGGCGGATCAACAGACTTACAATTGACTAATGGCCCTGCTGTCGGCTCAGGACGAACAAGTACTCAAGCAACACCTCTCCGCGATTGAAAAACCCGTCACGCTGATGCTGTTCACGCAAACCATTGGCGGCTCCGAGAGCGGTCCCGTCGCGCGGCAGGTGCTCGACGAAATTGCGCGTCTCAACGAAAAGATTTCGGTTGTTGACAAGAACTTCATCCTCGATCTCGACGATCGTCAGAAGTACGGGATCGACAAGTCACCCGCCATCATTGTGCTCTCAGGCGGCGAGGACACGCGCATGCGCTTTTTCGGCGCACCGACCGGCTACGAATTCGTGCCGCTGGTCGAAGCCGTACTGCTTGCTGGAACGGGCAACGTCGAACTCCAGGACGACACTTTGAAGCTTCTCGCGACGGTCGATAAGCCGATGCACCTGCAGGTGTTCTCCACGCCGACGTGACCGCACTGCCCCAGGGCGGTCGTCCTGGCGCAGAAGATGGCGTTTGCCAATCCACTCATCACTGCGTCGTCGATTGAGGCAACAGAATTCATGGATCTCACGCGGCGCTATCGCGTGACCGGCGTGCCAAAGACGATCGTGAACGAGAGCGTGGAAATTCTCGGCGCATTGCCGGAAGAGATGTTCGTGCGAGCCGCGCTGCAACTGCCGGACCTCGACACGCGCGACGATCAGACGGCACACGTCGATCCGGTCTGATCGCCGGCGTCGAGTCATTCCGAAGCAGGAAGCCATCCTCGACGACTGTGGAAGACAAATCGAGTGTCCTCCGGAATCTGCGCCGCAGGCATCGATGGATGAAGCGGATCACCAGGCAAGGTCAATATCTTGTGCTCGCCGTATTCGATGAGCACGGGTTGTATGCGCACGATCGGATGTCCGCGCGCCCACGCGAGAGCAGCATCGATCGAACCAAACTGCCGCAGTTCCTTGAGTGTCGTCCACGTCGGCGGCGGCAGCATGATCTCGCCGGCGCGTGCGCGTTCGATCGTATCTGCGGGCGTCAACCAGGCGAGCGCAGTCGCTTCACTTGCATCGTGCCGCGCCTCCTGATCGGCGGGCATCATCGTGATGAAAAACCTGGTGTCATATCGACGCCGCTCGCTCTCGGGCGTCACCCAATGCGCGAACGGAATCAGATCGTCGATTGAGACGCTGACATTTGCTTCTTCCGCCAGCTCACGAATCGCGGCGACACGAAATGACAGCTCTTCGCGATAGGTGAGGTCGACGAAGCGCGATTCTTCCGTCTCGGATCGGCCGGCTGCTGCCGCATGCGCGCGATCCTCGTTGTCGAGGCGGCCACCAGGAAACACAAACGCGCCCGCCATGAAGGCTACGGTGTCACTGCGGCGCACGAGGAGGACCTCGACCGGCGTGGTCGCAGAGCGCCGTATGACCACCACGGTCGACGCAGGCCGTGGCTCAACAATATCCATCCCTTAAAAGCATAGCGTTGACCACAACGTTCGCTGGCACACGTCTTGGTTTCTTTTTGTGTTCGCAGGAGGTCATTATGTTCAGACGGGTCGCCCTTGTTGGCGCGCTGACCTTTGCATTGTCCGGCGTCGCTGCGACACCCGCGTTTGCAAAACCCACGCTTGGTGATTGGCAGAAGGCGCATGTCGAGAAGCCGGAGAAATCCAAACCGGCGAAGCTGTACGAGCCGAAACCGGAGAAGCCGAAACCCAAACCGGAGAAGCTCTACAAACCGGAACCGCCGAAGCCGCACGAACCGAAGCCCGCGAAGTTCCACAAGCCGCCACCTGCAAAGCCGTATAAGGCAAAGCCAGCGAAGCTGTACAAGCCAGAGCCTCCCAAACCCAAGCTGGCGAAACTATACAAATCGGAACCCCCCAAACCGTACAAACCCAAACCCAATTGGCACTGGAACTCGAAAGAGCGCGCCCGATACGCGCCGGTGCTCGGGGGCATGTCGCTCGAACAGGCTTCAGTGGGATTCCGCTCGCGCGGTCAGTTCATGAAAGCGCTGAACGCGTCGCGGACGCATCATGTGTCGTTCGCGCAGCTCAGATATCTGATGGTGGACAGGAGAATGTCACTCGGGCGCGCGCTGAAAACGCTTCGCCACAAAGCGTGATCATGTGTGCGCGTTCGTTGCTCTGTGATCGCGTTTCGATGGCTTCGACTGCTGGCGTCCGAGCGTAACGACCGTCTCGAGGTGCGTCGTGTGTGGAAACATATCGACCGGCTGCACACGGCGCACGTCGTATCCCGCATCGACAATACTCGGAAGCTCCGCGGCCAGCGCCTCGGGATTGCACGAGACGTAAATCACCGTTTCAGGTGCGATGTCCCCGAATACTCGATCGAGCACACGTATAGGGCATCCAGCGCGAGGCGGGTCGAGAATGGCCGCGTCCACATCGCGTGATTTGAACCGATCGAGTGCGTCCTCCACGCGACTCCGGATGAACCGTACGCGTTTCGACAGACGGTTCAACCGGACGTTGGCTTCACCATCTTCAACCGCTTGCGCGCTTTCTTCGATTGCCTTGACCAGGTGGCCGCGCGCGGCGAGCGGCAGCGCAAACAGGCCGCTGCCAGCGTAGAGATCCGCGACGTGTCGAGGCGGGGCGCCAATCTGTTCGACAACCAGATCGACGAGCGTCGCCGCGACCAGTGCGTTTGTCTGAAAAAACGAGATTGGCGACACCAGGAACGTAATGCCGCCGACTCGTTCGCGAACGTGCGCGGGACCGTCGAGCCGCATGGTGTGACGTCCCACCATGAACGGTCCAGGCTCGTCGTGCACATTCAAGAGAAAACCTGTCGGACGTTCTGGTCCGGCGAGAAACTTGCGAATGGGCGCGCGCAGTGCCTTGTCGTTACGTGTCACGACCAGCATGGCGACGGCTTCACGATCATCGATCGTCGTACGGATGACGAGATGTCGCACGACACCACGCAAATCGCCGCCGGCTGCCGGAATGCGCGCGCGCGCGAGGTGCTCGCGCAGCGCAAACGCAATTCTGTTGGCGCGATCGGTATGCACCGGGCACTCGACGATGGGGACGATGTTGTTGGATCGGGCGGCGTAGTGGCCGATCGCGAGCTCGCCACTCTTGCTCATCCCGAACACGAAAGACGCTTTGTGCCGGAAATGCCAGGGCCAGCCGCTGCGATCGACTGGCATGCTGCGGATTGAATCGATCGCAGGGACCCGTTTTTTCAACCGGGCGCGCAGGAGATCCGCGAGCAACTGCTCTTTCCGCGCGAGCTGCTCGGCATAGGCGAGATTCTGCCAGTCACAGCCGCCGCAGGGCCCAAAATGCCGACAAAGTGGCTGCGCCACCGGAATTACAGCGATCTATCGCACGTCGAGGAGCTCGATATCGAACAGCAAGGTCGCGTTCGGTGGAATGACGCCGCCGGCGCCGTTCTCGCCGTAGGCCATCGCAGGTGGAATTGTCAATTGACGGCTGCCACCCACCTTCATGCCTTGGACGCCTTCATCCCAGCCCGGGATGACTTCGCCGGCGCCGACGTGGAACTCGAACGGCTCGTTCCGGTCACGTGAGCTGTCAAACCTCTTCCCCTTGTGATCGGCGGTCTTGGGGTCGTACAGCCAGCCGGTGTAATGCACCCGGACAGCCGAGCCCTTGCGCGCCTCGGCCCCTGTTCCAACCGTGGTGTCAGTTTTCTGCAGCTGCGTCACTCCAGACCCCGAGGAACAGGAGATGCAAAACAAACCGCCCAGGAGCAAGGCAATTGCAGTTGGCCGTTTCACGCCCGGAAAAAGTATCACAGTTCGCATTGAGCTCGTGAAATTGGGCGGCCCGACCCTCGGGCACCCCAAAACCTACGAATTCTCGTCGCCAGGCGTCGAGGCCGCGGAAGTCCCTTACGATTTCTCGTGACGCATTACTACGAATAATCGTAGTATTCGTGCGTGCACCTAGCCCTCTCTTCGATTCTGCGAGCAGTCGCTTCAGCCGCCTCGACTTCTATGCTGGCTGAAAGGGTCACCGGTGGTATGGCGGCTTCACGGTCGGTGGCGCTCGCTCGCCTCTGGTTTCAGTCCCCGGACGACGAGGACGGCAGGGCATTGCAGCTCTACGCGAGTGCGGGCACGCCGAGTGGTGGCGGAAGCTATGAGCGCTTGGACGGAGAGTTTCGGCAGATGGCCATCAGCGAGTCCAGAATTGCGGAGATTGCCACCACCGGCGTCGCGTTGGTCGTTCGGGGACTCCGCGGAGACGAGAATTGGCTGATCAACCCGGAATGGGTTGCGCGCCAGGGCGTTCGCGCGTTCATCGGTCTGCCGCTGATAGACGATGCAGGCGTCGTTGGCGGAGGGTCGGAGGTCGCCCGTCACGCGCGCGGAGTTTCGCCGGCTCGAGAGAGGGAACATCGAGGCCGCACTCGCACAGACTCAGGGTCGCGTCTTTGGCGAGACGGGAGCCGCAGTGCTGCTGGGGATGAAGCCGACAACTCTGGCCTCCAGAATCAAAGCGCTCGGCATCAACCGCAGATGACTCGAGCAAAACGACACGCCTCTATTTGACGGTTAACGGATCGCCGGTGCGGTGCTCCTGGATTTGATACCGCAGGAACACATGGATCGCGGCCAGCGCTTCACGGTTGGTAGTGACGATCCGCACGCGACCACCCGTCGTGGTCTCCTCGAACGAGTATGTGACCATCGTCGTCAGCCGTTGCAGCGCGGCAACCCCGGGTGGGACTTCGGCGTGTGTGGCAAACGGTGTCTCGAAGTTGCCCTCAGCGAATGCCGCGGCGATCTGCCGCAGGTGAAGGCGAATCGCCTCGCGATTCGTGTGGTCCGAAGGATCGCGTACATCCACTTGAATGACCCCACCCTGCGTTGTCACGCGGAAGTGATGCGTGACCTTGTCCTGATCGAAGCCCATGGCGGCCGCGCCGCGTTTTTTCAAGTCGTCTTCCTTGCGCATCTGCGACATGTGGTCTTCGTGTGTCATTCCCGGCGGCATCGCGGCATGCTGCGCCGCTCCGGCGATTGATGCGTCGAACGTGAGCAACAGCGCCAGGACGATGATCGAACGAGCGTGTGTGTTCATGCATCGAGCCTAAACCTTCGAGTCGACTGCAAGGTCAAGCCCGAAGTACCATCGCGATCGTGAGTGCTCTTCTTTCAATCGGCGAAGTGGCCGCGGCTGCCGGGGTGAAGACCGGCACCATTCGCTACTACGAGCAGATGGGCCTCGTTCCAAACGCCGCGCGCACGCCGGCGGGATATCGTCAATATCCACCGGACGTGGTTCACCGCCTCAAAGTAATTCGCAACGCGCAGCGGTTCGGGTTTGCCCTCCGCGACATCGCTGACTTCTTCCGCGTGCGTGCCGCGGGCGGGAAACCGTGCGAGCGAGTGCGCGCGGCCGCCGAGCGGATGGTCACCGCTGTGGACGTGGAGATCAGCGAACTGATCGCCAGGCGGCAGCAGATGCTTGACACGCTGCAACTCTGGGATCGCCTGCTCGAGCAGGCGCCCGGCGGCAGCCGCGCGTACCTGCTTGAAGCGCTCGGCGAGTCTGTTCGAGCGCGGCGACGCCGCGCGCCGTCACGTGGTTCACGTTGAAGCAGGAACTCGAACTCGTGGGTCCGGGCGCGAAAGACCGTGGCTCTTCGAACACAGGTGGCCGCCGTCAGCCGATGATCGTGAGGGTGCCGCCACTACCAACCGCGCTCGTGAGCTCGCCGAGTCCGTGGGGCACGACGATGCACCGCGCGCAGCGACAGGGTGGCCAATCGTGGATGAAACAGCCGCCGGCGCCACTGCCCTGTGCGCAGCTCCTGCTGCTTTTCCCACGCCGCGACGTGGTCCGGGGTCGATCGCGTCAACACGTGGACGAGGCGCCCCCCGGCGACGCCCGTCAGCGTGCCGATCCGGAATGCGTAGCGTAGGTGGCCCATTTACTGGCGGAGGGAGAGGGATTCGAACCCCCGGTACGGTTTCCCGTACAGTGGTTTTCAAGACCACCTGTTTCAACCACTCACACATCCCTCCGACGGCCATTTTATTCGGAAAGCTGCGCGTTGACAGTCCGCCACAGCGTTTGCGTCGGGTTCGACCGAGACCAGCGCCGTGGAGGACGTGGATCGCGCCACTCGACTCACCTGGCCAAGTTGACAATCAGCTGATTGTCGACGGGCTCACTGCCTGGGCTCGATGACTTCCCGTCCGTTCATGAACGACCGCAGCGCCTCTGGAATCACCACCGAACCATCGCGCTGCTGGTTGTTTTCGAGAATGGCGATCAGCGTGCGTCCCACGGCTAGGCCGCTGCCGTTGAGCGTGTGTACGAAATCTGCCTTGCCTGTCCCCTCCGGCCGGAATTTGATACTCGCGCGGCGCGCCTGAAACGCCTCGCAGTTGGAGCACGAGGAGATCTCCCGATACGCGTTTTGACTCGGCAGCCACACCTCGATGTCGTACGTCTTGGCCGATGAAAAGCCGGTGTCTCCCGTGCACAGGAGCACCGTGCGATGCGGCAAATCGAGTTTCTGCAGAATGCGTTCGGCGTCGGCCGTCAGGCCCTCGAGCTCGTCGTACGATGTCGCTGGTGCGCTGAATTTGACGAGCTCCACTTTGTCGAACTGATGTTGTCGAATGAGACCGCGAACGTCGGCGCCGTGCGAGCCCGCTTCGCTCCGAAAGCACGGCGTGTAGGCCGTGTATTTCAGCGGCAGCGTTCGACCGTCCAGAATCTCTGCTCGATGGAGATTCGTCAGCGGGACTTCCGCTGTAGGAATCAGATAGAGATCCCAGTCGCCTCCGATCTTGAACAGATCCTGCTCGAACTTCGGCAACTGTCCCGTCCCGTAGAGCGTCGCCGCGTTGACGAGAAACGGCGGCTCCACTTCGATATACCCGTGCTCCGTTGTGTGCACGTGCAGCATGAAGTTGATGAGCGCGCGTGCGAGTTGCGCGCCCGCTCCCATGAGGACGGCAAAGCGCGCGCCTGAGATCTTCGTCGCGCGCTCGAAGTCGATCACGCCAAGCGCGGGACCCAGATCCCAGTGCGCCTTCGGTTCGAAGCCAAGCGCGCGCGGCTCGCCCCAGCTCCGCACGGCGGCGTTGTCTGCAGCGCTCGCGCCGACAGGCACTGACGCGTGTGGAAGATTCGGGATGGTTGCGAGCAAGCCTCGGCGCTGATGCTCCACTCCATCGAGCTCGTTCTCGATCTGCTTGATCTTCTGCGCACGCTGCTTGTTCGCTTCAAAGATGGGCGTCGCGTCGAGGCCCTGCCGCTTCGCGCGCGCGACTTCGTCGCTCGCCGTGTTCTGTTCGCGCTTCAACCCCTCGAGCTCGGGAATCAAACGCCGCCGACGCGATTCGAGCCCGGCGAGCTCCTCGAGCTCCACGTGCAGGTCGACGCCGCGGGCGCGCAGACGATCGCGCACGAGATCCATGTTGTCGCGAACAAAAGCCGGATCGAGCATCTGTCACCTATTCCCTGATCCCCTGATACCTGATACCTGATACCTGTATGCTATTCCGGATGCCCCCGCCTATTCGGAAGGCTGTGTTTCCGGCGGCTGGACTCGGAACACGCTTTTTGCCAGCGACGAAAGCGCAGCCGAAAGAAATGCTCCCGCTCGTCGACAAGCCCACGATTCAATACGGCGTCGAAGAAGCTGTCGCCTCGGGCGTCACTGATCTCATCCTCGTGACCGGACGCGGAAAAAACGCCATCGAGGATCACTTCGATCGCTCCGCCGAGCTCGAGACGTTTCTCGAAAGTCGCGGCAAACGCGAGCAGCTCGACGAAGTGCGAAAGATTTCGAATCTCATCAACCTCTCCTACGTGCGTCAAGGCGAGCCGCTCGGACTCGGTCACGCCGTGCTGGTGACCAAGTCGCTCGTCGGGAACGAACCGTTCGCCGTGGTGCTTGGCGACGACGTCATCGACGCAGATCCGCCTGCATTGAAGCAGATGATCGATGTGTACGAACGCGTCGGAGGGGAACCCGTTCTTGCCGTCGAGCGCGTGCCGGAATCCGAGGTCTCGAATTACGGGATCGTTGACATTCAACCGGATACCGTGACTGGTTCATTCGACGGCACCGGCCGGCTGGTGCACCGAATCAACGATCTGGTGGAAAAGCCGTCGCGTGCCGAAGCGCCGTCGAACCTCGCGATTATTGGCCGCTACATTCTGACGCCGGATATTTTTGCTGCGCTGGAGGCCACCGCCGCTGATCGCGGAGGCGAAATTCAACTCACGAACGGCCTTCGCCGGCTTCTGCAGCAACGTCCGCTTTATGCGTACGAAGTCCAAGGGGTTCGCCACGATACGGGAAATAAACTCGGCTATTTGAAAGCGACCGTGTACTTCGCGCTCAAGCGACCGGATCTTGCGGAGCCGTTCAGGGAATACCTGGAGAATCTGACAGCGACAACTGTCAAGAGATAGCGACAGGCAGCATGTCGCGAAACATCGCCACGTGACGGGCGAGTTCTCACGAAGTAGAGGGCGGCGGCGGCTTGCTCTGGCTTTTCGATTCCGATTTCGACGACTCGCCTGCTGACTGCGTCTTCGACTCGCCGGCCGAGTCGCTCTTCGATTCGGTCTTCGATCCGCTCTTCGATTCGGATCCGTCCTTCGACGCGCTACCGCCATCACCCGAATCGCCGCCTTTTCCCGCGCGCGCGTAGTCGGTGATGTACCAGCCGGAGCCCTTGAATTGAATGGCGGGCGAAGAAAAGAGCTTCCTCACCACGCCTCCGCATTTCTGGCAACTCTCGACCGGCGGATCGGAGAACTTTTTGATCACTTCGAATCGGTGCCCGCAAACCTCGCATTGGTATTCGTAGAGCGGCATGGGCTTCCTATTCCAGAACCGCGTCCGCCGGCCGGGCACCAAGACCGTTGGGCGCGCTTTGCATCGGTGCCTGGCCGCCGAGCATCAAGCTGCGCAGCGCCCAGAAGGGCGCCGAGCCGTGCGACAACAGGGTGTTGTGAAACGCCCGCAGTGAGGCTTTGCCGCCCTGTTGCTCGTGCCAGTCGTGACGAAGCTTCAGCAGCGCCAGTTTGCCTGCAGTGTAAACGAGATACGTCGGATCGAACGTGCCGCGTTCCGCTTCGCGCCGCGCGCTCGGTTCTTCGAGGAAGGCCTCGTCGCGGAAAAAACGCACGCCCTGCTCCACCGACCAGTCATCGGTGTGCAGACGAATGCCGACGACAAACCGGGCAAGGCGCACCAGTGCTTCGGCGAGTTGTCCCAGCTTGAGCGTGTAATCGCGCCGTCCAAACCCCGCTTCGAGCATCATCTGCTCGCAGTAGTGCGCCCATCCCTCGACATATGACGCCGGCGCGAACAGTGTCGAGCGGCGCACTTTGGAGTCCACGCGTCGCAGATGCTGATAGTGCAGGTAATGGCCTGGGAACACCTCGTGAATGGAGATCGTCCACAGCGTCGGGATATTGAAATCGCGCAGATGTTCGAGCTGCCGCTCACGCGGCCAGCTCGGATCCGCGTCGGTGAGGTAATACACCGCACGCGATGCCCGCGGCTCAAATGGCCCTGGCGTCCACATGCTCGCAAACGACCAGCGGAAAAACTCGGGCGTCGGCGCCACTTCCACACTCGCCGCTTCGGGCAGCGTGACGATCGAGTTGCGCTCGAGAAACGTTCTCAGCTCGCCGAGCTGCTCACGTGCGGTCGACAGGAGCTCTCCCGGTTGTGGATGAGACTTCTCCTTGGCCCGTCTCCACGATTCGATCGGATCGCCGCCGTTCAAGCGGCCGGCGATGGAGCGGAACTCCTCCTGCGTCGCACGCAGCTCTCGCTCGGCAATCGCGAGCAGACGGTCGACCGGCAGCGCGATGCCCTCGTCGAGTCGGAGCTTCTGCTCGAACCGCTCTTTCCCGAGCCTGAACGATGCCTTCGCGCGTGGGCGAATGTCGTTCTCGAGATACTCGACGTAGCTGCCAATCGACTGCACCGCTTCGACAGAGGCATCGGCGAGATCGCCAAGCAGATGCAGGTCGTCGACCGTGGAAAACGCGCGCGGCAGATCGGCATCGATGAACGTCATGAGGCCGCGAAGCGTCTCGAGGCCGACCTTCACGAAGATGGCGGGCGGCTCCTTGATGTTTTCGCGGGCGGCGTCGATCAACCGGCGCGTTTGCCGCAGCTTCGACAGAACGCGGCGGGCACGGTCGGCCTCTGGCGCGTAATCGAAGATCGCCTGCGCAGCCAGGCTCGACGCCAACGTTTCGCCGTAGTAATAGGGATTCCGCTCCCACGATCGCACCTGCTCGAACTCGAAGACTCTCGCGCGGATATTGGAGGAAACGATCGCGTGTTCGACACGCTCGACGTCCGGCAGGTTCTCGACAGGAATGGCGTCCAGCCGACGGGCAAATCCGGCAAGAGCGCTCAGATGCGTGTCAACGGCAGGCTTTCGAAAGTCCTCCAGAAGATCATCGTGGAGGTGAACGCCGTCCATCGTCGCGCTAGTGGGATGCGCCTCGTACAGGTAATTTAGATAATCGTCGATAAAATGTGGAAGTGGCTCGGCCGCTTGCATCAATTTCAGGCCCCAGCTTCAATGACGTGACCAGCCCCGTTTCACGAGAGGCTCTCATGCGGCTGGACGTTCGGCCGAGTTGCCCCGGCAAAGTGAGCGCCAGCGCGCGGTGGGCGATCCCTCAATCCTACCTTAAAATTCCGTCGTGACCTCACCCGGCACGCTGTTCGTGGTTGCGACCCCCATCGGCAATCTCGAGGACATCACCCTCCGGGCACTGCGAACGTTGCGCGAGGCCGACGTGATCGCGGCAGAGGACACGCGACACACCGCTAAACTCCTGCGCCACTACGAGATCAGGACGCGGCTCCTGAGCCTTCACGAGCACAACGAGTACGCGCGAATACCCACGGTGATCGACTGGTTGAACGCGGGCAAGTCCGTGGCTCTCGTGAGCGATGCCGGGACGCCAGCGATCTCCGACCCGGGCGCTGCGCTGGTACGAGCGGTGAGAGCGGCCGGACTTCCTGTTGTGCCCATTCCCGGACCGAGCGTGATCACAACTGTGATGAGTGCCGCTGGGTTGTCGAATACACCGTTTGCATTCGTTGGGTTTCCGCCTGCTAGGGGAAATGATAGAAAACAGTGGTTTGCCCGGGCCGCCGCTCTTGAAGATATCGCAGTTGTTTGGTTCGAAGCACCGCACCGGCTTCGTCGGACATTACAGGAATTGGCCGCGTATTTGGTCGAACGACCGATTTCCCTAGCTCGCGAATTGACGAAGCGCCACGAAGAGTGGCAACAGGGGACTGCGCGGGAACTCTTGACGCTAAACGCCGATCCCCGCGGCGAATATGTGATAGTAATTCACCCCTCATCGTCTTCGACCGACATACCGGCGCGAGTCAGCGATGAGATAGTGGCAAACTTATTTGGTCAATTGACCAATATAAATGCCTTCAGTCGACGCGCGGCCATCAGGGCGGTCGCCGAACGATTGAAGCTCCCGGCACGCGAGATATACGCCGCGATCGAACGGGTCAAAAGTTCTGGTGTTTAACCAACTTGACCGCTCTTCCACGGTTTGTTAATTTTTGCGCCTCAGACCCAACCTGAGCCACGCCTGTTGGAGGGCGCATTTGGCCAAACAGCCGCGACGCGCGGGTCATCGTAAGACTGTCGCTCGAGGACCCAGACGCGAACATGTCGCGCCGGTCGCGCCGCGGCCACCACGCGCTGCGTCCGACGCCGCACCACCATCCAGCCGCACCTCCGGGTACTCCGACGCCGTTGCCCTGTACGAGCAAGCGGTGCGGACGCTGCAGCAGCATCATTACGCCAAGGCGGCGGATCTTCTCCGTCATCTGACGAAGACCTATTCCGAAGAGCGGGAGGTTGTCGAACGCGCTCGAATGTACTTGAGCCTCTGTGAACGTCAGATGCAACCGCTTGTTGCCGAGCCGCAGAACACGACCGAGCGACTATACGCCGCCACTATCGCGCTCAACGCGGGTCAACCCGATCAGGCCGTCCAGCACCTCCAGCACATCCTCAGCGAGCACCCCAGCCACGATCAAGCGCTCTACATGATTGCCGTCAGTCTCGCGCAACGCGGCGAGCTGCCAGACGCGATAGGCTATTTGCAGCAGGCGATCGCGGCAAATCCCGAAAACCGCGCACTCGCGCGGCTGGATCCCGATCTGCAGCGTGTGCGCAACGACGAGCGTGTCAGCGCGTTGCTGAACGGGCCGCCAGTGAATCGACCTGTGGAGCAGAAGCGACCGCACCATCGCTAGCGGGCGGCCGCTAGTGCCAAGGACGCTGGCAACTGCTGCATGGCGCCACGTGGCTGCGGCACACGGCGCACGTACGTGACGCTCAGCAATTGGCAATTGACACTTGGCACCTGGCACCTGGCACT
>WNGA01009338.1_pt1 | contig 13237 bp, 13 predicted proteins | sample 5400061 | NCBI WGS metagenome assembly WNGA01 (sample SAMN13153366, study PRJNA577476) | soil metagenome | isolation source: 100 cm soil or saprolite under grassland replicate 2 | place: USA:California | collected 2016-06-15 | reverse complement strand
CGGTTTTTCCCGGCCTTTGCGACTCTGGCGTCTTGTGTCGGCAGAATGTGAGAACATGGACAAAGCAATGACGAAAGTCAAAGACCTGACCCCCACGACCAAGCAGGTAAACGTCTTGGTCAAGGTCGTCGGGTTGAGCGAAGAGAGAGAGATTACGTCGAAGTTCGGCGAGGCACGAAAGCTCGTCGAAGCGACGGTCGGGGACGAGACCGCAACCGTGCTCCTGACCCTCTGGAACGACCAGATCGGGCAGGTGTCGAAGGACGAGACGCTCCTGATCGACAACGGCTACGTGACCCTCGTGCGCGGACACATCCGGCTGAACGTCGGAAAGTACGGCACGATGACGAAGTCGGAGCAGACGATCGGGGACGTCAACACGGCCCTCGACGTCAGCGCGGTCGAATACGAGCGCGAGCCCCGGTACCGCAGCGGCGGATACGGCGGCGAGCGACGCGGCGGCAGCGGCGGGGACCGGCAGTTCGAGTTCGGCACCTTCGGCGGCAGCCGAAGTGGTGGTGGCGGCGGCGGACGCGACCGGGATCGGAAGGACCGCGGTCGGCGCCGATTCTGAATCGGTTTCTATTTCGTTGATCCTGGCCACACGGCCAGGTCTTTTTTCATCTTTTTCTCGGAGGAGCGAACGCGCTCCACGTCGCTCGTCAACGATCACGAGGCCGCGGGAGCTGGAGGAGGCTCACCGTCGCCGCGGAGGCCGTCGGCCTTCGTTCCGCTCGGGGACCTGATAGACCCGCTCCGGCTGACGCACCTCAAGCCGGCCGTTGTAGAACGCGCGGGCGTTCTCCTCCGTGACCTCGACATGCAACAGGTCGAGCTTCGACTTCATCAGGTTGCGGAACTTCTGGCGCTTCGCCGTCTTCTCTTCGTTCCACATGCGGGTGAACTGTTGATCCTTCTCGTCGGGCATCGCATCACCGCCTCATCGCTCGAGGAGAACGCGCGCCGGGGCGTGAAGCGGCCGACTCGGTTCGTCACAGGAATATGAGGACGCCCGTCCCGAGGAGGCCCATCCAGATAAGGCTTTTCTTCTCAGGTCGCGAACGTGATGCGTTGTCAGTACGTGAACGTCACGATGAGGTCGTCGCCGACCGCCTCCACGCGATACGCGGTGAGCGGGAACTTGGCCGGCGCGTCCTTCGGCTGACCCGTCGAAAGGTCCCACGCCCCGTTGCAGTCCTTACAGCGAATCGTGCGTGCCTGAGGATCGACGAGGCCGTCCGTGAGCATCGCCCACTTGTACGTGCACGCGGCGTCGACGCAGAAGAAGCGGTCGCCCAGGCGGACGACGAGGATGTCGTAGCCCATGATCTCGAAGTGCTTCTTGCCGCCGTCGGGGACGTCCTCGACCCTGCACAGGTTGACGTCCGTGTCCATCGCGGGGGGCGAACCTTCGTCGGGCCTTAAGGTTTCTGGGTCACGCGGGTTTGCGCCGCAGTAGGAGGGCGAATCGCTGGCGCAACGGCGGCGGGGCGGGAGGCGGCGGAGGACTCGCCGACACATGCAGCGTGATGCCCTCGATCCAGTGGATGTATACCTTCGCATCCGCCGGTTGGTCCTGATCCGATAGCGCGGACCAGAGCTCGCCGCGCGTCATGACGTATCCCTTCTCCCCGGCGCGCAGTCCATCGACGACGGTGGCGCCGTCCCCGATCATCTCGCCGACGCGCGGCTTCTGACGCCGGATTTGCTGGACCTTATAGACCGCGAAGAGGAGGAAGCCGCCGAAGAACCCTGTCGGCGTGAGGAGCGCCGCGAGGAAGAAAATCTGGTAGTCGGGCGACACGACAAAATTCGGCGGACGCAGCGGCGCGAGGAACGCCGCAGCGAGGATGATCGCGATGATGCCCCCGATTCCGAAGGCGCCGTGGCCGGGCGTCTTGACCTCGATGATGATCAGAGCGACGCCAACGAGGAAGAGGAGCAGCGCGATCGGGTCGACGCTGAAGCCGAGGCCGATCAGCGCGAGCAGCAGGATGATGACGCCCGCGATCTCCGCGCCGTGGCCGGGCGTGGTGACGCCGAAGATGACGAGGTAGATGCCGAGGATCAGCAGGAGGGACGCCACGAGCGGGTCCGCCAGGAGTTCAAGGAGCCGCACCCGGGCGGACGCGCTGAAGGGCACGATTTCCGCGCCGGCCACGTGGAGCTGGATCCCCTTGTAGATCGTCGTGATTCCGTCCGCCTGAATCAGGAAGTCCTGGATTGAGTCGGCCGTGAAGTTCGATGCGCCATACCGCTGGGCGTCCGCTGCGTTGAGGTTCAGATTCTCCAAGACGAACCATTCGGCCAAGGTCATCGTCTGTCCGCTGATGGTCACGGTCTTGTTCCGGTCGTGCAGGGCCATCTGGGCCTCGAGGACACCGACCACCGCGTTCACGATCTTCGGATCGGTCACCGGCTCGATCCCCGTGGGACCGACGATAACCGGCTGGACCGACCCGATCGTCGTGCCGGTCGCCATCGCCGCCAGATCGGTCGACTCCAACAGGATCGTCCCCGCACTGAAGGCGTGGGCGCCGACGGGCCCGACCCATCCGAGGATGGGCACGGTCATCGCGTTGTCCATGAGTTCCGTCAGCGCGAGCGTGGAGGCCAGTTCCCCGCCGGGGGTGTCGAAGCGCACCACGAGCGCGGCGTATCCCCCGGTGCGCGCCTCGTCGAGCGCCTCGCTGAAGTACTCGACCGTCGAGCGGTCAATCGCGCCGTCCACGGTCGCGACGAGGACGCGAGGCCCCTGGGCCCGCGCGGTCGGAGCGAGGGCCACCAGCATGACGGAAGCTAGGACAATCGCCAGGAGGAGGACGACCGCCGGACGCGCCCGACCGAGGGTCACTCTTTCTTGTCTCCCTTCTTTGCCAGCGCGGCCGTCAGGGAGGCCACCTCGCCGGTGATGTCCCCCGCGGCGGTCGTGTTCGTGACGACGATCATGTTCTTCTCCCGCGCGATCTCGGTCAGGGTCTGCAGCTCCCGCAGCCGCATCGCGGACGGAGCGGAGCCGTACAGCATCGCGGCCTCCCGCATCTTCTCCGCGGCCTGAGCCTCGCCTTCCGCCATGATGACGCGCGAGCGCCGCTCCCGCTCCGCCTCCGCCTGCTTCGCGATCGCGCGGACCATCGTGTCCGGCAGGGAAACGTCCCTCAAGGTGACGGCCGAGACCTTGATCCCCCACGGCTCTGTCGCGATGTCGAGCAGGACCTGGATCCGCTTGCTCAGTTCCTCCCGCTTCGACAGCAGCTCGTCGAGCTCGACCTGGCCGAGGACGTCTCGCAGCGTTGTCTGCGCAAGCAGGTTCGTCGCCATGACGTAGTTCTGGACCTCCGTCACCGCCTTGAGCGGGTCGTACACGCGGTAATAGACGACCGCGTCGACCTCGACCGACACGTTGTCCCGGGTGACGACCCGCTGCCGGGGCACATCGAACGCGACGACCCGCAGGTCGATCAGCACCCGGCGGTCGAAGATCGGGATGATCCACGTGAGGCCGGGCCCTTTGGGCTTGTGGAGCAGCCGGCCGAGGCGGAACACGACGAGCCGCTCGTACTCCCGGACGACCTTGACCGCCGACCGAAGGACCACGAGGACCAGGATGATCGCAAGTACCGTCGCAAGGATGAGCTCCTCTCCCGCCATGCCGCCACGCTCCCGACGGACAACGCGCGCTCCGCGAATAAAAGGGTTGGCCGGGAAGGCCCCCGGAACGCGCAGAAGTGGTCGCGTAGGCTAGCGGGTGGCGGTCCAGAGCATGGCGCCGAGCCCGATGGCCTCCAGCGCCCCGATTCCGAGGAGATACGGATCCAAGCCGCCCGGGACCAGGTCCATCATCGTGCCCAGCGAATAGACCATGAGCAGGTTCTGAGCGAGGAACGCCGCCGCGAAAAGGAGGAGGGCGAGGCTGAACGGAGCTCTTGTCCGCGCGTACACGCCGCGGTAGACGAGGAGCAGGATCGCCGCCAATACGGCATTCGCCGTGCCGACCGCAAGGCTGCCAATCATCAGGACGCTGGTCATCCACCCACCCGATTCACCCGACGAGCATGGACGTATTTCACAATCTCACCCGGATCGCCTTCCTGGAGGGCCCAGTTTCTCCCGGATCGCCTCGAAGATCGCATAGTTCCCTTCGAGGTACGGCGACAGGAAGTACGGGGCGGCGTAGGCGTCCCCGGTCGGCCGCGTGATGAGGCCGTTCTTCTGCAGGAGGTCGAGGTGGTGGCGGATCGTACGATAGTCGAGGCCGAGCGCTTCCGCGAGCTGGTTCGCGTTGTAGGGCCGCTCGCGGAGCGCGCCGATGATCCGGGCGCGGTTCATCCCCCCGCGGGTGCCGGCAATCAGGTACCATAGGAGCTGGCGGAGCGCGGCGCTCACGAACCTCGAGCCGGCAACGGGACAGGTCCATAAATAGCGACTTCAAAATGGGGAACGAGCCCGCGTCGAGTCTCGGGCGCGAGAGCGGGCACAGCCCTACGACACAGGGCACGGAGACCCTGACGTCACCCGCGGACGCACTACGGTTGGATCGGACACAGGAAGTCGTTCGCGGGGTTCCTCGCGACCGTGACGTCCCCTGTCGCCGCTGCGGCGAGGATAGCGGCCTCCGAGGTGAGCGGGTAGGCGTCTACGTTCCACGTCACAAGATGGAACTTCCAATGACCGCCATGGTAGCCCGGCGCACCCGGGGCGACGCCCACGACGCCGAAGATCGTCTGGCCCGAGACCACGTAGAAGTTGTCCCGCCCTTCGTTGGGGAACGCGGCGGGCGGCACGACCGTCCTCACAACGTCGCCGTTGTAGTAACAGCAGATGTCTGGGAAGACGAAACCCGGGCGGTCCGCAGCGGCCGGAGGCATCAAGGCAACGAATGTCACAAACGCAAGCCCGACGAGACTCAAACGCTTGATCAACATGCGCTTCTCCCTGGGACGGAAGGGATTTTCGCGGGTTCCTGGTTTCTCAAGATTCCACCCGAGTTCCACCCAAATCTCCGGGAGTCGCACGCGTGACCGCAGACCATCGGGCCCCTCGCCATCCTGCGCATACCTCTACTTAGAGGTACAGCCCGAGTCACGGAGCCGCTCGAGCTCCGGAGGAGGAACCGACCCCGTCAGGTGGCGTCGTCGCCGTCAGAACCGGCCGATCATCGCCGCCATGTGCTTCGCGCCGCCGATGAAGTCGGCGATGCGGAAGTGCTCGTTCGGCGCGTGGTAGTTCGATCCGTCATAGGAGACGCCGGGGCCGGAGATCGACGGCACGCCGACGACCTCGTTGAAGAACCCGTGCGCGGACGCGCCGGCGGACCAAGGCCAGACCTCCGGCTCCCGGCCGTAGGCGTCCACGGACCCCTTGACCGCCGCCTTCACGACCCGCGCGCTCATCGAGATCGACGCGGCCTCGAGCGCCTCCTTCGCCGGCGAGAGCTCGATGTCGTCGAAGCCTTTCGACTTCAGGTGTTCCCGGAGCTTCGCGAGCTGCCTCTCCTGCTTCATGTTCGGAACGAGCCGGAAGTCGATCTTCGCCTTCGCCACGGCCGGGTTCACCGTCTTCGTCCCCTCCTCGATGTATCCGCTCACGAACCCGCAGATCGTGCATGTCGGCGAGTAGATGAGGCGGCGCAGGACGTCGAAGTTGCTCCCGTCGCCGACGAACTCCGAGACGCCCCAGAAGTCCTTCAGCGCCTGGGCCTCGAAACGGCTTGCCTTCAAGTAGCGCAACTCGCGCGCGGTCGGGCGCCGGGCGTCCTCGTACCATCCGCGGACTTTGATCCGGCCCTTCGGATCCCGGAGCGTCATGAGCGCCTGAATCAGGCGCCACGCCGGGTTCGGCGCGATCGCCGCGTACGAGGAATGCTGGTCCACCTTCGCCGTGCGGCTCATCATCTCGACGTACAGGATGCCCTTGCACCCGAGCTCGATCTTCGGCGTGCCCTCGTGCAGGTGGTCGCCGCCCTCGATCGTCGCTCCGTCCGCATGGAGGATCTCCTTGTTCGCGTGGACGAACGACGCGAAGTGCGGGCTGCCGACCTCCTCCTCCCCCTCGACGACGAACTTCAGGTTGATCGGCGGCCGGCCCTCGACCGCCCGCCACGCTTGGACCGCGAGGATCTGGATCATCAGGTTACCCTTCGTGTCGGCGCACCCGCGGCCCCAGAACTTGCCGTCCTCGATGGCGGCGTCGAACGGATCCCGCTTCCACTCGTTCAGAGGATCGACCGGTTGGACGTCGTAGTGCTGGTACATCAGCAGGGTCGGCTTGCGCTCGTCGACGATCATCTCGCCGTACACCACGTTCGGCCCGCCGTCGGTCGGGTATTCGCGGACCTCGAACCCGTTCTCCGCCAGGAGACCCCGGACGAACGCGGCCGTCTCCGGCTGCGCGCGCTTGTGCGCCGAAATCGTCGGGAATCGCACGTATTCCTTCAGCATCTCGAGGGCCTTCGGCGCGTCGGACTCGACCCGAGCGAGCACATCGGTCATCGCCATCTTCGTTCCCGCTCTCGGTACGCCGGGAGGGCATATGAACTCAAGGTTTCACGTTTGGGCTCCGTCCCGTGTTCAACGGGTAGGACCCGGAGCGCAGCTAGGCTTAAGGGCCATGAAGCCCTTGAGACGCGCGTCTCCTTGGTCACGTTCCGAATGTCCGCCAGGTGTGGACGATGAACCAGAGGCGTCCCTTACGCACCCTCGCGGCGGCTCTCGTAGCTCTTGCCGCCTCCTCCGCGGTCCTCGGGGTGTTGGCCGCGCCGTTCTTGTTCACCTCGAGGCCCGCAGCGACACCGCCGGCGACTCCGAGCTTGGACTCCGTCCTCGTGAACGTCTCCACCGATAAAACCGAGTATGTGCCGGGAGAGATCGTGCAAATCACGGCGACCGTCCACAACGCTGGCTCAAGGCCGGTAACGATGCTGCTATTTGATAGCTGTGGCGACCGCGTAGCAGTCGCAGATTCCAACGGGACCTCAGTGTGGATGGCGAAACTCGAACTGGCTTGTCTCGAGATGTTGCAAGAGTATTCACTCGCGCCCGGGGCGACAAGTGTGTCCCATTTCGAGTGGAACCAAACGAACTTTGCGGGCACACCGGTCCCGGCGAATCGCTCGTACGAGGTCGTCTACATCGCCGTGGCGGGCCGCATCGGAGCCACCTACGAGGCCGTCCCGATCCGAGCTAGCGCTTGGATCTCCATCCATGCGTCAGGCTGAACTGCGCCGACGACGATGACCGGGACGGGCCCGACGCCAATGGCCCGAGCCGGACCGCGAAAGGCATATGTCCGCGAACGGGTGTCCGCTCCGCGGGTGGAAATCATGGAACTCATGAAAGGCGCGCACGTGATCGAGAGTTACGCGACGACGACCCTCCTCATCGACGACCGCCTCGTGCTCATCGACACGTCCGCGGACGCGGATGCGGGAAAGGTCATGGACTACCTCGCGAAGGTGAAGGTGAAGCCATCGGATCTGTCGTCGATCTTCATCACGCACACGCATCCGGACCATGTGGGCGGCCTCGCGTCGATCAAGAAGAACTCTCCCGCGAGGGTCGCGGCGCACCGCATCGAGGCGGACTTCATCTCCCGTAAGAAGACGTGGGACGGCCCGCCGGGGCCCCAGCGGCACACCCCGACGCCCGTGGACGTCAGCCTGGACGACGGCCAGATCCACGATGGCCTGCGGGTGATCTTCACGCCGGGTCACACGCGCGGGAGCATGTCGCTCCTCGACGAGACCCGTTCGCTGCTCATCGCCGGCGACGCCGCGAACAACGAGTCCGGACTCCGGCCCATGGACGATCGGTACAACATCGATCCGAAGCAACACCGCCAGTCGATCAAGAAGCTCGCGACGCTCCACTTCGACAACGCGATCTTCGGCCACGGCGAGCCGATCAAGGGCGATGCGAGTGCGAAGTTCGCGGACCTCGCGAAACGCGTATGAAGTCGGCGGAACCGCTGTCAAGCGCTGACAATCACGGAGAGAGGTTTATGAGGGTGCGGGGCCCATGTTCGCGATCAGCCCCTCTGGATTTCGGAGGCCCGCACGCTTGTCGCCTCGAGTGAGTGCCCTCATCCGGCGCCTCGCCGCCCTCCTTGTCGTCGTCGCCATCGCCGGCGCATTCATCCCGGCGGCGGCCGCGGGCCCGCGGGCGCCGGCCCTCATCGCGGCCTTCCCCGTCCACGCGGAATACACCCCGAACGACAAATGTTTCAACGGATGCGTCATGCCGCCCGACATCTTCGGGCCTCAGTGGGGCCTCACGGCGATCGACGCGCCGCAGGCGTGGGACGCGGAGATCGGCTCTCGCTCCGTCATCGTGGCCGTCGTCGACACGGGCGTGTGGTGGACCCATCCGGACATCCAGGCGAACATGTGGACGAATCCCGTCGACGGGACGCACGGGCACGACTACGTCGACCAGGACACGAACCCGATGGACGTGGATCCGATGGGAGTCTATCACGGGACCGGCGTGGCGGGCGTCATCGCCGCAATCACGAATAACAACCTGGACATCGCGGGCACCGCGCAGGTCAGCGTGATGGCGGTCCGGGCCCTCGGGCCGAACGGCCAGGGCTCCTCCCTCAACGTCTCCCAGGCGGTCCGGTTCGCCGCGGACAACGGGGCGAGGATCATCAACCTCTCCCTCGGGACGAACGAGACGTTTGGCGGGCCGACCGACATCGAGCTCGCAATCAACTACGCATGGTCGAAGGGTGCGTTAATCGTCGCCGCGGCCGGGAACGCCGGCAGCGGGACGCTCGACTACCCCGCCCGACTGCCGAACGTCGTGTCCGTCGCGGCGATCGACCCGTCGGGTCGACGCGCGTCCTTCTCCAATTACGGTCCCGGGCTCGACATCTCCGCGCCGGGGGACGGCATCCTCACGCTGGACGGGAACAACGGCATCCACGAGCTCCGCGGCACCTCGTTCTCGGCGCCGTTCGTGAGCGCCGCGGCCGCACTCCTCCTGTCCCGCGACAGCAGCCTCACGAACGTCGATCTGTGGAACATCCTGAACAGCACGGCGGTCTTGCCGAGCGGCGCCGTCTGCTGCACGGAATACGGCTGGGGCGTCGTGAATCTCCTGAACGCGGTCACCGCCCTCGACCAGCCGTTCATCTCCCTCACCTCTTACCCGACCTCCGTGTCGACCAGCTCGGTGTTCGGGATCACGTGGCGGATCCTCGGACCCGCGGGGCTGGGGGTGTCCGACACGCACGTCGTCTGGGGGACGTCCCCGAGCGCCCTCGGGAACACGACCTCGGTGCAGGCGGGACAGACGCAGCAGTCGTATACGGCGGGCGGCCTCTCCATTCCTTCAGGCGCGGGTACGCTGTACTTCAAAGTCATCGCGACGGTCAACGGGACGACCTACACCTCGCAATGCGCGGGGCCGGGAGGGACGTGCGTCGTGAGCGCATCCCCCCTCCCCGACTTCCTCTTCGTGCTGTACCAGCTCCTCGCGTCGAACCTCCTGTATCTGGCGCTGTTCATCCTCGCGCTGGCGGCGGTCGTCGCGTTCATCCCGCAGCGCCGGGCCGCAAGGGCGCGCCGCGCGGCGTACCCGCCCCGGACGATGTATCCGCCTTCCTATTACATGCAGGCCGCCGGTCCGACCCAACCGCCGCCCGCTCCACCCCCGGCGCCTCCCCCCGTTCAACCTCGCCCGGCGAGCGCGCCGCCCCCGGTCGAGTTCGTGCGGCCCGCGAGCCCGCCGGTCGCCCCGGCGCCGCCGACGTTCTCGGCGGGGACGAAGAAGCGTTGCCCGAACTGCGGGACCTCCGTGAACGCGGAGAACCTGTTCTGCTTCTTCTGCGGCCACCCGTTCCGATGAGCGTCGCGAGCCCGAGGGCCCCGCGATCCGTGTCGACCGGTTCGTACCTCTAAGTAGAGGTATATCCTCCACTGCCGACCGGGACGAGTCCGCCGGCCTCCATCCGTTCAGGCCCCGTCGTGCTGGTAGAACTCGTAGGCGGACATCGGCTTCCCGTAGTCCACCCGCCACGCACGGTCCGGCGGCGACTTCCCGAGGGCCCGGGCCATCTCCCGCACGTGGATCGGCACGGAGCCGCAGCACGAGCCGATGTAGTTGATCCCGATCCCCTTGGCCTCGGCCGCATAGGCGCCCATCGCACGCCTCGACAGGACGAGCGTCTCCGTCTCGTACGGGAACTCCTTCGTCGCCGTGAAGTCCGGGATCCCCGGAGGCGTGCGGTACGCCGTCGGCTGCGTCGCCACGAATCCCGTGACGGCGTCCCGCATCTCCCGTGCGATCGGGAGCATGAGGATCGGGTTCCGCAGGCAATTCACGCCGACGATGTCCGCGCCGGCGTCGCGCAGCGCGCGGGCGCATTCGGCGGGCGTGTGCCCGTCGTACGACATCGGACTCTTGTCGAACGACATCGTCACCATCGACGGCAGGCCTGTCTTCTCGACGCGCGCGGCGGCCACCAACGCCTCCCCGAGCCAGGAGAACGTCTCCGCGATGACGAAGTCGGGTCCCTCCTTGAGCTGGGCCTCCAGCTGCTCGTCGAAGAGACGCCCTACCTTCTCGGCCGACGACCCATCCTTCGGATCGTACATCCACGTCAGGCTCAGGTTCGCGGCGACGAGCGCCCGCTCCCCGGCGACCTCGCGGGCCAGGCGCACCGCCGCGCGGTTGATGTCCCCCACGCGGTCCGCGTATCCCGTCGTCGCGAGCTTCTCCTTGCTCGCATAGAAGGCGAGGGACTGGAGGACCTCCGCACCCGCGTCGAGGAACTCCCGGTGCAACTCCGTGACGGCGGAGGGATGCTCGAGGACGACCTCCGGGGTGAAGGGGCCCGGCTGGACGTAGCCGCGCTTCTCGAGTTCGAGGAGGTAGCCGCCATCCCCGAGGACGACGCCCTTCGACAGGCGCTCGAGGATCCCGGGTCCGCGAGAGGCTTTCCGGCGGCCTCCCCGCTTCTCCGCCATTGCAGGCCGCAAGGAGCGACGCGGCTTATAGTTTGACGAGTCGTCGCAAGACGTGCGGTCCCTCGCTCCCAACACAGGGGTGAGCCCGCGGACCATCAACACTACATACGTCCCGGGCACTCGCGAGGTCGTGGCGGCCGAGTGGGATGCGGTCATCGTCGGCGGGGGCCACAACGGCCTCGTCGCCGCGGCGTACCTCGCGAAGGCCGGCGTGAAGGTCCTCGTCCTCGAGCGCCGGGCGGTCGTCGGCGGCGCATGCGTCACGGAGGAGGTCTTCCCGGGCGTGAAGTTCTCCCGCCTCGCATACTCCGCGGGGCTCCTGCGCCCGGAGATCATCCGCGACCTCGACCTCGCCCGCTTCGGATACGAGGTCCATCCGTTCGATCCGCAGTTCTTCCTCCCGTTCCCCAACGGAGACTCGATCCTCCTCTGGAACGACAGCGAGCGGAACGAGAAGGAACTCGCGCGCTTCTCGAAGCACGATGCGGCCGCGTACCCGAAGTACGTGGCCTTCTGGACAGAGGTCATGGAGCTGATCGAGGCGATGGTCCTCGAGCCGCCACCGGCGCTCCCGGACCTGCTGGGAATGTTCAAGGGCGCCGAGGCCGAGGATCTCGCGAAGCGGATCCTGCTCTCGAGCGCCGCGGACCTCCTCGACGAATTCTTCGAGTCCGAGGAGGTGAAGGCGATGCTGGCCACCGGGACGACGATCGGCCTTCCGGCGGGGCCGCGGACGCCGGGGACCGCACTGATGCTCGGCCACATGCTCCTCCACGAGATCAACGGCATGAAGCAGACGTTCGGATACGCGAAGGGAGGGATGGGCGGCATCTCGCAAGCGCTCGCGAAGGCCGCGACGCACTTCGGCGCGACGGTCCGAACGTCCAGCGCCGTCCGGCGGATTCTCACGGTCGAGGGCCGCGCGACCGGCGTCGAGCTCGTGAATGGGAAGCGCGAGATGGGCCGGGCCGTCTTGGCAAATGTCGATGTGAAAACGACGTTCGAAAAGCTCGTCGAGCCGGAGGCGGTCGAGCCCGCGTTCCTCGCCGGCGTCCGCCGGATCAAAGCCACGGGCGTCGTGACGAAGGTGAACGCCGTGCTCTCGGAGCTTCCGGACTTCACCTCGCGGCCCGGGAAGACGGTCCAGCCGCATCACCGTGGATACATCGACGTCTGCCCGTCCGTCGACTACCTGGAGAGGGCGTGGGACGACGCGAAGTGGGGTCGGCCCTCCGAGGAGCCTTTCTTGGACTGTGTCCTGCATTCCGTGACGGACCCGAGCCTCGCGCCTCCCGGCAAAGTGACGTTGTCAATCTATTCGCAGTACTCGCCGTATCGCTTGGAGCGGGGCACGTGGGACGATCGAAAGGAGGAGGTCGGTGACACGATCCTCGAGACACTCGCCTCGTTCGCGCCGAACCTCCGCCACGCGGTCGAATTGCGCGAGGTCCTCTCGCCGCTAGACATGGAACGGGAATGGGGCCTCCCGGGCGGTTGCATCTACCAGACGGACATGACGCCGGACCAGCTGTTCTCCTTCCGGCCGGTGCCCGGCTGGTCCGGCTACCGCACGCCGATCCGAGGCCTGTACCTCTGCGGCAGCAGCGCCCATCCCGGCGGCGGCGTCACCGGCGCGCCGGGGCGGAACGCCGCGATGGCGGTCCTCGACGATCTGCCGATGCTCAAAGGCGAGATCCGCTAGACGGCGACGGTTCCGGCATGCGCGACGGTCTGACCGTCGAGTTGGAGCGTGGATACGGCCGAATGCGCGAATCTTTTCGCCTGGGACCGCGTTTGGCCCGTCCGATGGCGGCCCGCAAGCACGCATCGATGCCGGCACAGGAGACGGCCGCGGGTGCGGACGCCTGCGACGTCTGCGGCGGGCCGACGTACGACCGGAATTGCAAGGTAATCTGCACGCGATGCGGGTACACCCGGGACTGCTCCGACCCGTGAAATCGACACCTGCCGGGATTCTCGTCATCTGACGTGATAATTCACGGCAAAAGCTTTAGTGCCCGGACAAACTCGCCCGCTCCGCTGGTGGGACCCCATGGACGACGACGCCTTTCCCCGCACCGATTTCGTGCGCCGCACCCTCGAGCAGCGCCGCTATGAGCCCGACGTGACGTACGCCCGGGATCTCCTCGCGCTCGAGCGCCTCCTCTCGACCCGGGCCGTCGGGATGGCGGAATCGATCGCGCTCTCGAACCTCGTGAGCCACTATCCGAGGGAGGTCGACGCGATCGTGGGCGAGCTGGGCGTCCG
>WNGA01009337.1_pt1 | contig 13237 bp, 12 predicted proteins | sample 5400061 | NCBI WGS metagenome assembly WNGA01 (sample SAMN13153366, study PRJNA577476) | soil metagenome | isolation source: 100 cm soil or saprolite under grassland replicate 2 | place: USA:California | collected 2016-06-15 | reverse complement strand
TGGCATTGACTGTGATGCCGCCTGCCGATGGAATATGTTCATTCAGAACGACGCTCAACACCCCAAGTGAAATGGTTTGATTCGGGTCGCCAGTGGGGATAATAGGCACTCCACCGATGCTGAGGCCGTCAATGTTGGTGAGCCCAGTGCCGGCGCCGCCCAACACCGACAGCGCCCGCGCCATCACGAAGTCAGCCGAGATGCCGGTTCCGGCTATGGTCATCGCCAAGCTCCCCAGCGAGGCCTCGGAATCGACCTCATTGGGGTAACCGATCGTGGTGGCGTGAAGAACCTCCCCTGTGAGCAAGGACGGGAGGCTGCCGGTTAACAGTGACGCGTCCCGCGCGTCGCTGGTACCTCCGAGCGTTCCGGTATCGGCCAGCGTGGTCGTCGTCGCGCCGAGAAGCCCAAGTACGGTGGCCTGCACCGCGCTCGCTTGCCCCGTGACGGTTTGTGCTTCGCTGGTTCCTGGCCATGCCAGAAGGACAACCATTGCTCCGGCAAGCATGAGCAATTTCCAGTTGTGTGATGTTATGTGGTCCATACGAACCTCCTTTTCTGTGTGGCCCAAAATTCTTTACCCAATACTTCCGCTGAACGTTGCAGAAGCGTCGTTCATCTAAAGCCAAGGCTAAATGCAGCGGGGAGAAAAGCAAATCCCTGCAATACCTGAATTTCACGTAGGAAAATCCGTCACGCACTTAGGAGGAACCAGATAAGGACCATGGAGGAGACTGCAATCGCGGGTGCAGAAATTTAAGAAATCTGTGACGGAAGTCCGGGACCTGTCTCAGGGTTAAACTGTCACACGGCTGAACCGACCAAGATGAAGTGTCGGCGGCAAGCTTGGCTCAGGAGTCACATCAAGCGCATCGATGATAACCCGGGTTTGGTTCGAGGACAGGTCGCGGTCCCTGTCACTTCGATGGTCAAGGTGTGAGCTCTCCGGGGAAGGCCGGCGGCGGTGAACACCACGGTCTGGGCTTCAACGGAAGGAGCGTATGTATCCACCTCGCCCACGAAGGTCCTGTCCACAGAGACGCGGGCGATGCCGCATTCCTGGTTGTGCCGACCGATCCAGCTCGCCGCCGTGCCCGTGAAGCTGAGGGTCGTCTGGGCGGCAGCTTCGAGGGCTTCCTCGGCAGTCCCGCCGGTGCGCCGTGGGTCGCTGGGGTGATACCAGTTGCCGGCGTAACTCACGGCCGGATCGGCTTCCTTGAAGCGAGTCACGGTGGCGCTACCATTCGATACGGTCACTGTCACACCCGCTGACGTGGTGCGATTGTCGGCGGCATCACGAGCGACCGCCGTCAGCGTATGAGTCCCGTTGTTGACGGAAGTCGTGTCCCACGAGAGAGTGTAGGGCGCGGCAGTCAGTTCAGCCCCGAGGTTTGCCCCATCGAGGAAGAACTGAACGCCGACGACGCCGGCGTTGTCGGAGGCGTCGGCCGAGACCGTAATCGTACCCGAGACGGTCGCGCCGCTGGCCGGCGACGTGATGGTCACAGTCGGCGGCGTGGTGTCGGGGGGCGGGCCATTCGAGACGGTCACGGTGACGGCGCTAGAGGTCGCCGTGTTCCCGGCCGCATCGCGAGCCACGGCCGTGAGGCTATGGGTGCCGTTGGGGACCGTCGCCGTATTCCAGGACAGGACATAGGGCGCGCTCGTGAGGGCGGCGCCGAGGTCGGCGCCGTCCAACTGGAACTGCACACTGGTCACGCCGACGTTGGAGGAAGCGCTAGCCGAGACCGTAACCGTGCCTGCGACCGTGGAGCCAGCAGCCGGCTCGGTCATCGAAATGCTGGGCGGCGGATTGTTTCCGTAGCAGTTGTCTGCGTTGAAGATTAAGGTGCCGTCAGCGTTCTTCTGGCTGTTGTCATAGCAAACGTGAGCGGGAATCTTATAAGCATGTCCGGCCGTATCTTGGCCGCCAGTGACATCGGGGCCGATGGCTGGCCAAGGGATACTCGCCGCCCACCAACTGGGCTTCGCAGACAGGTAAAAGGAATTTGGAAGGTTGTTGTCCGCCGGGACCGGGTTCGCGTACTGGCTCAGCCCGCTCGGAACTTCAGAGGCGTTCCAAAGAACAGCCGCGTTTACTGTGTCGTAGTTGCCCCAGCGCATCATCGTGGACTTGGTAAGGAGATCGTTCAGAATCGCCGGTGGCCCAGACCAGTACGTGCCTTCGTTGGCCGAGTAGCCGAGCGTGTAAATTGATACGTTCCCGTTGGCTGAACTGCCGGGATCAGTGGGTGACGAAGGCGCAGATTCATACTGCGTGTGGTATCCGGCAGTCCCTAACACATTACCGATGATGTTGTAGTAACGGTTGTATGCTTCGAGATGAACAGCTATTGTCTCTTGAGTTTTGGTGGGAATATCTCTGCCAGTCCAATAATTCCGAAAAGCCGTGATGAAATGGCTTGAGCCGTGAATGTCGTCAGCCGTTAAGCCAGAGCCGGAGTTGCCTTCCCACAGAAGGAAAGCGTTGCCTGCAGCATGGTGGTAAGAACTTGATTGCTGCCATGAGGAGACGTAATAGTAATCGTCCACGGAATAGTTGTAGGCCTGGACGGTGCCATGGCCGTCCTCGTTCATCATCGGGGCGGTGATATGCTGGAAGATGTTGTTCTCGATCAAATTGTCCGAAGCAATCCACTCGTCGGTGCCGTAGCTGTCGGAAGCGGCATTATGCGTTCCGTAGAAATAGCTGTCTCGTACAGTGAGATGAGCGGACTGGTACATCCAGATGTGCTTTTCTCTGCTGTTGATGTCGCGGATGTTCTTGAACCAACTGCCATAGGCATTGAAGAAGAACGTCCCGGCGTTGATACCTGAAGCAGTGTTCGAGTGGTCCATCGACAGGTCTTCGACGCCGCTTCCGCTGATGGGAAGGCTGTTCGACCACCACGCCTGTGGCTGTTGCGACGCACGCCAGTTGGGCATGTAGAGCCCCGGCGTAATCTCGATCGTGCAGGGACAGGAGCCGGAACTGATGGACGTGACCTTCACGACCTGGTTCTGCGCTCGATTCGTGCGCCCATTGCTCGAACCTCCCTGCTGACTGCACACATTGATGGTCTGGCAGACCCAGATTTCACCCGTGTCAGTTGTCGAATCATCAAGCTGGTCAAGAATAAGCAGGCTACCCACCTGCAAATTGGTTGTATCATCTAAAGTGATTGACGTGGCACCCACCGCATAACCTGCTGTCCAGTTCGCCACATTTCTGGGATCTCCCGACCAGTTCGCGTCCCCGTTAATGAAACAAAGGTCGCCGCCTAACCCGCCACAGGCGTTGCCCCCGGTAAAGATGAGGAACGTCTGATCGGGTCCAGCTCCCCGGAGCGTAACGTCACTCTTATTATTGAAGACGATCCCTGATGAGAGGTTATAGGTGCCCGCGTTGAGCTTGACGACTTGTCCGCTCGGACAGGATGCAATCGCATCGTTGATCTCTGCGGCTGTAGCGCCAGGATCAAGGGTCGCGCAGGTGATGGTGCGATTCGGGATGCCTCCGGGAGTCCCCACATTGGTCCAGTCGATGGCCCGCGAGGGATCGATGATGCCAGACCATGGCTGGGTCTGTGCCTGGGAATACGTAGGAAGGCAAAGCAAGATGAGGGAAAACAGAAGCAACTTCTTTCGTCTCATAAGCTACTTTTTAGACGTAACGCAGGAGATTGCCCATCCGGGGAAGCCCCGCAATTCGGCACGGAACATCCATGTAGCCCTCCTACGACCGAGGCAGATCACGTGACTTCCGGATACTCGTTGGAATTACCAGTTTAGGGATTGAGAACACGCTGGCTGAACGCTACGGTGCAGAATCAGATCGAGCCAACAAGGATGATGGTCGCTGCAAACAGATGAGCAGGAGCGGACAACTCATTCGTTCGGCCTTTCCGACACAACCGTGAACAAAATTGATCTATTTTTCCAGCTCGTGCGGTTTTCAGAGCCAAGTCATGTCGTAGCCGTGCGACAGTTGCCCCGCTGCATTGAGTCTAAATAATTCGACTATTCAAGGAATTACCTGGTTGACTCATTGTGAGAGTGGCTCCAATCTTGCACTATGAGATTAACGGCCTCAACTGCTCTTGAACAGGAGGGCTTTCATGCCGGACGAGCACCCCTTAAAACGGTGGTTCCCGAGACGCAAGGTCTCTCTCCCCTGTTCGGTGAATTGGCAGGACCGTCAGGTTCACGGACGGATCGTTGATGTGTCTTATGCCGGCGTCGGCGTCTTGCTGTCGGAAGCGGTCGATGTGAAAGTTGAGGTCCTGGTCCAGGTTCCCGAAGGAATCAGGCTACGGGTCCGGCCGGTTTACCAGCAGCAGGAAAATACACAGAATTACCTCGTCGGATGCAAGATCGAGCTTATTGAGCGGGGGGAGCAACAATGGATGAGCCTGTGTTATGTTCCCCGTTGGTGATCATGCGGGCCGCAAACGGCAATTCAAGGATTTACCCGATTGCCTTAGTTCTGAAAGGGGAATATTGTAAAAGTCTAGTTAGAGCTCTGAGAACCTTTCGGTGAGTCAGGTCCCTGCAATGGCGGAAGAGCAACGCTTTAAACGGTTGTATCCACGGCGCCAGTTCCATACGCCCTGTCGGGTATGTTGCCTGGACCGCCTGATCACGGGGAAGGTCGTCGATGTGTCGTACGACGGCGTGGGCATTTTGCTTCCTCAGGCCGTCGAATTGACTGAGGTGGCCTCAGTCGAGCTACCGGAGAGAATCAGGTTGCGGGTGCGTCCGGTGTACAACCAGCCGGTTTTCACTCGGGAGGAGAGGGCACAGTACCGCGTCGGATACAAGATCCAGCTCATCGAAAAGGGGCAGCGGGCTTGGACCAACCTGTGCCATGTGGTCCATTGGTAGAATGAACCAGTCTTTGCCCTAGAGCCGGGGGCTCCACTCGGCGACACGCTGATACATCTTTCTTAAACAGGGCAGATCAGCAGGGTGACGAGACGGGCGGGCGGGACCGACCGGAGCGGGCCTCAGGCCGACGTGAGGCCGCGACGGATCGCGTAGCGCACGAGCCCAGCGGTCTCATGGATATTCAACTTCTTCATGATTCTGCTTCGGTGCGATTCTGCCGTATTGAAGCTGACTCCCAAGAGGGCCGCGATCTCTTTCGTCGTCTTGCCTTCAGCGATGAGCTGTATCACCTCGCGTTCCCGTGGCGTGAGAGGATCATCAGTGGAGTCATTGGTCCAGATCTGAGGGACGACCTCTGCGAGGTCGGGGCTGATATAGGCCATTCCACAGGCAACTTTGCGGATCGCCTCGAACAATTCTGATGCGCCATGGGTTTTCAAGACATAGCCCTTAGCCCCAGCTCGGAACGCCTCGAGGACGTAAGGCACCTCTTTCTTAAAGGTCAGGAGAATAGGCTTGGTGCTTGGAGAGACTTTGAGGATCTGCCTGGCGGCATCGACTCCGTTCAGGAGGGGCATGCCAAGGTCGAGCACGGCGATGTCGGGGCAATGCTCTTGGGCTAGCCGGACAGCCTCGCGACCGTCCGCGGCTTCTGCCACGACATTGTACCCTTCGCGTGTCAGGAGTTGTTTCACCCCCTGCCTGACAATCAGGTGATCCTCGGCCAATAGAATCCGGAGCGGCATCTCAGTTCCTTACCTCACAAGCCTTGCCCTGTTATCAGATTGCCGAGCCAGCACCTGCCGGCGAATCGGTTTAAGCTTGAGTGGAACGACGACAGTTTCCATCGGCCAGTCCAAATTCACGGCGGCTGAAACTGCGGCTTCTTCCTCAAAGGGAGGCTGAGGCGGCGACAGTCGGTTGGCCAGAATAACGCCATCAATATAATTTCCACAGTTCAGGCACTGCCAAGCCTCGCCCTCACACTGGTCCGATTGTGTGGGCTGGTAGTCGTCACCGGATAACCACACGAGTGACGGGATCTCCACCAAGAGTCCGTGACAACGTGCGCAGGTCACAGCCCACCTCCTTTTCAAGCCCCGCCGGGTGCGTGTCCGTAGCTCGCTACGCAGAATTTCCCTGCTGTGTGCGTCTCGCACCCCTTGGATACTGCAGGTCATTAAACCTTACAAAGGCAAGAAACAAAATCCGGAGAATGGCTCAATGGCCGGTAGGACAATACCTGAAATTAAAGGGGGGAAAGTCCGTGTCATCGGGCAGGCTGCTGCCGGCTTCGCAGGCAGGTGAAAACCTGCCTGGAAGCCATAACGTGGCGAACAATAAGCGAGGGTTTTGTTTGGCTTTTCAGGCCACCTTGATGATCCACCGGGTGGGTTGCCTCCCGACCTCGCGCCGTTCGCCGATCAGGACCTGGCCGGTGGGGCCCTGATACCGCTCAAAGTACGCGAGGCCGTTCGAGTCGCTGCCCTCGCGATAGCGATAGTCGCCGGTGTATCGCACGCCATCCGTCGAGGATGCCGTCACAGTGATCGTATCCGCGTCTTCCTTGACCTCGATTTCGATGACGAGTTTGGAATCGGTGATGCTCGCCTGCGAGCACGTGTCTTCGCGCCACGTTCCACCGTACTGCGAGAGGGACCACCCGCTTGCCATAGTTCGGCTCCTTTATTCCTACTCCCATTCGACTTCGCGCAGGTTCAACCGGAGGCTGTAGGACTGATCGGTACGGTGGCGCACCACGCGCACCATCCGGTTGAGACCTTCCACCATGAAACTCTCGCCGACGTTGGGCGCCTTGCCCATCAGGGTCAGCACCTCGGCGATCTCCGTGAACGCCTCGATCACCGGTCGTTCCGAGAGGCCCGTCGGGCGATAGGTCTCGATGTCCTCCAGGCCGAATTTCGCAAGGCCCCGCGTGTGGAACCAGACCCGGCCGTCGGCGCGTCCTTCGACTTGCTCAATCCGCAGGTGATCGTCCAGCCGGAAAATCCGCAAAGGGCGGTCCGTCCAGTCCGAGGGGTTCAGGTAGGTGTCGGTCGCCGTGTCGTAGGCGGTGCCGCCGGTCAGGAGCGTCAGGCCGCGTGCCAGCCTCGTCATGTGCAGGACGGTGTCCCGGCAGTCACGACCGGTCACCCGGAGCGGCAGGACCTGCGCAGCCTGAGGATGGCCCCACTGCAGCCGCTCGCGCCAAGCCTCGGCAACGGCAAGGGGCAGGCTGGTCTCCACCAGGGCGCTCCAGGGGCCGTGCCGGGCTTCGAACCTCGTCGTTCCTGGGTCGCGCGGGAGTTGAATGGTGAGCGGGCCGCCGTATTCCTGGTCAAACCACGCGGCGAGGAACCCGGGCGGGGGCGGCTCGGGCGCCGCGTATCCGATGACGAACATCGGGACCTTCAGCTCTTTCCCCGCCGTCTTCCGCTTGATCTTTTTCAAGAGGGCCTTGTTAGCGGGTCAGCGAGTCCTCGATGTCGGGCGGGGTGGCCGCGATGCGCGTGCCGAGAGCGGGGTAGCGGGCCAGGACCGCCTGCTGCATGAGCCAGGCGATCGTGCGGTAGGAGAAGTGTCCTTTCACGCCGGAGCGGAGCTGGGCGATGTACTCCGCTTCCGCGTAGTCCATCTTGAACAGGCAGCGGGTGCGGAACCCGAACGGCGTCAGGTAGGTCGCGGCGTCTGCATGGGAGAGCGCCAGGCCTTCCACCTGCTCCTTGACTTCATCCAGGACAGCCCGGTACTCGCCCGCGATGCCGGCATCCTTGAGAAGGGCGGGCGTCTCGTACCCGTGGATCGCCGTAAACTCCTGCCGGACCTGCTGGCAGCGGCGGTGTCGGTGCAGGTCCCGCCATCCGCCGAGGTCCATGAGGATGTCGAAGATGAAGCTGTAGCCGCACCGGAACTCCTGCAGGAGCTCATCGTGAGAGCCGCGCCGCCGCAGCGCGATTTCGATCAGGTCCTCTTTCTCCTTCTCGGTCCACTCCCGGATCACTGCCAGAATCTGCCGGTAGGGGTAGACGGTCACGCGGTACAGGAGCGTCGTGGCCAGTTCGTCCAGCGGCACGTGCGGCTCGATCAATTCAACCGCCTCGCTCGCCTCCACCTCACCTAGCCGCAGGCGCTCGGCGGCGGCCTGCTTCAAGTCTGGGTACGTCTTGGTGCGATACTCACTTGGCCGTGCGTGACGGGCCAGTGTGGGCGCCAGCGGCTCATTGGGAGCCGCAGATGGCCCGTTCAGCTCGCCCCACACGTTGAGCGGCGGGGTTGCGCAGGCGTGTTTCAAGTCCTCGCCGATGGCCCGCAGCTCGGCCACTGGCAGCGAGAGGAGGCGGCAGATCTGCTTCTCCAGTGTCCGGATGCTGACCACTTGGCCCACGTTCGTGGTCGTGGCGAGGGGCAAGAGGTAGCGCGTGACGTCGAAGGTCCGGGCGTTCATCGTCCTGTCATAGGCCTGCGGCTTCATGTCATCAGGCTTTGGGATCGTGCGGATCAGGTAGTCCTTGATGGGCGCGTGCAGGGTGGTATAGGCCTGGTGCAGGCGCGCGGCGATGCCCCGGTAGGTGGCCTCAATCGGCGTACCTTGGACGTGCTCCGGTACGAAGACGCCACCAGGACCGAAGTCCTGGTAGCGGGAGGACTTCGCCTGGCCATCCCAGAGCGCCTCGTCCTCGATGTGGATGGCAGCGAGCTCCGAGACGCCTTCGAAGCAGATGATGACGTGGCCGAGGTCGGCGATCGAGGCATGCCCGTAGTCGAAGTAGAACTGCTCCCAGAACTTCTCCGACGAGTGGCCGTGGACCCAGCGCAGACTGTCTTCGATGGCGTCGGGCGAGCGGCTGTAGCGCGCGAGCGCATAGGCCGATTTCTCCGGCGGCATGGGCGCCAGCGCGAGCACGCGGCGGGCAGGATTTGTCATGACGGAAGCATCTCGCTCATGTCGTGCATCATAGGAGGGCATCATGCAGGCGTCAAGAGCATGGCGGCACCTAACATTTAACTTTCTTCCACGTAGCCGTGTCTGATGTTGTGTTGAACCGCTTGGGGAGAAATGTTAGTATGCGACGCGATCATCGTTTTGAGCCCGACAACGCCACGCTAGCCTTCTGGAACATGCGAGTACTTCAAAGGACTGCGAAGGATAGTAGAAAATCTATTGCCGAGAAGCCCTCCTCTCCCGCTACCGCAAGACCAGCATCCTACAAGATCTTCCACGTTGACGCGTTTAAATGGCTTGAGAACGCCAAGCCCCATTCTATTCACGCAGTTGTGACTGATCCACCATACGGCCTCATTGAGTACACCCCTCGCGAGCTGGAGAAGATGCGCAATGGACGCGGCGGGGTGTGGCGGATTCCCCCCTCGTTCGACGGTTGCCAGCGGAAGCCGTTGCCACGATTTACTGTCCTGGACAACCACGATCGGTCTCGCCTTCGGTCATTTTTCAAGCAGCTCGCCGAGCGGCTGCTGCCGGTCCTCGTGCCGGGTGCTCACGTGTTTATCGCGACCAACCCGCTCGTCTCACATCTCGTGTATGAGCCATTCATCGCCGCGGGCTTCGAAAAGCGAGGAGAAATCATACGCGTCGTCTACACACTGCGCGGAGGGGATCGCCCCAAGAACGCGCACGAAGAATTTCCCGAAATCTCTGTCATGCCCAAATCGTGCTGGGAGCCTTGGGGGCTCTTCCGCAAGCCGTGTGAGGGGCGTGTGCAGGACAATTTACGAAAATGGAAAACAGGTGGACTGCGACGTATCTCAGCAGACGAGCCGTTCAAGGACCTAATTTACTCTTCACCTGCACGCGGTTTCGAACGTGAAGCTGCTCCTCATCCCTCGCTCAAGCCCCAGCATTTCCTTCGGCAGATCGTCCGGGCGGCCTTACCGTTCGGACAAGGCGTGATCCTCGATCCTTTTATGGGTTCCGGCTCGACCATCGCTGCCGCTTCAGCATGTGGCCTGCAGAGCATCGGCTTAGAAACCAACACCGAGTACTATAAGCTTGCAGCCAAGGCCATTCCTGCACTTGTGAGATTCGCACCGACGGAGGTTGGCGGGAATGGCACGAAAGGATGATTTCAATCCTTCAGTGCCTCTTCCTCACGGTCTTGACGTAACGGCAATCCGCCGCGCGATCGACTACATCGAGAAGCAGCTGGCTGAATTAGTCGAAATATACGATGAGCGAGCGAATGTCTTCAGCGCCATCGTGGGGATCTTCGGTACGAAAGCTCTTGACTCGGTCAGCAATTATGAGAAACACCGCAACATAGATACAGCGCAACAACGTTTTCCTGATCTTCGAAGGCGCGGCTCCGGCCAGAAGCCATCTCCCAAAGAATCACTCGAAAGCAAGGGAAGCAAGCGCCCGTGGGCGATCCAGTCTCATTACGACCATCCTGGCTGGTACATCATCTGGCGTTATCTGGTTGATCACACCGAGTCGCTCGAACGGGGTAAACCGGTCATCATCTGGCGCGTTGACGTTATTTTCCTGTAGAAAGCCGATTGGAAATACGAGAAGAGCAGTGCTGGTGAGGGGGGCGGTGGAAGGACGCATACCTTTGGAGTCAAGGATGCGGCTAAGAAGTTGAAGGATAAGGCTGTATATCAGCGCAAGGATGTCGTTATCCGAGACGGTGAGCCCATCCCCCGAAACGGCAACGGCGATTAGCCTCTCATCACGTGGACCCGGAAAAGCCCGCCGATCTCGTTCTTTTTACGCCGGACGAACTGCGCCTGCTCGGCGATCAGACGTTCTTCCGTGCGAAAGCGCAGATCATGAAGAAGATGAAGTCCATCCTGGAGGGGGTCTACGAGGGCCTGCAGCGCGAGCTTGCGGGCGTCGCCTTGCTGGCACCGGAGGGATTCAGCCCGACGGCCCACCAGTTCGTCAAGGGCGAGCACCTCGAAGACTTTCCCTATCAGTACCTGGACTACTTCAAGCACTTCCAAGGCGAGGAGAAATTCGCCTTCCGTACGCTGCTCTGGTGGGGCCACCACATCGTGTTCGCGCTGATCCTGGAAGGCGGACGTCTCGCGCAGTACAAGAAGAACCTCATGAATCGGTACGGGAGCGTGGCGGACCAGGGCCTCGCGCTCTGCCTGGGCAGCACCCCCTGGGAGTGGAAGCGCGGCGAGGGCTATACGATGGACCTCACCTGGGAGCGCAAGAACGAGTTGCAGGCGCTGCTCGACCGCCGCTCCTTCGTCAAGCTGGCACGCTTCGTGCCCTTCGACCATAAGGTGGTGCGGGAAGGCCGCGTGCCCGAACTGGGGCGCGCGACGCTTCGCCAGTTTCTGCCGATCCTCACGCCATAATTCATCAAATTATCTCTCGCCCCTGGAGGGAGAGGGTATCTGATGGTGTCGAGATTGCTTCGCTTCGCTCGCAATGACAGGAGTCGGCTAGCGCCCGGGACTCTTCAAGATCTCACGCAGGCGTTTCAGGTCGATGGCCTCGGCCTTGTTGCCGTCACGGCCGATGACCGTCGTCGCCATCGTGAGCGCGTTGAGGATGGCTTCCTGCGTGGCCTCGACCGTCGCGGTAAACAGCGGATTGAGGTGCGTGTCCGCGAAGACAGTCATCGGGTAGGTGCGCTCTTGCGGGTAGTGGGGGATGACGTTGCCGGTGGAGAAGGCCAGGATGAAATCGCCGCTGCCGTGCCGGCTGGTGGAGCCGGTGCGCGCAAGGCCGAGCGCCGCGCGCTTGGCGAGCCGCTTCAATTGCCGCGCATCGAGCGGCGCGTCGGTCGCGATGATGATGATGATCGAGCCGTCGGCTCCCTGAGCCGCCGGCTTGCCGTCTCCATACAACTTCCCGACGTGGACGCCGCCCATCACCAATTCCTCCCGCCGCCCGAAGTTGGCGTTGACCAGCACGCCGACCGTACGGTCTCCCGCCGCCGAGACGACCCGGGACGATGTCCCGATGCCGCCCTTGAAGCCGAAGGCGACCATGCCGGTCCCGGCGCCGACCGTCCCTTCCGCCACCGGCCCGTTGCTCGCGCTGTCCAGGGCCTTGATGACGTCGGCCTCCGAGACGTGGCGTCCCTGGATGTCGTTGAGCCGGCTGTCGTCGCACTCGGCGACGACCGGCGTGAGGGTGTCGTCCCGGATGCCGATCCCAGGATACCGGCCGATCATCCAGCTCATGACGCCGTTGGCGACGCGCGGCAGGTTGAGCGTATTGGTGAGGGCGATCGGGTATTCGAGAAAGCCGGACTCCTCCACCCAGGCGAGCCCCGTCATCTCGCCTGTCCCGTTCAGCACGAAGGCTCCCGCCGGGACCTTCTTGTGCCAGACATCCTCGCGGGGGATGACCACAGTGACGCCCGTGCGAACCGGGCCTTGCCCCGGCACGAGCTTGCCGTCTCCTCTGATCAGGGTCGTGTGGCCGACGCGAACGCCGGGCACGTCAGTGATGGCGTTGAGTTTGCCGGTGGGATAGATACCGAGGTCCACCCCAAGGCTCCGCGCACGCACGCGCGGCTCGTCCCCGGGCGGTGAAGAAACGCTCTGGGCCTCTGCCGCGACAGGGGCCCAGAGCGCGACCAAGAGCAGGAGCGGAAGGAGTCTGGCGATGCTCTGGCAGGCTCCTACGATCAACGGCGTCCGCCGGCGAGCGGGTAGCCGGCTTGCAGCCAGGCGTTCACGCTGCCGCGGATGTTGTAGACGTTCTTATAGCCCAGTTCGGTCAAGGTGTCGGCGGCGATGTTGCTCCGCTTCCCGGACTGGCAGTACACGACGATGTGATCGTCGAGGCTGGCGCCGATCTCCTTGTGACGCTTGGCGATCTCCCTGAACTCAATATTCACGTCGGTGCCGGGGATCGCCCCGGTGTCATGCTCTTCGACGGTCCGCACGTCCACCAGAAAGAAGCCTTTTTCGCGCAAACTGGGCGCTTTGTCCAGCGAGGCCTTCACTTCCTGCACGCTGAGCTGCCGGACGTGCGAAGCCGACGCCGGTCCAATCGCCACCCCGGCCGCCGCAATGACCAGCACACAGAAACACGAGAGCCAACGGGGTTTCATGGTAAGCCCTCCTTCTCAGACGTTTTTGCAGAACAGGGCGACGCTGGCCGTGTAGCCGTGGAGGAAGTTGTTCCCGCCCACAGGGCCGATTTCGCCCATGGCGAAGAAGCCGCCGACCGGGATCCCGCCCATCTTTTCACGCACGGCGGTGACGTCGTGGTGGGGGGTACGGAAGAACCGCTGGCCACGCCCGTTGCAGCTGAACAGGAGCGCGCCGATGGGATCGCCCGTGTGTGTGTCTTCGCGTTCGCCGGTCAGCAGCGCGCGCAGGTCTTCGCTGGCGGAGGCGCCGTCCCGGATCTGGAACTGCA
>WNGA01009334.1_pt1 | contig 13239 bp, 12 predicted proteins | sample 5400061 | NCBI WGS metagenome assembly WNGA01 (sample SAMN13153366, study PRJNA577476) | soil metagenome | isolation source: 100 cm soil or saprolite under grassland replicate 2 | place: USA:California | collected 2016-06-15 | reverse complement strand
CACCTCGGGCCCCGCCAGCTCGTACCGGTTGCCGTGCCCACGGTCGCCGTCGAGCGATGCGATCACGCAGCGTGCCACGTCCTGGGCCCAAATCGGCTGGTAGGCGGCCCGTCCCGACCCTGAGATCGGAAGCGCCGGCAGCAGGGCGAGTCGCTTCAACAGCCGCACCCATCGATCGCTCGGGTCGTAGACGATCGACGGCGCGAAGATGGTGGTAGCGAGGGGCGAGTCGTGTACCGCCCGCTCCGCGAGCGCCTTGGCCCGGAAGAAGCGGGTGCGCTGGACCTCGCTGGCGCCGATTGCCGAGAAGAACACGAAGCGCTCGACCGACGCGCGCTCGGCGGCGCGCAGGAGCCGGGCGGTGGCCAGGCCGTTCAGCTCCTCGACTCGGGCGTGGGGCTCGTCCCGGATCGCGGCGGCCAGATGGATCACGGTGTCGACGCCCCGCAGGGACTGGCGCTGCAGGTGGCGGTCGCCCAGGCGGGCCAGATCGCCGAGTGCGATCTGGACATCGACCCGATGGCGGCCGAGACCGCGCGGGTCGCGAACCAGCGCCCGCACGTCGTGGCCGGCCTCGAGCAGGAGCGGAAGCAGCGCCCTGCCCACCGTGCCGCTGGCACCGGTCAGGAGGATCACGGCGGGGGACTCTATCCACGCATCGTGACTTGCCTAGAATGTCCGCTCCGCTCAGCCGCAGCTCAGCGGGCGTGTTCGACTCGGATCCAACTCCAACCAAGGCAGCGAAGAAAGGGAGACCACAACGTGGCCTACGTCATCGCGGAGCCCTGCATCGGGACGAAGGACAACTCGTGCGTGGAGGTCTGCCCCGTCGACTGCATCCATCCGACGCCGGACGAGCCCGACTACGAGTCGGTGGAGATGCTCTACATCGATCCGGACGAGTGCATCGACTGCGATGCCTGCGTCGAGGCCTGCCCCGTCGATGCCTGCTTCGCCGAGGATCAGCTGCCCGACGAGTGGACCAAGTACACGCAGATCAACGCCGAGTACTACTCGGGCAAGTAGTCCGGGCCCAGCCTCGAACTGCCCGCTAGCCGGCCTGGACGACGGGCAGCTCGGTGCCGCTGACGGCGGCTTGAGCCACCACCGCGGCGGGGGGCGCCTGCATCACCGGCAGCTCCTGCGGCGTGGCGGCAACGATCCCGCGCGCGGCATCCCGGATCGCCTGAGCAGCGGGCGCATCCGGATTCTCGAAGACGAGTGGCGCCCCGGCGTCGGCCTGCTCGCGTAGCTCCTCCGACAGCGGCACCTTGCCGATCAGCGGCACGCCGAGCTCGTCCGCCAGAAGCTGGCCGCCGCCTTCGCCGAAGATGGTGAACCGCTGCCCGTCCGGTGTGGTGAACCCAGACATGTTCTCGATCACGCCGAGCAGCTCGAGGTCCACCTTGCCTGCCATCTCGGCAGCCCGGCGGGCGACCGTCTGCGCGGCCGGCTGCGGCGTTGTGACGACCAGGACCTTCGCCTGCGGAAGCAGCTGGGCGAGCGTCATCGAGACGTCGCCGGTACCGGGCGGCAGGTCGAGTAGGAGGTAGTCCAGCTCGCCCCAATCGACGTCCTCCAGGAACTGCTGGATCGCCTTGTGAAGCATGGGCCCGCGCCAGACCACCGCGGCGTTCTCCTCCAGGAAGAACCCGATGGACATCACCCTGATGCCGCCGGGGCCCGTGAGCGGGACGATCTTGCGCTCGGCGTTGACCTCCGGCTTGCTGTTGACACCCAGCATGCGGGGCATCGAGTAGCCGTACACGTCGCAGTCGAGGGCGCCGCTTGCCTGCCCGTCCGCCTGTAGCGCTGCGGCGAGGTTCGCGGTCATCGTGGACTTGCCCACGCCTCCCTTGCCGGAAGCGACGCAGATCACGTTCTTCACCTGCGCCAGGGCGCCCTCGGGAAGGCGCTGGCGGCCAAGCGACTGCTGGAGCCTGCCCTTCTCGTCGTTCGAGAGCACGTCGAAGCCCACCGCCACACCGGACACGCCGTCCAGCCGGCCGACGTTCTCCGCGACCGCCTGCTGGAAATGGGAGCGGATCGGGCATCCGGGGGTCGTCAGGGAGACCACGACGTCGACCTGCCCGCCCTCCGCGATCTCGACGGAGCGCACCATGCCCAGTTCGACGATGGAGCGCCGCAGCTCGGGATCGATCACGGCCTCGAGGGCTTGTGTCACCTGTTCTTTGGTGGGTACTGCCATCCGAGAGTCATTGTGGCAGCCTCGCTCGCTCGAGCTAGCGACGCAGTCCTCAAATAGATCGACCGGCCAAAATGACCGGTCGATCCAGGGAGGAGAGGTTGCTGTTTCTGCCCGCGAGGTGTTGGTGCGGGCAGATCCCTCCGGGCGCCACCTCTCGAGGCGACCCGGGCTAAGGGTCTAGACCAGCGTGGAGACTCGCTCCTGAACCGCGGTCTGCGCCCGCTTGATGCCGTTCTCGGCCCTGGCGCGGCGCTGCTTCACCGTGGTCTGAACCTTGCGCTGCCGCTGCTTGAGCTGGCGCTCGGCGCGGTTGCGGCTCTGGCGTACGCGAGTGCGCGCCTTGCGCCGCGCGCTGGCGCCGCGCCGCTCGAGCTTGTTCAGCTCCCGCTCGACGCGGGTACGAAGGCTCTTCAGCTCCCGCTCCGCGGTCTCACGGGCCGTGAACGGCTCGACGACCTCGGTGACGCGGTCGGCGACGATCAGCGCCGCGCCCACGGGAACGTTCACGGACCGCTCGGCGGTCTCGCGGGCGTACGAGACGCTTCCGTTGCGGACCTTCGTCAGGCCCTCGCGAATCCTGGCGCTCTCGCTGCGCTGGGTCGCGGTGGTCTTGCGCTGCGTAGTGGTGCTGGTGGTGGTGCTGCCGTTGGCTGTCATCTGGTTCTTCAACCCCCTGATGGGCTCGTGGATCTACTTATTTCTAAGGATGTTCAGCGTAGCAAACCGAACAGGTGTTTGTACCCGGCCCAGCCCGGGCGGTTACACGGCAGCTGGCGCGGCGACCCGCTCGAGCCACTCCTCAGGGCGTGAGAGCTCGTCTGTCGTGGGCAGCGCGTCCGGTGCGCGCCAGACCTGGTTCAGAGCCTCCACCCCCGCCTCTCGCACCACTCCGTCGCAGAACGCCTTGCCGAGCCTGTACTGGCGCAGCTTGAGCTCCATTCCGAGCAGCCTCGCGATCACGTCGCCGAGGCCGCCCCTTCTGGCGCGGCGAGCCTCGAGACGCTTGCGAAGTCGCCCGTAGCCTGGATCTCGCCGCTCGGCGGCGGCGTCCATCACGTGCTCGGCGTGGCCCTCGATCACCGACATCACGACCTGAAGCCGATCGAGGGCATGGGCTTGCTCGGGACCCGCCAGTAGGCGGGGCAGGTCGCCCCGCAGGATCGTGCGAATCGCCGCCCGCGGATCCGTGCGGAAGAGCCTCCCGGCCAGGCGACGCAGCGAATCCGCGTCGAGCCGTGCCGACGCTTCGCCGATCAGCTGCCTGATCAGCTCGCCGACGTGAGGGCGGAGCCACTGCACCGACGCGAACTGGACCGAATGAGTCGTCTCGTGAATCGCGATCCAGCGCAGGAACAGATCAGGGTCGCCGCCGAGCTCCGCGTGCGCCGTGGCGAGATTCGGCCCGACGAACAGAAGCCGGGGCTCGCGATCGGCACCGACGAGCGCGGTGTCGTACTGCCCGAGTACCTTGCGCGCGGCGTACCCCACCGCGGCACCGGCCTCCGCCCCCGCGGCAGCACCGGCGAGCGACCGAGCCACGCCCCCCAGTGGGCCCGGAAGCCGCATTCCGTCGCTCAGGCGGCCCTCGAGCTCCTCGGAGAGCTCTCGCAGAGTGTGAATCCCCACGCGCGTCCATTCGGAGCGGTCGACGAGCTCGGGGTTCGGAAGGGGGCCGACTGGGCGAAGGAGCGTGTAGTCGAGTACCAGGGTGAGTGCCTCAGAGCACGCGTCATCGACACCTGGCTGGGCGAACGGCCCAGGGACACCGCTCCCGGCCAGACCTGTCGCGATCCTCTGGGCGAGGTTCCAGTCGACGAAGGCCCGCGAGCTCACCCGCCCGCCTTCTCGGCGTGCTCCTGAGCGTCCAGCACCGTGTGGAGCAGCTCGCTGTCCAGCGCAGCCGCCACGTGATAGCGCGCCTCCAGGTCCAAGCTGACGTCCAGCCCCTCGCCGTCGAAGGCGACTTGGGCACCGGCCTCACGTGCGATCAGCTGCCCCGCCGCCGCGTCCACCGAGCGGGATGCCCGCGCGGTGAGCATGCCGTCGAAGCGCCCCCCGGCCACGTAACAGAGCGAGATGGCGATCGAGCCGACCACGCGCACCCGGTAGGCCTTACCCTCAAGGGCGGCCAGCACCGGGATCGTCCGCTCGGGCTTCGCAGATTCGAGCCCCACGATCTCAAGGCCAAAGCCGGGCCCCTCGGCACGCAGCTCATTGCCGTTCAGTGTCGCGCCCTTCTCACGCTCGGCGAAGTACTCCTCGGAGCTGCCGAAGTCGTAGACGTATCCCACCCCGACGTTCGCCATCGTCGGGCCGGTGGCGATCGCGACGCTGAGCGAGTGCGACGGGATCGTGCGGCGGGCGTTCAGCGAGCCGTCGAGGGGATCGACCACCACGAACAGGTCCGATGCCGAGTCTCCGAAGGCGACCTCCCTGCGCTCCTCGGAGATCGCGGTGAAGGCGTGGCCCTCTGCGTGTATTGCGTCCAGCTCCGCGAACACGATGTCCTCGCATTCGCGGTCGATCGCGAGGGCACGATCCCCGCCCTCGCCGACCCCGGAATAGACAGTGCGGGCCGCGATGCCGCGCCGCTCCTCGAAGAGCTCGCGCTGCGACGCGACCATCCTGCGGCAGGCCGAGAGCCAATCCGGCTGTGCGGCACCCGGTGGCGGTGGGGCCTGGTTCGCTTCCTGGGTCTGCCTGCGAGCCACCGCAGGCCATGCTAGAGAGTGCGTGACGACGCGAGGAACACGGCGATCGAAACGACGCTTGCGCCGGCCGCTAGCGTTAGGCCGATGGAGGGAGATTCCGCCGTTCCCGGCCTCGCGCTGACCGACGCGCAGCGTCGCGTCGTCGAGCACGACCGAGGGGCGATGCTGGTTTCGGGTCCCGCGGGCTGCGGCAGGAGCGAATCCCTGGCAGCGCGTCTCGCGCATCTTACTGCAGCGGGTACAGCCCCCGATCGGGTTCTCGTCCTGACTCGCTCGCGCTCGGCGGCCGACCGGCTTCACGAGCGCGTCACGGCCCTGATCGAGGAGCCATACGAGGAGCTGTGGATCTCGACCCACGAGGCGGCAGCCGAGCGCCTGCTTCGCGAGCACGCGCTCGAAGCCGGGTTGGATCCGTTCTTCGCCACCGTGCGGGCGGCGGACCGGCTCGCGATGCTCCTCGATCGACTCGACGACCTTTCCCTGCGCCGTCACGAGATCCGCGGCAACCCCGCAGGCCTCCTCGCCCGCCTCCTGCGGCGCATCGACACACTGAAGGCGGAGGCCATCGCCCCCGACCGGCTCCGGGAGTGGGCCGCGCAGAGGGAACGTGACGCCGGGGATGCAGCCGAGCGCCAGGCGGCGCAGCGGGAGCGGGAGTTCGCCGAGCTCTACGCGAGCCACGACCGCGTCCTGCGGGAGTCTGGAAGCCTCGCCGGGGCCGATCTCGTGCTGGAGCTGGAGCGCCTGCTTCGAGAGCGAGCCGATGTGCGGCGGTCGCTCGCCCAGCGCTTCCCTTTCGTGATGGTGGACGAGCTCGAGGAGGCGGGCGCGGCGCATCGCGCCCTGATCGAGACGCTCGCGGCCGAACACGGGAATCTGGTCTGCGCCTGCGATCCGAGCCAATCGATTCGCCGACCGGCGACGCTCGCACGCGATCCGACGCCCACGTTCCTGGAGGCCCACCCCGACGCCGAGCAGGTGAGGCTCGAACTTCCCCTGCGGTTCGGGCCGGCAATCGCAGCCGCGGCATCGGCCGTTGCCACGCTCGCGGGAGGCCCGGGAGAGCGCTCCGTGGACTCAAGGCCCGACGCCGACGCCGTTCGCTTCTGGCGGTGCACCGGCGAGCGCGCGCAGGCCCAGGCGGCCGCCCGGGAGATCGAGCACGTGCTCGCCGCCGGGGAGGTGCGCCCCGAGGAGGTGTGCGTGATCGTTGGTTCGGGCTGGCGGGAGGCTCGTCTGGTGGCTGCCGCACTGGAGGAGCGCACCGTCCCCTTCCGGTTCGCCGGCGACGCCGCGCTCTTCCAGCGGCCCGAGGTCCGCGACGTGCTTGCGTGGCTTCGGATGCTCGCCGACCCCACGGACTCCGCGGCAGTCGTGCGAGCGCTGACGCGCCCACCGGTCGAGCTTCGGTCGATCCATCTCGCCCGGTGCACAGCGATCGCGCGCCGGCGCAAGCTCGACATGGTCTCCGCCCTGGAGGCCGCGCTCGAGAGCCCGCAGCTGCCGCCCGAGGCCCGAGACCGGATCCAGGCCTTCCTGAAGCTTCACCGGGCCGCGTCGGGGGCGCTCGAGGAGATGCGGGCGGACGTCTTCGTTCGCCGCCTGATCGAGCGCATCGGCCTGCGCCGCCACCGTCTCTTCGTCGCCACTCCGGAGGCGGCCGAGCGGCTCCAGAGTCTCTCGCGGCTTTCTGAGCTCGCCGCGGCTTGGACCCGGCGCGAGCCCCGAGGCTCGGTGCGGGACTTCGTCCGCCACCTGACGGCCGTCGCGGACGCCGGCGAGCTGGAGGCCGACGAGGCGGCTACCCCGTCGCCAGGCGCGGTCGTTCTGGCCGAGCCCGAGCAGGTCAAGGGCCTGGAGTTCGACACCGTGTATCTGCTGGGGCTTCACCGCGGGGCCATTGCCTCCCGCAGCTCCGGCGCGGACTGGGTCCCGGACAGGCTGATGACCGATCCACTCGCCGGTGGCGAGGCCGATCCCGGGATCGCCGCACGCGCGCGACTCGCGTACCTCGCGATGACCCGCGCCAGACGGGCTCTGGTGCTCTCGTGGCCAGAGACGGCAAGCGAAGGCCAGGTGGCTCCATCCCCGTTCTACGAGGTGGCCCGCGACGCACTGGAAGCGGACGAGGAGATCCACGAGGAAGAGCTGTTCGGTCCCGCCGAGGGGCTCCACTCGACCTATCGCATGCTGCGCGACGAGGCGCTGGAAGCTTCCTGGCGAGCCGGGTCGGCGCTGTCGGAGATGCGCCTCGACACGAGCGAGGACGTCACCCAGGCGGTTACGCGCTACCTCGAACTGATCAAGCTCGCCGCCCTCGTGCAACACCCAGGCGGCGAGCCTTCTGCCGAGACCCTCGAGGCGCTCAACGAGCTCCTGGGTCGAGTGGCGTCCGCGGAGCAGCGGGCCGCGCTGGAGGCTTCGGCCCTCGACGAGTACGTGATCGGGGAGGAGCGTGAGGTCGCGGCCAGGCGCGAGCTCGTCGCGGCGCGCCGCGAGCCGACCCTCGAGCAGTTCATCCCACGTCGGGGCGACGGTCTCGCGCTCTCCGCCTCGGACATCGACCTGTACCGAACCTGCCCGTTGAAGTACAAGTTCGCGCGCGTCTTCGCGATCCCGCAGGAGCCCACGATCAACCAGCGCTTCGGAATCCTGATTCACCAGGTCCTGGAGCGATTCCACACCGAGGCGCTGCGCGCACAGGCACTCGAGGCGGCGTCGCCTTCGCAGCGCCCGGAGGGAGCGGGCAGCCTCGACAGGCTGCTCTCCCTGTTCGAGGCGGGGTGGCGCCGCACCGGGTTTGGCTCCTCCGACGACGAGCTTCAGTACCGCGACCGCGCGGTGGCGGCCCTCACGCGCTACCACGAGCGTGAGGTGCGATCCACATCCACGCCGATGTGGCTCGAGCGGAGCTTCTCGTTCGCGATCGGCCCTCACCACCTTCGCGGCCGCGTGGACCGGGTGGATCGCCTGCCGGATGGCAGCTACGAGCTGATCGACTACAAGACCGGCGCGCGCCGCGCGGGCGAGGGAGACGACGTCCAGCTGGCGCTGTATCGGGTGGGCGCTCGCGAGGCATGGCGGGTGGACGCCAAGCTCGGAAGCTACTGGTACGTGCTGGAGGACGAGCGGGTGCCGATGCCCGCTTCGCCTGATGACACCGAGCGCGTGGAGCGGACGGTGCTCGAGGTTGGCGGCGGGATCGAGAGTCAGGACTTCGAGCCGCGCCCCTCGTACGAGATCTGCAGCTGGTGCGACTACCGACTCATCTGCCCGGCTTCAGAGGCGTAGGCCGCGAAAACCGAGCAGTCCTAATTCTTATCCTTGCCGCGTTGGCGTAGAAACTGCTGGAACTCCTGCGCGATGTCGTCGGCCGACGGAACCTCCTGGCCGAACTCCACCGCTTCCTCCTGTGACACCTCGAGGTTCCGCACCAGCTCCTCGATCTCCGGGTTGGCCGCGACCGCCTGGTCCACCTGCTCCTCGAAGCGGCCGGTCGCGTCCTCCAGCTCCGATGCTTCGACGGCGACGCCGGTGAGGCCCTCCAGCCGCCGCAGCAACGCGAGGGCCGCCTTCGGGTTTGGCACCGCGGCGACGTAGTGGGGCACAGCCGCCCAGAGGCTCGCGGACACCAGGCCGCGCCGGCGGCAGGCGTCGTGGAGGACGCCGACGATTCCGGTTGGGCCCTCATAACTGGAGCGGCTGAGGCCCAGGCGCTCCACCAGCTCGGGATCGGATGCGAGGCCCGTGATCGGCACGGCGCGCGTGTGTGCGACATCCGCGATCAGGGCTCCCAGGGTGATCACCATCTCGACGCCGAGCCGCTCGGCGGCGCCCACGATCGAGTCGGCGAAGGTTCGCCAGCGCACGTTGGGCTCGATGCCGCTGAGCAGCGCGAGATCGCGCTCGGCCGTGGGCACCCTGACGGCGAGCAGGGTATTGGCCGGCCAATCGATCTCCCGGGTCTGTCCCTCGATCATGCGGATCGTCGGCCGGTTGACCTGAAAGTCGTAGAACTCCTCGGGGTCGATCCGCGCCACCACCTGGGACTCGAGCGCCGCAGCGACCGCCTCCAGCGCCGCGGTCGCCGCGCTGGCGGCGTCGTTCCAGCCGGCGAACGCGCACACCAGGGCGGGCGAGCGTAGCTCCGGCGGGTTGCCCTCCCAGATGAGGGGGTCCATGTCGCGAGCCTATCCACAAACAAGCGTCCGATCTGCCGGTCACGATCGAACCATGGAAGCCGCGGTCGCGACCAGCCCCCAGGAGCGAGCACACCCGGCGGTCGCCGAGCTGCGGGTCGGACAGCGATTCGAGGGTCGCTACGCGTGCGTGCGAAAGGACCGGCTCACCTCCTGCAACGGCGGCTCGTACCTCTCGGTGGAGCTGCGCGATCGCTCCGGCACGGTTCAGGCGCGCGTGTTCCGCGAGGCGGACCGGATCGGGCTGCGCTTCCAAAGCGGCGACGCGGTGGCGGTCCGCGGCAGGCTCGAGCGCTTCAGGGGCGAGCCGGTGGCCGAGCTCGACGACGTACGCCGGCTCGAGCCGGGCTCGTTTGATCCCACGGAGTTCCTGCCCGCCGCATACCGATCGGTCGAGGAGCTCGACGGCTTTCTCGAGCACCTGATCAGGGAGATTCACGATGCAGGCCTTCGAAGCGCGGTCGAGCGCCTGCTCGTCTCCGGACCGGTGGCGGAGGAGTTCCGGCGCGCTCCCTGCACGAGCGCCGGGCATCACGCGTACCTTGGCGGTCTCCTGGAGCACACCGTATCCGTGGGGACCATGGTCGGCGAGCTCTGCCAGCTGCATCCGAGGCTCGACTCGGACCTGCTGATGGCGGCCGCCCTGCTCCACAACTTCGGCAAGACCCGCGAGTTCACCTACGGCGCGCGGTTCGGAGTCAGCGAGGAGGGACGCCTGCTCGGCCATCTGGCGATCGGCGCGCAGCTGATCGGCGCAGTGGCGAGCGAGCTCGAGGAAGAGCGCCGGCTTGCGCTCCTGCACTGCGTTCTCGCGCACCACGGAGCCGATGCGGGGCCGGGGCGCGCGGCCCAAGGCGCGGCCCGGGGGAGGGGCTTCGCGTCGCCGGAGGCGCTCGCCCTCTACCGCCTGAACGCCCTGGACGCCTCGGTCAAGGGCGCCCTGGAGCACGGGTTGTAGCGATTGGGCTAGCGACGAAGTCGCGGTTCACGCGTGTGGACCTGCCGCCCCGCCTGAGCCCGGGCCCGGCTCAGGGAGCCGAGGGCGACCGGTCGTCCGGCGGAGCCGGACGCGGAGTCGAAGACGAGGATGTCGCCGGAGTTATGCCTCGGCGGATCAGCTGCGCGGCGATCACCAGGATGAGCGCCGCGAAGGCAAGCTCCAGGGTCCGTTGCGACACCGCGTTCGAGATCACGACGCCCGCCGCCACGCCCACGGGGGAGAGCACGCCGACCAGCACCCCGTCGCGAACGCGGACGTTTCCGTACCCCCGCTGCCGCCACGCTCCCAGAAACGCCACGAAGACGATCGCGAAGAGCGAGGTCGCCTCGGCGTGGACCTGGGACTGGTCGAGGAAAATGGCCAGCGCGGGGACGAAGAGAACGCCGCCACCCACGCCGACGAGTCCCCCGAGCATGCCGCCCGCGAAGCCCAGCAGCGCTGCAGCGACGTACTCCATCAGAAGATCAGCTCGGCGGCGGTCGCGATCAGGAGGGCCGCGAAGAGGAGCGAGACGGCACGCTCGGGAAGGCGCTGCTGGATCGCGGCACCGGCGACCACGCCTCCCAAGGCCGGTACGCCGACCAGAGCCGCTTTCGGAATGTCGACGTTGCCGTAGAGCGCCTGACCGGCCGTGGCGAACGCAGCGATGACGACGATGGCAGCGAGGCTGGTGCCCGTGGCCTCGCGTTCGCCATAGCCGAGCCAGAGGATCAGGAGCGGCACGATGATGGTTCCACCACCCACGCCAAACAGGCCGCTGAACGTCCCCGCCGCGGTCGCGATCGCAAGGAGCTTGAGGGCCCGGTCACGAGGCACGGGCGGCGATACTAGTGAGCATGAGGGCAACGACCGTTACGGCTCGGTGCCGGCGGGACCGGCCGTGATGGGAAAGCTGGCGCAGCTGATCCGGCCGCTGCGCGAGGATCCAGGCTCCTCCGCGGTGCTCTGCGACGTCGATGGCACGCTTGCCCCGATCGTCACCGACCCGGGCGCCGCGGCCGTTCCGGCGGAGGCCAGGGAGGTGCTCCGAGCGCTCGCGCGACCCTATGCGCTCGTCGCCTGCATCTCCGGCAGGCGTGCCCTTGACGCGCGTTCGATCGTCGGCGTGGACGAGCTCGCCTATGCGGGCAACCATGGGCTCGAGCTGCTGAGGCCCGGCGCGGAGGTTCCAACCGTCGATCCCGCCGTTACGGACAAGGCCCGGGCGGTGCGGGAGTTCGTTCTCGACCTCGAGACGACGACGCTGCTCGACGGGGGCCTGCGGCTCGAGGACAAGGGTCCGATTCAGGCGCTGCATTGGCGTGGAGCCGCCGATGAGAGGGCTGCCGAAGCGGAGGCCAACAAGATCGCCGGCGCGGCACGGGAGGCGGGGCTCGAGCCTCACTGGGGACGCAAGGTGCTGGAGATTCGCCCGCTCGCCGGGATCGACAAGGGCACGGCTGTGCGACGGCTGCTCGAGGAAGACGGGGTGGCCCTGGCGCTGTACGCGGGCGACGATCGCACGGACCTGGACGCGTTCCGGGAGCTGCGGGCGCTGCTCGCGGCGGACAGCCTGCGCGTCGCCGTGTGCATCGGGATCGCGTCCGAGGAGGCGCCGCCGGAGCTCGCCGCCGACGCGGACGCCACCGTCGACGGTACCGGCGGCTTCCTGGGCGTCCTGAGGGCTCTCGCGCCGCCCACGGCAGCCGCGCCGGAACCGGATAGGCACTAGTGCTCTTCGTCGACCTCCTGCGCCTGACTGTGCTGTTGATCGGTGGGGCTGCGACCGCCCTGGGGACGGTCACCGTGCTGGCGGCAAACCAGGACTCGAACAGCGCCACGTTGATCTTCGCGGGGGCATGGTGGGCGCTCGCAGCGGTGCTCGGAGTGCTGCTCGGGACCTCGCCCCGCTCCAGCGAGGCGATGTCGCGGGCGCTCGCTTCCGCGCGAACGGTGACCTCCCTTCCAACCGAGAGCCCGGGACGAATCGTGTTCCTGCGACTGTGGCCGATCGGCGCCTTCGCCGTGGTGGTGGGCGGTCTCGCGTGGCTCCTTCCCCAGGTCGCCGCGGTGGGCGCCGGATTCGCGATCCTGAACGCCCTCGCGTGGCGAAACCGGGAGCGAGCCGTGACGGCAATCGAGGAGCGGGATGCCGTGCGCTTCTACGTCGAGCCCAGCTCCGCGACGGAGCCGATCAGACTGATTCGGACACCCGGGCTCGGCCGCGATCGCATGCCCGCCGGCCATCCTCCGCCCCCACCGCCGGCCGGGGGAGGAGGTGCAACCTAGGCGACGATTCGTGCCGCGCGAGGTTGCGCGCCGGAGCAGGCGCCGGCACCCGTGCGAATGCCACGCGGGCGCCGATCGCGGCGGTCAGGCCCGCGACGCCGGCGAGCACGAGGGCCGCCCGAGGGTCGATCGCCTCCCCCAGCCAGCCTGCAATCGGCCCGCCGATTGGCGTGGATCCCAGAAAGACGATGGAGAACAACGCCATCACGCGTCCACGCATTACGGGCTCGGCGGCGAGCTGAAGCGAGGAGTTGATGCCGGCCGCAAAGGTGACGCTCGCCGCGCCGAGCGGGACCAGGACCACGATTTCGAGCGGCAGCGTGGGCGCGGCGGCGGCAATGAGCGCCACCGCTCCGAAGGAGAAGGCAGCGGCGATCAGGAGCCTTGGGCCAACCCGCCCGTGCGCGCCGGCCACCAGCGCGCCGACAACCGAGCCCACCCCCATGGCCACGGCGAGCGCGGTGTAGGTGGCGGCGCCGCCGTGGAAGCTGAATCGGGCAAGCAACGGCAGGATGACCTGGAAGTTGTAGCCCAGGGTGCCGACCACCGCCATCATCCCGAGGGGGATCGCGAGCGCGGGCGTGCGGAGGACGTACCGGACAGCGGCGCGCACCTCACCGGCCTGGCGGCGAGCGGCGGCGGGAGCGGGGCTCAGCGCGCCCGGGTCCATGCCGCGGAGGGCGACGAGCATCGCGCCGAACGACGCCGCGTTCAGCAGGAAGCACGGACCCACGCCGAGCGTGGCGATGACGATGCCGGCGCCGGCGGGCCCGATGATCCGCGCCGAGTGGATGAGAACGCTGTTCAGGCTGACCGCGTTGACGACCCGCTCGGAGCCGACCATCTCGATCG
>WNGA01021366.1_pt1 | contig 13240 bp, 7 predicted proteins | sample 5400061 | NCBI WGS metagenome assembly WNGA01 (sample SAMN13153366, study PRJNA577476) | soil metagenome | isolation source: 100 cm soil or saprolite under grassland replicate 2 | place: USA:California | collected 2016-06-15 | reverse complement strand
CTCACCCTTCTGGGTGTCGTACGTACCCTTGGTTGAGGCAACCAGCAGTCCGAGGACCAGGGCCGCCATCGTCGCGACTAATCCCATCCCGATCCTGACAGCGTCCTTCGTGTCCGCGGTCAGGTGATGTTCGGGAAGTCCGGCTCGGATGCGCATTCCCAATAAGCCGGCCCCAAAGAGGCACGCGAAAACGATTGCTGTTGCAATGGTGGAATTCATCAATCGTATCTGCGCTTCATTGAGAGTCGCCCGGCATTAGGTGTTCGTTGATCCGTCTCGAACTCCCGGGAATTAAACGACCGTCCTGATCGTAGCCAAGCAGGATGACCCAATCGTAAACGGAACCTGGCCATTTGCCGCGCGGCAGTAAGTCTTCAGGCTTTGCTCCGAGCGCACGGAGCAGAGCCGGAATGTTTCCGTGACGCCAGGAAATGAGAATCACTTTTCCCTGGTGGTTTGCACGCAAGTCAGCGGCCAACTCAGTGGATTGATTGTTCCCAAAGCGGGCATCGATTTTCAATTTGGCTGCCTTCGTAAATGGCTCCACCGTCAAACGCGGCCGGTGACTTTGCTTCGAGTCTTTAGCAGCCAAAACAATGTCGGGTTCCAGTCGCTTGGAATCGACGGTGAAATTTAGGAAGTAATTCTTGTATGCTGCGGCCCGCTCATGCCCGCGAGGTGCGAGATCCTGGCCCGTGCCACCATTTTCTGCGTGGCGAATGATCAGCACGACAGAACCTTTCGGCCCGTCTTGGGAATCCGCTGCGAGTATCAGCGCGGTGCAAGCAAAAAGAACCGCGATGAAGAGGCAAGTTCTGTACATCCGCGTCATGCTTCAGGTGCGCGCGTCGATCAAGCACGCTTACACCACGTCAACGGCGATCTTGGAGACGTGGTGCTTCCGCAGGCTCGATCGCACTTCTGCCTCCAGTTCCCTGGGATCCACTCCGCTAGGGATATAGAGCAGAAACACCATCTGTCCCTTATCCTCATAGAGCGCGGAGCTTTGAAGCCGACACTTGTGGGAGACGAGCAACGATTGCACCGTGCCAAAGACCGGCTTCGGATCTTCTCCGTCGTCAAGTCGGATCCTAACCCGGCAGCTCGAATGCGAATCAAGCCAGTAGACGAGTACCCAACTAAAGGCGGTAACGAAGACTGCCATGGCCCACGATCCCATGCCGCACGCGAGCCCGACTACCACGACCATGATTGCTTTGCCGGTAAGTTTTGGATTATCGAGCAAGGTCCGAAATCGTAGCAGCGCGCCGATACCGAAGATAACAAACGCGAGCGTCTGGCTGGTCCCGCTCAGTTCAGCAACAACCGCACCAACCACTCCTAGGAGTATCAGCGCCTTGCGTTCCTCAAGATCGGCTAGCGGATCGGCAAGTGATGCCCGCCGCGGATGCCACGCGATTGCATATGCACAGCCCACTGCCAGGCTAAGGCTGAGGAACAGCCGCAAAATGAATTCCGGATGCCCGAACTGTTCGACGCTTTGTTGGATCGACACCCACGAATTGCCCTTGGGATCGATTCCTCCAATGGATCCCGCCTTGGCCAACTCTTCCGCCGGGTTAGCGCCCAGCGCTGTCGACGTCAACACACTTGCAAAACCAATTACAGCGACGACGCTGATGCTGCCCAGCTTGTACAGTCACCGTTTTTCGCGCCGGAGCCGTACCCGTACGATTTGGATCAACTCGAGCGGTAAGGCGGTGCTGGCCTGCCGACAAGTAGCCACTGTACTGTGCGCCCTCGGTAAAGCTTCCCACGTCCTTGCCATCGACTGACAAGACAAGGCCGAGATCGGCCCCAAAATTTGCGACCCGAGTAACGATCAAATGACCTGAATTCGCAGGTATTGGCGCGGTCGCCGTGTTCGTTGCGCACCCGGTGAAGATCAGGCCGGTACAGGCCAGACTGAGAATGTAAATGATTGAACTATATCTTTTCATGTTTCGGATTCCTTTTGTTTAAATGCGCGCCCATCGTGTTCCTCAAAAATTCGCCTGTCAATAAAACTTTAGGGCTATGCTCGTCTCGAGTCGTTAAACCGCATCGTCTACGAAGAATGGAGCCACGCGCTCTTCACAGCCGAATCAGTTCACTTTTTCGATGCCCGGCGGCTTCCAAGTGCCTTCGCCGGGAGGCAGGATGGAAGGCGCTTCCGTCTTCGGCCAGTAAAGACGCATGACCAGATAGATCAGGTCGTTAGGCGCAGGTAGCCAGTTTGATTCCTTGTCCTTTCCGGGCGAATCTTTCTGGATGTAGAGCGTGAGCGAGTCGTCCGCGTTTTTCTTCATGTTCGTTAGCATCGGCGAGTTGATAAGATAGCGGTTGATCGGGTTCTTGATCAGCAACTGGGTCTTGCCGTCATACATCGTCACTGACCAGAAGGCATTCACTGGCGGGAACTGGTCAGCAGGGAAGGTGAGTGTGTATTTGTACTTGCTGCCGTCGAGCGGCTCGCCATTCGGCAAGGCCGTTGTCAGCGGATACATTGCCTCGACTGCGTCATTGCCGTAGATGCCCGCTTTCGCTGCTTCGGCACGTTTGAGCCAGTCACCATTGAAAAACGCGCGATCACCCGTGATCGATGCGATATTCCAACCGTTGATCTTCGTCCCGAGATGCTTGACCCCATCCTCGACCTTCTCTTCCCCCGCTTTCATCCCTTCCACGATGGCGGCCTTGTTTTCAGGGGAAAGGTCCTTGAAGTCGAATGTCTTACCAGGGCCAACGCCGATAGTGGCGAGCTTGGCACGAATTTCCTTTTCCTCCGGCCCAGGTGGGGCGAACTGCAAGGAGAAATCGAGATACGCGAAGAAGTTCGTCTTAACAAGTTCCTTGTTGACCTTCGGAAAGTTGATCGCTGGCGCCGGGGACGGTGCAGGTTGCTTGAGGTAAGCCGAGAGCGGCTGCACCTTGTAGCCGGTTTGGACCTTGACCACGTTTGGCATGTCGGCGGCATTGAAGAGCTGCGTGCGATAGGCCGCGAGCGAGAATTGAGTACTGGACTGGAACACCTTTTTGATTCCAGGCGGCGGTGAAGAAAGATCGCCCCTGTAATCGGGGCCGACGACCATGTAGTCGCCGGCATCATCGCCGGTGGCGCGAGAGCCAATGTAGCCATAGTTAAAGGTGTTTCCGTCACAAAGCATCACCGAATAATAACGCTTCTTCTCAACCGCTGGCACGGACAGCACGATGGGCTCGGCTCGCAAATCGAGCCAGAGCAGCGAATAAGGCGTGTCGCTGTTGGGTGTTATGATCGCTGTATCTTTGTAAGTATATACGCGGGCTTCGTTCTTGATATGATTGAATGGCGCCTTGTATTGGCCGGAGTTCTTGTCCACGCAATACTCGTACATCACCGCGTAGTTCATCACGATCGGCAGGCCATAGATGAACCCTTCCTCGGCGATGGCTTTGGTTTCGGCAGGAGTAATATCCGCAGCGCGGACGGTGATGAGCGCCAGCACAGAGGCGAGCGCGGCGGCGAGGAGTGTTTTTGTTTTCATTGTTGTTAGTCTGATTGATCTGTGTTCTGAGTAGCTATATTGTCGTGTTACTGTTTCGGTGCCTATAGGACTTTAGGGCTATATTGATCTCGAGTCGTTAATTCCGAGCCACATCCCGAAGAACGCAGTCGGCGCGAGCGGATTGACCGCCCCGACGACAGCGAGGCCGATCATGGGGACAGTCTTGTTTCGCCTCGGCGTTTCTCCTTTTCTCGTAGTTACTGAGGTATCACCTCCGACGGGCCTTCGACCTTCATAACCGGCGTTGGATTCCATTTGCCCGTCAGCGCATCTTCTTTCGGAGCATAGAGACGCATGGTCAGATTGAATGCTCCTTTGGGAGCGGGTAACCAATTGGCTTCCTTGCCAGCGCCCGGGCTTTCGTTTTGAAAGTAGAGATCAAGCGAGCCATCCGCATTGTATTTGAATGGCATCCAACTGCTGACGGCGAAGCGATTAAGGGCGTTCGCTACTTGGAAGCCCTCAGAGTCGTAGAGCGTGACGGACCAAAAACCCTTGGCCGGCGGCAACTGGCTTTTGTCGAAGTGAAGCACATATTTGTTCGCGCCGTCGAGCGACTTGCCGGTCTCGTCTCCGAGATTGAGGGGATAAATCGCGTCTTCGGGCACGTTCGCGCCGAGACCCATCTGCGTGACGATGGCGCGCTTGAGATAGTAGTTGCCGTACACACCCATTGTGTCGGTGTTCATTGACCAATAGTTCACGACCCTAGCAAGCGTCGGTACTTTCCATTTCATCAGCGCTTGCGCATCCGCCGGTGCGTTGGCGAGCGCCTTTTGCACATGCCGGTCGAGCTTGGCGAAGTCGAAGCTCTGACCGACTTCGATGCCAATGCGTTTCATGCGCGCAACCATTGGCTCATCGGTAATGTGCGGCGGGTTAACCTTCACGACCTCGGCGGCGTAGGCGAAATATTTGTCGGCCGACATGGTATCCACCTGAATCTTCGGCGGCGTCTTCATGTCCACGGAAGGATTAACCTTGCCCGTCACGGCTTCAGGGGTTTTCCCCCAGCTGGAGAGCGGCGTGATCTTGTAGCCAGCCTGGATCTTATGAACGGCGTCGTAATCTGGCGGCCCGTCCGTCTTGGTGCGGCCGATGATCCATACGTAAGGTGTCGGTGCCTTGATCTGCTGCATGCCGTCGGACACCGAACCCGTCCAACCTGGCGGCGTGACGAGAAAGTTGGCCGCCTGGGTTCCAGTCGTGCGCCAGCCCGGGGACGCGAACACGTCCGTCCACATATCTAGCATCGGGAACAGATAATAGCGCCCGCCGGTGTCCGGCACGGAGACGACCACAGGTTCTTTCGTGAGATCGAGCCACCCACTGGAATAGAGTGTGTCGAAGTTTGGCCGGACAACCACCCTCATGTCCGCCGTCGGATAGGCCGGAATGTTCGCGAAGGTGTTCATTGGCGCATGGATGCCCTCTGCGCGCTCGACACTGGTGAGCTGTTTGCGGGTGATATCCATCGTCACGAGCGAATAGAAGTACAGGTATGCCTCGACCCCGATGGCATGCGCTTCCTCCGGAGAAATAGATTCGGCGTGGCTCGTTAGACTGGCGTGAAGCGAGACTGCGGCGATTAGGAAACAGGTTAAAGTCCGTATTAGGAATGGATGTTTGGTTGTTCTCATAGTTCCTTTCACCATGCCGGTTGGGGATTTGGTGGTCTATAGGACTTTAGGGCAATATTTATCTTAAATCGCTAACGCGGGCCGTACTCCGAAGAACGCAACGCGCGCTTCACAATAGAAACGACGGTTACTTCACCAACTCGATCTCGCTCGGGCGCCATTTCTGTCACCAACGAAGCGTTGGATTTATTGCCCTTGAAGTGGCGTGAGCCCGGCCGTCGAGGCGGAACGCGTGACCGGAAACGGTAAGGCCTCTTCACCGCCTGTCGACAACGTGAAGGCCGCGCTGAGGGCAACAGTTAGAGCGGCGGAGATGGTCGTCTGCTTCATGATTTACCTTTTGTGGCGTGATGATCAGCGAATTCTGAGACTCGCCATCCGCAGATGAAAATGAGACTTAAGTCGTACCGAGCCTTGAATCCGGACCTTGCGCCGGGATTCATGGTGTTCCGGACACGCCGCCACTCATCGCCTTCCAGACGAGTGCTTGGAAACGGGGATCGCCGCGCAGTGGGTCGAGTCTGCGGTCGATCTTGATGCTGCCGAAGACGCCGGTGTCGAAGGGCGCGCGATCTTGGTAGCTCTTTTCCAGCAACCGCAGTGCTTCCTCTTTGTCGCCCAGAGACAGGTGGATGACAGCGAGCGAATAGGCCGGGATATAACGCTGCCGGGATTCAGTCGTTAGGTTGTCGAGTATCTTGCGCGCGTTCTCTTTGCTCCCCACCAGGGCGTAGGCCCGGGCGAGCGAGGCCAGAACAGCCGGGTCAGGATTGAGTTGCGTGGCTTTCTCATACTGGTCGATCGCTTCCGCGAGATGCGCTTTGTTCTCGTAGGCTTGGCCGAGAAACCAGTGTGCGAGATCGAACGTCGGGTCGATCTCGATTGTTTTACTCAATTGCTCTATCGCTTCATCGTTCAGATCTGCCACCGCCAAAGTCGAACCAAGGACGGAATTGATGACGAGAGACAGCGGATCAAGCTCCTGCGCACGCCTGAGTTCAGCCACGGCCTCTTCGAATCGCCCGTCATTTTGAAGGAGCTCTCCGTACCAGTGATGTGCCGTGGCATAGTTAGGGTTTAGTTCAAGGGCCCGCTGAAACTCCGGCACTGATGCAGAGAACTGTAGATTCAACACGAGCGCGTTGGCCAGGGATGTGTGCGCTTCGGCCAGGCTCTCATCGAGCTCCACGGCTTTGCGCGCGGCAGCCAGGGCTTCTCGAGCATCATCCTTTGGAGAAATGGCGGAATAAAACGGCAAAACCGCATGAGCGTCTGCGAGCCCGGAATACGCGAGCGCGTAGGCTGGATCCTCCCCTATCGCCTGCTCAAAGTAATCGATCGCCTTCTTTAGGTTTTCAGTGGTGCGTTTGTTCCAGAAGTAGCGCCCTTTCAAGTAGAGCTCGTGCGCTTTCGGGTTTTCCGTCGGCCGCGATGCCAGCACATGTTCGGCCGAACCGGTTAACTTTGCCTGGAGCCTTTCGGCGATGGCCTTCGCAATCTCGCTTTCCACCGCAAAAACATCGGTCAATTTGCGATCATAGATTTCGGCCCACAGATGGGTGTCGGTCGCAGCATGGATCAACTGCACATTGACCCGTACCTGGTCGCTGGGTTTTTGCACACTGCCCTCCAGAATGTTTGCTACGCCAAGCTGCTGCGCGATCTGACGCAGATCACCGGGCGCACTCTTGAAACGTTGCGTGGAGGTGCGTGAAATTACCTTCAGCTCCGCGATCTTAGCCAGTCGCGTCAGAATTTCGTCCTGAATACCTTCGCTGAAGTACGCGTTCTCTGGATCGCGACTCAGATTATCGAAAGGCAGCACCGCAATCGATTTCTCGGGAATCGCTGATCCCGCCGATGGCAACGGCCCCTTATTACGCAGCATGACGAAACCAATCGCAGCCGCGGCGGCGAACAGGGCCGCTACAGCCAAAGCCTGTCGCCGGCGGACTGCCCGTTCTCTTGCTGCAGCGCCAACACGCGTAGCTTTCACTTTTTCCGGCACGGCCGCATTCCCGAGTTCTTCCGTGTAGAGATTCACGATCGAAAGCCGAATGCCGTGTTTCACCTCGGTTTCGCCAAGGTCATGGAGGTGTGGCTGCCAATGAGGATAATGCTCGAGATCCTGGGCCACGCGTTTGGAAACCAGAATATGTCCTGTATCGCCGCAATCCATCACTCGTTGCGCCATGTTGATACCAGCGCCAGCCACGTTCGCTTTGCCGTTTAAGTCGATGACACCACTGACTGGGCCGCTGTGCACACCCATTCGGAGACGAAGTTCCGGATGGTTCTTCAACGCCCGGCTGATCTCCAGAGCGCAGTCAACCGGCGCCTCCGGACTCTGGTAGAAAACCAGCGCCATGCCGTCGCCGGTTGGGATCTTAATTAGCCGGCCGGTCGTTTCAGCGGCTTGGAATTCATCCGTGGCCCGGACGATGTCGTTTAGCCCCTCGATTACGGCACGCTGCTCATTAACTGCCAGCTTGGAGTAGCCAACGATGTCGATGAACAAGACATGGGCGATCTCCAGCTGGATCTCTTTTTTAATCTCAATGGACATCTTGTCGGGCGCCTTAAGATTACATGAATTTTGTAATCGCGCCTCGTTCAGAGTTCCTAGTATTTCATCTACGTCGAGCTTTGTTCTGAAATCAGTGGGCTAGTACACCCAGCGTAATCTCCACCATGCCGCTTTGGGATTTGGTCGTCTATAGGACTTTGGGCAATCCTTCTCCAACCAATAAAAGGACAGGCGTGGAAGGATGAAGCGCCACGCGTTTCACAATTTCATAACCGAAATGACCGGTTTACCTCCGCTTGCGCGGTTCGCAACCGACGGGCATTATTTCAGGAGGTCACCGGACGTCAACGTATCTGGTTTATCTGTCCAAAGGACGCGATTTCTCTCCGCATTCTTCAATCTACATCCAATGGCACAGCAGGGGGGACGGTCGGCTCTTGTTTGAGCGTAATGGTCACCTTGTCCAACTCTCCGGTGAAAGGAAAATGGTCTTTTGTCTTGTAGTTGTTGGAAACTGGCGTGCCGTTGTCCACACCCACGTCAAAAGATTCGCTGAGCGAAAAGGCACTGGGAACGGTTTGATCGATGGCGCCCTCTGCAACTTTCTTTCCGTTCACATACAATTGCCCTGTGCCCTTTAGGTTTCCAGTTTTGATGAAGTTGAATTTCAAATCCACCTTCCCTACGGGCAATTCAGGAGAAACGATTGCGTATCGCGCCGTGTTAAGGAAGTTGTAATCGTAATGCAGTTTGTTATCGGCGATGAACAAGGTATAACCGCCATTTAGACCGCCGCATGCCACGATCACGCCTTCTTCGTGGCCTTTGAAATTGAGGGTGGTTTCTATCGTGTGCGACGCGTTCTTAATCGGAGCAGAAACAGCTTCAGGAATACGCTGGGCGCCCGGCCAGTAATACGTATAAACGCTCCGGTCGCCAAAACTCCGTTTGAACTGCTTGGCGACTCGCGAGGCCACGTCGTCATAAAGAGGATAGATATTGTTTCTCCAAGCCTCTTCATCCCAAAGTTTTTTCAACTCTTCCAGCTTTTCAGGGTATTTTGCTGCGAGATCGTCGCTTTCTGAAAAATCCTCGTTCCGATTGTACAACTCCCAAACGTCTTTATCGAAAGGAAAGGTGCCGGCGATAACCCACGGCATTCGGTTGCCGTGGATCGTCACTGCCTTCCATCCATCCTTGTACATCGCACGGTTGCCCAATTGTTCATAGATTTGTTGCGTCCGAACGGAAGGCGCGCCGGCAGCATTGAACGAATAGACAAGGCTCTTGCCGTCGAGAGACATTTGTTTGATGCCCTCCTTCTCCTCCATGAAGGGAGTGCCAGTGGCTTCAAGAGCTGTCGGTATGATATCGGTGATGAAACAATACTGATTTCTTACCTTGTCTTGTATGCGTTTGGGCCAGGTGATGATCAGTGGATCGGCCACGCCGCCTTCGTGCACAATTTGTTTGAAGTACTTGAAAGGCGTGTTGCCAGCCAGGGCCCACCCTGCGTGATAATGAGGATAGGTGTTGGGGCTTCCCCACTCGTCGTAATGCTTCATATTCTCTTCAAGCGATGTTTGCAACGCATTGAGCACACGGGATTCGTTAAACGTTCCATTCAACCCGCCCTCTCCGCTCGCGCCGTTGTCAGAGAGAAGCATGATCAGCGTGTTATCGTATTGCCCGATGCGCTTGAGCGTCGCGATCAACCGTCCGATTTGTTCATCGGTTTGGGTAAGCATACCGGCAAAAACTTCCATTTGACGGGTGTAAAGTTTTTTCTGGTCGGCGTTGAGGCTGTCCCAAGCAGCAATTTCGGGAATGCGCTTACTTAGTTTGGTGCCCGCAGGAAGAAGTTTCATCTTCGTCTGGTTTTCGAGAATCATTTCACGCGCCTTGTCCCACCCCATGTCGAATTTCCCTTTATACATGTCGATATATTTCTGTTCCACCTGATGGGGAGAGTGCATGGCACTTGGCGCCCAGAACATGAAAAAAGGTTTGTCGGGCGTCACCGAGGCGTTAGAGGTCAAATAGTCGATCGCTTTGTCCGCAAGATCGGTCGTAAGATGATACCCCGGTTTACCCACCCAATTCTCCGTCGGTCGGTGATCCGCCCACAGCAGAGATCGAAAATCATCCGCATCGGCGGCCATAAAACCGTAGAAATGGTCGAAACCCTCCCCGCTGGCCCAATGATAAAACGGTCCGCTCTGGGAAACTTCCGTCAAAGGCGTGTGGTCCCATTTTCCAAGCGCGTAAGTCGTAAATCCGGCGTGGTGAAAATCGTTGACAACGGATTTTGCGCTTTCCGGCGTGATACCGTTGTAGCCGGGGAATCCCATAGCGGTCAGCGCGTGCGAACCGAAACCAATTCTGTGGGGATTTCTGGCCGCCATCAACGAGGCACGCGAAGGCGAACACAAGGCCGTAGTCTGGAAATTATTGTAGCGCAGACCGTCGGCCGCCATTGCGTCAATGTTGGGCGTTTGGATTAACCCGCCGTAACATCCAATCTGCGAATAGCCGACGTCGTCGAGAAGAATGATTAAGACGTTGGGCGTACCCGGCTTTGCCTTTTTTGCCTCCGGATACCATTCTTGTGATTCGGCGTAGGTCCTGCTGATTTTCCCTTTGAACTCCTGGCCGTACTTCTGGACGGAATCGTCCATCTGTGCTGTCGCAGTTGAAACAGCCATCAATGCGAACGCTGCCGCCCATGCCGTTGTCATGACTGCGTTAGTCGGTTTCATGCGATTCTCCTATTGGTCTTGTGCCGCCTCGTAGTGAAGTCGCAGGCTGCTCTTGTGAGCAGCCCGCGCAGTTCACAATCGAAACGGGATTATTGTCTGTCGCGCTGCTTCTTTTGGACAGCCGCCTTCTCTTCGGCGGACACCTGTTTGGGATCGACCTTCACCGTCAGCTTGTTAAGCTTGCCCGTAAACTCGAACGGCACTTGATAGTCTTTCTCATCCACAGAAGTGCAGGTATCAATACCGACGCTAAACGTCTCGGACCACGGGATGCCACCGCCGAGACTGTGCGCCATCGGATGGCTGTCCACGGTCTTACCGTCCACCTTGAGCGTGCCGGTGCCGCCTTTGCCCAGCCCCGGACCGTCATACTTCCAGTCGAACTCAAGCGTGTGTTTGCCGGGCGTGAGTGCGTCCTTGCCCTGCCACTTCACCATTTCAAGTTGGATCAGGTTCCAAGTGAAGACCGGCTGGCCCTTCAACACGTAGAAGCCGTAACCGCCGAAGCGACCGCCATCGGTGACCAACAAGCCTTCCGCGCCACCTTCCGGAACCTCGATGTCCGCCGTGATGGTGTACGACCTGTCCAGCAGATCCGGCGCACCGGCGGAGCCTGGAAACGGCACGTTGCTCAACTCGCCTGAGTAAGTGAACACCGTTCGCCCCGGCGCGTAGTTAGGCTTCTCTCCCATAAACCGCGAGACGCGGGAGTCGTCGAGCGGGAACACGTTGTACTTCGCCGCCTCCATGGTGAAGGTTTGCTGCAAGTCGCGCAGCTTGTCCGGCATCTGTGACGCGAGGTCTTTGGATTGCGTCCAGTCCTTGTTCAGGTCGTACAACTCCCACTTGAACCCGTTCATCACATCCTTGGTGGCCCCGGTCATCGTGAGAACCCACGGCGTAATCACGGGCGGCGCTGAGGCGATCCAGCCGTCTTGATAGATCGCTCGCGATCCGAACATCTCGAAGTATTGTGTCGTCCGTCGGTCCGGCGCGTTGGCCTTGTCCCATGTGTATACCATGCTCGTACCTTCAATCGGTTTCTGTGCGATGCCGTTGACCATCGCCGGCTCCGGCAACCCGGCCGCCTCGAGGATCGTCGGCACAACGTCAATGACGTGGTGGAATTGATTGCGGATACCGCCTTTGTCCTTGATGCGCGCGGGCCATGCCATGGCCATCCCGTTCCGGGTGCCGCCGAAGAATGACGCCACTTCCTTCGTCCACTGGTAGGGCGTGTCGAAGGTCCAGGCCCAGCCGACCGCATAATGGCAGTAAGTCTCGTTGGTGCCCCAGAGATCGTAGAACTTCATGTTCATTTCCACTGAGGGATGCACACCGTTCAAATCGGCGTACTCGCTGTAAGTGCCGTTCAACGTTCCCTCGGGGCTCGCGCCGTTATCGCCACTGATGTAGATGATGAGCGTGTTGTCGAGTTTGCCGGCATCTTGGACAGCCTGAATCACGCGACCAATCTCGTAATCTGTGTAGGCAAGGAAGGCCGCATAGACGTCAGCTTCCCGGATATAAAGCTTCTTGGCGTCGTCGGATAATGTGTCCCATTTTGGAATGGTAGCTGGCCAGGCAGTGAGTTGCGCGTCCTGAGGAATCACACCCAACTTCTTCTGATTGGCGAAAATTTGTTGGCGCACCGCTTCGTAGCCTTTGTCGAACAGGTGCATGTCGCTGATCTTCTTGATCCACTCCGGAGTCGGGTGATGCGGCGCATGTGTGGCGCCGGGCGCGTAGTAGACCATGAACGGCCGGTCGGGCTGGACTTCGTTCAGCATCTTGATGTGCGCGATCGCCTCGTCGGCCATCGCAGTAACCAGATTCCAACCTGGGTGGCCGAGATACGGCTGGATGGGCGTGGTATTGCGAAACAGATTGCCAGGCGTCCATTGTGTCGTGTCGTCGCCGATGAACCCATAGTAGTAGTCGAACCCTTTGATCGGCCCGTTCGGCCAGTCGGTGAACGGCCCTGCCTGGCTTCCCGTCCACTGCGGCGTGTTGTGGTCCTTGCCAAACCACGACGTGGCATAGCCATTTTGCCGGAGTATTTCGCCGATGGCAACGGCATCGCGCGGGATGACGCTGTTATAACCGGGGTAGCCGGTCGCCTGGTCTACGACGACGCCGGTGGCTACCGAGTGGTGATTGCGACCGGTGAGCAGCGCGGCGCGCGTCGGCGAACAAAGCGCCGTGGTATGGAACCGGGTGTAACGCAGCCCCATCTGGGCGACGCGCTCCAGAGCCGGTGTCGGGATCAAGCCACCGAATGTGCTCGGAGCGCTGAAACCGACATCATCGGTCATGATCAGCAGGATGTTGGGTGCGCCCTTCGGCGGGGTCACCAGCGCCGGCCAATAGGGCTTGGACTCATACGCATTGGGTTGAATATCCCCGTGAAAAGTCTGCGGTGGCGGCGGCAGGTATCTGCCGTCAATGGTGGTCGTCGTGCCGGGCGAACCGGGCGTGCTGGGAGTTTCCGCTCGGGCGAGAGACCAAGTCGCAAGGACTGCGACGACGAGCATTCCACCAAAGAAGGTCTGTTTTGCTGATTTCATAGTTGTTCTATCTGGTTGATTGATGTGGCAAAGAATACTTTTTACTAGGCCTACTGTGACATGCCTATAAGACTTTAGGGCAATACGGCGTATAACTCGGCATCGACCACGGCTATCTCGACAACTGTCGGACAACTGTCGCATTCTTAAAAGCCATCGATCGATGTTGTAGCCACGCCTCGTCGTTTCGTTCCTCAAT
>WNGA01013149.1_pt1 | contig 13243 bp, 10 predicted proteins | sample 5400061 | NCBI WGS metagenome assembly WNGA01 (sample SAMN13153366, study PRJNA577476) | soil metagenome | isolation source: 100 cm soil or saprolite under grassland replicate 2 | place: USA:California | collected 2016-06-15 | reverse complement strand
CTTGTTCTGGGTCGTGGATTATTGGTCCAGTTGAGACTTCTATTAGTGGAACTCCAAGCCGATCTAGACGGAAGATTACCGAGGTCTTTGTGTCGCCTGTTTTTCGTCCCGCGTCCTCTTCTAGTGTCACTTGTTCTATGGGGACTTCTACTCCATCCACGGTTATGGACCCGTTCAGTGCGATGACTGCGGTTCGTTGGAATCCGGTGGTGTTGGACCCGCCGATGACCACTTTTCGCATAACGTGAACCTCGTCCATGGGCTTCGCATGCAGAAGCATACTCATAGTCAGGGCGACATCTAATGCGTCAGGGTTCAGAGGATGGGGAGGTTCCTCGTCCAGTTCCACGAGGCAGGTGGTTTCCGGGTCGGCCTCGTAGGTGATGGTCTTGCCCTTGTGGAACTCGAAGAGGGCTGCGGGATCAATTTGGCCTAGCTCGCTTTGTGTGGGCCGAAGTCTCCGTTCGAAGGTGACTGTGGGTTGCTTTGTTGATAGAATGGTTGGACAGTTGCAGAAGAGCTTGTGCTCAGTGTCGAGCTGTCGGTGTATCTCGACGCCGACCTTGAGGCCAACTGCTCGATAATCTGTGGACGACTAGGAGGCCTCCACGAATGTCCTCGAAGTCACTTCGCCTGCAATTGGCTGAAGCATCATTTCTCGAACCTTACCGGCTGATTTGGTCTGGGCTGCAACCCACATCAGCTTGACAATTGCCGTTTCAGCGATCATGTCTTCAAGAGGAGTTACTCCGAGATTGAGTAGGTCGCGTCCGGTGTTGTAGACGTTCATGTCGACCCGTCCCCATATAGTCTGGGAGGTCATGAAGACTGGGACCTCCTGCTTCAAGGCTTTCTTTACAGAGTCAAATAAGTGTCTGGAAACGTGTCCTAGCCCGGTTCCTTCGAGGACTATTCCGCGGGTTCCTGCAGATACGGCTGAGTCAATTATGCCAGTGTTGAAACCGGGGTAGAATTTGATCAAGTATGCATGTTGGTCAAAACGAGATTTCAATACCACCTTCCGGGACTTGTCTCTCTTCGGGACTTCATTCGTTAGTTCGACCTGGCCGGTCTTCAGATCGTAACTTGCTATAGGAGTGGAGTTGATGGACTTGAATGCGTCTCGACGACTCGTGTGAAATTTTCGAACCCTGGTGCCTCGATGAGCAAGGATGATGTGGTCGGAGAGGTCTTGGTGCATAGCAACACCGACAAGGGCCATGTCCGCTCGGGCGGCGAGGGCGACTGCTCCCGTGAGGTTGGAGGCCGCGTCTGAGCTGGGACGGTCTGAAGATCGTTGAGCGCCGACAAGTAGGACTGGAACAGGTAGGTTTGCAAGCGCGAAACTCAAAGCTGCCGCCGTATAATGCAAAGTGTCTGTTCCATGGCTTATCACGACCCCCTCAGCACCGTCGGCTATCTTCCTGGCGACTTCTTCCGCCATGCCTTTCCAATGAGTCGGGCCTATGTTCTCGCTGTACTCGCTGAAGAGTATGTGAGCGTCTATTTCTGCGATTGCTGAGAGTTCTGGGACAACGCTTGCGAGATCGGCGGCTGTGAGTGCAGGCTGCACAGCACCAGTGCGATAGTCAACCCTACTTGCGATAGTCCCGCCGGTGCTTACGATCGCAACCCTGGGTAATCCTACATGATTCGCTGGTGGAGAAGGCTTGGTGAAATGGGGTTTCTCGCCTTGCCCAATGACCTCCAGTTTTTCTGTTCTGTCGAGGGAGATGCCTATGTTGTAGCCATTCTTCATCTTCAAGACTATGTGAGTTTGATCGGAATATTCCGATCGAGGAATCAGGGTCCCTTCGAACACTTCGCCCGATTTCGAGATGAGACGGATGATGCTACCGATCTTGGCCTTGGACTTCCTCAGCTGTTGAAGGACTTGCCCATGGTACCCTTCTAGCGCCTGGAAGGTCATTCGTGAAACACGTCTTTAGGAATCTGCGAGTTACGTATCCGGTTAAGGATTCTTACGCTATGTTCTTGGACACGTAAGGTCCGTCGTGAGCATAACCGAAGCGTGAATAGTACCCCTTGGTACCGAGAGCACTAATAACGAGCATTTTCTTGCGACCGTATTGTTTGCGAGAGACTCGTTCTGCTTCTGCGAGAAGCTTTGATCCATAGCCTTTGTGCTGAAACGCGCCCGCCAGTCTGTCTCCTACCGGAACTGTTTGCCCGAATACGTGCAATTCCCTAATGATTGCGGTGTTCTGTTCGGCGATCTCAGGTCTATGGGCTTTCTCGGTCGGTATCCTGACTCGAACATATCCAACGAGGATATCATGTTCGGAGTCTTCGAGGGAAAGGAAAATGTCAGTCCCTCCAGACCCTTCGTAGTCGACTCGCTCCAGCTGGATTTGTTCCACGTCTGGGCTTTCGCCGGTCCTAAGATAAGAGATCCCGACCTCTCGGCATCTGATGCATTGACACTTCATACCCCGACGCGTGAGCTCCTGCTGAACGAGCTGGCGGAGATTTCCGTGCTTCACCCCATCTGATATACCATCGACCGGTATCTCTCTCTGTATCCTCATGATCCTAACCCAGCGGGGAACATACTGTTTGACATCAGCGATTAGACGCGCGGAATCCTCTGTGGAATAGGGCTTGTAATCTCCTCTCTCCCATTCCTCGTGGAGCTGTGTTCCAGGAGTAACCAGGCAAGGATAGATCTTTAACATGTCAGGTCTGAAATCCGGGTCTGCAAAAATTCTCCGGAACGCTTCCAGATCCCGTTTTGCGTCGCACCCAGGTAGACCGAGCATCATATGATACCCGACCTTGATTCCTGAATCCTTCAAAATTTGTGTTGCTCCGACAACATCAGCGACAGTGTGGTCTCGATGAATTTTCTCGTATACATCATCGTATAGGGTCTGGACTCCAATCTCTACTCGTGTCACACCCATGGAGAGCATGTGATCAACGTGGCCAACCCTCGACCAGTCAGGCCGGGTCTCTACGGTAATGCCAACATTCCTGATCTTCGCCGATTCTGCAAGACTCTTCGCTTCTTCCAAGGAAGGTGAGTCAATGCCGTTCAACGCATCTAGGCATCGTTTGACGAAATCCTCTTGGTATGTTCGGGGAAGAAAGGGAAAGGTCCCACCGACAAGGATTAGCTCCACCTTGTCCACTGGATGTCCCATCGCGTGTAGCTGAGTGATTCTGCTCTGAACTTGGAGGTAGGGGTCGTATTCATTCTCTAGGGCCCGCTTTACCGCCGGTTCCTGTCCAGTGTAGGCTCTCGGGACCCCGACTTCGGGCCCGCCGGGGCAGTAGGTGCATTTTCCGTGGGGACAAGCGTATGGCTTGGGCATGACGGCGACCGTCGTTACACCACTAGCACTACGAACTTGCTTTCTTGTCAGTAGTGGCTTGAGCCTGACCAGTTCGGAGCCAGGGACGCGCTGAAGAAGATCGGAGTTAGGAGGAACAGTTGGCGAACGGTGCAACCGGCAAACTTCGATTTTGATCCGATTGATATCCTCACGAGAAGGATCGTCAAGACTGAGAAGGCGCTCGATTATTTCTGTGGAAACGATTTCAGTTGTCTGGCTCAATCTGGGAACCTCCACCCGTGTTTTCTCATGGAGCTGGGGCTTTGAGCTGCCCAGTTATGGGTTTTCCGTATACTCGACCCTTCCACGAAAACCCCATTCCTAACGCTCCTCTGATAGTCGAGTCGAGGCCTATCCCGATGTAGAAAAGGACGGCGAAGGGCAGCAGTAGCGCATAGAGAGGACTGACCCCTATCGACCGATCAAGAATGATCAGTCCTAGCCATAGGAAGAAGGCCATGAAAGCACCAGTGAGGAGGTAGACGTTCAAGGGCGCTGTTGGCGCAAGGTATACGCCGTATCCGAGCACGATGAAGGGCAAGACGAGAAAGGTGAATAGTAGTACCAATCGGTAGGCGGCCCGAAAAAGTGGATGATTTCCGGAAACTGAGTAGAAGTTCTTCCTCCATCCACGCCAGATTTCAGGGAGACTGGAGTACATTCGGACCCCTAGTGAGTCAGAGGCGGTAACCATTCTGAGTTTGAGACCTTTCGCTTTTATGAGCCTGCCCAGGGAATAATCCTCCGAGATCCTATCCATAACAGCAGAGTGTCCGCCGACTTTGTCATAGGCCTCGCGTCGAAACAGCATGTACTGACCGTTTCCAAGGGCCCAACGCGGCCTGGTGTCGTCATTGACCCACTTGCCCCCGACGAACATCATGATGAGCCAGAATATGGGTGGCTGGAGAAGTTTCTCCCAGAAAGTTCGAAGAATCGCTGCAGGAGCGAGAGTTACAAGATCAGCTTTCGTGGCTTCCAGATAGTTCACTGTCTTAGCGAGGCTATCGCGTGAGTGAATTGAGTCGCCATCTGTGAAGAGAAGAAGGTGGCCCCGGGCTTGCTGGTAACCCGCGTGGCATGCCCAGTTCTTTCCCACCCAGCCTTGAGGAAGAGGTTCCTCCTCAACGAGCCTTATTTTACCGTTGAAACTGTTGAGGATATCCCGGGTCCCATCAGTGGAATTGCCATCGACCACTATGATTTCCTTTTCCGGATACTCCAATCCAATCAGTGAGGCGACACACTCGCGAACTGTTTTTGCTTGATCTCGAACCGGAAGAATAATAGAAACAGTAGGACGGTTCGAAGGGTATGTCGCATTTTCGGGCAAGGCCGGGAAATCCATCAGGGTAAGATATTCGTATCCTGCTAGAAGGAACACTATAGTCGATTGAACGACAAGCAAAACATCAATTGCGAGAGACAATGCATGGGCTCCGAAGGCGTTAGCCGGAGCCGAGAAGGCGAGAGTTCCAGATAAGTGCTTGTCAGTTCAACTGTTTTTGGGCTAGTCTCTCCACCAGCCCATCATACCTCTCCGACCTGCCCAAGTAACCCAGACGACCGCTAAAATCGTAAAGGCGATTATCATCGCTACTAGAATCGAAATAACTTTTTGAAGGGTGCTGAAACCCTCTGTGAAGAAACCCACGTAAACCAAGGAACCAACAAGAAAACCAGCAAATATCAAGATCGATAGGATAACTCGCAGCATCAGTCCCGAACGCATTTCATGGACCCTTTCCATCTGGTATCGACCAGGAAACATTGTTCTGCGGCTAATAAGTTAATCACTTAATGAAGACTGGAGAACTTTCGTCAAGTCTAGGAATTGAGTCGACTTCGTAGGAGTTTAGGTTCGCATATAGTTCTGTCCTGGTTTTCTGCCGAGGACGAATCTCTTCTCAGAATTCCGCCGGACCCTCTCTCTTGGTGAGAGGCCTGGCTTGTCCATTGCTTGAATCTTTGGAGTCTGTTGCCTGACCTTTCCTGCCTTTGTTAGCGAGCCGTGAGTTGGTATTGCCTATTCCTTCTGAAGAGTCGTGAGGCGTCGTGAGATATTTAATCGTTCCTTGTCCGCGTTCTGATAATTCTTCGGGTCATTTGACCAGTCCTCTTGTTGACAAATTTGGGGGATGCTCTAAGAGGATGGGGCTGAAGTCACTCTGTGAGCGTCATAGGCTACGACTATGATTCCGAAAATGAGGAGGATGAATGCACCGTATTGAACGTCTATCGGAACCGGATACCCTGACTGGCCGAACATGTATAGGACATAGAGGGAGGCGATGGCGATTCCTAGGAGTATTCCTCCGAGAACTCCATCATAGAATGCCCTCGCCAGTGTCTTAGGCCTAGCCAACCCTGATCGTTTCAGCCTTCTTCGACTCCCTGATAAGCGCTTCCCACTTGTACTGTAGGTCTATGGGTGCTTTCTCTGCGGATGCCTGGCCACTCAAAAGTATGCGGGTCTTGGGAACTTGTAGTAGATCCGGGTTACCTCTAGCATTTTGCCTGTACTTTCATCACGGTCAATCCTCGTCGCAAGGTCGTAGAGCACCCTGTCGGGGAGAATACACGCGGAACGAACTGCTATCGTTTGCGATTGTATGAAACATCTCTTCATCCTAAGACTTATGGCGAAGAGGCCCCTTTCAGTAGGTAGGTCGTGCCCGGATTAGGCTGGCTCCCACCTAGGATGGCCTAGCCCGAGCCGACTTGCCATTTTTTCTGGAGGCCTCTTCGACCCTTCCTCAATTCATGTCTTGACACGAGATGTTGCTCATTCGGCCTTTAATTGGTCGTCTTTAGTGGGACCTGCAAAGACGTATGCGTAGCTGCCCATTTTCTTCCCGATTCTGCGAAGCTCGCCTCGACGAGTCATTGCTGTAAGAAGGCCGCTAATGGTACCTCTAGGGTAATGTATTGCACTCGCCTTCATTGCAACTGTAAGTTCCGCTTCCGTGCGCCCTTCTACCCGTCCCCAGTCGCTAGAGAGCAATGCTCGAATTGCGCCAGCACAACTGAGAATTCCTGAAATCGATGGGTAACCGGACGCAGAGGATGCATTCTCCACCGAAGGCTGTCCTGTTTCGGCTGCCTCCAAGCGATTGTTCTCACTTAGCTGCGACATTGCTTTGGTGAGCTCAGAAAAGTTGTCGGTCTCAAGGTGAATTGTCCCTCCATTCCAAGGTCCTACGTAGGTTAGCTTCAATCCCAGACTTTTCACCCCCCTACAATTCTGGCCCCCTATGCCACTTGATCCCTTAAGAGTCTTACTGTTGCCGAAGAGAGCAATTGTGAATTCAGACTAAGCGTGCTGCCCTATCCAAAGTTCTATCGGCGGGATTATGGAGGTTACAGTCGGATCATAACAGAAAACCCCCTCGCTTCAACTCCTAAGGGACGAGCGCAGAAAGTTAGCGAGAAAATCGATTCCATGAGGCAAAACGTGGTGAAAGATCATCTTGTCCTCGTAAGTTTTCCCCAAGGGGGTAGAGCGCGAGGGTTTACCTCAGAGATCCGACTGTATCCTCAATGAACCCGCTGATAGAAAATTGGCTAGGGCTGCACGCTTGACTCCAAGCATTATTGCTCAGTTTCAGTGATTAGAATAACGAATTGAAATAGGCTTAGAAGACGAGTTTGATATGGTTTTCAAGCTATTCCTGCTTGAGATAAGTAATACAGCAATAGAAATAGCGTGCTGCCCTATCCAAAGTTCTATCGGCGGGATTATGGAGGTTACAGTCGGATCATAACAGAAAACCCCCTCGCTTCAACTCCTAGGGGAGAAGCAATGGGAAACGATTCCTACCCACTTTCCTCGCAGCAAGAATAGAAAAAGCCGCTCACAGAGGCTTTGACGCTTCTGAGGCCAAGGTAATACTCTGTTCAACGGGCTAATGCCCTGTGCCTAATGGCGTTTTTCTGCCAGACAAGTCTCGACGCGAATGCCCAAACTCTGGCATTCCACTCAGTTCCCTTTCGGAAAAGACTGGTCCGTCATGGCATACTAGGTAGGGTCCGATGACACAGGCGGCGCATATTCCGATTCCGCACTTGAACACTCTTTCGAGGCTTACCTGTATGTGGCATCTCTTCTGCATCGCCAGGTCGTAAACCAGTTTCATCATGGGTTCGGGTCCGCAGGTGTAGATTGCATCAAACGTTCCTTCCTTCAATACGTGCTCGACGACCTTCGGGACCTGGTTCTTCTCTCCGTATGTTCCATCGTCGGTGGCGAAGAGGAGCTTGAAGTGGTGGTCCTTGCTTTCCTTGAGGAGCCAGTCCTTGAACAAGAGCTCGCTCGATGTCCTCGCACCAGTAATCAGTGTGACATCTCGTCCCCTCAGATGGACCAGGAAGGAGATCAGTGGAACAAGTCCTGTTCCTCCGCCGACGACGAGGAGTTTGTGGTGGTGTCCGACACTGAACGGGCGCCCATACGGACCTCGGACCCAAAACGTATCGCCAACTTTCTTCTCCCAAAGCGCAGTGCTGACTGGCCCGCCCTTCTTGATCACTACACCCGCCTCTGTTCTCCCATGAAATGCTAGAACGCTCATGGGAACCTCATCAATCCCCGGGACCCAAACCATCGTAAACTGGCCAGGCTTGGCATTGTGTAGAGTGGAGTCGCTGAACCAGAAAGAGCGGATTGAAGGCGTCTCATCCGCAATACGGTCGAGTCGGACGACTCTAGGAGTGTGAAGCTGTTGGGTTACGGACTCCAATTCTGAAGGTCATGGGTAAGAGAGGCGTACTAATGACTTACGAGCGGCGGAGCTTGCCATCCCAAACTTTCAGATTTTATGCTGAATATTGAATATGGCATTGTCTCCTACAAGTTTGATCATTGTGGACTCGACCTGTCGGCGTAATTTTGCATCTTTCACAATTATGTAGGCGAAGCTCTCCACAGTCGGTGGCCGACACCACCAAGTATCGCGCTTGTACTCAAAAATTCGCCGCTTTAGGTCATCAGTTTGCCCGACTCGTACTGGCCGTTTCAGAGAGTCATAAAACACGTAGATTCCTTCCGTTGAGTCTTGAACATTGTCCTTATACTCATCAATCGGGAATGGTCCTCGATACTCACCAATCCCCTCAACCTTCGCCTCCTCCGCAATTTCCGACTGTATCTTACCTGGCAGCTTTCCCAGAACTTTCTCTATCGTTTCGACAGTTGCTTTCTGTGGGCTCTCGGTCTTACCCGTCTCGATGAACGAAATGGTCAGTTGAGATATGCCAGCTTTTTCGGCTAGCTGTTCTTGAGTGAGATTTGCCTTCTTCCGTTGCTCTCGAAGCCACTCGGAGAAATTGACCCGCTCGGGAGACGCTCCCGATAGTTTCATGATCTTTTCGGCAACCTTGGTTGAAGGGGTATAACCTGTAGTTTCAATTTGGGACACGTATGCCTGAGTAATCCCGAGCCTCTCGGCCGCTTCCGTTTGCGTAAGGGAGAATTTGTCTCTCAGTTCTTTGAGTAATTTGGCATAATCGGGCTGGAGTAAGTTCGTTCTCTCCTTGTCGAGCCGGATTCGTTCGAGTCTTAGCTATATCTGTAATCAGCATCACAGCGAGGTCCGAATCAATCGACCAGTTACCACTTTCCAAGCAATATCCGCAAAGTACCTTTATGTGATCGAGAGACGTAAACTTTCAGAGCGTTAGCGTGTTTCGCTCTTGCCGCCTACAAACGGAGGGTTACAGGACAGGGTGGATAGGAACTTTCTCATTTACGAAGGGTTGAAGGCCTATCGGGGCAGGGCATCATGGAAACAGCTTCAACTAAAAACTAAGCTTCCAGGAGCAAGATTGGCGCGAGGGCTGCGAGAACTGTGCAGCTACGGTACGGCCAAAAGGGTATGGATTGACAGTCAAAGATTCTACCTTTATGAGCTTACCGGGATTGAACTTCCTCGCATATACCGAACTGCAAGAACGACTAAAAGATATCAAGAATACGATTCCATGAAAACGTCTCCAACTCTGGTTCACTCCACTAGAATCTCAGCTCGCTCTCCCAAGTTTTGGAACCCTTCACCGTGGGCTCGTATGCGAGCTAGGCGCTTTCGAATGTTCATGACTTAAACCAAAAGCAAAGTTCAGCCCGCCTAAGCGAGTTTCCATGAACAAGCGATTCGAGCGTGATTCTCGTCAAGAGTTGCATTTCAGTGCAAGCCATGACTCCGATCAAGGGACGATATTGAAGAATTGCAATTTGACGAGGTGGCTAAGTTCATCAGCGGTAGGAGCCTTGCTTCATCTGTGTTACATAACTCCCTCCAACGGGGATCAACCTTCGTCCAACCTGTTGGCCTCGCGTTTGTTGTGATCAGACAAGACGAGATGTTGCGACGTAGACTGGCCGCTCTTGCAGTCTGTCGACCAGTTTCATCATTTCATCGTAGTGATGTTGTATGATCCCGGCTCCTTGTGGCCCCATCATCTTCTCAGCGTTGGTCCTGCACTGGTTCATGGCCGTCAAGATTCCCTGTTTGGTCGGGTCAGTGTAGCTGGCACCGCAGTTGACGAAGACTGATTCTACGAACTGTCTCACCTGCTGTTTGAGTTGTTCGTCCGTGACGGGTTGGTTGAGGAGTGTGGCGAATTCTCTATTGGCGCTCTCGAAACAGGTCAGTAGCTCGTCCCTAACGAATTCGGGCGTGATTCTATCGTTTGGAACGTCTGGAGCTTTGTAGGTCTGAGTCATAGGGCGCGTTTATGACATACGTTATATAAAGCCGTATCCCCAATTAGCTGGATAAGGAATGCAAGAGTCCACCGCTCAGCCCCGGATTGACGAGGCACTTCTCAAACGATTCCGGAGCGAGATAAAGAGCAAAATTCCTTTCGTTGTCGAAAAAGATGGCAAGAAGGTAATCGTCAATCCGACTCCTTTGGAGGATCTTACGGGTCCCCTCGTCGAGTGCGCCCGAGTCGAATACGGGCTTGAGATAGCTGAATGCTGGAAAAGATCGGGATCAACGTGATATTCCTAGTTTCAAGGAAGCTTCAGAGCGGGGTCTTGGATGAACTGAACAAGAACTCAGCGAAGACGGTGAACCTGGACATTGACATTTGTCCCGCACCTGGTCTGGCCATGGACCAGAACCTAGCTATCGCGAAAGCAACAGCGAGCAACGTCCGCGGACAGCTATTGGATCTCGGTCTTGACGGTGCGAGGTTCGACAAGGCGCGTGCCGAGATTGAAGGTCTCCTCGCGAGACAAGATGTGATCAACCTCGCGAAACTATTGGCAAAGGTCTATGGAGGCTTCTGCCCCGAACAATATGATAACGAGTTGAACGTCAAATCACACGAGACAGTCACAGCACCAGAGATAGACCAACAGCTCAAAGAATATGGTCTTTCACTCGCAGGGTTCAAAGTAATCTCAGCGTTTGGGACCGGAGGCACGTCTGCGGGCCTCAGCAAATACATTCAGACAAAATATGGTAAGAAATCTGTTCATTTGGTATTTCCTCTAAACAACCAAGACGTTGCAGGGGTACGGACCAAGGACAAGGCCTTCGGCCTCAGATTCTATGATCCCGCACTGTACGCGGGACAGCACGAGGTAGACTTCGAACAGGCCAGGCGGGTCCTTCGTTTCTTCGTTGGAAGAGGCTACGACATCGGCGAGAGCAGTGCGCTAGCGCTCTACGCTTGTTTACAGATGCTCAACTATGGCGTCGGAGACAAGTTTGTCGTAATGCTAGCTGATGGTATCGACAAGTATCGGGCCACTCTCGCAACAGTGGCACAATCACCCCCTCCTCTAGAAATGACTCTTCCGCAGGCAAGCACCAGCGTAGCAGATTATGGAGAGGTTCTCTGGACGCACGGCATGTTCGTCCCGAAAGAGGATGGCATCAAACTCCTCGCATCATCTCTTGGATGCGATGAGAGCAAGATCAAAGTCGCCAGGGCATCAGATGTCCAAACGTTGATCTCGACCGAAAAGATACCCGACAATATCACGAATGTTCTGCCCAAGGACAATCGAAAGGTCCTCTTGGTGTGCATGGCTGGAGCCACCTCGTTACGGGTTGCCCAGATCCTTGCCGCGAATGGAGTACAGGGTCAAAGTCTCACCGGAGGAATAATGAGCCTCTCCGAGAACAGCAAGAAGCAACCGTCCGATCTAGTGCAGATGGCCCGAGAATAGACTAGCGGACTATTTTTCCGATTCGGCGCGAGCTTATACTTGTACAACAGTTCTGTAGACCCAGTCTTGACCAAGAAGGATCCCAACACAGAACTTGCCCAAAATGCTCAGCGTTGAGCAGTTTCCCCGTTCCGCCTCTTACGATCCGGAATGCGTTGGAGAATCTCATGGGACCGAACGTGTGGATACTAGGAGAAGAAGAGTCGTGTCTCGCCCATAGTCCTGACGTCCAGCTGTTCCACGTCGACCATCATTGGCAGGTCCTTGACCACATTGCCCAGCAGCAAGCACCGTCTGGTGGGAATTCCTCTGACGAGGTAGCGTATAGTGTCACTGTCCGCCTTTGCGACCTTACCGATCGCTTCTATATCGTGTTCGTTTGTGAAGTTGAAGATGAACACATTGTCCGCTTGCCTGTAGATCGCTTCCTGAACGGTGTCCGGCTGGTTCGTGATGAACGTAGTAAACAATCCAATATGCCTCATCCGCGTAACGATATCATCCCAGTAAGTATCCCGAAGATACAGGTGGGCTTCCTCCGCGAAGAGAAACGCGGCCTTGAGCCAGTTAGAAGAGAGAATCTTGGTAAGTTCCCCGAGAAAGATCTCGACAAGTATACGTCGAACTATCTGGCTCTGATTCTTCAGATTGACCACCAAGACACCGCCACCCTCTATAGTGTGGAGAATTCGCTCCTCGGTTAGGGGATTCGCCTCGTCAAATAATCCTGATTCCATCAAGACCTGTAGCCTAGAAGTCAGAGCTTCGCGGACGCTATCATGGCAACTCCACGATTGAACAGTCTGTATCACGGTCGGCAGAGTCAAGTCTCCCCGAGCTTCGAGATCCTTCCAGATAGTGGTGAAGACCTTCGACGAGGTCGCCGGCAGATCCAGAGCGTGGCTCAGGACCCCCGCTACGGTTCTCAGTCCTAGCTTGGCCATGGAGAAGTTTAGGCCGCTTCTCGGCGCGAGAACGGTCAGCCGTGCTGATGATTGTCGTCCATCTTTCGATTTGTGTAGGTTGATGTATTCTCCGTTAACGTCTAGCACGATGCAAGGGGCACCCCATCCTGCCATGGACAGCAGGAGAAGCTTCGCGAGGTGAGACTTGCCTGACCCTTTTCTTCCGGTGATTATGTTGAGACCGCCATCGAGTCCGCTGGCGTCTACACTTATTGGCTCGCCGTCGTTATGTCCGAGCTTAACCGGCATCTTTCCCCCGTTCATTATCAGCTTGTTGACTGCATAAGGTCGGATCTTTGATGAGGTGCGTGATGGCAACCAGGAAGTGCTAGGCGAAAGACTTCCGTCTTGAGCAATGGTTCCTCGAATCTTGCAGACCGCCAACCTCGTGTCCTTCAATGCGTCCACTTGGCTCGAAATGTTCAGCGGGTCTACGTCCTCCCCTGAAAGCTCCCCGTCAGTCATCACGTCTCTCAGAATGTCCTCCAAGACCCCGGGGACGTTGGCGTATTGGAGATCTATCGCTTGGACAAGGAGTCCCCTCGATTGAGATTGGTCTTCTTTGACGAAATAGTCGCCCTTGTGAACATGCTCGTCCGGGAAGGCGATAAGCTGGACTTCATCCGCTTCCTTTCGGTAGATACGCATCTAGGCAACGTACCTGCTTGTTCCGAAGGGTCCGAACAATGATCGTCGTAGATTCGGCCGAGCTTGAAGACTGACATGATGGTTACTGGCAACGA
>WNGA01009330.1_pt1 | contig 13247 bp, 10 predicted proteins | sample 5400061 | NCBI WGS metagenome assembly WNGA01 (sample SAMN13153366, study PRJNA577476) | soil metagenome | isolation source: 100 cm soil or saprolite under grassland replicate 2 | place: USA:California | collected 2016-06-15 | reverse complement strand
CTCGGGTTTACGTATTGTACATCTTTAGAGTTGCACTAGTTCAGGCTTTTAGTTTCATTTATCAATCTCCGTATCTCTTGACCAAGAGGTTCGAACGAAAATCCAAAATGACTAAACTTATTTCCATTTTTTTGAATCTTGGTCTCCTTCTTTTCCTGGCCACCTCCGCGCCGGCAAGCGACTGGGCTGAGTGGCGAGGTCCGGCGCGTGATGGTGTGTCTATGGAGAAAGGTCTGCCTGCCTCCTGGTCGCCTGCGGGGCAAAATCTGGCCTGGAAAGCTCCTTATGGCGGACGTTCAGCGCCGATCGTCATGGATAATCGAGTTTACCTGCAAAACACAGCGGGCAAAGGTGAGTTGGAACAGGAACGCGTCATGTGCTTCAACGCTGATACCGGAAAACTAATCTGGGAACACCGTTTTAATGTCTACCTGAGCGACGTTCCTCCGCATCGGGTAGGGTGGGCCTCACCCGCAGGCGACCCTTCCACCGGCAACGTTTACGCGTTGGGAGTCGGTGGAACGCTCCTCTCGCTCTCGCGCGAAGGAAAGGTTTTGTGGGAGCGTTCGCTCGGAGAAGACTTCGGATTGTTGACCACGCACGGCGGACGCACCGTTTCGCCGATCATCGACGGCGACCTCGTAATCGTGAGTGGCGTGGCCTTCGTTTGGGGCGAGCACGGACGCGGGGCGCACCGCTTCATGGCCTTCGACAAGCGAACGGGTGAGACGATGTGGATTAGCGCGCCCGGTGGACGTCCATATGACACAACCTACGCGCCGCTCTTCATCGCCAACGTTAATGGCACGCGCCTATTGATTGAGGGCGCGAGCGACGGAATGATTCACGCAATCAAACCGCAGACAGGTGAATCGGTCTGGAAATATGAAATATCGAAGCGCGGCATCAATTCCGGCGTCGTCATGCACGGTAGGAACGTGATCGTGACGCATAGCGAGGAGAACATTGACTCGACCGAGATGGGCATGATCGCTGCCGTTGACGCGAGCGGCCGCGGCGAGATTAAAAAAGAGCAGGTCAAGTGGAGCAGGTACGGTTGGATGGGCGGCTTCTCGTCTCCAGTCATTGACGGCGAACGCGTCTACCAGGTCGACAACAGCGCGAACCTCGCCGCGTTCGACCTCAACACCGGCCAGCCACTCTGGCGACTCACCCTTGGCACCGTCCAGAAGGCTTCGCCTGTCCTCGCCGACGGCAAACTCTACGTAGGGACGGAGAGCGGCAAATTCTTCATTCTGAGACCCACGGCAACGGGCTGCGAAATCCTCGATCAAAAACAGCTCGGCACGGAGCAACAGCCGGAAGTGATCATCGCTTCAGTAGCCGTCTCAAACGGAAGGATCTATCTCGTAAGCGACTCGAATCTTTATTGCATTGGAAAGAAGGCCTCGCAACGGATCCCGGTCAGTTCAGGGGGTGCGTACCCCTTTTCCACCAGCCCGGTCGCTCCCAATTACGTTCAGGTCGTCCCCACCGAACTCGTGATCAAAACCGGCGACAAGGTGAACTTCCGCGTCCGGCTGTTCGATGAACATGGAAATTTTATTCGCGAAGAGAAGTCGGCCGAATGGTCGCTCGACAAGCTGAAGGGCACGTTAGAAAACGGTCAGTTTGTCGCGGCGTCGGATGGCGGATGGCAGGCGGGATCAGTGAAGGCCGGCATCGGCGGTGTAACCGGCGCAGCGCGCGTGCGCATCGTTCCGCCTCTGCCATGGAGCGAGAACTTCGACGGGCTGGCGCCGAGTAGCGTCCCGGTTACGTGGACGAACACGTTAACCAAGTACGCAGTGCGTGAGATGGACGGCAATAAGGTGCTGGTCAAGACCACCGAAGGATCTTCATTGCTGAGTAGAGCGCGGGCTTTCATGGGGCCTTCTGATTTATCCAACTACACCGTCGAGGCCGACATTAATGCGACGCAAAAACGGAGGCAACAGGGTGACGCCGGCGTCATCGCGCAACGCTACGCACTAGTGCTCTACGGCAACGGCCAGACGCTGCGGATTGAGGAGTGGCAGCCGGAGACGGCTCGTACGGTGACGGTTCCTTTCACGTGGAAGGTCGGTACGTGGTATCGCATGAAGTTTACGGTCGAGAATTTGCCGGACGGCAAAGTGCGCGCCCGCGGCAAAGTATGGCGGGTGGGTGAAGCCGAGCCGGCGGCGTGGACTATAGAGCGGATCGATCCGATCGGGAACCACCAGGGCAGCCCTGGCATCTTTGGTAACGCTCCCGCGGAAATCTATTTTGACAATCTGAAGGTGTACCAGAATAAGTGAGCGGTGGGCAGTGGGCAGATAAATCTAGCAGCCTCCGAGAGGGATTGGATCATAAATGAAGAGTAACGAAAACAATAACCAGAAGCGTTTTAGTCCAGGATTTTTAATCATAGTATTCACTTTCGTAGTAACCGGCTTACTGCTCACTGCCCACCGCACTCTGCCCACTGCTTCAGCTTCCGACCCTGGTGGGGGCGACTGGCCGATGTGGGGCGGAACTCCTGATCGCAACATGGTCTCGAAGATGAAGGGGTTGCCCGTCACCTGGGACATCAAGACAAAGAAGAACATCAAGTGGGTCGCCCAGTTGGGATCGCAGTCTTACGGCAACGTGGTGGTATCAGGCGGTATGGTTTTCGTCGGCACAAACAACGAGGGTCTGCGGGATCCGAACGTTAAAGGCGACAAGGGCGTGCTGATGGCCTTCCGCGAGTCGGACGGAGCGTTCATGTGGCAGATGGTTCACGATAAACTTGTAGCTGGTCGCGTCAACGACTGGCCCTATCAAGGTCTTGCATCCTCGCCGCTTGTCGAAGGCGATCGCATCTATTACGTCTCAAATCGCGCGGAACTCATGTGCCTGGACACGCAGGGTTTTCGCGATAAGGAAAACGACGGACCAATTACCGATGAGAAACTGACCGGAGAGTTTAACGCCGACGTGGTGTGGAAGTTTGACATGATGGAAGAGGTCGGCTCGTTGCCGCACAACCTGGCGAACTCCTCGCCAGTAATGTATGGAGATCTCATATTCATAGGCACGTCGAACGGGCAGGACGAAAGCCACGTGAACATCCCCGCGCCTAAAGCGCCGTCTATCATCGCCGTTAACAAGAAGACCGGCAAGCTCGTATGGGAAGACAACTCGGTCGGTGATCGAATCCTGCACGGGCAGTGGTCTGCGCCAGCGATCGGGCGCGTCGGCGGCGTGGATATGCTCGTGCACGCCCAGGGCGACGGCTGGGTTCGCGGCTATGAACTTCCGACAGGGAAAAAGCTCTGGGAGTTCGACACAAATCCGAAGGATTCCGTCTGGCCCAAAACGCGAAACGAACTCATCTCAACGCCGGTCATCTACGAAGACAAGGTATACATCGCCAACGGGCAGGACCCGGAGCACGGCGAAGGGCCCGGTCACCTCTACTGCATCGACCCAACCAAGCGTGGTGACATCACTGTCAGCGGAATGGTTTGGCACTACAACAAAATCCGCCGCTCCGTTTCAACGGCCGCCGTCAAAGACGGGCTCGTCTACTATCCCGACTACAGCGGCTTCCTGCATTGCCTGGACGCCAAAACCGGAGAGGTATATTGGACGCACGATCTTTTTGCCGCCGTTTGGGGATCGCCCATGCTCATAGATGGAAAGATCTACCTTGGAGATGAGGATGGCGACGTACTAATCATGCAGGAGGGCAAAACAAAAAAAGTAATCGCCGAAATCAATATGGGTAGCTCTGTCTATTCTACTCCCGTGCCTGCGAATGGTGTTCTCTACATTTCGAATCGTAATCAGCTTTACGCACTGGCAGAAACAGCTGCGGCAAAACCAGCGGCAGCGGCGAAATAATAGGTAAGTCTGGGTTTGAGTGTGAGCAGGCAGCGGGGGCAAGCCCGCCTTCCCAACCTCGAGCTGATCGAACTTTGTGGGTGATCCTTGATCGAATGGCTTTCGAGGTTGGATTTACAGAGACGATCGAGAAGCTCTCAGGTTAGGAAGGTGGGCTTGCCCCCGCTCCGGTCAACCTTGGACTATTTAATGAACACCTTCGATTACCATCCTCAGACTCGCGTGGTCTTCGGCCCCGGCGCCATCATACGCCTTGGCGCGTTGGCTCATGAGTTGAATTTTCGCAAGACTTTACTGGTAGCCGATCGCGGCCTCGTTAAGTCTGGACACGTTGCCGAAGCCTTGACGCCGTTGCGCGAGAGCGGCATTGAAGTTGTTGAGTTTCATGAGTTCGACGTTAACCCTGACACGAGGATGGTCGAAGCGGGCCGTGGCTTTGCTGCACCTCTAAACATCGATTCGGTTATTGCGCTGGGCGGCGGCAGTTCTCTTGACTGCGCCAAAGGGATCAATTTCCTCCTTAGCAACGGCGGCAGAATGCAAGACTACCACGGGTACGGCAAAGCAAGTCGGCCCTTACTGCCAATGATCGGCATACCCACTACTGCCGGAACTGGAAGCGAAGCTCAAACCTACGCCTTGATCTCAGACCCACAGACTCACGTCAAGCTGGCTTGCGGTGATCGACAAGCTGCGTTTCGAATTGCGTTACTCGATCCAGCTCTGACTGTATCGCAACCTCCGGACGTTACCACGACATCAGGTTTTGACGCGATCGCACACGCGGTAGAGACCTTTGTAACTACCAGTCGCAATGCGCTTTCCGAGGTTTTCTCGCGTGAGGCGTGGCGGCTGTTGGAAGGCAACTATGAACGCGTACTAGCGCAGCCAGGCGATCTCGAGGCGCGCGGCGCAATGCAACTGGGAGCTTACTTCGCCGGCACGGCCATTGAGAATTCGATGCTCGGCGCTACACATGCCTGCGCAAATCCGTTAACCGCACACTACGGAACTGCACACGGCGCCTCGATCGCGATGCTGCTGCCTTCAGTAGTGCGCTGGAATGCGCCGGTCGCCGCTGAGCGATACGCGGAACTACTTAGACTCTCTACGGCAACTAGACAAGCGGAGGGCGAGCCTGCTGAGAGCCTGGCTCGGAGATTGGAAGAACTCGCCGCTGCGGGAGGCTTGCGGCGGAGCCTCGGTGAAGCTGGGGTAGCTCTCGCCGATCTATCTATGCTGGCCGAAGAAGCGGCAAAGCAGTGGACCGGGCGCTTCAATCCACGACCATTTGATCTAACTGGAGCGTTGGAGGTTTATCAGTGCGCCTTCTGAAACAACAGACGGCGGACGGCAGACGGCAGACGGCAGTCGGCAGACAGCAGACGGCAGTCGGCAGTCGGCAGACAGCCGTAAGCACAAGACAGAGCGTAGAAGGCAGAAGGCAGAATACTGGAATGGCTTTTCTGCCGTCTGCCGTCTGCCGTCCGCCGTCTGCTGTCTGCCGACTGCCGTCTGCCGTTTGCCGTCTGCCGTCTGCCGTCTGCCGTCCGCCGTCTGTTGTTTGCCGTCTGCTGTCTGCCTTGTGCCTACTGCTTACTGCCTTTTGTCTGTTGCCGACTGCGTCGAGAGCCCAGAACACTCCGGCAGACAACTGGTCTCAGTTTCGTGGAAACCACCGGCTGACGGGGGTATCGGAATCCAGTGTTCCCAATGAACTGAAGCTGTTATGGACCTACGAAGCCGGCGAGTCGATTGAATCCTCGGCAGCAATTGTGGGTGGCACGGTTTTCGTCGGCTCGCAGAAAGGCGAACTGGCTGCTGTCAACCTGGAAAATGGCGCGGTCTACTGGAAATACCAAACGGGCGCGCCCATTGGAGAATCCTCACCGGCTTACAGCAATGGTATGGTTTTTATCGGCGATCTCGGTGGCGTTCTTCACTCAGTTAATGCTGCTGATGGTAAGAGACTGTGGACGTTCAAAGCGGGAAGCGAGATCAAGTCGTCACCGGTGGTAGTGGGAGACCGGGTTTTGATCGGCTCCTATGATGAACATCTCTACTGTATCTCCGTTCGCAACGGCTCGGTAATATGGAAGTTAAAAACTAAAGGACCCGTCCACTCCACGCCTAGTATTTCGAACGGTCTTGCTTTCATTGCCGGTTGCGATGAATTGTTTCGCGCCGTCCGCATCGCTGACGGCCGCGAGATGTTTAATGTGTCCTCAGGCGCTTACACGGGAGCCTCCCCGGCGCTCAGTGGCAGTTCCGCGTATTACGGGACGTTCAATAACGAAGTACTGATGGTGAGTCTTAACGAACACCGCGTCGTCTGGCGTTATCAACATCCGCAGCGTCATTTTCCCTTTTACTCATCGGCCGCGGTAACTCGGAATCGGATTGTGGTGGGCGGGCGCGACAAAATCGTTCACGGTCTGAACCTTGCTGGTAAAGCAGTTTGGACCTTCGCAACGAAGGCGCGAGTTGAATCCTCACCGGCCATTGCGGGCGGGAGAGTTTTTGTCGGGTCAAATGACGGAAGATTCTACGTTCTAAATCTCAACACGGGCGCAAAGCTTTGGGAGTTTGACGCTGGAGCTCCGCTTTCAGCTTCGCCGGCGATTGGTCGAGGCCGCATCGTTATCGGCTCACAGGATGGTCGACTCTATTGCTTCGGATAACAGAAAAATTAGCCGCGGATTTACGCGGATGAACGCGGATAGGAAGAAATTCAAAAATCGAATTCACATCAGAAGGGTTAGCGCGTTGTATGAATCATTCAACGACACCGCGCTGTCATCTTAACTCCTCTTGTTTCTTCCTATCCGCGTTCATCCGCGTAAATCCGCGGCTAATTATCTTTATCGGCACCTTCAAAAGTATTTCCCAATGGTTGACTGTTTGGGTTTCTTCGTCAGCACCGAAACACTCAGCATCAGCAACGCCGACAGCAGCACCATGGGCACCACTGGCATGAAACCGAAAACCGCAGTGCCGCCGGGAGTGCGGGACAACACTTCAGTTCCTCCGATGCTCCAAACAATCGATGGCGGCCCCGGAGCAGGCGCCGGCACGACGTGTTGGAAAATAGCGACGGCAACAACTGCCGCAGCGGTCCAAAGCGTTACAGCCAATGCGCCCCACTTCGTGCTTCCCTTCCAGAATAGCGCCGCAACGAGCAATGGCGACAACGCTGCAAACCCCGAAAAAGCGTACTGTATTGCCAACTCAAAGATCGTCTCGGGCGCGCGCAACGCCACCACATAAGCGACTATCGTGATGATCACGATAAAAATGCGGCCAGTGTGCACTTGTACAGCCTCGCCGAAACGTCTCTTGCCCCCATAAAAAGCGAAAACATCTTCTGTGAACATCGTTGAAAGCGCCAGGATCTGCGAATCGGTCGCCATCACTGCAGCCATTATGCCGGCACCTAGTAAACCGGCGAGCCAGAGCGGCGCGTAACGCTGAAGCAGTAGCATGATTACGTCGTCTGCCGCCGCCTTCTCGCGTAGCTCGTCGCGAGCCTCCGGCTCCATTGTTTTCCCCTGCGTCGCCAGCGTCCGTCGCGCTTCCTGCTTCGCGCGTATCTGCGGAACGTCGGTAACGCGGTTCGCCATTACACCCAGAAAAACACACGGAAGCCAGATAGCAAGGATGCAGAGCGGGTAGAAGATCACAGTCTTCTTAAAATGGTTCATCTTTTCTGCCGTCAGACAAAAGATAAGAATGTGTGGAAAGGCGATCGCTGACAGCGGAATGAAGGTGTAACTAAAGAAATAAAGCGGCGAAATTCGTTCGCGCGTGAGCAATGGGGCTAATGCTGGAGAGGCAAGCATGGCGTTAGCGGCGCTGCGAAATCCTCCCATACCCATCCCGATAACCATAATGGCGATGGCGCCGAACAGCAAAAACAGAATTGTCTGAAACGTGTTGACCCACGCTGTACCACGCATACCACCAAAGAACACATAACTCATTACGACCAGCGCAACGATTGCCCCGCCAAACCAATAGGGCACCAGGCCGCCACTAATGACGTTTAGGGTTGTGCCGCCACCCATGATCCCGATGATGATGTAGGGGACGAGCAGCACTGCCTGCAGAATGAAAATCATCGTGCCGATGTGTCCGCATTCCCAGCGATCGCGAAACATCTGCACCGGCGTCATAAAGCCATACTTCTTCCCGAGCGCCCAGACACGAGTGCCGATTAAGAAGATTGTCAGCGGTATTACCAAACCAGAGGAAGACGCCATCAAACCAAAGGTGACGATGCCGTTAGAGAACGCATGACCTGACGATCCAAGTATCGCAAAGGCAGTCATGTTCGTTCCGAAAAGCGAAAAGAGGAAAACGAAAGGACCAAGTGAGCGACTCGCCAGGAAATAATCTTCCGCCCTTTCGCGCCCTCTGGCCTGGCGAAAGGCAAAGATACCGATGTAGAGAACTGCTGCTAAGTAGATAAAGACGAAGATTGCAGGAATCAATGCGTGACGTCCTCCTCGGTCTTTCGTTGTTCAATCTCCCGTTCGAGATGATCAGGCCAGGCAAACTTCACTAGCAACCACATCAACAATGATGCTGCCACAGAAAAACAGGCCTGATAGAAAAGCCCAATCGGAACAAAGCCAAAGACGAGAGGATGAGCCGTGCCCCAGAACCAATAGTCCTGGTGCAAAAAGTAGAGCGCAATGACCGCGACGACAAGCAGGGCTCGTTTCATCTTGCTCCTTTAGAGGTTACTTATAGGTCCTACGAGTAGCCCCTATGAATCTCCCTATGGAAAGGCCTATATGCCAATACCCTGGAAATCAGATGGAATAGAAGATAGGGGAAAATTCGGTAGACAATATAAGATGAAACAAGGCGAAAATGCTAACAAGAGCTTCTACGCGAACTCTGATTTAAGACTCGTTACCAGGACGTGAAAGAGGAACTAAAACGATGGAGACGATCGATTCACTGATTAGGGAGTTTGACCACGAGGCGCAAACAACGCGCAAGCACTTGGAACGGCTGACTGAAGACAAGCTGGAATGGCGGCCCCACGAAAAGTCGTTTACGTCGGCTGCCTTGGCATCGCACATAGCCGAAATTGTCGGTTGGACTGTTGCGATATTCAACGAGGCTGAAATCGACTTCGATCCGGCGACCTACAAGCCCTACATTGGGACGTCGGTCGCTGACCTGCTTAAGACTTTCGACGACAACGTTGCCAAAGGCAAACAAGCTCTGGCTGGCGCAACTGATGACACTCTGAAGGAGCCGTGGAGTCTCAAAATTATGGGCCGAGTGCAGTTCGAGAAACCAAGGGCAGCGGTGTTCCGCGACTTCACGTTGAGCCACATGATTCATCACCGTGGCCAGTTCTCTGTCTATCTGCGCCTGCTGAATGTGCCCGTCCCTGGTTCATACGGCCCAAGTGCGGACGAGCAATAAACGTTCGACGCGACGTCTGCTATCCCAGGCGACATTAAGCGCAACGCGTTCGTTTCGAGCCTTTATTCAGCATGATGAAGGTTGTGTACGCCAATACAATTAGTTTTATAAAAGCGAACCTGGAGGCGGAGAACTTCACAATGACGCTGTTAAGGAAGCGCTGGAATCGCATGAGTGGAGACGCGGATATGTCGAGCTGCCTGTTGTCATCACTTACGTCGCGAAAGAGGATTTAAGGAGGAACCGGGTGATTCAGGACTAGCTTGACACGGTAGCGATCGTGCGATTTAAACCGCACGCGCCTATGAACAGAATCAATGGCTGAAGCGCATCGTCAACCTGAGGTGATACCGAGCAACTGGTTCAATTTTTTGCTGTACTCATCAACATTATTCTTCTGGATGACGACTGTCGGAATGAGGATCGTTTTGCCCGCTGGAACCGCCGAACGATCGCCTCTTAGGATCTTGGCTGCCATCTGAACGGCCTGGTAACCGTATTCGAACGGCTGCTGCGCCACCGTGCCGAAAATTGCCCCTTCTTTGATCGCCGCTAGTGTTGCTTGTTCGTCGTCGAAGCACACGACCTTAATTTGTCCGACCTTACCCTCGGGTCTTAGCGCTTGCAAAATCGCTGGGCCATTGTAGGACCACAAACCGACCATCCCGGCTATGTCGGGATACTTCTTCAGCGTTTCATAAGCATTTTGCCTGGCGCGACCTTCGTCGGCATCGTCGGTTAGAAGGTCAATAATCTCCACCTTCGAACCTTGTAGCGATTCCTTCAGTCCGTCGAATCGTTCCCGTGCATTTTGTACGTCGCGCTTGCCGACGAAGACCATGATCTTTCCACCTTGCGGTAGAGCTCTCTTGATGAGTTCTCCGGCCTGGCGTCCAGCGGCACGATTGTCGGCGCCCAGGTAAAGCGCGCGGTCACTATCCGGTGCGTCGCTGTCCTGAGTGATGACCAAAGCCCTCTTCGCCGCGTCGTTAATGACCTGCTTCTGACCAACTGGATCGATCACGCTGATCGCGATGGCGTCAGCATCATCCATATCCAGCGCATCTCTAATGAGTCCATTCTGCTCCTTTGCCGACCCGGTGTTTGTGCTTTTAAATGCAACTGTCACATCGGCCAGTTCGGCATCAGCTTTCTCGCATCCCTTGTGCGCGATCTTCCAGAAGTCGGACGTGGCGTTGGTAATAAAGGCCACTGTCTTTACGGCCTTTGGAGCTTTTGGCGGAGAAGAGCAACTGGCAGACGTGGCGAAGATAAAGGCAAGTAAACAAATGAGCTTATGTGAAGTTGATCTTTGCATGGCTAAAGTCTCCTGTGAAAAAACTCCTACTATTAATACAGAGCCGCCGACTCAATGCACTCCTGTCCACCCTCTCCAAAAGAAGATGAATACCGCTTGCCTGCTCGGTTGCTGCCGTTCTGGTTCTGCGAAAGTTTCGTCCGCGAAAGCTCCATGAGAGTCTTCGGGCCCTTCTGCCACTCCCTAGCTTGCTTGATGACAAGCGACTTATATTCTTGAAATAGTCCAGTGTCAAAGGAGAACGGAGCGGCCTGCTGTTGTATTTGCTTGCGAATCGGCATCTAACGAATGCGCACATATAAAAAGCGCTTGAGTGTGCAGAAAAGTGTGCAAACGCCTCTGAACGCGATTAAACTAACGCAGGCGGAATCAGTCGGCCAGGCTGTCTAAGTTGTGAGAGAATAAGAGGTAAGTAAACGGAACTGAACATCATGAACCTGGCCCATTAAGACTGCAAAACCTTTATTCACCGGTTCGATTCCGATCGCCGCCTCCAATCCTTGCCCAGCAAAATTAGGCTACTATTGTGAAACCACGCTTATGCCGATAGAAGAACCCATCGATTATTACGAAGTGCTGCAGGTCAACATGAGCGCCGACCCGGAGACGATCGACCGCGTCTACCGGCTGCTGGCGCAGCGATTCCATCCCGATAATCAGCAAACCGGCGACGAGAACCGATTCCGTACGCTCCTCGAGGCCTATACGGTGCTGAGAGATCCGGAAAGGCGGGCACGCTACGACGTGCTGCACCAACAGCGCCGGCAGGACCGATGGCGACTCGTTTCTAGTGGCGCAGAGTCTGAGAACGACTTCGAGATGGAACAAATCGTCCGGCTTACCGTGCTCGAGGCCCTTTACACCAAGCGGCGTGTGGAACCATCGAACCCGGGAATATTTTGGCGTGAATTTGAAAAATTGATCGGCCGGCCGCGTGAGCATCTCGACTTCACCCTATGGTTTCTTCTGCAGAAGAAGTTTGTAGCGCGAGATGACAGTTCACAACTGGTTCTGACGGTCGAAGGTGCTGAATATCTCGAGCAGAGCTATCGCAGCAACCTGCAGCAAAAGCGACTGCAAGGACTCACCGAGAACCGATGAACCCTATCTCGAACCTCCTGACGAAGGCGCGTATCTGATGTCCGAAGGTCGTCAACGAAAAGAAGCAATGAAGAGACTATCTACCGGATATTGTGGTAACTATCAGCGGACATCGAGTAACATGGCGGCGAGCAGACGCAAAACCTTGATTCATCGCTTCGATTTCGATCGCCGTTTCCACTAGATTCAATGTGGAAACTAGATTAGACTTATAAACCGTATGCAGTTCGCTCAGTATTATTATTTCGCTTTTACGTACCGCTTCTTCTTTATGGAGGAGCGGCTGCGGGGCGAAAGCTTGTGCGCGTCAGCAGGTGATGATGTAAAAACGTAGACGCCGCAAGACGATTTCAACCAGAGCCAGCCGCAACCTTCCCGGTGAATGTTGCGGTTGGCTTTTTGTATAGATAACGTTTGGCAGGTCGATTGAAGGCGGCGCGAGACATTTCTTTACAGGAGGAATTAATCAGATGACCATTGAGGATCGGCGATCTGAGATCGACGCGGTTGATGCTGAGTTACTTCGCCTGCTCAATATGCGTGCGCGCCTGGCCATCAAAGTCGGCCAATCAAAGAAGCTTGCGGGCTCTATTATCTGTGATCCCACACGGGAGCTTGAAGTAATCGACCGCGCACGTCGAGCCAATCAGGGACCGCTTGATGAGAAGGCGATTGTTGAACTCTTCGGCTGCATCATTCGCGAATCGCGTCGGGTCGAAGCTGAGGCCGTCGAGCATGAGGGACAGGAGTTGTAGTTAATCGTTGTTAAGGACGCTGAAACAATGAACGATCCACAGGTTAGGTCACGAGTTGCTTTTCAGGGAGAGCGCGGCGCCTTTAGTGAAGAGGCCGCGGTCAAGCTCCTTGGCGAGCACATTCAACTCGTGTCCCGCTCGACTTTCGAGTTACTGTTTACGGCAATCGACGACGGCGTCGCCGATTGTCTTCTCGCGCCTGTCGAGAATAGTCTGGCTGGTTCCGTTCACCGCTCTTATGACCTCCTCCTGAAAAGCTCTCTTCACATTTCCGCCGAGGTAGTTATTCCCATCCGTCACTTTCTTATCGGTTGTTCCGGCTCATCCTTCGAAGAGATTAAGACTGTCGAATCGCACCCGGTCGCTCTGGCTCAATGCGAGCGCTTCTTCGCTGCGCATCCGCAGGTTCAGAGGGTTGCTACTGAAGACACGGCGGGTAGCGTGGCTCGTGTAGTGAAGCAAGGCGATCGCACACGGGCCGCCATCGCCGGACTACGCGCGGCGAAACTATACGGCGGCGTGGTGCTCTGCGAATTCCTGGAGGACCATCCCGAAAACTACACCCGCTTTGTGTTGCTTTCTCCGGAAACCACCATCAGTCCCGACGCAAACAAACTCTCGCTGATTCTAAAATTGCCGCACCGTGGTGGCGCACTCTATGACGCGCTGGAGCCATTTGCACGACGCGGAATCGATCTGGTCAAGATTGAGAGTCGACCTATAAAAGGCCGGCCATGGGAATATCACTTCTATCTCGATTT
>WNGA01009329.1_pt1 | contig 13247 bp, 14 predicted proteins | sample 5400061 | NCBI WGS metagenome assembly WNGA01 (sample SAMN13153366, study PRJNA577476) | soil metagenome | isolation source: 100 cm soil or saprolite under grassland replicate 2 | place: USA:California | collected 2016-06-15 | reverse complement strand
AGCGCCGTCGTCTTCTCGTACAGCGAACCGTGGCACGGGCAGTGGAACTGGTCCTCGGCCTTGTTCCAGGGCACGGTGCAGCCCAGATGCGTGCATTTGCGGTAAGCGGCTGCGATCGCGCCCGGTCCGTGGATCAGGAAGAAGCGGCCCTCGGTGTTGAGGATCGGCTCGTCCTTCGTCGTCTGGAATTTCGTGAGGATGTCGGCCTTCTTCCCGGCCGGGATCTTCGCGCCGAGGCCCTCGATCTTGATGACCTTGAAGAACGGCAGGAAGGCGGCGGAGAGCTCCCCGACCGCGAGCAGCGTCGCGGTGAGAAAGCCGATCCGAAGCAGCTGCCGTCGCTTGACGCGGGAGAGCATCCCGCCCGAGACGATCGAAGTGTCGTCGTGTGGTCGGATCATTTGGTCACTTGCTCGGCGCGAAGCACTGGTGCGTCTCCGGCAGCGCCCAAGGTGCGTAGAGGTCCATACCGGGGCCGCGCAGCGAGGTGCCGACGACGGTGAGCACGAGGTACGTGACGACGAACCCGGTCCAGATCGCGATCATCCACTCGCGCGTGCCCCCGCCGAACAGCCGTTTGCAGAGCTGAACGAGGACGACCGGGAGCGCGAGCATGAGGAAGATCGGAATGACGTAATTTGGGATGAGCTCGCGGCCACCGGGGAAGTACTGGCTGGCGAACTCCGCGTAACCGGGCCAGCCGACCTTGGTATTGGTCGCGGGGTCGAGCACCCGCCGATCCACTTTGATCACGGCGTCGATCGCGATGAGCGCCGAGACGATGACGCCGGTGAACACCGCGGAGAACACCGCGATGCGCTTGCCGATCTCGTTGGTGAACCAGTGGCCTATGCCCGAACGGTCGCGGTCGATGTACGGGATCGCCGCCATGAAGACGAGCCACAGCGTCGGCACGACGACGCCGGCGAGGCCCTTGTCCATGTGGAGCAGCAGCTCCTGCAGATTCAGCAGGTACCAGGGCGCCTTCGACGGGTTCGGCGTGCAGTCCACCGTCGAGTGATCCTGCAGCGGCGCGTTGAAGAGCGCGGAGATCATGAACAGGCCGAGCGACCAGATCATCGCCGCGATGAACTCGATCACGAGGAGGTGCGGCCAGACCATGGCGGTGTCTTCGACACGCTTATCGACGCGCACCACCGAGTCCTGCCTGACGAACGCGAGAAGCCGTAGTCGCTTCTCCTGCCCCGGGAACGGCTGCGGTCCTCGAGGAGCGGTCATTCCCTAACCTCACCGCCCGCGAGCTCGACGTCGCGCCGCACCTCTCGCTCGCTGCTGGCTACGCCGGCCCGCAACTCACGGCGCGCCTGGCGTTCGGGCCGGCTGGGCGCAGACGCTCGCTCGAGGTGCGCCGCTCCGTTCTCGCTCGTGCCAACTGTGAGGTTGCTCATAGCGGGCCGCTGATCCCCCCGTCTTTTCGGATGCGCCAGAAGTGGATCGCGATCAGGAATCCGGTGGCGAGTGGCAGAGCTACCACGTGCAGCACGTAGAACCTCAGTAACGCGTTCGGGCCCAGCTGATAGCCGCCGAAGATGAGGAAGCTCACTTCGTCGCCGACCGCGGGCGTCGCGCGCGCGATCTCGTAACCGACGGTGACCGCCCACAGCGCGAGCTGGTCCCACGGCAGCAGGTAGCCGGTGTAGGACAGCAGGATCGTGAAGAGGAACAGCAGCGTGCCGATGACCCAGTTGAACTCGCGCGGCGGTTTGTACGAACCGGTGTAAAAGACGCGGATCATGTGGAGGAAGACGGTGATCACCATGCCGTGCGCCGCCCACCGATGCATGTTCCGCAGCAGCTGTCCGAAGATGACGACCGTCTCGAGGTCCTTGATGTCCGAGTAGGCCCACTCTGTCGTCGGTCGGTAATAGAACATGAGCAGCGTCCCGGTCAGCGTGAGCACGAGGAAGAGGAAGAACGAGAGACCTCCCATGCACCACGTGTACGGGATCGCGAGAGCGTGACGCCGCACCTTGACCGGATGCAGGTGGAGGAACACGTTCGTGAACACCGCGAGCGATTGGTTCTTGCGCGAGTCCGGATAGCCGTGGCGGAAGAGCGACTTCCAGAGCACGCCCTGCTTCACGCGCTGCCAGACCTGCACCGGGATGTCGAGCATCTAGTGAACGTGCTCCTTCTGTGGTTCTGTCGCCGGATGGCCGTTGTGACTGTTCTTGTGGCCCGGCGCGCGGGTGGGGTCGTACATAGGAAGCGGCCGTATGGCCCTTCCGCCGCCGACGGTGAGATCCAGGTGCACCTCGTCGTCGATCGACTCTTTTGGCAGCACCTTGCCGACGGCGGGCATCACCGCGCCGTAGCGGTTCATCGTGATCGCGTCGGTCGGACAGCGGATGATGCAGAGCGCGCAGCGGATGCACGCGGTCTCGTCGAGGAAGAACGCGACGCCCTGCCCCCACTTCTTCGCCTCGCCGACCGCGGGGATGGCGCCGTCGTCGACGATGTCCGACATGTCGACCATGTGGATGACATCCATCGGGCAGACATCGACGCAACCGCCGCAGATGATGCATAGCTCGCCGACGATCTCGATGTTGAAGTTGCACTTAAGGCAACGGTCCGACTCCGCGATCGCCTGCGCCTCGTCGTAGCCCTGATTCACTTCGAGGAACAGTCCGCGCCGTTCCCTCTTCGCGAGCTTGGGCATCTCCTGGCGCGGGATGCGGTCGTAATCCACCGACATGTTGTGGTAGACACGCGCGAGCTCGCCCTCGCCCGCTATCTGCCCGATGTTGTCGGGGGTGCTCGAGCGTCGCAGCGTCACGATCTCGTGGTATTCGGGCACGTTCACCGCGGAAGCGATCGGATCCAGGAACCTCGCGACCTGCTGGGCCGCGGACCGCCCGTCGGCGACCGCCGCGATGATCGTCGACGGTCCCTCGCGGTAATCGCCAGCCATGAAGATCTTCGGGACCGAGGTCTGGTACGTCTCTGGGTCGACCTTGAGATCGCGGTAACGCTTGACGCGGAACTCTGGGATGTCGGCGAGCCAGGTCGTGTCGGGATTCTGGCTCAGCGCGAGCAGCACGGTCTCGCAGGGGACGTCGAACTCGGAGCCCGCGATCGCCTCGGGGCTGCGGCGTCCGCTCTTGTCAGGCTCGCCGAGCTTGTTGCGGACGAACCGCACGCCGCGCGCGTGCCCCCACTCCGTCGTGAGGATCTCGACCGGCGACGCGAGATACACGAAGTGGATGCCCTCACGCTCGGTCTCGGTGAGCTCTTCCTCATCGACGACCATCTCGTCGCGGCCACGGCGGTAGACGATCGAGACATGATCGGCGCCGAGCCTCCATGAGGTCGATGCGCAGTCCATCGCCGTGTAGCCCCCACCCAGGACTACGACGTTCTTCCCCACCTCGACCGGGCGGCCGCGATACGCGCGCTCGAGGAACACGATGCCCGCCATCACGCCGTCCGCGTCGAGATTCTTGATCTCTGCCGGATAGTTCGGCTCGAAGCAACCCGCGGTCACGAGCACGGCGTCGTATTCGTCGTGCAGCTGCCGCAGCCCCACATCGCGACCGACGAACGTCGAAAGGCGCAGCTCGACGTTCTCGTTGACGATCCCGTTGATGTCGCGGTCGATGACCTCGCGCGGCAGACGGAACGGCGGCACGCCCGCGAGCGCGGTGCCGCCCGCCTGATCGAGCGCGTCGAGCACCGTGACGCCGAAGCCGAGCTTCGCGAGGTCGCTCGCGGCCGAGAGGCCCGCGCACCCCGCACCGACGACGGCGACGCGCCCACGCGGCGGACCGATGACCGGCGGCGGCGGCTGCGTGTAGCCGTGCCCGTCGACGCGCACATTCGCGTGAGTCCAGTCGGACAGGAACTTCTTCACGTAGCGGATCGAGAGCGGCTTGTCGACCTCTTTGCGCCGGCACGCGGTCTCGCACGGCGCGGCGCACACGGAGCCGCAGATCGATGCCATTGGGTTCGGATCGAGAGCGAGCTCCCACGCCTTCTCGTACTCGCCGGCCGCCGCGAGGTTCAGGTACCCGCGGCAGTTCGTCTTCACCGGACAGGCTTCCTGGCAAGGGATGTTGTCCTGGTACCAGGACGGCCCGACCTCCACCACCTGGTACAGCTCTCTCACGCATGACTCATGCTACCGACGGCACATGGCGCGTCAAACGAGCAGAGCCACGATCGAACGCAAGACCCGCCTCGACGGATCGGTCAGCGAGTATCGCTGCGAGCGGTTATCACTCGAGGTCGGCCGTCGTGCTGTGTTGCGGTACGTGATGGACCGCGAGTGGGTCATCGCGGACACCGGGATCATGCTTCGGCCGGGTCAAATCACGATCGCGCATTACTGGAGCGACCGTCCGTACAACGTGTACCACTGGCTCGATGGCGCTCGGACCATCGCGTTTTACTGCAACGTCGCGAGCGACACGATCATTGACGAAGATGTCGTCGGCTACACCGATCTCGTCGTCGACGTGCTCCTACGACCCTCCGGGGAGACGATCGTCCTCGACGAGGAGGAGTTGCCGCCCGACCTCGCTCCGGCGCGGCGCATCCACATCGCGCGCGCGCTCGAGGCGATCGCGTCCGGCCCACGCCGGCTGGCCGCGGAGATCGAGCGCGCGACGCGTGACGCACTGGCCGCCTGACCACGCCAGCGGGGGAGTCGTCTTCCCCCGACCGGGGGGCGCTGCGCTTGTTTAGCAGGACCACACTTCCCCACCGTGGACGATGACACCCGCCTCGCGAATCGTGGCGCGACCGACCCCGTAGCCGAGGTCGGCGCACCGCAGACCGGACCCAACCGCAGTGACCTCGAAGCGCTCAAAGACGGCGCGGCGATGATGATCCAGGCCGGGAACCGCGTCGCCGCGATGGCACTGCTGTGGTCCGCCGTCGCGATCGATCCCACCGATCTCGCCTCGCACCGCCGACTCGCCGCGACGCTTGCGAGTGGCGGTGACGTCAACGGCGCGGCTGACGAGTACGCGCGCTACATCGAATTCATGCTTCCGCTCGGCGAGGTCGGCCGCGCGACGCTCGAGCTCTCATACGGCGCGAGCATGCTCGGCGGTCACCCCGCGCTGCACGAAGCGGCCGAGAAGATCGTGACCGCGGTGCGCTCGATCGTGCCGCCAAGCAATACCGCGATCGCGCCCGCTGCTCCGGGGATGCGTCCTACCGCTCCCGCGATGCGGCCCCCCGCACCCACGCGCGTGCCGGCGGGCCACGGTGTCGCGGCCCCGCTTCCGACGCCACGGCTTCTACCGAAGGTCCCGTTCCGCTTCTGCGTCCACGCCGATGGCGACCGTCACTGGATGCAGCTCGAGGGCGGCACCACGGATCTCGTACCGGTCGCCGTCCGCGTCATCGACACCAATGAGAACGTCATCGAAACGCGCCTCTGCATCCCGCTCGCCGCGGGCGACAAGGGACATGCCCCGAAGGACGAGCACGCAGCGCCAGCTGTGGCGTGGGTGGTCGTTGGGATCCCGAATGACGTCGTCGCCGCGATCGACGCGGGCAAACCTTCGGCCTACGGTTTCCAGGCGAAGGTCGGCGAGGACTGGCTCTCGCTCGAACTCGCCGACACGGGCTGCCGCCTTGGCCGCACGCGCGCGAAGACCGCCGCCTCCTAGCTTCAACCTGACTCGCGTAGCCTGACAGTCATGCGACGGCTACTGCGGGACGCGATGCCCCTGCGGCGCGGCGAATGGGGTCTCGCCCTCTTCCTGTACTTCCTGCTCACCGTCATGGTCGGTGCCGACTGGGTCGGGAAGCTCGGGGCCGACGCGCTCTTCGTGAAACGCTACGGCGTCCAGAACGTCCCATGGATGTACATCATCACGCCGATCGCGATGCTCGCGGTCTCCGCGCTCATCTTCTTCTTCATCGACCGCATGCGTCGCCGCACGATGCTGCTTGTCTATGTCGCGGCCGTCACCTTGGCGTCGGTCCTCATTCAGTACGCGATCACCTTCAATTCGATCGGGAACATCGTCCAGCCGATCTCGTACGTGTTCGCGCACGGCGTCAAGGAGACCATCTACATCCTCTTCTGGGTCTACGCCGGCAATCTGTACGACGCGGAGCAGTCGAAACGCCTGTTCCCGTTCTTCGCCGGCTCGGTCCTCGTCGGGAAGATCCTCGGCGGCATCGTTGGCGCCGCGATCGCACCGATCATCCACGCCGAGAACTTCATCGGCGCGCAGGCACTGGGGTTCTTCGTGTGCTTCATCGCGCTTGTGCTCTATCGCGGACTCCCTGAGGGGCGCTCCGGCCACGTCGAGGCGAAAGAGCGGCCGCAGGGCGTGCGCGCGACGATCCGCGAGTCGGTCGACGGTTACCGCGCCGTCACCTCGGACAACCTGCTGCGCACCTTCGGGGTCGGCGTCTTCTTCTGGTACTTCCTCATGCAGTTCGCCAACTTCCTGTACCTGCTGGGTCTCGACCAGACCGCCGCGGGCAGCGGCGTTGGCAGTGAGGACTTCTTCAGCCAGCTCTACGCATCCGTCTACACGAGCTCATCGCTCGTCGCGCTCGCGATCCAGAGCTTCATCACCAGCGGACTCCTCCGGCGCGTCGGCATCGCGTGGGTGCTCTTCATCCTGCCGCTGTGGTTCCTGGGGACGTACGCGGCGGCCGCGTGGTTCAACCTCAATCTCGTCACCGGTGTGGCGCTGCAGCTCGGCGAGCGCATCTGGATCCCAGCGCTGCACCGCCCAGCCAGCGAGCTCGTGTACAGCCAGGTGTCCGCGGCGATCCGTCCGCGCGCGCGCGCGTTCCTGTCCGGTGGCGTGAACGCGTTCGGCAACATGGCCGCGGCGGTCGCCCTCATCGTCGGTCTGCGCTACTCCGACGTGCAGACGCTCCTCGCCACCGGCACCGGGCTGTCGCTCGTTTACGTGTACAACGCGTGGCACACGCGCCGGCTCTTCGGCCGCCGCATCGCGCAGAACCTCACATCGCCGGACCCAGATCTGCGGCGCAACGCCGCCGACATGCTGTCGTCGGAGGGTGGCGCGGTCCCGGATGATGTGCTGCGCTCGCTTGGCGGTCGCGTCCCGGCCGACGTCGAGCACGGCGTGCGCCTGGCGCTGACGCGCAAGGGGATCCTCGCGGTCGCGACGGACGTTACCGAATAGGAAAGGGCGCCGGGTCATCCGGCGGCCCTTCGCGTGGTCAGCTACCCGCCGAAGCACCCGTCCTGGAGGATGCCGTTCGTGATGGCCTGAGCGGTCGGCGATATGTGTGCGCCTGCGGCACCTCCATCGACGCCGGTGCCGGGATTCGAGACGACCGTCGCGCAGGCGGTCGCAGGGTTCGTTCCGGGCTGCTCCGGGAATGTTGTGCCTGGAGAGCCCGCATCCGCAAACGCGACTGTGGCCGTTGCCGTCATGAGCGCCGCGGTTGCGAAGATCCCGACGATAAGACGCTTGAGCTGACGCATGCTCTTTTCCTCCCTACCAGTTATTTGTCTCGGCGCGAGCATACGCAGGTCGACAAGGTCTGCCGACCAGGCAGCAAAGGACGCGTTCGAAAGACGCGGCCCTTACGCGCGACGCGGAGCCGCGACGAAGCTGATCAGCAGACCCACGACCCCGCAGAGGATCACCATGCCGGTGAGCTCGTGCACAGTCCAGCCGCTGCCGATGCGCAGGACGACCACGGCCAGGTAGATCGCGAGGTACGCGACCGGCAGGACGAACGCGAAGACGTGAAGCTGAAGTAATCGCGAGTCGGATGGCCGCAGCCGCCAAAGGAGCAGGTCGCCGATCGCGCCCGCTGCGATGGCGACCAGCGAGAACGTCAACTGAACGTCGAGCGGCGCGTGACCGCGCATGAGGATCATCGCGACGCCGTTGAGCCCGAGCAGCACGGTCAGCGAGCCGACCGGAAGCGTGCCCCGACGAAGCGCGACGAGCGCGAGCCCGACGACGAGTGCGCTGAACAGATACATGCCGAGCAGTGACCGCACCAGCGTGGTCTCGTTCGGCTTCGCTCCAGTTCCGATCACGGTCGAATACGGACCAGCAAAGAGCGAGAAGAACGTGAACAGCGACAGAAGCGCGGTGAGCGAAAGGACCGCGGGCAGCTGGGCCGCAAGTCCGCCGGAGGCGCCGCGTCGCCACGCCGCGAGCAGCGGCCCGCTGACGATGAGCGCGATGCCGAGGCCGAGGGTGAGATGACTCGGGCTCAGTAGCGCGTCCGTGCTCAGCTCGATCCCGAAGAGCGTGTGCCACGCCATGTCGAATGCGCCGCCCAGACCGAACACGAAGACGCCGACCACCGCGGCTTCGTAATCGGCCGGGATCGCGGCACGCCAGCTCGCCGCCTGCGGGCGGGCGCGGGCGATCGCTCCGAGGATCACGGCCGCCGATGCGGCGTAGCCCGAATAGAACGCGGCGTGCCAGATCGTCCAGAACGAGTCCGGTAGGCCGTAGCCGTGGGCCCAGCCGTCCCAGTAGAGGCCGCCGAGCAGCCACGCGCTCGCGGCGAGCACCAGCCAGTCGAACCGGACGCCGAGCTCGCCGGCTCGTGGGACTGCGGTAGACCGGGCCGCGGTGAGGGTCGCCATCGATACCTATATACGCGGCGCAGCGGGCGCGCGTTGCGCTTGGAGCCAGCTCTCCGCCTCGGACGGGCGCAGGAAGCGATGCACCTGGAGGTGGGCGTACTCGGGCCGCGCTAGCAATTCTCCTAGCCTGTGGCGCCGTCCGCGATGCGTTCGTACGGCGAACCACACCAGCGGATCGCGCGTGAGGAAGGCGTTGCGAACGGTCTCACGGTTATCGGTCCCCGGCCAGAGCTCGGTGCCGTCGCGGATCCTGGCGATGATCCTGCGCAGCAGTCGCGACACGGTCAGGGCAAGCGGGTAGTCGAGCCAAACGACTGCATCGGCACGCGACCAGACCATTTCGAGCGCGCCGGCCGCCCGGTAGTTACCGTCGATGACCCACTCGTCGCCCGCGATGGCCTGCGCAACGCGCGCACGGAAGTCATCGAGATCGGCCATCTTCCAGCCCCTCTCCCAAAAGAGCGCATCGAGCTCGACGTGCGGCACGTTGAGGAGCGGTCCCAGCGCGCGCGCGAAGGTGGTCTTGCCGCTCCCCGTGGTCCCCACCACCGAAACGCGTCTCACGGAGCGCGACGATATCCTCGGTCCCACCCCCGTGAAGCTCCACGAGTACCAGGCAAAGCAGCTGCTCGCGCGCTCAGGCATCCCCATCCCCGAGGGTCGTCTTGCGACGACGCATGAGGAGGCGGAGGCGGCCGCGCGCGCCCTGGGCGGCACCGTCGTGGTGAAAGCGCAGGTGCACGCCGGCGGACGCGGGAAGGCCGGCGGCATCAAGGTCGCGAAGACGCCGGCCGAGGCGCGCGAGCACGCCTCGACGATCCTGCACATGCAGATAAAGGGACTGCGCGTCCGCAAGGTGCTGGTGGAGCGCGGCGCGCAGATCGCGAGCGAGCTCTATCTGGGCATCACGCTCGACCGCGACCGGCGACGTCCGGTCGTGATGCTCTCGACGGTCGGCGGAATGGACATCGAAGAGGTCGCGGAGAAGGAGCCCGAGAAGATCGCACGCGGGTGGCCGGACCCGCTGGTCGGATTGCTGCCGTATCAGGCCCGCGCGCTCTGTTTCGACGCGGGCGTGCCCGCGGCGCAGCGCAACGCGGTCGCGGACATCGCGATCAAGCTGTACGGCATCTACGCGCGCACCGATGCGATGCTCGTCGAGATCAATCCGCTGTTCATACAAACGGACGGCTCGGTGCTCGCGGGCGACGCCAAGCTCGACATGGACGACAACGCGCTCTTCCGCCAGACCGAGCTGCGCGATTGGAAAGAGATCGCGCCCGACGAGGAGGTCGAGGAGCGCGCTCGCGCGCTCGGCTTCAGCTACGTGCAGCTCGACGGTGACGTGGGGATCATCGGCAACGGGGCCGGCTTGGTCATGGCCACGCTTGACGCCGTCCGCAACGCTGGCGGGCACGCCGCGAACTTCCTCGATGTCGGCGGTGGCGCGAAGGAATCGGTGGTGCGCTCGGCGCTCGAGATCGTCCTCGCGAATCCGAAGGTGAAGAGCGTCCTCATCAACATCTTCGGCGGCATCACGCGCGGCGACGAGGTCGCGAAGGGGATCCTCTCGGTGATCACGACGCATCCGCCGAGCGTTCCCCTCGTCATCCGCCTCTCCGGCACCGAGGCCGACGCCGGCCGCAAGCTGCTCGACGGCGCGAAGCTCGTCTCGAAGACGACGATGGATGACGCGGCGCTCGAGTCGGTGCAGCGGGCAGCCCAAACGAGGGGGGTTGCGGGGGGTTCTCCCCCTGCGATGAGCAGGTGAGCGTGCTGCTCGGCCGCGACACCAAGGTGATCGTGCAGGGCATGGGTCGTGAGGGAACGTTCCACGCGACGCGGATGCGCGAGTACGGGACGAAGGTGGTCGGCGGCGTCGTGCCCGGCGCGGGCGGCACTAAGCGCGAGGGCTTCCCTATCTTCGACACGGTCTCACGCGCGACCGTGGAGACCGGCGCTAACGCGTCGATCATCTTCGTGCCCGCGTCGGGCGCGATGGACGCGATGCTCGAAGCGCTCGACGCCGAGCTGGATCTGGTGATCACGATCACCGAAGGCACGCCGGTGCAGGACATGCTCAAGGTCGCGTCCGTCCTCGATCGCTCCGCGACGACGCTGATCGGCCCGAACTGCCCGGGCGCGATCACACCCGGCGAATGCAAGATCGGAATCATGCCGGCGGAGAACTTCAAGCCGGGACCCGTCGGATTCGTTTCCCGAAGCGGCACGCTGACCTACGAGATCGCCGATCTCCTCAGCCGCGCCGGCCTGGGGCAGTCGACCTGCCTCGGCATCGGCGGCGATCCGGTCATCGGCCTGCCGACACCCGCCGCGGTCCGTCTCCTCAACGAGGACCCCGCGACGGAGGCGATCGTCATCGTCGGCGAGATCGGCGGCAGCGCCGAGGAGAGCGCTGCCGAATACATGCGAGCGAACGGCAAGAAGCCCGCGGTGGCCTTCATCGCGGGCCGCTCAGCGCCGGCCGGAAAGCGCATGGGTCACGCTGGCGCGATCGTCTCGGGGAATCAGGGCACCGCCCAGTCAAAGGTGCAGGCGTTCGAGGCCGCGGGCATCCCCGTGGCGAACGCGCCCAGCGAGATCCCGGGTTTGGTGAAGGAAGCTCTTCGAAGGTGACCTAGCCGAGGCGGTCGCGCACGAGTCCGACGAGCTCGCCAGCCTTCGATATCCGTTGCAGGTCGTCCGCCGCGAGCGTGTGGCCGAGCTCGTCCTGCACGTACATCACGGCGTCGACCTGGGCAAGCGAGTCCCAGCGCTCGTCGCCCGCGAGGTCCGTGTCCGGTCCCAGATCGGGCCAGGCGAGACGGTCGCGCAGGCCTTGCAGGAACTGCTCTTCGTTCACACGATCGAGCGCTGAGAGAAGGCGCGGTTCAAGCGTCGGGACTCCAGCGGATGAGATTCGCCCCCCACGAGTACCCGACGCCGAAGCCGAGCGTGAGGAGCAGGTCGTCGCGCTTGACCTGGCCTTCCTTGACCAGGTGCTGCAGAACGATGGGGATCGTCGAGGAAACCGTGTTGCCACAGAGCTCGAGGTGGACCGCGAACTTCTCGTCGGGGATCCCGATCTTCTTCTGCAGGTACCGGAGCATGTACTCGTTCGCCTGATGCATGACCACCCAGCGCACATCGTTCAGCGTGACCTCGGCGCGAGCGAGCAGCTCCTTGAAGATGGCGGGGATGCGACGGATCGTGAACTCGAGGATCGCCGGGCCATTCATATACAGATTCGCGTCGGTGCGCACGTTGCCGCTGTTGTCGGTCGTCTCGGGCAGCGGCTCGGTGCCCAGCGGCTGCCGCACGCCGCCACGTTTCACGATCAGGTTGCCCGCGCCCTTCCCGTCGCTTCCGAGAACGAATGGTCCGAGCGTCGGAGCCTCGCGCTCCGTCGCGGTGACGAGGACGGCGCTGCCCGCATCGCCGAAGAGCGTCCGGACGCTCTTGTCCATGGGGTGGATGAACCGCGAATAGGTCTCGGCCATGACGAGCAGAGCGTTCGACGCAGCACCGGTCTCGATGAGACCGCGGACCATCGCGAGTCCGTACGGGAAAGCGGAGCAGCCGAGGTTGTAGTCGAAGGCGGCAGTCGTGGTCGGCAAGCCGAGCCGCTCCTGCAGAACGCACGCGGTCGTCGGCAGGAAGTAGTCGGGACTCTGGGTGCAGTACACGAGCAGGTCGATCGTCGAGCGATCGAGACCGGTGCGCTCGATCAGCTTCTCCGCGGCTGCCGCGCCGAGGTCCGAGGCGAACTCCTCCGCGCCGACGACACGACGCTCCCGGATGCCGGTCTTGTCGTAGATCTTCTCGGCCGTCCAATCGGGATAGAGGCTCGCGAGCTCATCGTTGGTGAGTCGGCGCTCGGGGAGATGGTGCTCGAGCGCCTGTATCGCAGCCACGCGCACGGGCCGAGTCTAGGCCCGTCCGTCGCGGTCGCCGATGCCTCGCTCGACCGCTTGTTCGTAAAGGTCCCGCAGCCGCACCGGTGTCCGGCCACCGCTGGTCGCATGCGTGAAGAGCTCCTCGAGAAATGTCCGCGCGCCCTTTCCGTCATGCGCCTCGGAGCGCGCGTCGACATCGCCCACCTGACCGAGCGGCCGATGTGACTCGTAGAACGCTTCGTCCGGAGCGTTGAGCGCGACACGAAACGGATGGACGTTCACGATCTTCAACCCAGGTCCGTCGAACGCTGTCCGCAGGGCGGCCATATCCCACGGCAGCCTGGCGTCGGAGTGCACATCGTCCTCCCAGAACACCGGGAGCCGCACTGTGCCCGCGACGGTACGCAGCGGCGCGAGCATCGGCTGCAGGAACGCGAACAGGTTCGAGTCGTAGCGGAATCCCTGCGCGGCCATCTTTCGCAGCATCCGCGTGTCGTCGTAAAAGCAGTGCGAGCGGAACGAGACCGCCTGGGGCCAGAACGCCTTCGCGGTCGCGATGACCTCGTCCACGGTCGCGCCGTGGGTGCTGCCTGGCAGGAAGTTCGGATGCAGCCCGACGTCGTCCGCTTCGCGCAATCGGCGCGTGAGGTAGTCCGAGCGGTGCGTGAGGAAAGGCGTCAGCGGCACGCCGTGCCGGTCCGCGAGATCGAACAGATCGCGGATCGCCCACTCGGGCGACCACTCGATGTCGGTGGTGAAGCAGAGCGGCG
>WNGA01009327.1_pt1 | contig 13248 bp, 13 predicted proteins | sample 5400061 | NCBI WGS metagenome assembly WNGA01 (sample SAMN13153366, study PRJNA577476) | soil metagenome | isolation source: 100 cm soil or saprolite under grassland replicate 2 | place: USA:California | collected 2016-06-15 | reverse complement strand
CAGCGCAACCGCATCCACTTCGACGTCTCCGTCCCGCATGACGAGGCACAGCGCCGGATCCACGCCGCGCTCGACGCCGGCGGCGTGGTCGTCTCCGACGCGCGTGCTCCCGCCTTCTGGGTGCTGGCCGACCCCGAGGCGAATGATCCTGAAAGACCTTCCACGCGCAGTATAACATCCCTGGTCAACGCAGCATAGGCCCCAACATGGCGGGCATCATGGCGCTATCACCGCAGCCTGGCGCTCGCTCCCCAGGCCGGTAACCAGGTACAGTCACCACGTCAGCGACGAAATCTGTCCAACCGGCCGAGGCGACCATGGGGCAACCACGGGTCAGTGCCCTTGCGGCTGGCGAGTTGCCGGGCGTAGGGGATCTGCTGGCGACCGCCGAGGAGTTGTCGGCGCAGGATGCGGCGCTGGGCGAGGTCGTGACGGCGGAACGCAGGCAGGCCGGTAGGGAGTTGGCGCGGCATCGGCGGCGGGCGGGACTGAGCCAACAAGACCTGGCCAACCGTGTTGGCTACACCCGCGCGCACGTCGGTGGAGCGGAGGCGGCCACCAACTCGACGGCGGCCGAGTTCTGGCGCGCGTGTGATCGGGTGTTGGGCGCGGGCGGCGCACTGGTGGCGGCCCGTGGTCGGATCGAGGCGGCGCAGAAGGCCCGCAGGGATGCGGCGATCCGGCGGGACGAGGCCACCCGGGAGGCCCGGCTGCAACAATGGCGCCGAGAGCATGGCCTGTCCGACGCAGCATCAGAGAACGAACTGCCCGAGCGCGAGCGGGGAGCCCACCTCACCCACGAGCGTACGTATCCTGGGACCGCCAGTCCGGCGCTCCCGGAGATGGGTGATATGAACCGTCGAGAATTGTTGCGCCTTTTCAGCATGGTTGGGGCGCTTCTGGCGACGGCGCCTATCGAAAACCAGCTCGATTGGGAGAGACTAGACTATTTCGCCAACCACCCGAGTCGGCTTGACCCCGCCACCGTCGATGAGTATGTCGCACTCAACACCCACCTTTGGCGTGTCTTCATCTTGTCCAGGTCCAAGCACATCACCTTCCCGTTGGTCCGGGAACAGCTTGACGTGCTGGTGAACAGTCTTCAGCAGTCATCTGGACCAGTGATGTATCACCGCCTGTGCAAACTCACGAGTGACCTCTTTCAACTTGCCGGTGAAATTCTCTTCGACGGCAATCACTACACCGATGCGGCCCAGTGCTACACGCTGGCGGCTACCGCAGGCAAGGAAGGCAATGCGCCTGACCTGTGGGCATGTGCCCTGACCCGTCATGCGTTCATCGGCGTGTACGAGCGGCAGTTCGATGAAGCCGCTTCCATGCTCGAACTGGCCGCGCGCCTAGCCAAGAACGGAGACAGTACCCTGTCCACTCGGCATTGGGTTGCAGCCGTGCAAGCTCAAGCGTTTGCTGGCCTTGGTGACTTCGCCGCCTGTCAGCGTGCGCTTGACACGGCTGAGCAGGTGCAGCAACTACAGGGTCAGATTCACAACGGCGGATGGCTGCGGTTCGATAGGTCTCGGCTTGCCGAGGAGCGCGGGCGGTGCTACGTCGAGCTCCGCCGTCCAGACCTGGCCCAAGCGGCCCTGACCGATGCGCTGGCCGAGGACCTTTCCGCACGTCGCCGTGGCGGCGTGCTCACCGATCTTGCCATGCTCGCCATCCAGCGCCACGACCTCAACGACGTGGTCAGGTATGTCGAGGCTGCCCTCGATATGACAAGGCGGACCAGATCCGGCGTCATCGGCCGGAAGCTACAAGGATTGCATCCCCACCTTGACCCGTTTCTGGGCGATAGTCACGTCCGTGGTCTCAGCGAGCAGATCACCATTCTGACCGGCAGTCTTGCCGTCCGATGACCGTAGGGAGACCCATGTTGCAGGCCGAACGAGGACGAATCTTCCGTGAGGCATGGATCGCTGGTGTGAAGAAATACTTCCCTGGTGAGCCGAAGTCAGGCTACATTGCGCCGTGGGATGAGACTCCGGATTGGGAACGCGACAGCGCGACTGCGGTTTACGATCAGGTGCGCGCCTTTATCGAGGCTACGGACGGCCGGACGTTCAAGCTGAGCCGAACGCAGAAGGGTCGCTTCGTTGCGCTGTGCTGGATCGGTCAGATCTTGAAGCACTTTCCTGATCCCAAGCCATCGTATGTGGCGGATTGGGTTGAGCTGCCGTTGTGGCAGCAGGAAACAGACGCCGACATCTTCGAGCGCATCGAGCGCGAAGTCTTGTCGAGTCGGTGAAGGTGCGGGCGCCGCTGGGATGGTTTGTAATTAGCTGTTTCCCTGGACTAACACGAATCGGTTGAGTTCTCCTTGGTGGGTGATTCCTCGCTGCTCGTAGCGAGGAATTGGCTGCGGCTTCCCGGTCCAAGTCACCTGCCGGAGGAGTCAGGCCGATGCTCACCCAACCCCACGAGCGCTATCGCGGGCTGCCCGAGGAACGCAGGTTCGTCCGCCGCTACCTCGCCGCGATGCGCGCAACCCCGGTCCGCGAGCTGCTCCAGGTCCCCCGCATCCTGCCGTTGGCCGAGGCGCTGGCCTGTCTCGACGGCTGGATCGACCCGGCCCACTTCCAGCAGGCGTGCGACCGTGCCGCCAGCTACCTCACCGCGATCCATCCGGGGCTTCGGCTGCTCCCACCTCAGCGGGAGATCATCGGCGTGCCAGACCCCGCCAGCGAGGACCCTGGCGGGTTTCACAGTCGCCACGGTCAGGGCTACCAGGACATGCACCTGTACGCCTTCGCGATGCTGCTGTCGCCCCGCTACACGGCAAGCCCCCGGCTGAACGCGCTGGAGGTCGCGCGCAACTACCTCCACGACTCGATCCACTACAGCCAGTTCCGCGTCTACCGGCGCGTGCCCCCGCACGTCACCAACCAGCGGTTTGCCATCTGGCGGGCGCAGTCGGGGGTGAGCTTTCGCCATCCCAACGGGATCTCCTACTCCCCACGGGAGATCACCCGACAGGGACCCGAGCGCATCAACCTCAGCCTGCTCCAGGACGGCGTCACCGTGCTGCTGACCGCCCGAGCGCTCGCCCCGCTGGTGGACCAGGAGCTTGCCCAGGCCCGCAACGACTTCGAGCGCCAGGTGCTGGCCGACATCGCCGGCCGCTACGAGCTGCTCGAGGACGGACCGGCGCGCAGGTTCCACCGCGAGGTGACCGAGCCGAGCGTGGCGTTCCTGCGCTACTGGGGCGGCGCCGACTGGCAGCGGTTCATGCTGCGGGTGCTTGCCGCGATGCTCAGCGGCAGGCTGACCGAGGTCATGCCGGTCTTCGAGCCGGACCGGGCGTCGCGGGGCAGGTTCAAGCGGCTGTTCATGAGCCCGGACTGGATCGCGTTGCGGGGCGTCGACCGGCCAAGGTAGCGGTGATCGGCTTGGGCGGTTAGGGTCGTGCCGCTCGTGCGTCCGGACCGAAACGGGGTGGCGATGGGACGGCTGATGCAGGCGGCGTACTGGTTGGCGCGGGTGTACTGGCGGGTGTGCAAGCCGCGCACCGTCGGCGTGCGCGCGATCGTCACCGACGGGGCAAACGTGCTGCTCATCCGCCACTCCTACAAGCGCGGCTGGTACCTGCCCGGCGGCGGGGTCAAGCGTGGCGAGCCGCTTGTCGCGGCGATCCGCCGCGAGTTGCGCGAGGAGGTCGGCATCGCCGGTGTCCCTGACGAGGGCATCCAGCTTGTCGGCGCCTACTCCAACCTCCGGGAAGGCAAGAGCGACCACGTGGTCGTGGTCGCTGTGCGCAAGTGGACCGAGTTTCGCCCGCAGCCGAACCGGGAGATCCGCGCGCTGGAGTTCTTCCGGTTCGAGCGGCTGCCGGAGGGAACCTCGCCCGCCACCACGCGGCGGATCGGCGAGTACCTGGCCGGGACCACCAGCGTCACCGACTGGTGAAGGTTGCGAAACGCCTGTTTCCCTGGACAAGCACAGCCCTGCCGCGTTCTGCTTGGCGACCGGGTGGCCGGTCGGGTTGCCGTGATCCGATCATCAAAGCGGAGTGCTGCAACGCAGCAGACCTGCCCGGCCACCTCCAGTCTGACCGCCAAGCAGGGATGCCATCATGACCACCAGCGCCACCAGCCCGCACCAGCCAGGCCCGAGCACGCCGACCACTACCGCGGCTGAGATGCAATGGCATCTTGCCGAGGTGGCCGCCATCCTGCGCCAAGAACCTCGGCCGCTCAGCCCCGAGCTGCTGCGCATCGCGCTACGCGGGATGAGTGAGCTGTGCCGGATGCTGTTCGAGCGCGGCCAAGAGACCCCGGCCGAGCCCCCGTTCCTGTTCCGCAACGATCCCGTGGTGGCCGAGGCGCTTGGGATGTGGGACCAGCGCGTCAGGGCCGCCATGACCGAGCACGCCACGGCAGAGGCGGGCCGATGATCACCGACGCCGACCGGCTGGTGTGGCTGGTGCGCCGCATGTCCGCCGAGGAGGTCGCGCGGGTGTTCCGCGACGGGCTGCAAGCGTCAGAGCTGATGCGGATCATCACCGCGTTGCCCACTGATCGGCTCAACGACCTGACCGACCGCGCCCGCCAGCCAAGCGGCGAGCAGCGCGCGGCACTTGGGCCTCCAACCGTCTGCGGTGGTTGGAAACCCCACCGAGCCACAGGTTGTGGGTTGAGCCCTCGCGATGGTTAGACGCCATAAAGCACCCGTGCTGCGCGAGTTCTCCGCATTGCCCCATCGGCCGTTAAGATGTACAACCCGCCCCAGCTCATAGCGGTGAGGAGGTCGGAGGCGACACCGTGGACCCCTGGCACATCGGCGCGCGGCTGCGCTACTGGCGCAAGCAACGCGGGCTGAGCACGCGCGAGCTGGCCGACCTGATCGGCCGGTCAGCGAGTTGGGTCCAGATGGCAGAGGAACGCCGCCGGTCGCCGTACAACATCCTCGACCTGGTCAACATCGCCGTGGCGCTGCGGCTTGATCTTGGGGTCTTTGTGACGACGCCGGTTCCGGGCATCCCCGATGCTGACCAACGGGCCATGCTCGCCCTGCTCCGGCAGGCGTTCGCCGGCCGCGAGCCAAGAGCGGCACTGCGCGAGCTTGCGCAATCGCCCCAAGCGGCGGACGCTGAGGACTTGATGCTGGTGGTGGGACCGGGAGGGCTGCGGGTGGTGAACCGGCGCGAGGCGCTGCGTGCTGGCGGGCTTGCGGCAATCACCCTTACCGGCTCGGTCGGATGGCTCTACGGGCAGGAAACACGCGTGGCATTGGCTGAGGGTGGCACGATCAGCATGAGCGGCGCGCGAAGCCTCCGGAATATCGTGACGGCGTACCGGTCGCTGGATGATGATATCGGCGGCCAGGCGCTTCGTCCTGGTATTGCCTCACAGCTCCGCTTCGTCGAAGCGCTGAAAGGCTGCGGGAAAACCGACAAGGTCGAGCAGGAACTCGGCCGGATCGCAGGCGAGTTGGAGCAGCTTGCGGGCTGGCTTGCGCATGACTCGGGCGACTTCGATCAGGCAGCAGGCTACTACCGAAGGGCGCTGGTCACTTCCCGTCGTCTGGGGGATCATGCGCTGAGCGCGTACACGCTGGGATGGGTGAGCTTGCTTGCTGGCGACACGGGCAGGAAGACCACAGAGTACGCGGAGGACGGCGTTGGCTACGCCAAGCGGACGGGCTCACGGCGGCTGGTCGCGTCGCTGTTGCTGCGCTCCGCATGGGCGAACGCGCACGCTGGCAACGTCCATGCGGTCAATGCCAATATCGACGCTGCTCACGCGGCGCTCGCCGAAGTCGGCAAGGGCGAAGATCCATCGTTCATCTATTGGATGGATCAGACTTCACTCGACGAGAACACGGGTCGGGCGTTCATGGTCTTGAACCGGCCCAAGCAGGCAGCGCCATTCCTGCGGCAGGCGCTCGCCAATTGTCCTGATCATACGCGGCGGGTGGCGGCGGTAAATGGAGACTTGGCGTTGTGCTTGGCGCAAGCGGGTGAGGTCTCCGAAGCCGCGCGGATCGGGATCGAGGCTGACAGGCTTCGTCAGCAGTGCCCTTCGGAACGCCTCCGCCGACAGCTTGTGGAACTGCGCGGACTGCTGCGCGACTTGCGGGACCCGGCCGCCGTCGAGCTGCGTGAACGCCTCGTGACCGCGTAGCTCGATCACCGCTCCTCGGGCCACCACCATCACCCCGACCGCCCGTAGTCGCGATGAGGGGCTTGGTGGTGCGCGGTGGGCGGTGGTTTGACCGGTACGGGCGCTGGCCGATGACGAGGCGGCTGACTCATCCCAGCAGACCAAGCATGGATTCGGGCATATCGGGCGGTAGAGCTTGCCTTGCGGGACAGAATTCGACATGGCTGTCAAGCCAAGCGGTCATCCCATCGCCGCAGCTCACGGCGCATATCCAGAAATCGTTGTACGATTGTGATGGACTTGTCTGAGTCGAAGATCCCTGTATGCGTGGTTTGTTCTCCGGGTTATTAGGATAGGAGGGGTTTTTTCCTTCCCCCAGGTGCCCCTCCGTGCTCCCATCCGCCGCGCTTGCCCGGAGGTCGATGCGTCTGGCCCCACGCCCACCCACCACCGCCCAGCCCCAGCCCGAGCCGAGCGACCCTGACCGCCCCCAGGGTTGCCGCCCCCGCCCCCGCCCTCCCCGTCCCGGTTCCCGTTCCCGTTCCCGGTCGCGCCAGCCGTCCGCCGAGGAGCTACGCCGATCGGCCCGCGCGTTTGCCCGCCGCTCCCGCGCCGCCCAAGGCTTGGCCCCGCACATCCGCGACCCCGAGGTGATCGCCAAACTCGTCGTCCTGTTCCGCCCCAACGCCACCAGCCCCGACCACGACCCCGAGCACGAGCCAGCGGGGGAGGAGTCGTGACCGTCCGGCGCCGGCCCCCGTCTCGCAACGCCATCGAGGACGCGCTGATGCGCGCCCGCTCGCACCTGACCGCCCGCGACTGGACCATTCTCGGGTTGTTGGACGAGCACCGCGTGCTGACCGCGCCGCAACTGTGCGACCTGGCCTTCAACGACCCCACCACCGCGCGGCATCGGCTGGCCGCGCTGTACCGGCTCAAGGTCGTCAACCGCTTCCGCCCGCCACCCGAGGAGCTGGGCGGCGGCTCCCGGCCCTACCACTACGTGTTGGATCGCTACGGCGCGTTGCTGGTCGCCCAGCAGCAAGCGGCCGAGGCCGATGACCAGCTCGACGACGACAGCATCTACAAGCAACTGGACCAAAGCCGCCTGGAACGCCGCCTGGGTCGCCTGAACCCCGACTACCTGTTGGCGATTGCCACCAGCCAGCGGCTGCGCCATCAGGTCGCCGTCAACGCCTTCTTCTGCTCGCTGGTCCGCGCGGGCCGCTCATCTGGTGGGCGGCGCGCGCTGACCAGGTGGCAGGGGGAGAAGACCGCCCGCCGCACCGCCGCCTACGAGCGGGTGTGCGTACGCCCCGACGGCTACGGGGTGTGGGCCGCCGACGGCGGGCGCCTGCCGTTCTTCCTGGAGTTGGACCGTGGCACCGAACCGCTGGACCGGCTGGCGGGCAAGCTGGACGGCTACGCCGAGGCCGAGGAATGGCAGGAGCAATCCGTGTGGGTGCTGGTGTCGCTGCCCTCCCAGCAGCGCGAGCATGGCGCCCGCCAGGCGATGCTGGACCCCAGCCGGCCTGACGTGCCGGTCGCGACCACCCACCGCCGCCTCCCGCAAGCCCGCCACCCGCACGAGGCGGTGTGGTGGCCGCTTCGCGGTCCCCACGCCGAGCATGCCGACCACGGTGGGGGGCGGGTGCGGCTGATCGACCTGGCCGCCTGGCCGATCCCTCCGGGTGCGATCCAGCGGGAGACCGCCATCCGCCGCTACCCCGCCGAGGAGGCCGCCCGCAAGGCGCGGGTCGCCGCCGAGATCCGACGCTCGATCCAGCAGGACGAGGAGGCCGAGCGCAGGCGCCAACTCGAGGAGGAGCAGGCGCAGGAAGCCGAGCGGTCCTCCCACCACAGTCGTTGGAAGGTGCTTGGACGATGGCCGGCACCTCCTTGACCGATGCTCACCCGCGCCCCCGCCGCCCGGCGGGGGCGTTTCCGCACGTCAGGGCCGCTGTCAGGCGCGAGGGGGCGAGGGACGGGCGCCGCGACTCCCCTATCGGGGACCGGGGGTATGGACATGTTTGGCCCACACGGGGAATGGGCGTGCTTGGCGCGTCCGCGCGCGCGGACGCCCGCGTGCGGGCGCCGTCGTGCTCGTGCTGGTACTGGTCGCCACGATCCGCGCCCCTCGCGCGCACCGACGAGCCGCGCGAGCGCGGACGCCCCTGGGCGGCGCGAGAACCGCGCACCAGGCGCGCGAGAACGCGCCCCAGCGCCGCGCAGCACGCCGCCCGCAACGTCGGCTTGCCCCCGGCCGCGGGCGCGCGCCGCAGAATCGGCCCACGCGCCCCACGCCCCCCGGCCGCCGAGGGAGCCTGCGGCCCGGTCGCATCGCCCGCCCCCTCGTGGTGTCCCCGGCCAGGCGCGGCCCAGGAACACCAAGCAGAGCAGGGGCACACCAGGGGCACGACAGGGGCACAGCAGGGGCGTCCGACACCGAACCGCAACACCGAACCGCCGCCGAACCTAACGCCACCCACAGACCGCCACCGCCTACCAGAAACCTCCCCAGAACCTACGGGCAGACGCCAAGGCGCCACGACGCCGACCGACAGCCACCGACCACAACATGAGCGCACGAGCAACGACGCACAACCACGGACAGCGAGCCGAGCAAGGCACCGAGCAGGAGCCTCAGCAGTGCCAGCGCCAAGCAGAGCGACCATCACCGCCCCTATCGACTTCCACAGACTTGCACCACGGTGCGTTCGTCCACCTTGAGCCGACTTACAGCGGTCGTTCTGCTTCGTCGCTCGGGTTGGTTTCAGTGCGCAGGGATCACGGCGGCCTGAGCTGAGTTGCCGGCAGCACACCCTTGCTCACGGTTGTCGAGTGCCGTTTCCTTTGAAGGGAACGCCTGGCTCCCCTTGGAGGACGCGATGCCAAGAGATTCTTGGATGGACCAGGTCGGATGGCGACAGCAGCAGCCACAGGACAGGCTACGACGCGAGCTTGCAGACGCGCAGAGGGAGCTTAAGGATACCCAGCAGGAATTGGACAAAGTATACGACCAACTTGCTCGTCTTAAATCCGAAATAGAACGGATTCTTTCTCGCCGCAAAGTTGGGCGAAAGTGGCCCTGGTGACTCACTGAGTCCCGCGTCTCCACGCGACGCCCGACCACCAGTCCCACCGACGCCACAGCGCGAGAGCACCTGGAGCGGGCCCGACCGCCCAGGAACACCATGGAGGGACCGCGGCATAACGCGACGCACCCAGTGCGCGGGCGCGGCCGGCCCATACTCTAAATGCTTCCTTGGAGTTGCTGCGCCGGATCGAGAGTCGGTTCCGCGCACGACCAGCGGGTGAGGAGGACCTTGACCACGCAGCACGAACTCCCGGGAAGCATTTAGGACTGTATTCCTCTCCGCGGAGGTCTCCACAGCAGATCGTACCGTCGGTTGTGCACGGGATTGGGAACGTCGAGCGACATCATGATCCCCAGCTCGCCGTGCGAGTCGGCCTTCGTCTCCAGGTAGAAGTCTCCGCGTTCGATGCGCTCGGTCTCTTCTTGGTCGCGGGAAATCCGGTTCTTGCGCACGCGGAAGCCGGTCGGCTCTGCCCGCAGGGAGTCCGGTAGAAAGCAGCTGATCACGAGACGCGTCGTCGGATAGGCGATTTTGAAGCTGTTGAAGTCGTGATCTCTGCGTCCGGCTGGATCGGTACTCGACGCCGCTTGGACGTCCTCTCGAAAGGCGAACCTATACCGCGGAAACCGGATGGTGAAATCGAAGCTACACAACTCACCCATCCGAATCGGCGGCCGGAAGTCGACATCGTGAAGATAGGATGCAGACGTCAGGCGTCGAGGGACATCGCGGAAGATCACTTCTCCGGAATCTCCACGCTCCCAGCGATCGAGCGTGACCGCCGGGGGATTCTCCCTGCTGAACGAGGTGAACGCCTCGGTCGTCTTGCTGTAATCGAGCGTGAGCACGGCGATACCCTCTGGCCACTGTGCACGGATCGCCCTGCCTGCAACACTCGTGGCGTCCCACATGGTGCCGTCGGCCGAGAGGGTGTATGACCAGTTGGTCGAGATCAGTTCGTACCGACGATCGAACGCACGCTGTAGGAATTCATCCAGTGACTCGTCGCCACGACCGTGGTCCCTTTGCGGCACCTTCAAGCGCTCGGAGTCGCGAACATGGATTAGCGATTGGTACAAGCCGGCGGTTAGCTCGGCATCGTCCTGGAAGTACCTGACGAGCACCTCATTCTCAAGGCGCTTGCGAAACGCCCAGACGGGAGAACCCTCGTCATCGACCACGTCACGTGGGAGCCGGCGCGGCTCGGAGTGCAGAAGCGCGATGATCGGCTTACCCGACCTCCGCGCGAAGTCGTACTCCAGTTCGGTCCAGCTGACACCCGACCGCTCGGCAACAGAGTCCGGACAAGTCGCTCCGTACCGGCCGGCTACGATCAAGATGTAAACATCGCACAGCTCGATCGACTCACGGATGATCGCCCACGGGCCCGTACCAGACGAGGGGAAAATCTCCATTCCCATAGGCAGGACCGACGAACCCACCAGCTGGTCGGCGACGAGCCGTCGAGCGTCGCGAAGATCCATGAAGGTGGAGCTGACGAAGGCACGCGGCGTGTTCCGCCACCACATCTCTACTCCTCGAATGGGACAAGCGCGATTTCAGGTGAAGTGCTCGCCCTCCCCGGCGGTCGCACCGCAGGTCACCGTCATCTCCGTCTCAGGATCTGCCCGCAGAGCATCCGGCACCCGTAGCAGGTAGCCTGGGGTAGCCTGGTACTACGCGGAGATCGACTGGAGTGTAGACTAGCATAGTTCTCGCGGATTCTGGCCTGATTCGGGGATCAGAGGAGAGATCGATGGGAATGTTCAGTAGGGGGACATTAGATCCAGTCTGCCCGGTTTGCGGTGAGCCTCTCGGCAAGAGGACAAACGTGGCCCGCCACAACCTGCCCCACGTGCTGCCGGCTGATGATGGGGGTTCAGGTTTCATGTGGCGTTGCGGATGTGGAGAGTACGACGGCGTTTGGGATGGGCGTGGAGGTGCGGCGGCAGGGCTCACGGGTCATATGCAGCAACGACATGGCATTCAGCCCTTCTAAAAATTTAGCCGTTGCCATCGCCTGCCTTTGCGGGCCTCTCGACGCGTCGAGGCGGTACGAAACGACGGCGTGATCCGACAGAACCTCGCGGCTCTGCGGCCCCTGGACTCGCCCGATCTGGTGCATTGGGGGTTTGGCCTGGCCCCTTGCCTTGCCCGGTGCTCTGGAGCACCTGGGCGAGTGTGTCTTGAGCGGCTTGGAGACGACTGACGAATGTCGCTGGTTGGTCAGCCTTGAGGCTTTGGTAGATCGTGACGGCCCGTTCCGCAGCGGTCAGCGCCTCGTTCAACTCCAGCCCAGATGCCACCCGCACCGACGCGAACGCTTGTGATGCGCTGGCCAGGTCGGGAAGGTGCACAGAAGGCTCAGCCTGTGCGAGTCGCAGGTAGATGTCGTTCGCTTCGCGAGTGGCCTGAAGTGCGGCATCCACGTCCCCAGTCCCCGCCAGGCTCACGCCGAGGTTCTGTAGTGCCATGGCGAGGCCCGGCAAGTGGGCCGCAGGCTCAGCCCGTGCTAGGAACCGGAGGCCCTCCACTGCTAAACCACTGGCCTTCGACGCGCCATCTGCGTCGCCATTGTGCAGCAGGCAAACGCTGAGGTTGTGGAATCCCCTGGCGAAGTCGGGCAGCAGGTGGACGGCCGCCTCGGTCTGGGCCAGCCGCATGTAAATCTCCACGACCTCACCAGCGGGCTTCAGCGCTGCACGCGGGTCGCCGGTGTTCGACAGCAACACACTCAGGTTAGCTAATACCCTGGACAAGTCGAGCAGATAGGCGGCCGGGTTGATCTCTGCCAACTCCCGGAAGAAGTCGACTGCCGCACGTATGGGTACCAGCGCCGCACGCAAGTCTCCACTCTCCGACAGGCGGTTGCCGAGACAGCTCAACGACCCAGCAAGGCCAGACAAGTGAGCAATCGGGTTCTCTCGCGCCAACCGGAGGTAGATGTCGGCTGCTGCAAGGGTGGGCTGAAGCGAGGCGCGCACGTCACCAACTTCCGCTAGACGGCTGCCGAGGCTACCAAGCGACATGGCAAGGTTGGGCATGTGGGCGACTGGGTCTTCGTGGGCCAGCCGTCGGAGGATGCGCACCGCCTCGCGGGTGTACTTTAGCGCCGGCCGGGGCTTCCCGATTCCCGACAGGATATTGCCGGCGTCGTGCAACGCTGCAGCGAGGTCGAGCAGGTGGGCCGACGGGTTGGTTTGTGCCAGCGGCCGGAGAATCTGCAGGGCCTCATGAATGGGCCTTAGCGCCGCACCCCCATTGCCGGCCTCCGCCAGCCGAACACTGGCCCAACTGAGCAGCCGAGCACGCTCGGCTGTTGTGTCAGTCGGCAGGGTAGCAAGCACACGCAGAGCAAGGTCACGAGCGGGACCCAGCAGGTCGGTACGAAAGCCCGGTAGGGCAGTGCCGACCCGTACCAGCAGTTCGGGAGGTGCCCGGTCGGCGACCAACCGAATAACCTCCGCGCTGGCCTGTCTGGCCAGGTTCGACCTGGCGCCGAGCAGGTGGAACAGAAGCTCTGCCACTGCGTCATGGCGGCGACCGGCGGCAGCAAGCACGCTCAAGCCCTCACCGACTGGCAACGCGATGTCGACGTGCGCTGCGGTGATGTTCGCGTGGCTGTCGGTGGGATTGGCGAACATGGCCTCCACCAGCGGGCCGCCCCACCCTCGGCGCAATGCATGAGCGAGGAAATCCTCACCGAAGCGATCCGGCCGCAGCGGCAACAACACTGATTCCTCGCCCATAACACAGCGCTCGGCTGTCAGTCGCTGATCGTCACCAGCCGCTGCCGGATACAGCACTTGGTGGACCGACACGACCTGCTCGGCAGCGCTTTCTCCATCGGCAATACGCGCATGGCGCACCCCGATTCGGGCGACGTCTCGTCCTCGTGTTTCGGGGTTATGCGGCGGGGTCGAGTTCGGTGAGCAGAGCGTCTGGGAATAGGTCGAGGATGTGCAGGTCAGGGTGACCCTGCCGATATTGGGCGGCCAGTAGGGCACGGCGGAGTGCGGTGAGCATGTCGG